>SXGT01842390.1_pt1 | contig 13050 bp, 8 predicted proteins | sample 3176221 | NCBI WGS metagenome assembly SXGT01 (sample SAMN11356862, study PRJNA531348) | freshwater metagenome | isolation source: freshwater sample F1-120 | place: China: Fuxian Lake, Yuxi | collected 2017-12-25
CGTAGGCCGCGAGCGACTCCACGTAGCGTCGCTGGCCTTCCGCGAACAGGGTGTCGAAGGCCATGGACGACTTGCCGCTGCCCGAGACGCCCGTGAACACGATCAGCTTCCCCTTGGGGAGCGTGAGGTCCAGGTCCCGGAGGTTGTGCTCGCGGGCGCCGAAGATCTCGATGGAGTCGTCTTTTCGACTGGGAGTGGTCGTGGGCGGGGGAGTTGGACGGGCCGTGCTCATGCGGGCGGTACCTTACTCGGAGACCGCCCAGTTGTCGGCCGGTGGCTGGGGGCGCCGGGGTCTCTCGAGGGGCAGGCACGCGACGCGCGGGTTGGTGGCGGGCTCGCAACGTGGGAGAAGGATCGAGCACCGGGGGGGCTAGTCTCTCCGGGGCGAGGCGCGCTCGCGGCGGGTCCGCAATAGGAGGTGCTGGTTGTTGATCGTTCCGAATCCCGTGTGTGCGGGCGCACCCGGAGGGCAGGGGGTCACGCCGTGGCGCTTCCGTCGCGACACGCGGCGGCGGGCGCGAGCTCGCGATCACCTCGCGCACACGCTCTGGAGCTCGGACGGCGCCCGCCGCCTTCCGACCGACGCCGAGCTGGTCGCGGCTATCGGAGACTGCGCGCCCGGCGATCTCTGGTGGGTCTGCGAGGCCTCGAGCCCCGGGCCCGTGTACTTCCTGCCCACGGTGGAGTGGGTGCAGGCGTTCGCGAGCCACCTCGAGGCGCTGGGGGTGGAGACGGTGCTGGAGGTGGCGTGCGGCGACGGGTTCTTGGCGTGTTGCCTCGCCAGCGCGTCTCCGCGCCTGCGGGTGGTGGCCACCGACAGCGGGGCTTGGGGGAGAGCGGGCGGGCGCATGAACGCTGACGACCGGAGCCGGGCCCCGGGCGTGGCCTTCGCCGGCATCCGGCCCGGGAGCGAGGTTCTGCGCCTGGGCGCGCTGGCGGCGGTTGCCGCGCACCCGTCTGACGTGGTGCTCGTGAGCTGGGCCCCGCCAGGGCGCCTGGTGGATCGGCTGATCATGGCGCCGGACACGAAGCTCCTCATCGAGATCGGGGCCGACGGGGCAATCTGCGGTAACGGCACCGCCACGTGGCGCTTCAACAAGGACTTCGTGGAGGGTCCTGTGGAGGACCTGGCCCTCTGTCGGTTGGACGCTGACGCCGCGAACGAGCGCCACACCCGCGTCACGCACTACTACGGGCGCGGACACGAGGACTTCGAGATCACTCCCAGGTCGCGCCGGCTCGCCTTCTAGGAGGCGGGGCCCGTCTCGGGGAGCGTGCCGCGGAACCGTGGGCGTTCCGCGAGCCCTGCGCTGCGCGAAGCCGGTCCCGTCCCAGCGGCACTGCGCCACCGTGGGGGCCGCGAGATCACGTTCACACTTGCGAGAGGGGAGCGCGGGTGCGACAAGGCGCGCCGAATCGACCCTCAGGAGCGCCCGTGTCCCAACAGAAGCCTCTGGACGTCGTCGCTGTCACGCCTCCCCCGCCCGGGGAGCGACCCCGGCGCGCAGCCACCTTCGCGGCCAGCGGCGAGAAGCGCACGCGGTACCACCTCCCAGACGCGCTCGAGTCATGCTCCCCCGTGGGCTACCGGGTTCGCCTGCCGCTCACGCGCGAGCAGGCCGCCGAGGCGCTGCAGCTGCTGTCGCTGGAGCGACCCACGGGCTTCGTCCCGTGTGCGCCGCCCACGGAGGGCGAGCTCTTCGAGGAGCACGCGCTCGGCGTGTTGTCGTCGCGGCAGTCGACCAACTACCGCGGGCACCGCGTGGTGACGCTGGGCCCGGATCGCTCGGCGCGGGTGACGTCGGTGCTCGGCCGCCTCTCGGGTCGCGAGGCCGTGGCGCTGCCCGGCGCGGCCTACACGCACATCGTGTTCTCCCGGCCGTACCGCACGCCGTTCACCATGCTGCTCACGCTGGCGGGCCACCAGCCGCTCTTGAGCCTCTTTCAGGTGCCGGTGCGGATCTTCCGCAAGCGGTTCATGGAGGCAGACGACATCCCCACCATCGGCTACCTGCAGCACCTGCACGTGGGCATCCTCGCCGACGCCATGGAGCGGGCCGCGGTGATCGCGTCGTCGGGCACTCGGCGGGCGCAGGTGTTCATGGCGCCGTTCTCGGGCAGCCACCGGAAGGCCAACCGCGAGATCACGTCGGAGCTCGAGGCGCTGGCAGGCCTCACGTCGGCGGACCGGCGGGCCGGGTGGCGCGTGGCGCTCGTGGCGCAGGTCGGTGGGGCGATCCCCGAGGAGGTAGTCCAGGGGACCTCGTGGCGCACGATCGGCGCCAACCTGCTCGCGTTCCGCTCCGAGCGTATCCAGCCCGGCGTGAACCACGAGGAGAAGGCGCCGCCTCAGTACCAATCACGGCAGGCTATGGACGTGCCCGACGCGTTCACCGATCAGTGCGGCCGCGCGGCTTACAACGCGTTCGCGCACTGGACCGGCCTCGAGCGGGAGGCAGCGCGCAAGCTCTACCTGCTGGAGCGCATCGACGTGCTCACACCCGGTGGGAAGCAGCGCCTTCGGGACGTGCGCCAGGCCCTGTCCGACATCACCGACAAGCTCATCGCCGGCTTCCCCCTGTGGGCGGATCTGCCGGTCGGCCGCGCCTTCAGCCGCAACGCGGAGCGCGGCCGCAAGGCGTTCGCGCTGACGGGTCAGCGGATCTACGTGGCGGGCCTCTCCGAGCCGGAGGTGGCCGCCGCGGGGCTCGACTTCACGCACGCCGTGCGCGCGTTCGGTGCGGCCGCGTCCCGGGCCACGATCTACGCCGAGATCATGGGCGTGGTGGACATGCCGTCAGACGTGGATCTCCTCGCCGGGACCTGCATCATGGCCGGCCCCGTGAACCAGAACGACATCGGGAAGCAGTTCTACGGCTACGAGGACATGCTCGCTGGCGCCTTCCCCGGACGCCGGCCCACCTCGATCCTCGTCTGGACCCTGAAGGCCAAGACCATCGCCGACCCGATCGGGAACGAGGAGCAGCTGCTCAGCGCCAAGCGCAAGGGTGCCCTCGTGGACCTGCGCTTCGGGCCTCACGAGGCCGTGAAGGTGGAGACCGCGCGGGGCTGTGTGCCCATGCGCTCGGGCGGCAGCTGTGAGCGCGCCTTCGGTGACCTCGGCAACTTCGTTACGGCGCCCGATGGGCGAGAGATCACGGGTAACCGCGGCGAGGCGTGGACGGGTCGCGAGCGCCCGGTCTGGTAGCGCGCGGCGGCTGAACTTTGTTGGCGTCGGCGACGCGATTCGCGTAGGAATTCACCGAAGCGCGAGAGCGCAGAGGTGAACCGGGCCGGGGAGCATTGCTGACCCCGCCCCAACATGAATTCACGCCGAAACAAGCGCCTACGCGCCGGGCTTCTCCAGATCGCACCTCCCCCACGGACTACTCGCGTGGGCTGTGCGGTTCTCCCTGGAACGCCCGCTCGGGGCGCACAAGCGGATCATCACGCCGCCCGGAGGGTCGGCGCTTAGGAGCAACGATGCGTATTCTGAAGATCACTGCCGGCGGCCTGGTCGCTCTCACGCTCACCTTGGTTTCGGCGTGTGGCAACGCCAGCAGCAGCTCCAAGACCAAGTGCTCCAAGGACTCCGAGTGCGGGTCCAACGAGTACTGCAAGCTCCCGTCGTCGGCGCCGGGCAAGGCCGATTGTGCGTCGGACTGCCAGACGGCTTGCGAGGGCCAGGGGATCCCCGCCGAGATGTGCAAGAGCGGCTGCGCAGAGCAGTGCGGTGCGAGCGGTGACGGGGCCGACGGCTTCCCCACCGACGCCGGGGACGCGTCTGACGGCTTCCCGAGCGACGGCACGGACGCCGCGGACGCTGCGGACGGCGCGGTTCCCACCGACGGCACGGACGCTGCGGACGGCGCGGCCCCCACCGACGGCGCGGACGGCTCGCCGACCCCGGGCGACACCGGCACCACGAAGACCGGTACGTGCACGAAGAAGCCCACGGCCCCCAGCGGCTCGGACGCCACCGACGGCACCGCCGCGGATGGCGCTGACGGGTCGAACGCCACTGACGGCGCGGACGGCGCTCAGACGGACGGCGCCGATGCTACGGACGCCGCCGATGCCGCGGATGCCGCTGATGGCACGGACGGCGCTCAGACGGACGGCGCCGATGCCCCGGACGCCGCGGACGGCGGGGATGGCGCCGACGCCGCCGACGGTAGCTCGGGGAAGATCGAGTGCTGCGACATGTTCGCTTGCCCCGGCGATGGCGTGACGTGCGAGGAGTGCAGCAAGACCTTCACCGGGTGCAACATCCAGAGCGGCCAGGAGTGTGGCTTCTGCTACACCCCGGCGGACTGCGCTGCGCTCTGCGCCCAGGGCTGATCGCCCGATGCCGCGACCGGTGAGGCTTCATCGGTCGCGGCCCCCGCGAGACCCCGGCGCACCGGGTCTCCCAGCCCGGAAAGACACCGGTCCCCTGGTCCACTAGACTCGCTGAGGTGTGGTTCCTCCTCACCGCCGCAGCGGCCTCGGTGCTCCCCGTCACCCGCTTCGACGACGTCACCCTCGACGTCGGTCTGCCGAACGTCCGGCGCTTCAGCTCGGTTGGGCTCGCGGGCGCCGCGGTGGCCTGGGTCGACTGGGACGCCGACGGCGCGGTCGATCTGGTGGTGGGCGGCGGCGTCGCCGAGCCCACGCGGGTGTGGCTGAACCGCGACGGTGGGCGGCGCTTCGAGCCCATCGAACCGGCGTCGCTCGCTACCACGACAGACGTCATCGCGATCGACCGCCTCGTGGTGGACGGAGCAGAGGCACTAGCCCTGGCGACGGCCGACCGGGGTCAGCTGGTGGTGGTGCCGGTGGGCGCCGCTGGGGTTGAGGCGCGTGTGCCTGTTGCGTCTCCCGGGGTGTTACTGCAGTCCCTGACGCACGGCGATCTGGACGGCGACGGCGTGCATGAGCTGGTCGTGACCGCGGCCGCGTGCGGCGCCGGTCGCTCCAACCCCCGCACGATCTACACCTTGAAGCAGGGGCCGCGCGGGCTCCGATGGTGGGTCGACGGCCCCGGCGGCGGCGGGTGTTGGGCCGTGGCCATGGTCACCGATTACTTCGACGAGGGGCGCCCGGCGCTCATGGTGGTCCCGGACTTCGGTCCGGTCGACGGCGCCGGCTACGTGCTCGGCGCCGATCGGGCCGCGGTGTTGCCCGCGGTGTACGGGATGGGGGTGGCCGCGGCCGACACGGACGGCGACGGCGCGGTCGACTACGCGTTCTCGTCGGTGGGGCCGGACGTCCTGCTGGCGGGCGGGCGGCTCGCTATCACGGATGCCGAGTGGGCCGACACGGGCGTGCGGTTCAAGTGGGGGCTCGCTTACGGCGACTTCGACAACGACGGGGACATGTCGCTGTGGGCGGCAGCGGGGCCCGTGGACTACCCGATCCAGCCGCTTCGTGCCGGTGGCCTGCAGCGTGATGTGTTCATTGACGACGGTGTAGACCGTTCGGCCGAGGTCGGCGTGGACGACGAGGGCGACCAGCGCGCCGTGGCGTTGGCCGACTTCGACCGGGATGGCCGGCTCGACGGAGTGGTCACGGGGCCCGACACGCTCACGCTGTACCGCAACGTCACGGTGGACCCAGGCCACTTCGTGGCGCTCGAGGTGCCGGACGCCCCCGGCGCGCGCTTCGAGGTGACCGCGTGCGGCGTCACCCAGGTACGCGAGTGGTCCGGCGGCACCGCGGGCGTGGCGCACGAGCGGCTGATTCACGTGGGGCTCGGGGCGTGCACCGAGGGAGCCGTGGTCAAGGCCCGCTGGCCCTGGGGTGACGCCACCACGCACGAGGCGGCCAACGACGCTCGGACGGTGTTGGCGCTGCCTGGGGGGAGCGACCCGCCGCGGGCGCCGCCCTCCAACGAGGTGCTCACCAGCCCGCACCCCGCGTGGGCGGGAGAGCCCTTCGCGCTCTTGGCGCCGGAAGGGACGGTGCCGGGTGCGGGCGTGCAGGAGGTGGGTGGACGCTACGTGGCCTCGGGGGAGTCCGCGGTGTTCGAGACGCCAAGCGGGTCGGTCTCGGTGCCTCTGGTCGCGTCGTTCGCGGCGGAGCAGGAGCTCACGGTGGACGCGGCCGGCGCTTCGTTCATCCCGGTGGACGCGCTGGGGCGGCCGCGGGCAGAGATGACCGCAAACTGGGTGATCGAGGGCGCCACCGGCACCGTCGATGGAGGGATCGGCTGGGTCTTCTCGGCCGTGGATGGGGCCCCGGAGCGATATACGCTGCGGCGATCCGCGCCGGACGCCGTGGTCGAGGTCGAGGCCGGTCCGCCGGGTCCTGTTGACGTGGAGAAGAGTCGGCTGTGGGTCACGCAGCCCTACCCGCGCGCGGGTGTTGGGGACGTAGTCACGGTGGCGCTGATCCTGCGTGACGCGCAGGGCAGGGTGATCGCTCCGGGGGCGGGTGAGCTGCCGTCTGCGCCGGGATGGTCGGTGCTCAGCGCGGGCTGGGAGCCCGTGGGCGAGTTCTTGGGGCTGCCGGTGTCTGGCGTGGCAATGCGCGTGGGGGACGCCTTGGGACCGGTGGAGATCACCGCTGGGGGCCTGACGAGTCTCGCGGTGGTGTTCCCGCCGGCAGCTCGCGCCGTTGATCTCGGGGAGACCGAGGTCACCGGGGAGGACCCCGTCACGGTGTGGCCCCGCGACCCCGCAGGCCAGCTCGTCGGCCCGGGCGCCGACGTGCCCGGGGGCGTCTATGGCGGCGGCGGCCGTTACGTCATCGACGGCAGCCCGGCCGAGGTCCGCATCGCGGGCGCGTCGTGGCGTTTGGCGGCGGACGGCCAGTGGGCGTTGGTCGTCCCGGCGCCGGACGAGGGTTGCGCAGTCGGGGTGCGCGGTCGACCCCTGCGCGGCGCGCTTGGCCTCGCCCTCCTGGGCTTCCTGGTCGTCGTTCGTCGGTGGGCCTGCTGAGGCGCCGGACGCGCGCCGTCCAGTGAGTGCACCGAGCGTCGCCATCGTGTGCCTGCTGGTCTTCGTTCGTCGGTGGGCCTCCTGAGGCGCTGGACCCGCTCCGCCCAGTGAGTGCACCGAGCGCCTGAGGCGTGGTAGCCGACGGTGCGCACCCGCTCAGAGATCGCCTGGCTCGCGTTGCGACGCGTGTGTGTCATCCTGCAGCGATGCGCGTCTCGAGCTTGCTCATCCCCATTGTTGTGGCCTGCTCCTCGTCCGAGGACCCCGCCGCGACCTTCGACACAACCTCTCCCGATGGCCAGGGTGGGGGGACGGGCGACGTGTCCGTCGCTGAGGACGTTCCGCTCCCTGGCGACACCGCGGAGCCTCCAGCGTGTGGCGAGGTCTGCGGCGACGCCGTGAGCCCCGCGCCGATCGCTCCGCTCCTCGTACTTCAGGGCGACGCCTATCCCGAGAGCGTCGACTTCGACCCGATCTCTCGCCGCTTCTTCGTCACGAACTTGAAGCGGGGCGACGTCAGCGCGGTGGACGTCCAGACCGGTGCTTCGACGGTGTTTCACGCGGGCAACGGCGACGGCTGGCTCACGCTGGGCCTGGACACGGACGCCGAGCGCCGGCGCCTCTGGGTCTGCGGCGTCCTGGGCAAGACCCTCGAGCGGGGGGAGCTGTGGCAGCTCGACCTCGACACCGGCGAGCGCCTCCTCACGGTGGACCTCACCACCGCCCGCCCAGGCGGCGCCTGCGCCGACTTCGCCCGCGACGCCGACGGCGGCGTGTACGTCACCGACCGGCAGGCCGGCCGGATCTACCACTCCGCGCTCGACGGCGAGCTCCGGGTCGCCGTGGAAGACGACCTGCTGGCCCCCGTGGTGATCGGCCAGAACGGCGTGGTCCTGCACCCCAGCCAGAAGGTGCTCATCAGCGGCCAGTACCTCCCGGTGCGCCTGTTGCGCTCGGACCTCTCGGACCCCGCGGCGCCCGTGGTCACGGCCCTCGAGCTCGACGTGAGCTTCCTCGAGGGCGGCGCCGACGACATGGTCGCGGTGGGCGACACGCTCTTCGTCATCGTGGAGGACCGGCTCGTAGAGGTGGCGCTGGGCGGCGACGCCTGGAGCACGGCCAGCATCACCACCACCACGCCGCTCTGGGAGGACGGGGACGAGACGGTCGGCGGCTTCTCCGGGATCGCGCTGGCCGAAGGCGCGCTGTACGCGTCGCGCTCGGACGTGGTGCTGTTCGGCTTCGACCAGCCGAGCGAGCGCCCGTTCGTGATCAAGCACGTCGGAGTTCCTTGAGGCTGACCGGAGGGGCGTGAAGGAGCGTAGCTCAGGCCGCGCCGCGACAGAGTACGCCCGAGCCTCGGGGCCGTTGTTCTTCCCGAGCAGCCGGAGCCTGAAGGTGCTCCTGGTCGTCAGGTGAGATGAGGCCAGAGCGTCTAGCGCGGTCCGGACTTTGCGGTCTTCGTGTTCGCGGCCTTGAAGCTCGCCGGCTGCGCGTCCATTACCGGGGACAGCCGGGAACCGTCATGGGCGCTCGGCCCCGCGCGCGCCTGCCGGATTCTTCGGTGATGTGGCGTCGCCTCCAGTTGGCCGGATCTAAGAGCGCGTGTTGGATCGCCAGCACGTGGGCCTTTGGCGTGCCTTCGCTTGAAACCCTGCGGCGTGCCGGCCGCCGCTTGGACCACGGCGTCGACTTCTATCGTTCGCAGGCTCGGAGCACTCCGGATTGGCAGGCTCCCGGGGTGTCCGGTAGCATCCGCGCCCCCGCCGCTCCGCCGGCTGAAAGGAACACCGCTAGTGCTAAGGGCCAACGGCCTCCGTAAGCAGTACGGCGACTTCGTCGCGCTCCATGGGCTGGACCTCGAGGTGGGCCCCGGACATATCTACTGCCTCCTCGGCGCCAATGGGGCCGGGAAGACCACCACGATTCAGCTCTTCTTGGGCTTCATCCCGCCTACGGCCGGCAGCGCCTCGATCGGCGGGCTGGATGTGGCAAGCCACGCGCTCGAGACGAAGCGGCTCATCGCCTACATCCCTGAGAACGTGATGCTCTACCCTCACCTCACGGGGCTCGAGAACCTACGGTATTTCAATACGTTGGGTGGTGGAGCGCCGCTCGACGACGGCGCCTTGCGCGCCCTGCTCGGGAGGGCCGGGCTCCCCGAGGTGGCGGCGACGCGGCGCGTGGGGCTGTACTCGAAGGGCATGCGGCAGAAGGTGGGCATCGCCATGGCCATGGCGAAGAACGCGCGGGCTCTCCTGTTGGACGAGCCCACGAGCGGGCTGGATCCGAAGGCCTCGAACGAGTTCTCGGGCCTCCTCGAGGCGCTCAAAGCCGACGGCGTGGCGATCCTCATGGCTACTCACGACCTCTTCCGCTCCAAGGAGGTCGGCACCCACGTGGGCATCATGAAGCACGGCCGCCTCGTCACCAGCTTCGAGGCCGCGGATGTGTCCCACACCGATCTCGAGCGGCTCTACCTCGAGCACATGCACGACTGATGAGCTCTCGCGTCGCTGAGGTGGTGAAGAAGGAGGCCCGCGAGCTCGTCCGCGACGGACGGCTGCTCGTGATCGGGGGCGTGGCCGTGATCCTCACGATCGCCGCGCTGATCTTCGGCGCTCGAGAGTCCTCCCGGCACAGCCGCGAGCGGGAGGCAGCGCAGGTCGCGGCGGACGAACACTGGCGTGAGCAGGGCGACAAGAACCCACACGTGGCCGCGCACTACGGCATGTGGGTGTTCAAGCCGCACAGCGCCCTGGCGGCGCTCGATCCCGGGGTCACGCCCTTCCTCGGGGCCGCGCTGAAGCTCGAGGCCCACCGCCAGAACCTGGCCGTGGCGTCCGCTTCCGAGGACGCGGTGGGGCTGCAGCGCTTCGGCGCGCTCACGGTGGCGAGCGTGCTCCAGATCCTGGGCCCGCTGCTCGTGGCGGCGCTGGGCTTCGCGTTGTGGTCGTCCGAGCGCGAGCGCGGCACGCTGCGGCTACTCAGCGCTGCTGGTGTGCCGCTCCGCGTCTTGCTCGCCGGCAAGGCCTTGGGCCTCACGGCGGCCGTGGGGCTCACGCTGCTGCCGGCGGCGGTCGGCTCGTTCCTGGTGGTCTCGGGCGGGGCCCCCATGGGCCGCCTGCTGGGCCTCTGCGTCTCGTACCTCGCCTACTTCGGGGTGTTCATGGGGCTCGCGTTGGGGTGCTCCGCGCTCGCCAGCCGCTCACGCGACGCGCTCGTGGCGCTCGTGGGGATCTGGGGCGTGATGGCGCTGGTGGTGCCCCGCGGCGCCGCTGAGCTCGCGCCGCTGTGGGTGAGCCCGCCGTCGCACGAGGCGTTCGCGGCAGAGGTGGCGCGCAGCCTCCAGACCGGGCTCCCCGGGGGACCCGGCCGTGAGGAGCGGATCGAGGTGCTCACGAAGGAGCTCATGGGCGATCAGGGCTTCGCCGACGCGGATTTCCTCATGGACGACACCCTCTTGCAGGGGATCGAGCTCCGCGCCGAGGCCGCCTACGAGGACGAGGTGTTCGAGCACCACGTCCACGCCCTCATGGAGGTGCTGTCCGCTGAGGAGCGCTTCCAGAGGGTGGCCGCGTGGTTCTCGCCGGTGCTGGCGATCCGGTCGTTGTCGATGGCGCTCTCGGGCACCGACTTTCAGCACCACCGAGACTTCGCGGCCCAGGCCGAGGTGTATCGCCGCGCGCTCGTGGATCGCCTGAACCGGGACTTCGCCGAGAACGCCGGCACCGCCGGCTGGGACTACAAGGCCGGGAAGGCGCTGTGGGAGCGCGCGCCGCGCTTCGAGTACACACCGCCGTCGCTCTCCACCACCCTCGAGACGCAGCGAATGGCGTTGATGGCGCTGGGCGCCTGGCTCCTGCTGTCTACCGTGTTCGCCTGGGTGGCCGCCCACCGGCAGCGGGTGTTCGCATGATCCGGCTCGAGCTCGGCCTCTTGCTTCGCGACCGCGCCGCGGTGGCGGTGTCCTTCGTCTTCCTGGTCCTCGCGGTGGTCTCGTCGCTGGTGTCTGCCCGGCACGTCCGCGTGCACTCGGACGCCCTGGAGACGGCGCGGGTGCTCGCCGTGGGCGCCCGAGACACCGCCCGCGCGGCCCTCCCCGAGGACACGAGCGCGCCGCTCGCTGCGCGCGACTCTCGCGACCCGGCGTTCGTGGGCCGCGAGCTCGGGGCCCTCGCGCCGCTGGCCCCGGCGCCCCTCGCCTCGGTCTCCCACGGGCTCCGCGACACCCGCCCCCAGGTCTTCCGAGTGACGACGGGGCCGCTCGAGAGCGCGGCGCTCACGGCCACTGCGCCAATGCGAGGCCCCAGCCGCGACGCCACGGGGCCCTTCGACCCGGCCTTCGTCTTCGTGGTGCTCTTCCCGCTGGTGGCGATCGCCTTGTCGTACGACCTGCTGAGCGGCGAGCGCGAGCGGGGCACCCTGGCGCTCCTGCTGTCGCAGCCCGTGACCCAGCGCCAGCTGGTGGCCTCGAAGGCCGCTGCGCGAGGACTCCTCTTGGGCGCGACCGGGCTCGTGGCCGCCGCCGCTGGCGCGCTCGTGGCGGGCGACGCGCTGTTCACTTCGATGGGCGCGGTGTACGCGGCCGGCATCGCGGCTTATGCCCTCTTCTGGTTCGCGCTCGCCATCGCCGTGAACTCGCGCGGCTGGAGCTCGGCGCAGAACGCCCTGGTGCTGGTGGGCGCGTGGCTCCTCTTGGTGGTCATCGTCCCCGGCCTCCTCCGCGCGTTCGTGGAGGCCCGATACCCGCCGCCGAGCCGCGTGGAGCTGGTGAACGAAGCGCGCGAAGCCGCCGAGGAGGCCGAGGCTGAGCTGGGCGCGATTGTCGGTACGCACGGCACGGCTACCCCCCCCAACGCGACGCAGCGCGCCGCCGCCGTCCAGGAGGAGCTCGCGCGGCGCACCGAGCCCGTGATCGCGGCGTTCCGGCAGCAGCGGGACCTGCAGCAAGCTACGGTGGAGAGCTTCCAGGTGGCGTCTCCGGCCATCGTGTTGCAGGAGCTGTTCAACGACGTCGCCGGGACCGGAGCGCGCCGGCAGCAGGTGTTCGAGGACGCGGTAGACCGCTTCCACCGGGAGTGGCGGGCCTGGTTCGTCGCGGCCAAGGACCGGCACCTCACAGCGGTCGATTACGCCGGCTTGCCCGCCTTCTCGTCGGCCGAACCTCCGGGGGCGCTGCAGGCCAGCCTCTGGCGCCTCGCCATCCTCATGGTGCCGGGCCTCATCCTGCTCGCGGCGGCCCTCCCCGGGCTGCGCCGGATCGGCCGCCTGGCCTGAATCGCGCGGCGGAACCGCGTGAGCGTCGCGGCGGAACCGCGGCCACCGCTCCGAAGCCGCTTCCAGTAGGGCCTCATCGCCGACACTCAGGCGCCGGAGCTGGAGACACGCATCGCCATCTTCCAGGCCAAGGCTCAATGACATGCGGGGAGACGCTCGACTAGCGACTCGGAGGCGGCGCGGCAGGCCTCGGGTGAGGCGCCTCTGGCTAGGCGCGAGGCGCGCCCGTCAACTCAGACCATCCTCACATCGCGCCGAGCCGGCTGGGGCGCGTTGGCGCCCAGCCCGCCAGCCGCTACTGGAAGGACAGGAGCTCCACGTCGAACACCAGCATGCCCTGGGGCTTACCGGGGCGTCCGCCGTACGCGATGGCCTCCGGGATCCAGAAGCGCCGCTCCTCGCCCACGGTCATGAGCTGCAGACCCTCGGTCCAGCCCGCGATCACCCGACCGAGCGGGAACGTGGCCGGCCGGCCGCGCGCGACCGAGCTGTCGAAGGCCTTCCCGTCGGTGGTCCAGCCGGTGTAGTGCACTGTGACCACGCTGGTGGCGGTGGGCTTCGCACCGGCGTTGCCGGCCGTGAGGACCTTGGACGCGAGGCCCGAAGCGGTCTTCTCGGCGTCTGCCGGAGGCGCAGCCACGTCCGCAGGTGCGGGCGGCATGGGCGGCGCGACCTCTTCCACCATCTTCGTGGCGCCCATCTCCTGCATCACCTGCGCGTACGACGCCACCCCGCCGCCGACCTTGTGGCAGTGGTTTCGGTGGCAGTTCACGTAGCCCGCGGGCGGCTTCATGGGGTCGAAGACCACCTCGCTCTGGGCAGCCGGCGGGGGAGCGGCGGGCGGCGCGGC
>SXGT01007078.1_pt1 | contig 13047 bp, 9 predicted proteins | sample 3176221 | NCBI WGS metagenome assembly SXGT01 (sample SAMN11356862, study PRJNA531348) | freshwater metagenome | isolation source: freshwater sample F1-120 | place: China: Fuxian Lake, Yuxi | collected 2017-12-25
AATCGATCACGTGTGACGGCACCTCACGAGTTGGATGAAGGTCCAGCGAAGGTCGGCGGAGATCACCTTGCTCGGGGTTCGCTACCGGGTCTCCCGCAACCGCTTGGTGTGATCGGCGCAGCCGTGCCGAGGAACTTCCCCTTGAACCTGAGTTCCATGCCACTAACAGCGGTTCTCGTTGCCAGGACCCGGGCAATGGTCATGATGAGCGAGAACTCGCGCACACTCGACACATTGCTGAATGATGGATGCCAACCCACATACCGACCGATCGGCTGATCTTCATCGAGGAAACCAGAGGCATCGACGAAGTGTTCAGCCCCCTGCGGTTCGACTACCCGCTAGTCACCGATACAAGTGAGACCGGTCGGCAAGTCATGGCGGCGGGCGAGGCCAACCTCGTCCCGGTCACGCTCGAACTCGGTAGCCGATTAGCGGCAATCTTCTGCGAGGATTTGCCAGTCGCAACCGCACCTGAACGGATCACCCAAGTCAAGTGCCTGACTACCGGCCAGATTTGCGCTACCGTCGCGCGCGCACTTGTTTCGCACTGTGCAGTGAACGCGTTCGTGGTGCTCACGCATGTTGGTGCGACGCCAGTACCGGTCGACGATCGCAGACGCGATATCCCGAGGCGCAAGGGTCATCCGGCTACTGCCGGCGTGCGACGACCCGGGAGTTGGCACCATACCTCGTTCGCAACGCCCCCCCGGGACGCGGCGGTCATGACGCGCGAAATGTTTGGGCCAATCGTGCCGGCGATCGGCTCGACCAACCTCGACGAGGTTGCGACCACGATCATCGCAGGTTCTCGCCCTCGCCCCGTTCACCAATGAACAGTGTGTGGCCCACCGGATCATGGACCACGTGATGTCTGGTGGCGTCACTGTCAACCATGCCCTCCGGCATGTTGCCCAGAACGATCTGACTCTTGGCAGGGTCTGCGCGTACCGAATTGGTCACTATCACGGTCGCGAGGGCTTCACGACCTTCCCCAAGATACTCGCGGTTCCCTATCAGGGGCCGACAGACGCGATGCGTTGGCTTTCACCCCCGTGCGGAACGCTTGCGTCGCGCGCCCTCAATTTCCTGACACGGTGATATGCGTCTGCCAGGCACAACCGTGCCGAAGCCCCAACTGTGAACCCGGCGGTCAGGGAGCGCTATGCGGGAGAAGCGGGGACGTAGGCGGATGGTTCGTCCCGTGCCTCTGGAATGCCGTGCACGGCCAGGATCCGAGGAACGAGTTGGCGCATCGACTCTTCCACGGTGTGTGGTTTCAAGTAGAAGGCCGGGATCGGTGGGACAATGCGTACGCCCATCCGAGACAACTTGAGCAAGTTTTCCAGATGGATCGCATGAAGCGGTGTCTCCCGCGGGATGAGGGTGAGCACCCGGTATTCCTTCAGGGTCACGTCAGCAGCGCGCTCGAGAAGATTTCCTGACGCACCGGTCGCGATGCCCGAAAGGGTTCCCATGCTGCAAGGCACGACGATCATGCCCGCGGTGCTCAAGCCGCCGCTGGCTATCGGCGCGCCGATGTCGCCAACCGGGTAGGTCGTGACCACGCCACGGTCGCGCCACGCCGCAACACTCATGGCAAGGTCAACGTCAAGTTCCTCTCGCCAGACACGCTGCCCTGCCGGCGTGGCCACGACAATGACCGGATAACCGTACTCCTGAAGTTGATCGACGATGAGTCGCGCAAGCAGATGCCCGCTTGCTCCGGTGATGCCGACGATGACTGATGGTCGCACGGGCATGGGCTTTTTGCCTTCCGGTTCCGGCCTACCGACCGAAGAACCACCCCACAAGCAGGTCTCCAGCCGTCATCAGAAAGAGCGAGACGGAAAGGAAGCCGTTCACGTTGAAGAACGCTATGTTCATCTTTGAGAGATCGTCAGGGGACACGATCAGGTGTTCATAAATGAGCAGTCCTGCCGCTCCCATCACGCCGACCCAGAAGGTCACCCCTAAGCCGCATGCCAACCCCACGGCACCAAGGAATATGATCGTCATGACGTGACAGGCGCGGGCAATCTCGAGACCCCGCGCAAGGCCAAACCGCGATGGGATCGAGAACAGCCCCTGTTGGCGATCGACATCAATATCTTGACAAGCATAGATGATGTCAAAACCCGCCAACCAGAAAACCACGGCAAGTCCCAGCAGGAGTGGTTCGGTCGTCACCGCACCAGTCACTCCAACCCACGCGCCGATTGGTGCAAGGGCAATCGAGCAACCGAGGACGAAGTGACACAACCACGTAAACCGCTTGGTGAATGAATAGAGGGTCAAGAGAACGACAGCTCCAGGCATCAGGATGAGGCACAGGTCGTTGAGTTGCGAGGCCGCAACCGCAAGGGCAATCCCGGAAACCACGGCCGCGATCGACATGTCACGTACTGACAAGAGGCCACGTTGCAAGGCACGACCAGCGGTGCGTGGATTTCGCGCATCAATCTGGCGGTCTATGAGGCGGTTCAGCGTCATGGCGAACGTCCTGGCCGACGCCATCGCAACCGTGATCCATGCGAACTGCATGAAGATCGGCAGTCCGCGGGCCGCCAGGATCATTCCGATGTAGGCGAATGGCAAGGCAAAGATGGTGTGTTCGAACTTGATTGCCTCAAGGAATACGGCCACCTTGTTCCGGTCGTCCGTTGGTGGAGGCACACTGACCGCAGTCATTGCGGGTTCATCCTCTGCACGCGAACACGCGCTACATCCTCAGTTCGTCTGCGTCCGCCTCGTCAAGACTGATCACCTGATCCAGACTCATGGCCTTGCGCACGAGTTCCTCGTCACGCCGTTCCTGAGACCTGCGCCAAAATGAGCCAAAGGACCACACGACACCCGCAACGGCGGCAAATGTGCCAACCACAACCGCGACGATTCCGAGCAAATAGTAGATGTTGATGAATTCCACCGCAGCGCGCCCGAGGCGTGCGTCCAGGGTGGTAACGAACCCGAGATGCGCCTCCATGAGTGGTGCCGCCTTCGCGCCGATCGCAAATACCTGCCACAGCGCCGCCACGGATACCGGGTCATGGGTCAGCACCCATAGCGCTCCGCACGCACCGCCAGCTAACGCAAGACCGGCAATCATCGTGAGGCGCGCTCGCCAGGCCAGATAGCGTGATGACTGGGATGGCGCGGTCGGCCGGAACATGAAGATCACTGAGAAAAGGCCGAAGGTCGTCACATTGAACCATGCATTCGCCATCTGCAAGGTCGGACCATCGACGATCCCCCACTGGGCTAGCGAGGGGAACTCGGCAAGGATCATCGCAGTCATCGGTTCGCCCCACAGGAAATCATGGACGGCCATGTTGACGAAGCTGGCGATTGAAGTTGCGAGGAAAATGGGCAGGAACGCGAGGTCAAGGGCAGCTGCAGCCGCTAGGAATGGCACGGCTGCGAACTGGTGATTTTCGTGGACCTGCGTGACGGTCATGAAGTAGGCGCTGGCGAGGTAGGCGTGCGAGGCCAGAACCACACGCAGATTGAGTGGACCCGTCAGCCGTAGGGCGGCAAAAAGGGCGAAAGCTCCGAACGCAAGCCGCCCGGCCGTCGCGAAGGTCAGGTGTCCCGGCAGAAGTATGGGCCCGATGCCTCCGACGGGGAGCGAATCGAAGACCGCGAGTGCGCCCGGACCCAGTTTGAGCCACCAAAGGTTGTGGCCATTGGCCGAAACTGAAGGCATCACCTGAGTGAGCGCGGCAAACACCGTGAAGGCATCACCAAGCGTGCCAGCATCCTGCCATGGTTTCACGATGAACGTGGCAACGATGACCGCGACCATTCCGAACGACGTCAGTCCAACGGGGCCAACCCGACGCCAAGCAATCCACAACACAAATGGCAGGAAGACCCAGGCCTGGGGCTTGGTAAGCATGGCCGTAGCAGTCAACCCGCCGGCAATGCCTCCGGTGATCGGAACGATGAATTGGGGTAACCACCTCCATCGGCCAAGGTGGCGCAAGGGCCACCATGATGGGACTGCGAAGAGGACACCGGTAGCGAACGCGAGCAGATAGGTGTGGATGGTGTCGCCCTGCCCCCAGTACGCCGTGTCGAAGAGGGCAGCAGGGTTCCACACATACACGGTCATCGCGAACCAACCACGCCAGAAGGTGCGCGAGGCGCCTGAGACCAGGGCAAAGATGGTGAGTGCAAGGGCAAAGTGCCCGGCAACAGGCATCAATTTCACACAGATGCGCAACCATGCGTCATCAATGCCCGGCACGATTTTCACCCCGGGCGGACGAACGATGGTGGAAGGTGTTGGGGGAGGCGGGTCGATGGATTCTTCCGGGTCCTGCAGCGGGCCATCCTCGTCTTCACCGACAAGCTGTGCCTGATCCCGCGTGTAGGCGAGACGGACCACGGATGCGCGTCCATCGGGCCGGGACTGCACTGCAGGGCCTTCGGTCACAGGCGGTGGCACGCTGTCCTCAGCGGGAACATTCCCAATTGCGCCGTCGTCAGGCGAGGGTGGTGTACCCACATCCAGAGGCGGGTCGGAGGGGGCCGAAATAGCTGGGCTTGATGCGGGCTCCACCTCAGCGACGGTGGCTGCGGGAACCACTCGACCCGGGCCAGGCACAACCGCAGGGGTAGTGGGTAAGACGGTCGCCCGTGGCGCCACGGGCTTGATGACCGTCCCATCGGTTGCGTTTGCAGGTGACACCGGCGAGATGATTTCAACTGCCGGGGAAGCCGGCAACAACGCATCCCCTTCGCCATCGCCACCCTCGACGGCAACCCCGGGCGCGGGACTTTGCCCTTCCCCCGGCTCCGTCCCGATGGCCGGTGGCGTGAGGTTCGTGAGGTAAGTCATGACCTCCACAGCAAAGGGCGGTGGCGACAGGTCATCGGGACGTGGAACCGTCCGCGCCAGTTCAACCGCTCCACGGTAGACCCACGCCGAGCCTGGCGGGTAGATCAGGTAGGTCTCGGGATAGACACCTGCGTAGGCCTGATCCATGCCACGTACCGCGATCACTCGCGTCCAGTGCATGAAGTGCGAGATGTCGGCATCCGGGTGGTCGGGCAGCCGGACGATGCCCCAGGCAACCATCGCGGCACCGCCGAGGCTTCCGACGATCATCGAGACGTAGATGACCATCCTGACGGTCAGCAGGGTGAACCTCAAAACCCCGAGCGCAATCCGCCGGGCCGTCGGCGTGCGTGGGAGCGATCGGATTTCGTCACCCACCACGACCGGGCGGACATCTGAAACCTTGCGGAATGCCTTCAATGGCTCGGTCGCTCGCGCACCACGCGCACCGCCACGGCGGGAAACCAATGGGAACATCTCACGACTTCCACGTAAGCTCGTCCGTGGATCATCGTCGGGAAGCCGCGTTCGCGAAGGAGCCGAATCTCGCGTCACCCTAGAGCACCCGTGCAGGCCAGTCGGTCGGAACCTGCGCAATCACGACATTGTGGGCGCACAGCACATTCACCAAGGGCAGGCGTTCGACAATGGCTTCAGCGAGCTTGAACCCGGCGAGAAGCGAGGCGGGCGCGAACTCCGGCACCAGTCCGGAACGGAAAGACCTGATCGAAACCCCACCACCACCCTCGAGGGCCGAAACGACCTCTGCAAGCGGAATGAGCCGTTCCTCGCCAGTGTCCTGAGGTAATCGCTTCATGAGGTAGGGCCAGTAAGGATTGCTGGGGTTGTGGTCCCACACGATGACCATGCCTCCGGGACGCACGACGCGAAGCATCTCAGCCAGGGTCTCGGCAATGCGAACCGGGTCCGTGATGTGATGCAGGGTGGCGATAGTGATCGCCAGGTCGAATGCAGCCCGCTTGAACGGCAACCGCTCCCCGCGACCGACGACCACTTCCGCACGTCCATCGCGGGACGCCTCGCTCAGCATGCCAAGGGAGGCGTCCACCCCGTAAGTCTCGTACCCGAGGGCGCGTAGCGCCCCGGCGAAGGCCCCGGTCCCGCATCCCACATCAAGCACCTCGCCGTGATACGGCGCGAGGCCTCGCACGACACCGACGCGCTTGTCCCGGTAGTGCCGGTTGACATGCGCCGGTATCGTCCCATCATAGTGGGGCGCAACCGCGTCGTAGAGGTCACGTTGCAGACGTGCCCAATCGGTGGTCTCGCCGGGAAGCAGCACCGGGATGCCGTCGATGACCGGATAGCGCGCCGAACAAGAGCGACAGTCCAGCACAACTTTGGACGGGTCAGACGCCCCAAGTGCCGGAAGGCTCACCGATGAACCGCACTCGACGCAGGCCAGCTTGCCCACGAGCGCCTCCGAGATTGCCGTCGCTCGTGAAACTGAAGGCGGACTTGTCATCCGCCCGTTCCCGCCTGAACCGGGACGGCACCGGCATCGACCATCGCCCCGGCGCGGTAATTGGTCACGCAGAACTCCCGCGCCTTGGTGAACTCGGCAACCATTCGTGCATCGTCATGGGCGGGCAATGCATGCGGGGTCAGTTCAACAACGAGTACACCCCGGTACTGCCGTCGGCCAAGCCACCTCACAAACGGTTCGAGCGGAAGGTTCCCGCGTCCCGGAGGCAAGTGCTGGTTTCGCCCATCAAAGTCAGAGATGTGCACGTGTGCAATCCGGCCACCAAGCCGGGAAGCAACTTCCAAAAGATCACCGCCAGTCGTGCCGGCATGGGTCGTATCCAGACAGACCCTCGAGAACCCGCCAAGAGAGGCCCAGTCGTTCAGGACGTGCATGTCGAACCGACACCCGAGCAACGTTCGCAACGGCATGTTCTCCACCACCACGGCTACCGGCGTCGAAACTTGCAGGAGATCAAGGCCTCCATCAGTCAACCAAGAGGCAAAACGGCGCATTGATGCCGAGGCAACGGGCAAAGGCACATGAATCTGACGTCCGAACCCTTGGATGGTTGCAACCCTGAAGCGCTCAGGCACATGAATATTGAGGGTCCTCGCTCCGACGTCTTCACAGAGTCGAACGGCCTGCTTCACCCGGCCAATCTCGTCGGAGGGCCATCCGGCGATGCGGGCTTTCGGGAAGGGGCCGTGAACACTAAGGACAGGCACGCCGGTCTCGGATGTGAGCCGGGTGAGGTAGCGTGCCTGCCGGGTGTCCCACCGCTCATCCACGATGACTTCGACCCCGTGGTAGCCCGCCAGGCCAGCCATCTCAAAGACGCGCGGCAATCCGTGGGTGTACGCCGAACCGGTCGAAAGTGCAACCTGCACATTGCCGTTGGTGGCAACCGGATGCCTTGCCTGGCCACCCACGGAAACCGGTGTAGGCGACGCATCGGATTGAACTGCACGCAACCCCATTGATAGGGATTCTAGCCGCTGATGCTCCGCCAGCCTCAAGGAACGACGCGTGGACGTTCCGCATCCGGCGGAACCGCGGGCAGCGAGCTCCGTACGACCTCCCCGTCCTCGAGAAGGATCTGGTGGGTGAACAGTTGCGGGTCGAATGCCTGCGAGTGGGAGATCAGGAAGACTTGCCTGAAGTGACTGGCAATCGGCCCATCAGGCCCGCGAAGCAAATCGACCAGCGCACGGGTGCGGTCATGGTCAAAACTCGACAGCGGCTCATCTAGGAACAGGAAGCCCGGCACCGTGCCGACTTCGCGTGGCAGGGCCGCGATGGCAAACCCCAAACGGAGGGAAAGTGAGAACTGGTCCTGTGTGCCTCCGGAGAAGAGTGACCGGGGGACCAACCCATTCTTTCGTTCATCCCACACCTCAAGCTTGAAGTCGCTATCGAGTCGCGGGAACTTGTAGCGGTTGGCCGTCAACCGCGGAAGTATGATCGCCATCTGGTTCTGGGTGTCCGGCAGGACGGCATCGATCATCCGCGTCCGGGTCGTCTCCAAGATGCGGGTCGCCCGACGCCTGGCCTCAAGGTCAATCTCGGCCGATCTCAGCGCCGCCGCTGCACTCTCAACAGGGATGGGATCCTCGTGTCCCAGGCTATCGAGTGCCTCGTCCCGCGACATCTTCGCAGCGCGGGTTTGTAAAGCAAGCTCGCGAGTTGCATCTTCCAGCGTGACCCAATCCGGTAGCGCGGGGTCCGCAAGTTCGGGAAACGCGTTCTCGATGATCTCGGCAAGCTCACCGGCGTCCGAAGACGCATCATCCGACTTGATCGGGCGACTGAGCGCTGACGCTTCCGCAACCGCGCCCGCGTACACTTCGCGGCATTGCCGACGCACCTCAACCTGACGGTTGTCCGCGGCGCCGAGACGGCGGTTCGCTTCTTCACGCGTACGTTCCGATCCACCGCGGTCAAGCTTCGCGATGGCTGAGTTGAACGTGTCCAACAGCGACACATCCGGTGTGGACAGTGGTTCTGTGCGCACCAGGTTCTCCACGCGTGGAATGCCGAACGGTGCACACTTCGCATTCACAGCATCTATGGTTGCGTCTAATCGGTTCCACGCCTCAACCTGTTTCGAAACGGCGGTTGCGTGACGGGCACGTGCCAGGTCAGCCGAACCAGAGGCGCGACCGAACTCGTTGGCGCGATGTTCGAACCGGGTCACCACGCGTTCGGCATCACCAACAACTCGGCGGATGACGACGGCCAAGGGTTCACAGACACTCCATTCACCGTTCCAACCGGACGAGACAACGGCCCGCAGTCCACGCACCTTGGCGTCGACAACGTCGCGATCGATGGCGTCAGTCATCGTTTGGTCAACGACAATCTTGCGGACGGTGTGCCATTGGTCAAGTCCGCGCTGAAGCGTCTCGCGACCGGTGCCATCACCCGACACGATTCGTGCCTTATCGGCGGAGATCGAAGCCACAAGGCTTTCTTCATCGTCACGCGAGAGGTCCTGACGAACCCCATCCCGACGGCGGCCGATGCTAACGAGGTTGTCCCTCTGGTCCAAAACCTGCCGTTCAAGCCGCTGATGTCCACCGGCCTCGCGTGCAAGTCGGTCGGACGCCTCGTCGGCATTCCTGTGCGCATCGTCGATCAAGCTTATGTCGGAATGGTCCGTCGCCAACTCAATGCCAAGCGCGGTGGCCTCGGCGCCACACCGGGCAATGGATTGATCCAGACCCGATGAAGCATCACGCGCCGTGGCTTCAAGCCCGGGCAATGGACCCAACCGCTCCAACTCCGCCCGCAGCGCCTTTCCCTCGCCCTCAATCCCGGCCCGGCGGGAATTGGCGTCCTCCAGTCGGGTTGCATCGAACTCGGGAACGGGTGAGGCGAGGAGGTCGTCCAGTTCCCGCAGGCGCGCGTCGGCAGCGCGGGGCGATGACGGCAGAGGTTCACCGCGGTTGGCGAGTGATTGCTTGGCAGTTTCGGCGACCTTCCGAAAGTGATCCACGTCGGGCGGTGCGAGAACGGGTACCGAATGGTCGCGGACCTGTTCAATCTCGGCATCGGATGCATCGCGGACCTCGGTCACCCGCGCGTGACCGGTCTCCAAGTGCAATGCGACCACTTGGGCACCGACCCGTTCGTGTGACACCGCAAGACGCAGGACCAGTCCTGCCGCGGGCAATCCGTGGGCAGGATTGTCGAGAACACCAAGGACGAGACCTTGCAGCTGACCGACCCGTCGCTCAGCCTCACGCGAGGCAATGACGGCCTGCAGGGCGTCGCCAAGTGCAGTGCGCACATCGTGCATTCGTTGGCGTTCGGCCACGGCGTCGCGAAGCGCACCAAGGCGCCGGACCTCATCCTGAACGGAACGGTGCTTGACCCGCAGGTCGGCGATGCCCTGTTCAATCCGGGCGTGGGCGTCCACCCGGTCTTGCGCCTCCGCAGCGGCACGGCGACGGTCCTCACGGTCGTGGAGAATGCGAAGGAGAGTGGTCAGGCCCTCGGCACGGCGTCTGGCATTTGCGTGCGCCAGAATTCCCGGTTCGAGGGCCCTGACCTCTTCCTGTAGTTCATGGAGGCGTTTGGTTGCATCGGTCTCTTCACGCAGGATCTCGTGCAGGTCGCGCTCCAATCGGATCCGTGCATCGAGGCGTGCAGCGGCATTTTCGATGCCGCTCACTATCCCTGGGCGATCGCCGGCCCATGTTGAAATCGTCTGGAGTTGGTTTTGCATGGCAACCAGGCCATCTCGAACTTCCCGCAGTGACGGGAGCGCGGTCTCGGCCGCGATTGCGTCATCGAGACGTTTGGACTCCACGTCAAGATTGCCAGCCTCCCTGTCAGCCAACGCATGGGCATCACGCACCACCCGCCACGCCGCTACCGCCTCTTCGAGCGATCCGATGGCCCGCAGTCTCCTGGTTGCGGTTTCGACGAGATCGTCCGCCTCGGCACGGTCGCGTTGCGATGCATCAAGATCTGATTGCGCCTCGCGGAGGTGAAACGCATGGTCTCTCAGGCGGGCGAGACGGAGTTTCGCCTTGTGACCCTCGGTGTCCCGGTCGAGACATGCAAGATTGGCCGTGGCCTGCGCAAGTTTGAGGCGCGCCTCGTGCACCTTGAGATCGTCTTCGTGCGCCCGGCCAGGCCGAAGCAACTGTGCCACCCTGGTCAACCGGTCAAGGTTCAGGAGTGATGCAACAGATGCTTCACGTTGGCGTCGATCCTGGCCTTCCAGGCTCCCAAGTTGCTTCTGTGGCACGAAGCACGAGTTCAGCAGGGCCTCGGACGTGAGGCCGCCAAGTTCCATGATGATGCGGCGATTGACCTGGGAAACGCCCGTGACATGTTCGGCCTCGCCATTCCCACGCAGGACGTAGACCGATGCCCGAGGGTCAATCCGGCGGCCGACAATTTTGAGTTCTCGTTCGACCCGCAGAGTGTCTGTTTGGCCACTCCCGCGGTCTATGCGGATAACGACAATAACCCCGGCCGAACCAGCATCGTAGGGGATGGCCTCCGCATGCTTGCAACCGCCAAGGTGCTCGCCAAAGATCCCGAAGTGGATTGCCTCGAAAAGCGTGGACTTGCCCGCCTCGTTGTTTCCCTCGATCAGGATGCTTGCACGGTCAGGAAAGACCATGTCTACCATCCGGAGTCGCTTGTAACGAACAACGGTCAACCGCTGCAAGGTAATCACGCGTGCACCTCCCCGCCAACGGAGCGAGATGAGCGCGATGCTTCGCCATCGTCAACAGCGAAAGCCTGCTCACTGCCACTGACGAAGTGCGGTGCAATGAGGTCGTATGCGCGTTCGAGGATCTCGCGCTCCCCCTCGGTCGCGCGATCAAGCATCGCTTCGACAGTGGCACCAATCTCCTCCGCCTGCGAGCGCCGCACAAGAGACACGCCAGCCACGGCAATCCCCTCGGGCATGAGACCCGACGCGTCGAGATCGAAGGTGAAGAACCCCTTGGCGCCGGCCTCCTGAACGGCCGAGAGGTTGAGGGCCTCGTACACCTCACGTGCCACCGGACCGTGGATGCGCATCGTCGCAATCGCATCAGGGTTCTGGCGGGATGCGATGCGATTCTGGAGAACTTCGGTCGGAGCCTCGGCGTCAGGGCGCAATCCACCAAGGCTGATCGGCTGAAGTTCGACGCCGGTTACCTCAAGGGTGACACGCGCCTGAGGCGTTATCGACCTGCGTTCAAGGCTACGGGTTCCGTCAGCCCGAAGTTCCAAGACCCAGAAGCCAGGCGTGCCGGTCATCTCTCCAAAGGTCATCCACTCGGTCGCTCCGGGGACGAGAACTTGGCACGGACGGCCACGCGTCGTCGGGATTGTCGTCGTGAAGGATCGATGAACGTGTCCCGCGATGAAGATGTCGGCACCAAGCGAGGCAATGGTGTCGCGCCTGATCACCGGCTCGAAACTGCCGGGAAACGAATGTCCCTCGATCGAGGCGTGAGTGACGACGACGGTCCAGTCTGGTGCGCCATCGGCAAGGCTCGGGATGATTGCGTCCGCGAGCGGATCGCCGCCATCGGTGCCGACTACCGACCACGAGGCCCCGGCAATCAGGATGCGCTGCCCACCGAGGTTGAACACCACATGCTCGAGGACACCAGGCCCGCCGGGTTTGCCAAAGTAGTGGAGGAGACCGGCTTCGGCAAACTCGTCGAATGGCGCGTACCCTCCGTGATCGGTTGTCTGGCGAGGCGAATCGTGATTCCCTCCAGCGGCAACGACCGCGATTCCGGCGTCACGCAACTGGGCCAGAAAGTTTGCGAAGGCCGCACGTTCGAGGTTCCGCGGATCAAGCGCATCGAACGTATCCCCCGCAAGCACGACGAGATGCACCTGTTCGGCGATTGCGCCATCCACGACCTGTCTGAATGCCTGCCGAAGACGCGTGCGTCGTTCGTCCAGTCGCGCCGCAGGCATGCGCGCCGCGTACCGGTTGAGATGGTTGTCCGCGGTGACGACCATCCGCACCGTCATCTCAGGCATCTGTCCGGCCCGGAGAACGTCCATGCCGGGTCAGCCATGGATCCTTGGGTGTCGCCGTAAACCACCGGAATTGGAACTTGTGTTCGCATTACCGAAACGATAGCATATGCCGATACACGACGGCGGTCGAAAAGCCCCGCAAAACACACCCCGAGGACAGTCTGACCAAGTGTGCTGGCAGCCCGGGCACTAGGCAGGCGGGTTGGTGACCGCGTTGATGCTCCGACGGGCACGGGCGAAGAGGCGTCCACTTGCCCGTCCGGCGGCCATGGCCACCGAACCAGTGTCGACGTTGCGCACCGCCTGAACCACACCCGAGACGGCATCAGTTGCCCCGGGCGCGACGCCCTGCGCAGCCTTGATCATGCCCGGGGCCGCAGCCTGCGCCGCCCGGACCATGGCCGGGGTGGCCGTCTGCGCCACCCGGATTGCAGATGGAGCGGCTGCCTGGGCAATCTTGCCGGCAATGGGGGACACCATCCCGACCATGCGGACGGCTGCCGGAATGCCGATGTTGACCGCAACATCCGCCGCCTTGGTGGCAGCATCGGTTACCGCCGCCTCACGCGCAGCCTTGGCTGCGGTCGCCCGCCCAAGTTCACCCATCTGCCGTGGCATGCCGGGAAACCGGTTGATGGACCCTAGCGCAGGTGCCAGGGGGGAAACGGCGTTACGGCGTTCCATCCAGTTGCCAATGGCAATGAGGCCA
>SXGT01232408.1_pt1 | contig 13047 bp, 9 predicted proteins | sample 3176221 | NCBI WGS metagenome assembly SXGT01 (sample SAMN11356862, study PRJNA531348) | freshwater metagenome | isolation source: freshwater sample F1-120 | place: China: Fuxian Lake, Yuxi | collected 2017-12-25
AAATACAAAAGAAAGAGAATCAATGCCAAGGTGATCGGAATCACCAGCCAGAGTCGCTCTTTTACCCTCTGCATATTTTCAAATTGTCCACTCCAACTCACAAGGTAACCATCAGGGATCTGATCGCGCAAATTCTTCTCAACGAATTCCTTGGCTTTGTTAACGTAACTGCCGATATCGATCTTTGTGGTGTCGATGTCGACATAGACGTAACCGACCAATGAAGCGTTCTCATCGCGAATCATCGATGGACCGTCCTTGAAACCGACCCGTGCCACTTCTCGTAATGGAATTTGCGCGCCAGTTGGCGTCGTGATCAACAATCGCTTGATCGCTTCGCTATCTTGCCGAAAGGCGGGCGCCAAACGTACTTGAATCGGATACCGTTCTCGATCGACCAAGATTTGCGACACATTTTCACCGCCAATGGCGATCATCGCCTGATCCTGGGCATCTTTTAGAGATAAACCAAAAATTTTGAGCTTCTCGCGGTCAAAATCGATATCAAGAAACTGGCCTGAGGCAATTCTCTCAGCCACCACTGTCCGCGTTTCAGGAATTGTCTTGAGCAGGCCCTCGATCCGCGCCCCCAGAGATTCGATCGTCTTGAGTTCAGGCCCATAGATTTTAACTCCGATCGGACTGCGAATTCCGGTGGAAAGCATATCGATGCGATTCTTGATCGGCATCGTCCAGATATTAGGCATGCCAAGAAATCCGAGTTTCGCATTCATCTCATCCAGTAACTTTTCCTCGCTCATTCCCGGTCGCCAGGCGCTCTGGGGCTTTAACTGAATGGTGGTTTCGAACATACTTAGCGGTGCCGTATCGGTTGACGTTTCGGCTCGGCCCGCTTTTCCAAATACCGTCTCGACTTCGGGAAAGGTCTTGAGAATTCGATCTTGCTCGGTCAAAAGACGCTGGGCCTCGGAAACAGAGATACCCGGTAGTGCCGTCGGCATATAGAGCAGACTGCCCTCGTGAAGCGTCGGCATGAACTCCGAACCCAGCATCATGAACCCGGGAACCACCGAAATCATACCGACAGCCGCTACCGCCAGAGTCGTTCGCTTATGTCTAAGCGCCCACTCGAGTACCGGCTGGTACAATCGAATGAGCCTGCGACTGACCGGATGCCTTTCTTCGGAATAGTAGGTACCGACAAAAAGCGTATTCCCGATGCGATTGAGCCATTTGTAGGGCGAGGAAAAAGCGTCGGCCCGAGCAAAAAGCATACGCATCGCCGGATCCAGGGTAATTGCAAGAATAGCCGCGATCGCCATCGCAAAGTTCTTTGAGAAAGCCAGGGGTTTAAAGAGCCGCCCTTCCTGATCGACCAGCGTGAAGATTGGTAAAAATGAAATCGCGATCACCAAGAGTGAAAAGAAAACTGACGGACCGACTTCCTTCAGCGCATTGAGCCGTACCTCGAAAAAACTTCCGACTCTGCCACCAACCTCCCACTGTTGGATTTTTCTATAGGCATTCTCCACTTCAACAATAGCTCCATCGACCAACACGCCGATCGAGATCGCGATACCGGCCAACGACATGACATTGGAACTCAATCCCAGAAAATACATCGGAATAAAAGCCAGCAAGACCGCGACCGGAATGGTCACGATCGGCACAATTGCCGACGGCACATGCCAAAGAAAAAACAAAATGATTAAACTGACAATGATCAATTCTTCGATCAAGGTACCACGCAACGTCGCAATCGCGCGTTCAATCAAATCCGAACGATCATAGACTGTCTTAATCTTGATGCCATCAGGTAGGCTTTTTTCAATCGCCGCGATCTTCTCTTTCACTCTCGCTATTACCGCAGGAACATCTTCGCCTTGGCGCATGACAACGATGCCGCCAACCGTGTCTCCGCGACCATCGAAATCCGTGATTCCTCGTCTCATCTCAGGTCCTATCGATACTGTGGCAACCTGTTTAACGAGAACCGGGGCGCGGCTGCGAGGATTGTAACTCACGACCGCTGATTCGATATCCTCCGTTTTATCCACAAGAGCACGACTGCGAACCATCGCCTCCATTCCTGAAAATTCGATCGTGCGCCCACCACTCTCTTGATTCGAGTTACGCACAGCCTCGATCACCTGGTTCATTGTGAGTTGAAATTGCGCAAGTTTAATCGGATCAACTTTGACCTGATACTGTTTAACAAATCCGCCGACAGCCGCGACCTCGGCTACGCCTGGCACACTTTGCAGCTGAAAGCGAATGAGCCAGTCTTGCATCGAACGCAAGTCGGCCGCGTTAAAACGACCCGATTCATCATGAAGAACATATTGGTAAACCCAGCCGACACTTGTGGCATCCGGGCCGATCTCGGTACGAACATTAATAGGCAGCTGCGACGAGATTCGATTGAGGCTTTCGAGCACCCGCGAACGGGCCCAGTAAAGATCCACACCATCTTCAAAAATCACATAGACATAGGAAAATCCAAAATCAGAAAATCCCCTAACCGCCTTAACATGCGGCGCCCCGAGCATGGCAGAGACAATGGGATAGGTAACCTGATTTTCAACGATGTCCGGCGAGCGATCCCATTTTGAATAAATGATCACCTGCGTGTCTGATAGATCCGGAATGGCATCCAACGGAATTTTCTTAACCGAATAGACTCCCAACGCGACCGCCATGAGAGTAAGGACAATCACGAGCGCACGATTGCGCGCTGAAAATTCAATGATGCGCGTGACCACTGCCTGCCGCCCCTCTGATTTTCGCCTCGGAATCGATAAGAAAATTCGGACCCGAACTAATGTAATCACCTGGCTCAAGCCCTTCGATCACCTCGAAGTAGCTTTCGGTCTTTAAGCCCAGCTTCACCGCCTGAGGCATCAAATGGCCCCCGTCGTGAATCATATAGACCAAGTCTTCCTTGCCGCTATGTAAAACCGCGCTGGCCGGAATGCTGACGACACCCTTAAGCACAATCGCAAGGTCACCACGAAAAGTAGTTTCAGGAATAATGCCACTCGGCCCACTGCGAATGGCGCCCACGACGCGTACTGTTCGACTGGTGGGATCCACAATGGAGTCGACCGACGAGATTGAGCCTGCAAGTTTCGATTCTGGTTTAAATCCACTTTCACCATTGAAGCTCAAGCCCGCCTTCACATAACGTAAGTCAGTCTCATAAATCTGAAAGGCGACGGTATTCGAAGTAATAAATCGCCCGGCAATGGGAATGTGAACGGTTAAATCCATTTTCTCAACCAGGGTTTTCTGCACGCCAACCAACTCTAACTGCCCAGTCGTCGCTATGATATCAGAACGCCCTTCCCGCGAAGCAGAATCTTGGCCAGACTCTACACCTTTGGTTTTGTCCGCCGGCTTTTGCGCTTTAACCTCCACCAACTTCATATGGCAAATCGGACACTCGCCGGGATGTTCGGCATGAACCTGCGGATGCATGGGACAAGTCCAGTAAGTGGCGGCCTTTTCCGCCTGCGCACTCTCTGCATGTCCTTTGGCCGCTGTAGCCCCCTCATGATTAGCCTGATCAGCAGACTGCTCGGTCGAATATTTTCCAAACCACCCGGCGGCAATCAAAACCCCGACGCCGGCCAGAGCTGCCAAGACTACGAGAAGATTTTTTTTCTGTGTCACTTTTCACTCCTCGATTCATATTTTTTGAGATCGGCAACAACAGCCTCATACTGGCCGCGAATTTCCAGTGCCTTGAGCTTCAAATCCGGAATCAACTCCATGGTCTCACGATGATCCTGAAGGATCTCCAAGTCTCGAGGTGCCAGGTTATGGACTAAACGCAGACGTTTCTCGGCCCGAGGCAAGAGCCGTTCGCGAATCTGCTCGAGTTGTTTTTGAAATGCATACGCACGCGAAAGCAGAAGGGCGCGTTCGGCGGCGAAGTTTTTCTGCTCCTGCTGAAGGCGCAACTCAGCGATAAAGCGATCACTCGTGGCGCGCTCCGAAACCGAATCCGCTTCCCAAAAGAACAGGAAAGGAAGCGTGATGCCAATCATGAGCTCCGAAGTTCGCGGACTCATCTTCGTGCCGTCGGTCTCACGATAGCGTAAATTAAGATCCGGAAACCGAGCCGAATTCGCCTCACGCTCGCGCGCCCTGAGTACTGCCAACTCCAACTTAGGTACTTCGAGTTGGAGTGGTGTGACTAAATCCAATTCTCGCGGAAGAGTTGTCAATGGCATCTCAGTCGCCACCGGTTTAAAAACCAGTGTATCTAAATTGACAAAGCGAGCCGCCTCGATCTGAATTTCGCGCGCTTCTTGCGTAGCCTGCAGAACTTCGTTTTCCAACAAATCGAGTTCGGATTCAGCTTTGATCACATGAATTTTCTGAAAACTATCGGAACGAGCTCCGGCTGTGGCGAGCTTGATGTGCTGTTCGACCGCACGCTTCTTTTCCTGCAAGAGAGAGACTCGCTCCTGGCGCTGCCAAATCTGAAAATAAAGAAGCCTTGCCTGAGCGTCGACTTCACGCTCACTACTTCTTTGCGCCGCGATCCTCGCGTCGACCTCAATTTGACGCGCGCTCCGGTCATGCGAAATCCTACTTGGAAATGGCAACGACTGGGAAACTTCAAAGCCCGCCGCCACATCGTCCTGCACTCTCATCTGCGTGAAACCAACCATCGGCGCCGGCAACAAGAAACTTCCTGCAGTTGCCCGCGCTGACGAGACTCGAGCGGCCGCCACTTTACTGTCGAGGTTCTCTTGGAGAGCGAGACTGACAAAGCGCTCGCGCGTGATGACCTCACCTGCCCGGCCCGGCAGCGAGTAGAGGCCCAACGCAAGGATGATGATAACGGTCGTCTTCGGCTTGATTCGATTCAAAGTAAAACTCTGCATATACCTTTGCATGTAGGCTAATACGCCAAACACGATGGTTTTGTGACACTTTAATCTATGTTTTTGAATTTACGGCGTTTTTTGACAATCGCCAAGCCCTCTGTCACAATTTGATGAAGATTCTCGTATTTACTTTTTAAGGGAACGGAGAACGTTCGTGGTTGAGAGAGCAGACAGTGTCTCCGACGAGGATCTAATGGTGCTTTATCAGAGCGGTGATTTTGAGGCGTTCTCTGTTCTCTATCAGCGTCATGCGCGACGGGTGTACGAGTACCTTTTGCGGAAATCTGACAAACTTACGGCTGCGGAACTTTTGCAGGATACTTTTCTCAAAGTTCATCGCGCGCGCGCCCAATATTCAGTCAATTATCCTTTTCTACCCTGGCTGTTCACCATCGCGCGAACTGTCTTTCTGGATCATGTCAAAAGGGCGGAGAGTAAACTCATCCAACGATCTGCCAGCGACAGTGGCGTCGACAGTGGCGTCGACAGTGGCGTCGACAGTGGCGTCGACAGTGGCGTCGACAGTGGCGTCGACAGTGGCACCAGCATTGGTGCCGGTGTTGGAACTGGGACAGAACTTTTGCCGCATCTCAACACTTCGAGTGTCGATCTCTCTTTGGTACTGACAGAGCTGCCGGAAAATCAGCGACGCTCGATAGAACTTCGTTACTTGAATGATTGGTCATTTGAGCAAATTGCCATGGAACTGAAAACCTCACCCAGCAACGCCCGAAAATTGATCAGCCGCGGACTTCGCCAACTGCGCGGACTTTTACAGGGAGGTAGACGATGAAACCAATCTCTGAAAAAGAATGGCTCGAAGATTTTCGGGATTTTGTGAAGAGCGAAGGCACACCGGTGCCAGAGGCTACCTCAAATTCTATTCACGAACGTATTCGCGCGGCGCTCTTTCCTTCCGCCTGGATGGTGTTTTTGAAACTTTTGGGAGTTCATGCCATCGTCGGCACTTTATCGCTGGCTATTTGTGATCAGTTCGAGATGAGCCCATTTCGCTTTGGTTTTTCGCTGGCTGATTACTTTATGAAATTTGGCCACTCGACCTGCATGACAATGTGTGGAGTCTTGTTTATTGGCCTCACGGTCGCTACCAGTGGTCTGGTTTTACGTGGTGAAGAGCTGCGGGTTGTTTATCGTAACTCCATGCTTCATGCCCTTGGATTGAGCGCAGTCTCATTGGGTGTATTCGCGGCTCTCGGTGCTGAAATTGCTCTGAGCTTTGGGGTACTTTGGTTTATCGGCGCCGAATGCGGCGGCATCGCCGCCAGTTTCTTTTTTCGTCCTCGCTCTAGGCTCGCTTGAGCCGAAGAGCATTAAAGATCACCGACACCGAACTCATACTCATAGCGGCAGCGGCGATCATCGGACTTAAGAGGAGGCCAAAAAAAGGATAGAGCACGCCAGCCGCGATCGGTACACCCAGTGAGTTATAGGCGAAAGCAAAGAACAAATTTTGTTTGATATTCTTCATCGTCGTCTCACTCAAGGTACGCGCGCGAACGATTCCCAGCAGATCGCCCTTGAGAAGAGTGATTCCAGCCGAACTCATCGCGATGTCAGTGCCGGTACCCATCGCAACTCCCACCTGTTCTTGCGCAAGGGCCGGTGCATCGTTAATCCCATCGCCGGCCATGGCGACAAATGCTCCTTGTGCCTGCAGGCGCTTAATGATCTCCGCCTTTTCCTGCGGCAAAACCTCTGCTTTGATTTCAAGACCACCTAGTTTTTCGCTAACGGCCGTTGCGGTCACATGGTTATCACCGGTCACCATGATGACTCGAACTCCAAGATCCCGAAGCGAACGAATTGCCTCTTTGGCAGTTTCCTTGATCGGGTCGGCGACACCGATAAAGCCTGAAAGCGTACCGTCCACGAGGATGAACATCACCGTCTGACCGTCGCTCTGGCAACGCTCGGTTTCAACCCGCAAGGACTCCATAGTTGAGCCCCCATCCACTGAGAGACTCTCAATCAACGCACGGTTACCAAAAGCTATCTTGCGTCCCGCGACTTCGCCTTGAATTCCTTTTCCTGGAAGTGTCACAAAGTTCGTTGCCGTACCAACACTCACTCCACGCTCTTGAGCCCCCGCTAAAACCGCTGCCGCCAACGGATGTTCGCTCGCCCGTTCGAGCCCCGCAACAAAGGAAAGTAACTCCTCTGTTGACCATTTCCCAACTGATTTAATCAGCAGGAGTCGCGGCTTACCTTCTGTCAAGGTGCCAGTCTTATCTACGACCAAGGTATCTACTCTGCGCATGAGTTCGATAGCCTCGGCATTGCGAAACAAAATACCGAGCTTCGCTCCTCGTCCGGTTGCAACCATGATGGAGATCGGCGTGGCCAGACCCAAAGCGCAAGGACAAGCAATGATCAACACCGCAATCGCATTCACCAGAGCATTGGCGGTTCGCGGCTCGGGACCGAAAAACTGCCACACAACAGCAGTTACAATAGAGACGGCAATCACCGCCGGAACGAAGTATCCCGAAGCCTGATCAGCGAGTTTCTGAATAGGCGCACGAGTTCTTTGTGCCTCAGCGACCATCTGAATAATCTGCGCCAGCACAGTCTCGCGGCCCACCTTCGCCGCCCGCATAATGAACGAGCCTTCACCATTGACAGTCGCACCGATCACTTGCGCACCCTCGGTCTTCTCCACCGGCAGGGCTTCGCCTGAGATCATCGACTCGTTAACCGCAGAATGACCAGATACCACAACGCCATCGGCTGGCACCTTCTCGCCTGGACGTACTCGAAGATGATCACCCACGACAACATCAGACAATGCGATGTCGGTTTCGATACCGTCACGGCTAATTCGCCGCGCAGTCTTTGGAGAAAGTTCCAGAAGAGAGCGCAATGCCTCGCTCGTCTGCCCTCGCGCTTTGAGCTCAAGCATTTGCCCCAGCAAAACTAAAGTGACGATCATCGCGGCGGCCTCAAAATAGAGCCCAACTTCACCTGTCATCGAATCAATAGATGCCCCCGGGAAAACTCCAGGAGAGATCACTGCGACCAGGCTATAAACATAAGCCACCAAGACGCCAAGTCCAATAAGCGTAAACATGTTCAGATGACGTGAGCGCAACGACTGCGCGAATTTTACGAAAAAAGGGGCAGCACCCCAAACAACTACCGGCGTAGCCAAAGCCAGCTGCAACCATTGGAGTGAGTCGTGAGAGGCCATCGCGAGCACCATGAGCGGATTACTGAACATAGCACAAATCACGAACCGCCGGCGCATGTCCTGATACTCAGTCTGTTCCTGGTGAAAAGCACTCTCACTCATCGGCGACAACGGCTCGAGTGCCATGCCGCAAATCGGACAGCTTCCTGGCCCAGTTTGCCTCACCTCAGGGTGCATGGGACAAGTGAACTCTTCAGTAGACGAAACCTCCCGCTGAGGTGCCGACTGCGAATTTAAATAAAACTGGGGTTGCGCATCGAACTTCACCTTACACTTCAGATTACAGAAGTAATAGAGTTTACCTTGATACGCAGATGAGCCCTTAGCCGTTGCCGGTTGTACGTTCATTCCGCATACCGGATCCTTTTGTACTTGGCTTGTTTCACTTGTTTCGGCACCGTTTTCTACGGTCATAAATGTACCCTCGCTGAAAGGACTTCAACGAAGGTATACACCTTAGATGGTCGTGCGGTAAATAGAACCTTATCAGCGGCTGGCTGCGGCGGCCTTCACTTCTTCTAGTGATTCAAGTTCGTTTTGCTCTTGCGCATGCATGACGTTCTTCCAAATCTTCTCGCTCACTGGACCAGGCAACCAACTCCTGATTTTATCGGCCACTAAGGGTTCCTGAGCAGTCCACTGGTAGAGAAGATCGGCTTTAACTCCAGCTAGCGCTTTGCGGTCGGCGACATTGACCTTTTCATTTTCAATACTCGAGTCCTCGACTACCGAACGCAAGACCTCACCTGCCACATCATCACTGCCACTTGCGCGTGCTTCAATCAAAAGATCAATCGCCTGGCTTTGCGCCTCAAGCAGCTGCATGTCGTTACCGGCTGCTGTTTTTAGAAGCCCCTCAAGACCTTTTATGAACTTCTCGTCACGCAAGAGCTCTTTTTTCCTGGCGCGCCCCTCATCATTCAAGAAAACGTGACTTTTTAGTTTGGCGTACTCAGCAAGCTCCGCGGCACCAGCGAAATTCTTATCGTCGCCGGCAATGGAGCTTCCTTTGTCACCCGCAGGTATTCGCTCCGCAGACGCGGCTTCCTGAGTTTTCGCTTTCGCCGGAACCGACTTCACGGATTGAGTGATAGCCGAGTCCAAACGCTCCGCCATCTCAGCGTTTTGCTCTAGACGCTCCTGATTGACGGCCGCAGTTTTTCTACTACGGCTGTTTATAAAGAGTGCCGCCAATCCAATGGCCGCACAGACCGCGATGGTTCCTGCTGTTATTACCACGTGTTTCATTAGTCAAACACTCCGCGAAGTAGGTTATGACGGAAGATCGCGTGATTGAGATCGGAAACCTTATCGTTCCTGAAGAACGCGGTGCCATTGAGATAGCCGTTGGTGATCACTACGTTCTTACGCGGGCTCGAAGAGCGCACGAAAAGGTTATAGACCTTGCCCACATAGGTCTTGTTCTCAATGCGGACGATACGATCGAGGTTACCGGTCAACTCCACCAGGTCTTGACCGACGGAGAACTGATGCGCCTCTTTCATTTTGCCCGAAGAATCCAGAATCGCGTGGTTTGGCGTCACACGCAAGATTCGCCCCGACTTCATGCGGAACTCAAGGATCTCTTGCTCGGTATCCTCCGCGTCTGTGAGCCAACGCTCAACCTTGGTGCGCATCACACGGCTCTTGGAGACTTCTTTTCCACAGCTTCCGCCGCGACCATGATCATCGTCGCGATCCGGGTGCTGGCCCGGGTGTTGACCCGGATGCTGGCCCGGGTGTTGACCCGGATGCTGGCCCGGGTGTTGACCCGGATGCTGGCCCGGGTGTTGGCCTGGATGCTGGCCGGGTTTACGGCCACGTCCATGATCGTCATCGTCGTCATCGTCGTCATCATCATCGTGCTCATGCCCTTTGCCTTTTCCAGGCTTCAGGGTACCGACATACTTATGGTCTTTGAGAAGAGCTTCAACGAAGGGCACATACTTCATTTCACTCTTGCGTTCGGCTTGCGCCAAGATCTGCATTTCAGGTGTCGATCCACCCGACAGACACACGGCTGTTACGTATGTGTGGCGCGGAGCTTTGCACTCATGATGGCCATGCTTGGGGGCGATCCACGGCTTTTCATGATGATCATCGTCTTTATGCATGAACGTCGGATACATGTGGTGCTTGCGATCCCCCATCGAGTGACCACCGCAGGTCTTGGTCTCACCGAACTTGTCCATAAAGTCTTTGATTGCTGGAATGTGATGACGGCACTTCAACATCCACTGATAGCGTCCCTCTGCTTGACGATCGCTAAGGGAATCTTCTGCACAACGACCAGGGGCTTTGTCTTGGCAGTATTTAGTGGTCACCCATGGACCGTTGCTAACGTTTTGGCTTTCTTGCCCGACCTTATGATCAATACAAGCAAACACAGTAGTCGTCGTGACGGTGCGCTCGTTGACAATAATTCCTGTTTGATTCTTCGGGCATTGCTGAGCCGTACTACCAGCACGCTCTTGTGCAGTGATCACTTCGGTGCGCCGAACGGCTGTGGGGTTGCCGTCGCAAACCCGGCTCTCGCTCGGCATTGAGGCCGTACAGCGATTTGCCGGAGCGGCCTGATTGTTTTCGTCGCGGCATTCATAAACACGGGATTGCGAGCCTCCGCAATCCGCCGAGCAAGTGGTCCAATTGTCTGTGGACGCCCATCCGTAGCGGGGGCACATGCCAGCAACAACGACATCACCTTGACGAACATTGGAATTCACGATCAAGCCATTGTTACAAGTTTGATCTGCAATCTGATTGAAGATACTGCTGACTCCGGGTTCGCCAAACTCGCAGACAACAGGAACGGTGATGGCGCCGATAATCACACCGGTCTTCTTCGCTCCATGGGGACCAAACTCGCCGCAACCACTCGGTGTCGGCATAGGAGTCGGCACTGGTGTTGGTACCGGTGTTGGTACTGGTGTTGGCACCGGCGTCGGTTCAGGTGTTGGTACTGGTGTCGGCACCGGTGTTGGCTCAGGTGTCGGTACCGGCGTCGGTACTGGTGTTGGCTCAGGTGTCGGTACTGGTGTCGGCACCGGCGTCGGCTCCGGTGTCGGCTCAGGAGTCGCAGTCGGAGTTGGTGTTGGCTCAGGTGTCGGTACTGGTGTCGGTTCTGGTGTCGGCTCAGGAGTCGGAGTTGGCGTCGGCGTCGGCACTTCAACCGGTGCAATGTAAACAGTTCGAGTCAAGGTGATGAACGGCGCGCCCTGTTTTAAGGGCGAGTAGATGAGTGCCGTGATCAAATAGTAACCCGGGCTGGTAAAGGTATGCGAAGTGGGATTAGCGGTCACACTAGGTGTGTCATCACCAAACGACCAAACGATCGAAGTCACATAAGGCACCATGCACGATGGTACAAACACCTGCGTGGGTACGGTCTCACCGACAACGCCTTCATAAGGGCTGATGAGAGCGATGTTGTTGATACAGGCCAACCCATCAAAGACACCGATGACATTCACTTGAATCGCGAGATTAAAAACTACACCCAGCGAATTCGTGACCGCAGCGGTTACAGTAAAGAGTCCCGTTCTACTGAAGGTATGTGTTACCGGAGGCAAACCTGCCGCCGCCGGAGAGCCATCTCCAAAATTCCACGAGCTGGAAACGATGGTCATGCCTGCGGGCACGATGAGATTGTACGTCAACGCTTGAGAAACATAGCCCACCTGCGGGCCCGATATGACCGGGGCATGCGAAACAACAAGAGTGGTCTCGGACACATTGATCGCAGATGTTGTAGACGAAGTGGTTTCACTTGGAGCAGCACTGATACCAACGAGCGATCCCGACTTCTGCGCCGAGGTATCGATCTTGGCGGAAACAAGGAATTGTCCAGGAGTCTGATAGATCATGGTCAACGTCGGCCCGGATTTCGAAAGCTTCTGTCCGCTGGTGGTGGTCCATGTGACAGCCTCATTACCAAAGCACGAGAGATCTTGATTCAACTTGTAGGTGACCACTTCACCAACTTGCACGTTTTCCGGTGGCACGATTCGCAGTGAAGTGGCATCAAGAGTTTTAGCTGCGGTCGCACAAGACTGACCAGACGCATCGACTAGTTTGTCGCTGGATGAGAAATTGGTTTGCGCCTTTTGGCACCCAGCTCCCACCAACCCGCCCATCAAGGCCATAACTGCGAGCGTTAAGATCCTGTTCTTTGAAACCATGAAACACCTCACTCTGATGTCTACATAGTCGGCTAAGTTCGCGATGAACAAAATACTTCTCGCGTGAGTGAGTCAACATGATAGGGGGTCCTGTCGACGGTCTCGACAGTATTCGCAAGATTGAAATTCCAGATAGGAAAGCGAAATGTAATGAAGAACTTTTGGACACCGTAAGTATCAGCTTTTGGTCCAGTTTTCACTGAATTCGGGGGCGGAGTTGGCCTCGTACGCGCCTCTCCTGAGAGGCCTAATTCGAGTGCCCATCTGGAGCGCCAACTCCAAATTTAAACAAATTCAAATTACTTATTGAGATTGAAGTCCCAAGGCAGTTGCAAGGTACCGTTACGCACGGCACGGACCGGCGGCGGCGGCAGCGGCGAAACGCGATGGAACGTCAGCATCGCTAATTCATCCATCGTTTTAACACCACTTGATTTCGAGACGCGGACACCCTGAACGGTTCCGTCCTCGCTGATCGCAACCATCACACCGACGGTAAGTCGATTGCCGGGAACTCGCGCGGTTTCTGCACGCAGTAAATCCGTCTGATTTTTGACTTCAAGATTCCACTCGTCGGTCACCTTGCGAGAGATCAACTGAGGATAAGTTCGCGGCCGCGGCTCTTCGCCAGAAAATGAGCGATCATCCGTGGTCGCGCAGCCAACAAAGGCTGAGATCGATAAGGCAGCGGCGATCAGTGATTTCAGTACTAAATGGAAGCTGAAGCTCGTTCTCATGGTCAATTCCTCTACTTGCGGCAGAACTCTTGTCTCGTTAAACCGAGCAGGCATCACCTAAGACG
>SXGT01510432.1_pt1 | contig 13047 bp, 12 predicted proteins | sample 3176221 | NCBI WGS metagenome assembly SXGT01 (sample SAMN11356862, study PRJNA531348) | freshwater metagenome | isolation source: freshwater sample F1-120 | place: China: Fuxian Lake, Yuxi | collected 2017-12-25
GCAATGCGCGCCCAATTGCTCCACCTATCCGGCCCGTTGCGCGGCCGCACGGTGACCTACGAAGCGCGCATCGTGCGCATCGGCAGTGCTCCCGATTGCGATGCCGTCGTGACCGCGAACGGCGTCGCCGGCCGGCACGTGCAGATCGACTTCGTCGAAGAGGAGTGCCAGTTCTACCTGCGCAAGCGCGACGGCCAGACGTTCGTCAACGGCTCCGAAGTCGAGGAAGTGATCCTGCAGGACGGCGACCAGATCGAACTCGGCAGCGGCGGCCCCGTGGTGCGCTTCCGCATCTATGTGCCGGTGGGGGCGGTATGCAAACCCGTGCGCCGCATGCTCGCCGACGCGCGCGCCGTCGCGAAGGTGAGCGGTGGCGCGGCGGCGACGCAGATGCTGACGCGCGATCTGTTCACGCAGGCGACGCCGCAATTGAAGATCGGCTTTCCGCTGGTGGTGATCGCGGGAGCGTTCCTGGCCGGCTGGCTCGGTGGCCTGCTCGGCGGCCGTCCTTCGAGCGTGACCTTGTCGGAGCTCGAGGCGCTGCGCGCCTGGCAGCAACAACAGCTGGCGAACGCGGTGCCGCCGGCGGAGATCGAGGCGTTGCGCACGGCGCAGAAGCAGCAGCAGGAAGCGCTGGCGCGGCTGACGCGAGCCAGTGCCATCGTTGCGCGCATCCAGAAGGAGAGCAGCCGTGGCGTGTGTCTTCTGCACGGCGTGTTTCGCCTGCGCATGGCGGATGGCAGCTGGTTCCAACCCGACACCGATCCGTACGAAGTCGAGTACACCGGCTCCGGGTTCCGCGTGACCGAGGCGGGCCACGTCGTCACCAACCGGCACGTGGTGCGGCCGTGGTTGGAGATGGAGCCGATCATGCGGTTGATGCAGCGCGGCGCCGAACCGGTGTTCGTGCGCCTGGCGGCGACCTTCCCGGGCAAGAGCCCGATCGACGTGCCGATCGACTCGATCACGACGCGCACCGACGATCTCGATGTCGCGGTGGTGAAGTTGCCGCCGGAGTCGCTCACCGGCGTGCCGGTGCTGGTGCTGCGCGTCGGGCCGATGGCCGAAGACGACCGGCGCGCGATCGTGGTCGGGTATCCGACCGGGCTCGCGGCGATGCTGGCGCGGGCCGACACGCAGATGGTCGAAGGGCTGCGGGCACGCGAGGCGTCGATGACGGAGGCGATCGAGGCGCTGGCGACGTCCGGGCAGATCGCGCCGATCATCACCGATGGCGTGCTCAGCAACGTGCAGGAGCGGGTGCTCGGCTACAGCGCGCCCACCACGCACGGCGGTTCGGGCGGGCCGGTGTTCGACGGCGCCGGCGAGGTGATCGGCGTCAACTACGCGATCCTGCGCGACTTCGGTGGCAGCAACTTCGGCGTGCCGATCGCGTTTGCCCGCGAACTGCTGCCGCGCTGAACGGGCCCGGCGGCGCCACGCCGGCGTCGTCGCGATCGGTGACCGGGACAAAAAGGCCTGCGCACCGAACGCCGTTTCTGCGACACTCCGGCGGCGTGGCCGGTCAGCCGCGCAGACCCTGCCGAGGCAGGGGCACATGGACGGCACAGCTCCGGGGCGGCAAACGGAAACCAAGGCGAACGCGGCGAGAAGTGCTCTCGGCCCGCGTGGTCGCGGGCTGTTCGGCCGATTGTTCGACGGCTTGCGCGGCGTGCCGACTTCGCGCCGCGAAGCGATGACGATCGCCATCGCGAGTGGCAAGGGCGGCACCGGCAAGTCGTTCCTCGCCACGTCGCTCGCCGTGCTGTTGCATCGCCAGGGGGCGCGCACGGTGCTCGTCGATTGCGACTTCGGTCTCGCCTGCGACCATCTGCTGCTCGGCGTCAAGCCGACCCTGACCTTGCAGAACCTGCTCGCCGGCCAGTGCACGATCGACCAGGCGCTGGTGACGTCGCCGTGCGGGCCGCGGCTGTTGCCCGGTGCGTCGGGCGTGCGCCGCATGGCGAATCCCAGCGACAAGGACCTGCTCGCGTTCGCGCGCGAACTCGGCGGACTCGCCGGGCGCGAAGACGTGCTGCTGCTCGACCTCGGCGCGGGCATCGCGCCGGCGACGGTGCTGACGATGCTCGCCGCCGATTGGATCGTGCTGGTGACGCAGCCGGAGATCGCCGCACTCGTCGACGCCTACGCGGTGGTGAAGTGCATCGCGCAGCTCAACGCGCGCGCGCGCTTCCTCGTCGTCGTCAACCGCGTCGGCACCCCGGGGCGCGGCGAACTGGCGTTCCAGCGCCTGACCGAAGTGGCGAAGGCGCATGTCGGCGTCGAGCTGCGGTATCTCGGCGAGCTGCCCGACGACGACTCCGTGATGCAGCATCGGCTCGGCCAGTTGCCGTTGGTCGCGACCGACCCGTCGGCGGCGACGCCGCAGGCGCTGGCAGCGTTGGCGAAGACGCTCGAACTCACGTGTGGCGGCTTCTCGCCGCGCGAAGTCGCCAGCGACCAGGGGCTCGAGGCCCGCTTCCGCCAGCACCGGCTGTTTCTGTGAGCCGGGACGGGACCGTCACTCGCTGACGCGATTGCGGCCGGCGGCCTTGGCGCGATAGAGCGCGTCGTCGGCGTGGCGCGTCAGTTCTTCGGCGAGCTGGCCATCGTCGGGGAACACCGCACAACCGATCGAGATCGTCGGGTTCACCGTGACCGCATCCTTCTGGATCGGCTGGTCGCCGACCGCGGCGCGCATGCGTTCGCCGAGCGCCAGGGCCTGGGCGCGACCGAGGTTGGGCACGAACGCCGAGAACTCGTCGCCGCCGAAGCGACTGACCACGCCGCCCGCGTCCTGCACGATCGCGCCGAGTCGCCGGCCGACCGTGGCGATCGAGTTGGCGCCGACGAGGTGCCCGTGCGTGTCGTTCATCTTCTTCAGGCCGTCCATGTCCATCATGTAGACGGCCATCGGCACGGTCTTGCGCCGGCACAGCAGCAACGCATCGGCGAACCGCTGCTGGAACACGCGCTGCACCGGCAGGCCGGTGAGGTCGTCGAGGTTCATCAGGTGGTCGACCTGACGGTGGAACTCCTCTTCGACTTCGTCGTGCCAGGTGAACTTCAACACGGTCTCGCCGACCAGCAGGCGATCGCCGTCGCGCAGGATCTGCGTCGCGATGCGTTCGCCGCCGATCACGGTGCCGTTGGTCGAGGCGAGGTCGACGACCTGCCACGACTCCGGCAGGGAGCCGCGTTCGAAGCGGCAGTGCACGCTGGAGATCTGCGAGTCGCCGGGCACCACGATGTCGGCGCGGTCGTCGCGACGGCCGAGCACGAGCCCGCTTTGGTTGAGCAGGTAACGACGGCCGACCTGGGCGCCGCGCAGCACCACCAGCACGGGCAGACGGGACGCACCGCCGCCGCTCGCGCCCCCGTTCTGTTGGGGCAGCGAGTACACCGTGCGGCTGAACTCGGAATCGGACTTGCTCATCGAACGAGCGGTGGCGTGGCAGTCAGGTAGCGACAGGATCCTAGCCGGCGTTCGCGGTTGCGGAAGCGGGGCGAGGCGCGAGTCGCAGCATCAGAAACGCCGCCACGCCGGCCCCGGCCAGCAAGGCAGCACCTTCGCCGTAGCGACCAAAGATCACAGCACCGATGCCCGGCAGCGTGAGCCAGATCGTCACGGTGCCAAGGATGGCGCACAGCAGCGAACGCCCCAAGCCACCGTCCGGTCGGACCTCGGGTGCAATTCTGGCGATGGGGCCCCAGCCCGGGCCGTCGGGGCGGATGCGGCGGTAGAACGTGGCCAGGTGTTCGCGCGGTTCAGGCTGCGTCAGCAGCGTGGCGGTGAGCCAGAGCACCAGCGTGATGCCGGCGACCAGCAGGCTTGCGTACTCGGTGGCCATGCGTTCCTTCACCGGCAGATCGTCTTGCCACAGCTTGACGCCGACGAACACGACCAGCGAGCCGACCATCGCGACGATCTCGCTCCAGACGTTGATGCGCCACCAGAACCAGCGCAGCAGGAACACGCCGCCGACACCGGCGCCGAGTGCGGCCAAGAACGCCCAGGCATCGTCGACGCTGACGCCGCGCGTGATCAACACGTAGGCGACCGTTCCGCCTAGCAGCAACACGAGCACCGACGACCAGCGCGACGCCCGCATCATGCGGCGGTCGTCGGCCTGCGGCGCGAGGAAGCGCTTGTAGACGTCGTTGACGAGGTAGCTGGCACCCCAGTTCATCTGCGTGCTGATCGTCGACATGAACGCTGCGGCGAAGGTGACCAGCAACAGCCCGCGCAAGCCCACCGGCGCCAGTTCGCGGATCAGCATCGGATAGCCGAGCCCGGGGTCCTTGGCGGTGCGCAGTTCGGGATGCATCACGATCGCCGCGAACGCGACCAGGATCCACGGCCACGGCCGCAGGCAGTAGTGCGCGAGCTGGAACAGCAGCGTCGCCTTCACCGCGTGCGTCTCATCCTTGCACGACGCCATGCGCTGCACGATGTAGCCGCCGCCGCCCGGTTCGTTGCCCGGATACCACGTCGCCCACCATTGGGTGAGCACGTAGACGAGAAAGATGCCGAGCCCCATCACCGGAGTGTCGACGGAGAAGTCGGGCACGAACGCGAGCGGATCGCCCTGGCCTTCGAACGCCTTCTCGAGGCCGATGCGCATCTGGTCGACGCCACCGACGTGCGCGACGGCGACGATGGCGAGCGCCACGCAGCCGATCATCGCCAGCACGAACTGGATGACGTCGGTGATCGCGACACCCCACATTCCGGAGATCGTCGAATAGATGCCGGTCACGACGAGCATGCCGGCGACCAGCCAGAAGTCGGTGGTGCCGCCGACCGGCATGTCGGTCAGCACGGTGTGCTTCAGCACGTCGGCCATCGCCTTCGTGACCCAGCCGATGACGATCGAGTTCATCACCACGGCGATGTAGAAGGCTCGAAACCCGCGCAGCATCGCCGCCGGCTGGCCGGCGTAGCGTTGTTCGATGAACTCGACGTCGGTCAGCACCTGCGCGCGCCGCCAGAGTTTGGCGAACACGAACACGGTCAACATGCCGCCGAACGCCCAGGCCCACCAAAACCAGTTGCCGGCGAGGCCGTTCTTGGCGATGAGGCCGGTGACTGCGAGCGGCGTGTCGGCCGCGAACGTGGTCGCGACCATCGAGGTGCCGGCGATCCACCACGGCAGGCTGCGACCCGACGCGAAGTACTCGACGACGCTTTCGTTGGCTTTGCCTTTGAACCAGAGGCCGACGCCAAGCGACACGGCGAAGTAGCCGACGATGATCGCCCAATCGAGCAGTTCGAGTTGCATGCGGCGGGGGATGTTGGCTCGCGACGGCGCGCGGCGCCACGCTCCGGCCCGCATTCGCTCGCTTGCGAAAGGCCCCGTGGCCGGGTTCGCTGTCGGCATGGACCTCGTCGAGGTGTGTTTCCAAGGCTCCGGCAAGACCGTGTTCGTGCCGCCCGGCACCACGCTGCTGGCGGCGGCCGGCATGGCCGGCATCGACGTCGCCACCGGCTGCACGCGCGGTATGTGCGGCACCGACGCCTGGCATGTGCAGGGCGCTGCCGATTGCCTGCACGTCGCGGTCGAGCCCGAACGGGCCACGCTCGATCGCATGGGCGTCGCCGCCGACTGCCGGTTGCTGTGTTCGGCCCGGGTGCAGCGCGGCCGGGTGGTCGTGGCCGGCGATGCGGTCGCCGGCTGACCTCAGCGAGCAAAGTGCGTGCTTGTCGCGGATGGTGCTTTGGGGCACTGTTTCGCCGTGGACTTCACGACACCCACCAGCGAGCCCACGGGCAGCCAGCGCCGCCCGATTCGTGAGGGTCTCGGGTTCTTCGGTCGCTTCCTGCGCAATCCGACGACGGTGGGGGCCGTGCTGCCTAGCTCGCGCTACCTGTCGCGCGCGCTGGTCGGCCGCCTCGATCTGGCGCCCGGCGAACTGGTCGTCGAGTACGGTCCCGGCACCGGTCCCGCGACCGCGGCGGTGCGCGCCGTGCTGCCCAAGGGCTCGCACTACCTCGGCATCGAGCTCGAGCCGCGCTTCCACAAGCTGTTGACCGAACGGTTCCCGACGATGCAGTTCCATCTCGGCTCGGCCGGGGACTTGCGCACGATCCTGGCCGAACGTGGACTGCCGCGGCCGGCGCGCATCCTGTCGGGGTTGCCGTTCGCGAGTTTGCCGTCGGCAGTGCAGGACCAGGTCATCGACGGCATCGTCTGGGCGCTGCGTGGCACCGACGGCGACTTCCGCACGTTCCAGTACGTGCACGCCTACGGGCTGCGCGCGGCGCGCCGGTTCCGCGCGTTGATGCAGGAACGCTTCAGCGGTTTCGAACGCATCGGGCCGGTCGTGCGCAACGTGCCGCCGGCGTTCGTGCTGCGCTACTGGGGCGCGAAGTAGCGACGGTCCGGCGCTTCAGAAGGCGCCGAGCGTGAGCACCAGCGAGTTGCTCACCGTGTTGTCGACGAAGGCGAGCGCGGCGTTGTGTTCGAGCACAACGAGCTGGTGGTGCAGCACCATGCCGGCGAGCGCTGGCAGGTTCGGCAGAATGAGCGTGGCGGTGACGCTGCCGGCGCTGTTCGGCAGGTAGGCGACGAAGTCGGGACTCGCATGCACCGTGCAGTTCGGCGCACTCGGGGTCAGCAACGAAGCGAGGGGGATCGACGCCGGGCCAAAGCCGGTCACCGCGAGAACGAATGCGCTCGTGGCGACCGTCGAACTGTGCGATTGGAACGTACTGCCGAGCCAGGGCAGGTTGTAGGCGGTGAGCAGGTTGGCGCCGTTCGAGCCGGGGCAGCCGGCGTTGCCGACGTTCGCGTTCGCGGGGCACGTGGTGGTCAGGGTGGCGAGGAACGAAGACACGGTGCTGCCCACCGCCAGGAAGGAGCCACCGACAAGCACGCTGTCGTCGGACCGCAGCGAGAGTGTGTTCACGTCGTGGTTCAGGCCGGCCCCGACCGCAGTCCACGCCGTTCCGTTCCAGCGCGCGAGCCGGTTCGCGGCGACGCCTCCCGCGGTGGTGAACGCACCGCCGGCGAGCACGTCGCCGTTGGGCAGCACGTGCAGGGCGCGCACGGTGCCGTCGATGCCGCTGCCCATCGGCGACCACGTGGCGCCGTTCCAGCGGGCGATCCGGTTCGGGGCCGGCGCCGTGAACGAACCGCCGGCGACGACATCGCCGTTCGGCAGCATCGCGATCGAATAGACGGTGAAGCCGAGGCCGCTGCCCATCGGCGACCAGGCCGATCCGTTCCACCAGGCAATGCCAGGGGCTGCGACGCCACCCATCGTCATGAACGTGCCGCCGGCGAGCACGTCGCCGTTCGGCAAGGCCACCAGTGCTTCGACCAGACCCGCAGTGCCGCTGCCGAGGGCATGCCAGCTGCTGCCGTCCCAACGCGCGATGCTGTTGGCGATGATGCCATTGGGGCCGAGGAAGACGCCGCCGGCGAACACGTCGCCGTTCGCCGTGGCAGCAAGGCAGCTCACTTGGCCGCCGTCAGGGAACCCGAGGGCTGTCCACGTCGCGCCGTTCCACATGGCCGCGGAGTCCACGGTAGATCCAACCTGCAGGTAGCCGGCGACGACGAGGTCGCCGTTCGCCCGCTCAACGACGGCGCGCACGTTGCCGCGCAGGCCGGTGCCGATCGCGGACCAGGTGGAGCCGTTCCAACGAGCCAGGGCCTCGATCGCGTTGCCTTGGATGCTGGTGAACTCACCGCCAACGATCAGGTCGCCGTTGCGTAGGCGGGCCGATGCCCACACGCGTCGGTCGGGCCCGCCTACGAAGCCACTCCAGGCGACGCCGTTCCAGTGTGCGAGGTGTCGCGCCGGCACGTTGCCAGTCTGCGTGAACTGGCCGCCGAGCAGCAGTCCGGTTGGCGTGGGGGCCATCGTGAAAACGTGATGGTTCACGCCGGCGCCGATGGGGCTCCAAGTGGATCCGTCCCATTGCGCGATGCGTTCCGCGGCGATGCCGCCGGCCGTCGTGAAGTCGCCCGCGGCCACAAGGTTGCCATTCGGCAACACGAGCAAGCTGCGGACGTGGCCATTGGCGCCGGCGCCGAGGGGCGACCAGGTCGCGCCGTTCCAGCGTGCGATGGAACTGGCGGGAGTGCTGCCCGCCTGCGGGAAGTGTCCGCCGGCGACGAGGTCGCCGTTCGGCATGGCGGCGAGGCTCAGCACCATGCCGCCAATACCGCTGCCGAGCGCTGTCCACGAGCTGCCGTCCCAGCGTGCCACGCTGTTCGTCGGGGTGGTGCCTGCCATCGTGAACAACCCGCCGGCGACGAGGTCTCCGTTGGTCAGGACTGCCAGCGAGAAGACGATGCCGTTGACGCCGCTGGCGAGTGGCGCCCACGACGTGCCGTTCCAGCGCGCGATCCCGGCGACTGGGGTGATGCCCGCATGCGTGAAGGCACCACCGGCGATGATGTCGCCGTTCGGCAGTCGTGCGAGCGCATTCACCTGGCCGTTGAACCCGCTGCCGAGCGGCGCCCAGGTAGTGCCGTTCCAGCGGGCAATGTTCAGGGCCGCGGTGCCACCGGCTGCGAGGAACTCACCGCCGACCACAGCGTCGCCGTTCGTCAACGACAGCCCCGCCCGAACCGTGCCCTCGAGGCCGCTGCCGAGAGCGGTCCAGGTGCCGGCGATCGCGTCCCACTGGGCCACCCGGTTTGCCAACGTGTTGCCGATCACGGTAAACGCACCGCCTACGAGCACGACTTCGGCGGCAGGTCCGGGGCCGTCGGGATCGTGGCGGACGGACGCATACGCGGGTCCGTTGGCGCCTGGGTGCTGACCAACACTCTGCCATGCGGTTGTGCACTGAGCCATCGACGCTGCTGCAAGGAGCACAGACGACGCCAGACTGCGAACGGGCATGCACATTGGGGCGATCATGGCATGGGCCTGCGATTGGTCCACTCTCGCGAGTGCGTCAGCGTGCGTCCGGTGACTTCTCGCGCGTCGGGTTGGTGGCGTAGGCCGCGGAGCCGCCCTTCGGAATCGACAACGACTGCCACTTCGCCCCGGCGAAAGTGCGCGCGAGCAGCACGATCTGGCCGGCGTGCGAGGCTGTGTGGGCGACCGATCGCAGCAGCGCGTCGATCACCGTCAGCGGCTGCTGGCGGATCATCACGTTGCGCGCGAACACGTCGGGCCCGGCGGCGGCGACTGCGTCGAGTGCCTGCGCGACCGCGTGCCAGCCCTCGTTCCATTGGGCGAGCAATTCCGCGCGCGTCGCGGGCAGGGTGGCGAACTCGTGGTCGCGGCTTCGCCACGGCTTCTCGCCGTCGCTGCCGAGGAAGTCGGTGAAGCGCGAGCGCAGGTTGCCGCCGAGGTGGCGCAGCAGGACGGCGATCGAGTTGCCGTCGGGGTCGAGGGTGCGATGCAGGTCGGCGTCGACGACCTGTTCGAGGGCGAGTTCGACCTGGCGGCGGTAGCGCTGGTACTCGGTGCGGATCGAAGCGAGGGCGTCCATGGCAGGGCTCAGAGTTTGGGCAACGAACGGCGAGCGCGCGTGTCGTCGGCGAGTGCGTCGGTCAGGGCCTGCAGCCGTTCGAGTTTCGCTTCCAGCACGCGCACGCGGTCCTGCGTCGACTTGGCGTAGTGGAAGGCGGCGAGCGCGACCCACGTGAGGCCGAGCGCGAAGGTCACGATGCCGATCGACGGCGCCGACCAGTGGGCGATGTGCTTTTCCGCCAGTTGTTCGAGGAACAACGCGGCGATCACCGCCGCCGCCATCCGCATGTGGAACGTCGTGTCGTTCGGGAAGCGCATGCCGGCAGCGTAGGCGCGGCGCGGCGCGCTGAACACCATGTGCGTCAGCGGCCGCTTGTCCCTCGCTCACGGCGTCGGTTGCATCAGGCTGGGTGGGGTTCGTCCGCCCCCAGCATTCGTTGTGTCTGGGTATCCCCTGTGGGAGTTTAGTTCTCCCTGTTGGGGCGAGCACCGATTCCAATCCGAGCGAACAGCCATGAGCAAACCCATCGAAACCGTCGTTCGCGTCGCCAGCACTCCGTCGCAGGCGCAGATTTTCGTCGCGATGCTGCAGGCTGAAGGAATCCCGGCGCGCATCGAAGGCGATTCGCTGACCGACGAGTTCGCCGCCAGCCGCCGGTTGATGAACCTGATCGGCACGAAGGTCATGGTGCCGACCAGCAGCCTGGAGCGCGCCCGCGAGATCCTGCAGCCGACCCAGGTCGATCCCGCGGAACTCGAGCGCGAGGCGTTGGCAGCGGACCCACGCCAAACGCGGGAATTGAAGCCGATGGCTCGCTCCGTTTCGCCACCAGCGACCGCGACGCCGGCGAAGGGCACCTCGATCACCGGCATCCTGCTGCTGCTGGCCATCGCTGCTGCCGTATTGTTCGCATTCCTGTGGCAGAAGGCCGCGAAGATCGCGATGCCGCCGCATCCCGATCTTGCCTATGAGTGGGATGGCGACACGCTGCGCGAGACCCTACGCCGCGACGGCCGACTGTTGCGATTGCTGCACGACGGCGATTGGAACGGCGCTTTCGAGAAGATCGAACAGTTCAACGCCGCCGGCAAGAAGGTGGTGGCCTATGGCGACGAGCACGCCGGTATCTACACGCGGTGGGTCGAGACCCACGACGACGGCCTGACGTCGACGTGGACCGACACCGACCGCGACGGCCTCGGCGATCTCGGCATCGTCACCGCCGGCGAGGGCAAGGTAGTGCAGCGAATCCGTTGGCAGCCGGGCACCGGGTATGTGTTGCAAGGACCGTGACGCGTCGACGTTCGCTCGGCAAGACCGATCGGTGAGGCGATCCGCCGGCCGGCCGCGATTTCGAGTAGCGGTGCCAACTGCCATCGAACTCGGCATGATCCGCGGATGGAATGTGTGTTGCTGATCGGCATCCCGGCGAGCGGCAAGTCGTCGTTCTACGCGGCGCGCTTCGCGACCACGCATTTGCGGCTCAACCTCGACATGCTGCGCACGCGGCACCGCGAGGCCGAGTTCCTGGCGACGTGCTTGCGCACGCAGCAACCGTTCGTCGTCGACAACACCAACGTGTCGGCGGTCGAGAGGGCCCGGTTCCTGGTGCCGGCGCGGGCAGCGAAATTCCGTGTCGTCGGCTACTACCTGGCGTCGAAGGTCGACGAGTGCCTGCCGCGCAACGCGGCGCGGCTCGGCGAGGCGCGTATTCCCGACGTCGCGGTGCGCGACATGGCGCGGCGGCTCGAACTGCCGAACCGGTCGGAAGGCTTCGATGCGCTGCACTACGTCCGCATGGCGGACGGCGAGTTCGTCGTGGAGGATTGGCGCGATGAAGTTTGATGAGCTCGACGCGAAGATGCGGGTGTTCGAGACCGCCCACGACCACTGCGCGTTGCCGGGGTTGTTCCTGGTCGCGCGCCTCGACGGCCGTGGCTTCACGCGCTTGACCAAGGAACTGCTCGGGTTCGAAGCGCCGTTCGACGTGCGCTTTCGCGACACCATGATGGCGGTGGTGCAGCACGTGATGCAGTGCGGCATCGACTGCGTGTACGGCTACACGCAGTCGGACGAGATCTCGCTGCTCCTGCATCCGGCGACGCAGGCCTTCCATCGCAAGGAACGCAAGCTGAACTCGGTGCTCGCGGGCGAAGCGAGTGGCGTTGCCAGCCTGCGGTTCCAGCGGCCGGTGGCGTTCGATTGTCGCATCAGCCAACTGCCCACGACGGCGCTGGTAGTCGACTACTTCCGGTGGCGGCACGAGGATGCGGGCCGCAACGCGCTCAATGCGCACTGCTATTGGCGGCTGCGTGGCGAAGGTGGCACGCCGGAAGTCGCGAACGCGCAGCTGTCCGGCATGAGCACGTCGGCGAAGAACGAGTTCCTGTTCCAGCGCGGCGTCAACTTCGACAAGCTGCCCGCCTGGCAGAAGCGCGGCCTTGGCGTGGCGTGGGGGCAGGTCGCCGTCGAAGGGCGTGACCCGCGCACCGACACCGTGGTGCAGACGACGCGGCGCCGGCTCGTGATCGACGAGGCGTTGCCGATGGGGGACGAGTACGCGGCGTACGTCAGCAGGCTGCTGGCCGAGGCGTAACGTCGTTCGCGATCAGAACCAGGTCGTGATCGCCTGGCTCAACACGAACGGACCCGGCGCCGCGAACAGCCCCGCACCGCATGGATCGATGATCACGGCCTGCGCCGACAGGGCGAGGTTGAGGCATGGCGCCCCAGGGATCGGCGGCACCGCAATCGACAGACTCGACAACGTCGTCCCGAGGATGGGCGTCGTCGGCAGCAGGGTCAGCGGACCGCACGCTGCATTGAGAGAGAGGTCGAATGACTGGTTGCTCAGGGCACACGCAGTCAGCGGAATCGGTGGTGCGCAGAAGTTGGCAGGGCCCGGCAACGTGCATGGCGCACACGGGCACAGGTTGAAGGCAATCAGCACAGGCGCACCGAACGGCGCGCTGACGGTGTAGTTGAGTACGAGGTTGCCGTTGGCGAAGCACGTCGTCGCGCACGACGTCTGGCCGGAGCCGAAGCCGTTCACGGTGAGATCGTTGATGCCGGGCACGCCCGTGGTCTGGGCGACGCCGACGGTGGCAAACGTGCAAACGAACAGGAAGGAACGCATGGAGACCTCTTGGTGGAAACGCGGTGGCACTTCGCCGAAGCGGCCCCGCTGACCAACTCCTGGCTGATTGCGCGCGGAATTGGACAGCGAAGTCGGAATTGCTGCCGAGAACAGGCGGAGACTAGTCGCCAGACAGGCTCTCGGGCAGCCTCGCCCTCCGATCATGGCGTTCCGGCCCGAAGATGGTCAGGAACACCTGCGCAGCCGCGGCAGTGCCGCGACCAGTTGCGAGTGATCCATCGAGTCGCGGCACGCCTCTGCAGCGAGGATGGCCGGAAGGCCCGGGAGCGCCGTTCCGCGGCCTGCGGGGTCTCGGCATACTGTTCGCCCTCCTACCATGACCGAGCAGAAGCAGACGTACGACCCCGCCACGATCGAACCGAAGTGGCAGCAGTTCTGGGCTGCGCGTGGGGTGTTTCGCGTGAAGAACCCTGGTGACCCCGGCTTCGACCCGAAACAGCCGAAGTTCTAC
>SXGT01350637.1_pt1 | contig 13045 bp, 12 predicted proteins | sample 3176221 | NCBI WGS metagenome assembly SXGT01 (sample SAMN11356862, study PRJNA531348) | freshwater metagenome | isolation source: freshwater sample F1-120 | place: China: Fuxian Lake, Yuxi | collected 2017-12-25
CGCCGGCGACCCCCACCCGCCCGGCCACACCCACGCGCCGCGCGCCGCCCGCGCACCGGCCGCCGACGGCGGCAAGGGCGCGCCCGCGCCGCCGACGGTCCTGACCATGTGGCGGGCCGCGGTCGCCGCGGTGCACGCCGCGGCGAGCCACCGGCGAGCCGTCGATGCTCCGCCGGCCGGTCCGGCACGTCGCGGTCCCAGCAATTGACGCGTGCGCGCCCGCCACACCGGGCGGCGACGCGCGCGTCCCAGGAGTTCGTATGCGCTCGATCCAGCCCCTGACGACGTTCCTCCTCACCGCGGCCCTCGCCGCGTGCACGGTCGTCACCGACGACCGCGACGCGACGCTGACGATCGCGAACCAGTCCAGCTACTACCTCGACGCGCTGCACCTGGCCGAGGTGCACAGCGCGTCGTGGGGCCCCGACCTGCTCCTCGCCCCGCTGGCGCCCGGCAGCCAGGTCACGGTGCTCGACATCCCGTGCGACACCTACGACGTGCTCGTCGTCGACGAGACCGGCGTCGAGTGCCAGCTCGCGTCGATCGACCTGTGCTTCGACGACCAGCGCTGGGTGGTCGACGACCGCACGCTCGACTTCTGCGCGTTCAACAAGCGGTGAGCGCGCACGCCCGCGGCGGCGCGGTGTGCACCGACGTGTCACGGCGTGGCGGCGGCGGTGCCCATGCCGCTGCCGGTGCCCGCGCCCGTCGCGCCGCGGTTCAGCTCGACGTCCAGATCGCGGAAGATGCGATCAGAGGTGACCTGGGCCTCGGGGACGAACGGCCGCGTGGTGTCGGCGGCCTGGGCCACCAGCGCCGCGGCCTCGGCGCGCAGCTGCTGCAACCGCTGTTGATCGACCGCCGCGTTGGCGCGGTTCGCGTCGATGCGTCGATCGATCTCGGCGAGGCGCTCGTTGACCGCCTTGACGAAGTCCGCGCGCGCCTGCTGCAGGTCGGTCTTCGCCTCGCGCAGGTCGCGCTGCTGCGCGACGACCTTGTCCTCGCGCTCGGTGACCTTCTCGCGGGCCGACACGACGGACTCGCCGCTGTCGCTCTTGCAGCCCGACGCGATCAGCGCGGTGGTGAGCACGAACCCGGTGGTGATGAACTTGATGCTTCGCATGCTGGCTGGACAAAGCACCCCCTGTGCCAGCCCGCGCCGCGAGGCGAGCGGCCCCGCGACGCCTCCCAGACCACGCCAGCGCGCACGCCCTCGACGGAGATCGTCGCGATCCGCGCACCGTGCGCGTGCGCACGGCACGGCCACCGCGCTCACCGCTGATCGGCGTGCGCGGCGGCGGCCGACGAGCGGCGCAGCTACCGACGTGGATCGCGGCTGCCGCGCTCGGAGGCATCGTCTCCGCGCGTGGGGCTGCGGGTTCCGGAGGCGTCATCGTCGCCGCGCGGCCGGTCCATCGCCGGCTGCGCGTACCGGCCGGTGTCCTGGTCCGACGCCGGGAGGTCCACGCTGTCGTCGAGCTCGCCGTCGCGCTCGTCGTCACCGTCGTCGCCCTTGCCGGCGTCGGCGCCATCGGCGCCTCGACCCGTGCGGACCTGGCCGGGCGGGATCATCTCGGGCCCGGTCTCGCCGGGGCCCTGCGGCCGCTCGACCACGCGGCCGCGGCGCGGGCTCGCCTCGCCCTCTTCCTTCTCGGGCGTCGTGGTGTCGATGTTGGGGTTGCGCATCGGGGGCTTGGCCTTGTCTGGTGGAGTCGTCATCGCCAGACCAAGAGCAACCTCGATGCCACCCGCGCTCCGGCGCCAGGCCATCGTCATCGCGCGCACGTCACGTCCCTGCCGCGCTCCACCACCGCTGCCGCCCTCCCCAGCGCCTCGCCGCGAGTGCGCTCGCGCTCGGCGCGTCAGCACCGCGCGCGCACCGAGCGGCCTGATCGCCGCGGTCCCTCAGCTACCGCCTGGCGCGTTGAAGCGCCCATGATCAACGGAGGGTCGCGAGGACGGGGCCAGCGAGTTCAAAGACCTTGTCGAGCCGGCCCGGCGGAGCGGTCGCGACCAAGGTCCGTTGCTGCGCAGGCGAGGCACTCACGCGACTGGTCGCGGCGGGATCAACACGCGTTCGAAGATCTCCAGCGAGATGCGTTCCGGCTGATCCATCAGGAGCGGCAGCAGGACGTTCTCCTCGACCCACTGTTCATCGAATTCGAACTCGTAGCGCGTGACGTATGCGAAGAGCAGACCAAGGCGCTGCCCGCTGGAAAGCAGATCGGCGAGGGCCGCCTCGACGCTGGCGGCGTCCGAGTAGTATGTCGTGCCAGAGAACCTGAGTACCAAGACACCCAGCCCTACCGCGCTGTGCCGGCAGTGCAGGTGACCACCCGCAACGCTGGGAACATCCCATGCGGTGGCACCCTGTTCGGCCTGGAAACGCCCCGGCAAAGCGGCGGCAACCTTGGCAGCAGTGTGTGCGCCGAGTATGCACACGGCTGCCATCGACATCGTCATCGTCTCATCTCCGGCAGCCGAACACGCCCGCCGCGCGGCGGCCTACTTGGCCGGCTCCGATCGTGCCATGCCCCAGTCGTCGGCCAGGGTCGGATCGTCTTTCCGGAGGCGTGTCAGCAAGTCCTCGAGCTTTTCCACCACTTCACGATATCCGTCGATACCTTCGGCGAACATCGTGTCGATCGAGACCGACGCACCGAAGGGAGCCACCGCGATCGTCGCCGGCCCGGGCCCAGGTTGAAATCCGCGCTGCGGGGGCGACGGAAACGACGTCCGCTCGAGATCCGAAAGCAGGTCGGCGAGGCGCCCGGGCGCGAAGGTCAGCGCCTTCGTGGTCACATGCCCGTGGAAGCGGCGCGAATAGCTCAAGGCCCCCGCGGCCGTCAGTTCGAGCACTTCGCGCCCAAACGGATCGTCCGGCGCGAACTCGCTGCCGATCGAGTAGGTGAGAGCAGTCGACCCACGAAGCGGAGATGGCGCTCCACCATCGCCCACCCTGGGCTTCCGCTCGGACGTCCGGGCCAAGTAGGCACGCACCTCGCTGATGATCGGCACCTTGTTCGGGTTGTCGCCCCTTACTGAGTCGAGGAGGAGGTACCGCTCCGCGGGGACATCGTTGCCGAATTCAGTCGCCAGCGACGTCTCGAACTGCCCGCGTAGTTCAACGGGGAGCTGCCCAAGGACGTCCTCGACTCGGTTCACTGCGAACAGGTTCAGGCACAAGTGGTAGACGTCATCGACCGATAGCTCGCCCGCGCGCCAGGCGGCGAGCATCTCAGGAACGTCGTCGCTGGTCATCATCGGCCTCGCTCCTTTCGCATCCGAATGACGGGCTGCGTCGGCGACTTCCCTTGTCGCGCATGGACTCAACCACCAATTCCTACGCCGGGGAGTCCGGCAAGCACAGCATCGCGCGCGCGTACGCGCCGATGTCGACCTGCGGAACAACCTTATCGAGCAGCCATCGCGTCGGCCCGCTGTCTACCTGAAGCCGCGAGACACCTTCGGGTCGGCCGCGCAGCAAACGTAGCTCCGCTACCAAGGCGCGATGCTGCGCCGGATCGATCCAGAGTGCCGTATGGACCAGCTCGTCGGCCTCAGGAAACCGGGCGGCCTTCATCATCGCGAGACCATCGCGCGCAGGCGCCACGGTCATGGTCGTGGTCGCGAAGGCGTGATGGAGCGCTTGGTCCTTCGATGTCGCCAGGTCCCACTCGCTCGGAAACGGCGGGGGCCATGGCTGATCGGGGAACTCGGGCACCACCGCGATCCGCACGACGCGATTCACGAGGAGCAAGAACGACGCGCCGACGAGGTTGCCGAATCCATCGAGGAACTCGTAGCCGCCATCCCGGACGTCCAGGGGGTAGTCGTGGGTTGGTTGTTCTTTCATCTCACCACCTCCAAGTCGTCCGGCCAAGGTCCAACCCGAGGGCGCGAGCTCGTCGCTCGAGCTCCGGCAAGTCATGGACGGTTTCGCGCGCCCAGCGATCGAATGTGCTGCGGCCCCCACTTCGGCCGAGCCCGCCTGCTTCGGCCCACTTCCGCCAATCCACGACGCCCGTAGTGTGTTCTCCTAGGAGCGCCGCGGGCGCACGACGCTCGGCGAGATCCGGCGAGGTACTTCTTCAGCTCACCGAGCTGGCTGTTGGCCAGCGCGTTCATCGGATAGACGACGATCGCCTTGATGCCCGGTGTCCGCGGCGCGCGCAGCACGTGGTCGACGATCGGTACGATGTACGCCAGGCTCTTGCCGGAGCCGGTGCCGGTGGTCAGCACGTAGCTCGCGCCGCGGCGGGCCGCGCGGAGGCCCTCGACTTGGTGCCGATGGAGGCGCACGGGACCGGTCGGGACACCATCGGGCCCGCGGTGCATGAAGATGTCGCGGCACCCGGGGTGGAGTTCGCCGGCCGCGATCAGCTGGTCGAGCGACTCGCCCGCCTCGAACGCCGGGCTGACCTGTAGCAGCGGCTCGGGCCACAGCCGCCCGCCCTCGAGCTCAGGGTCGACGTGCGCACGGATCCGCTCGTCGCGGATCGCGAAGAAGCTCCGCACGTAGCTGGCGTAGTCGTCGATGACTCGACGGCGAAGATCGAAGACGTCCACGGCGGCCCCTGCGGTGGGCCAGTTTACACAGCCCGGCGGGAGTGATCGGGCGAACTCGCGAGAATCGATTCACCCGTCCGGGAGGAGGGATCTCACCATGCGACGTCGCCGCCCGCCGGCACCTCGGCCGTCCGCTTGCCAGTCATGCCGAGACGCGCATCTTGGCAGACTCTGGCGACCTCCACGCCGAGGATGGGCACGTGCCCCCTCGCCTTCACCTCGGCGACTCCACGCGCGCCTCGGTTCCGCTGTTCCCTGGCACCTCGCGGAACTCCCATTGGCACAGAGCGGCGGCGTCGCTCTTGCGAATCGCGGCGGCGAGAGCGTCACATTCTGCCACCAGCTCGCCAAGTCCAGGCAGGCCTTCAGCAAAGTACTGATCGAATTCGGCAGTCTGCGAGGCGTCTCCGAAGCGCAGGTCCAATTGCACGATCGATGCACCCGGCGGAAACCTGTGCTTCGGCACCGCGGGGAATGATGAAGCGGCCAAGAGGTCCATCAGGTGCTGAGACTTCGCCTGTGGCACGACCCCGAAGACAGTACGGCAACGTCCATGATCTCGGTTCTCGTAGCGCACCGTTCCGTCGCTAGCAATCGAAAGCAACTCGAGCCCCCAGGGAGCATCAGGGGCGAACTCGCTCCCGAATCGGATGGTTAGTTGTTTGGCGGGATCTGGCCCTCGCGCTTCGACCCGGGTCTGACCAGCCCCAAAGCAGGAGCTGCAGACTCCATGTTCGCAGCCATCGCATGTCTTGCCCTCGATGGCGATCGCTGTTCCCATGCAGTCTCGGCAGTACCTGTCGCCCCGACACTCGGCGCAAAGCTCAAATCCCGCGTCAGGCGCATGCCGCCTCGCTACCGGAGTCCGCGTCGGGTGAAACGTGCCGTGGCCGCCGCAAGTGATGCAGACGCCACTGCCGTTGCTGCACTTCACGCAAGCCTTCGTATTGTAGACCGTTTGCAGGGCTGCCGAGAGAATGCCTGTGCCACGGCACAATCCGCAGCGCCCAGAACCTGAACACTCCCAGCAGTGCACGCGGTACTGCTCGAAAATTGTCATCGTCCGACCTCCTCGCGAGTACCCTTCCGCGGTCCAAACACGATCTCAATATTGAACTCCGGCTCGGGCGCGTCGTATTCGCCAAGTTGCGACGCGTCGACTTGCCCGCGTACCGACGCATTGAGCGTGTACCTATAGCGAACCGTCGGACGTTGCTGAGCTCGGACCGTTCGACCGCTCCCGCCCGCGGCAGCAAGTAGTTCATCCAGAAGGCGACCTCCGTCAATGTGGCCTCGACTTCCCTTCTCGCCGCCGGCCTTCTCCGGCGAGGTGGTCCACTGAACGGAGACGACGCCGCCGTCGGCGACATCTGCAAGTAGCGCGCGTGCCAAGTCGACGTATTGTGCATCATCGAAGTGGGCGCTGACGTTGTTGATGAACATCTGGCGAATGCCCGCACCGCTTGCGTCGTGTTCGCTACCGCGACGGAGGTCGGGCCGTCCCAAGACGTCACCGAACATCAGCACTGCGCGCTCGCTCTGGAGCGGGGCCGCGTCAGCGATGCCGGGAAGATCGCGGCTCATCTGTCCGAGGTCGCCACGCGGATTCGACATGGCCAGCCCGGCATCGCAGCGGACCGGAAGACCTGGACGAGATTCCCACCTCGGCCGAACGCGCAGACGACCAGATGCCTCCGCCATTCGCGCGCTGTCGTGACCACGCTCTCGCTGGCGACCGCGTAGAGGCGGTCGTCGATCCACGTGAGCTCTTCGATGCTCTGCGGGGCCGCCGGGTGCTCGGTCGGCGGCAGCGTGGCGAAGCGATGATCCTCGCCGGCGGGGCTCCGGGCATGGATGGCGTCGTCGCGATGGTAGTAGAGCGTGCCGTCGCGCTCGCAGCAGGCGTCGACGTTGTTGTAGCTGTCGTTGGGATGAGCCGCTCGTCGAGCGTCGCCGCGTTGGCCTCCCATCGCGGGGCGATGATCACCCGATCCCGCGAGGTGACCACCGCGACCGGGTCGGCATCGGTTATTCTGGAGCCCGATGATCCGTGCCTCGATCGTATTGAGGCGCTGTAGTCACGCCGCGTGTGACAGCCGCGTGCAGGTCCTCGACACGAGCACGGTCGAGCACACCGAATGCCCTCTCGATTCCTGTCCCGACGAGGAACGCGTTGACGTACGGCAGGTACGCCTCCACGTTCTCCACCGTCACACCCGACGCCAGGCCCAGCGCGGCGTCGCCCATACCTGCGCGCATTGCAGCCACCTTCGCGACGGTCGCCGGCTTCCCGGTCCCGGGGCCGCTCGTGCAAACGACGTCCATGCGCGACGCAGCGATCCCGGCTGCTCGTCCGAGGTCTGCGCTGGCGACTTCGCGCTGGTACTTGAACGCGACGCCGCCGAAGTAAAGCCCGCGCCAGCTCCGCAGCGTCCGCGCAGCGATGAACTCGTCGGCGGCAGTCTGTGTCTCGCCACGCTCGTCGATCACCGCGTTGTCACTCCAGACGCCGTCGATCGTCGGTGCGACCTCCAGGACCTCACTCGGGGCGCGCGACAGAAGGTTCACACCGATCCACAACGCCGGGAAGCTCGCGCGCACGGTGCTCACGAGCTCGAGGACCTCGTGCTCGTTCATGCCCTGGTCGATGAGAAAGACGCCCCTGACGCCCGCGGTAGCTGCCGTCTCGACGCTCGACAGCGCCTCCCGTAGCCCCACGGGATGCACGACGGGCAGGAGCACCCGCGGGCTGCCGAAGACAGCATCGATCCGGTTCACGCGCCACCTCGCTCCTGCAGCATCGTCTCGACCGAGACGATGAAGTCTGCGATGTCTTCTTCATCGCCATGGCGCGCCATGCGCCAACGTTCGAGCACGAGTGTTCCGCTTCGATCCGCGACCCACCAATGGTGGGTCCCGCGCGCGTACGGATGCACGTACCCGGCGCCGGTGAGTGCCCGGATGTCCGCGCGCACACGGTCGATCGCCTCGGCGCGAAGGACCACTTCGGTTTCGTCAAGGCGACAGAAGTGTTCGCCAGGACACGCCCAGTAGCGCACGATCGAGACCTGCCCTCGTGCCGTCGGGAGCAGCGCCACCGGTTCCGGAGCGATCGCAATGCCGAGGTGGCGGATGCTTGCCAGAATAGCGTGCTCGTCCGAATAGTAGTCACTCATGGTGAGGCGGACGGCGTACTCGCGGTAACGAATGTCGAGCCCGTTCCGTGCATCGACGCCCGGCAACGCAGCGAGCGCCAGTTCCATCGGAGTCAGGTCCGGGTCAGCACCTTGAGGGTCGCCAAGGCGCTCGACAATCCTGGTGACCTCGCGAACGAGGTCGATCTCGAGCTCCGGACTCATCTTCTCGGTGCCTTCCAGCCCGTACCCGTCTTCGAGGCGTCACGGGCTTCGTTCATGATGAAGAATTTCGCGATCTGGTCGCCGAAGAACATGTTGTTGTTGTCGGGCGCCATATACGGGAAGGCCATCGACAACCCGTTCTCGTCAAATCCGAGATCGGTCAGCAGCTGCTCGAGCTGCTTCCGCGTGATGTCGTCGAGGCCCTTGTAGAAGTCAGACTCCTTGAGCGCCTTCGAGACTTCGTTGGGGGAGTACTCGAGGTGCGGGTCTTTGGACTCGAATCCCCCGGGGCCGGTGAATCGTTTATCCGCGATCTCGGTCGAACGAATCGGCACGACCACGATCTCGCCCTCGAATCCGGCCGCGCGAGCGTTCTCGGGCTTTGGCTTCGAAGTCGTCTCGGTCGCAAACTGGAGCGACTCACCGGACCCCGCGACGTCGTCGAGGACGACGATGAGCTTGTCCCTCCCCGGCCCGACCTTCGAAAGTTCGCCTGGCCCATTGATGTAACGATCGACGGGCGTCCCTGTCGCCTCGCGGTGTGCCATCGCGAGAATGCCGTAGCTCTTGTTGGACTTCGGAATGTAGTAGTAGATGTTGCTCGGGTCGATCCCCTTGGCGGCGGCGATACCCCGAGCGCGCTGGTCGCCCAACAGGATCTCGTTCGACTGGGAACGGGGGCTGAACACCTGAGCCTGACGCGCCATCAGCTCGCGCAGCATGCCACGGAACTTCTCCGGAACCGACGCCATGACAGCATCGACCTGCGCCTCGCTGATGCCGGCCTTGCCGTTCAGCTGGCCGGCGATCGCGGCGTCGGTGACATCGGGATGACTTGCCGCATCGACCCTCTTCACACTAGCGGCGAGATCCGGGCTGGCGGCAGCGAGAGTCTGCTGCGTCACCTCGTCGAGCGCCGAGTTCACGGCCTGGTCGAAGTCCAGCTTGCCGTTCGACTTCGCCTGAATGTCGTTGGCTCGACCGAGGAGCTCTGACGTACGCTGGGCAATCACCTCGGGTGATGTCGCGTTGTACATGTTGATGCCGTTGTTGAAGCCTCTCGCCTCGAGCAAGAACGCATTCGCATCGAGAAGCTCCTGCGCGAAGCCGGGCTCGGTCTTGATCTTGTGCAGGATGACGTCGTCGACGATGACGAGCGTCTTGTCGGGCAGGATCTTGTCGGTGGTCTTGATGTTCTCGGGGTGCTGCGGGAACGTGTGCTTGTTCTTGCTGGCGAGGTAGCCGATGTTGTCGCCGAGCGATCCATGGCCTGGCGTGTACAGCCGCAAGCCAGCGCCGAGCTGGGGCTCCATGGCGGCGCGGAGCCCGTTGAGGCTCTCCATGTTGCCGTACCCGGACGCCTTGGCGAGCACCACGCGAGCCTTCGCCTGCTGGTCCGGCGAAAACCGGTCGATGATCCCACCGACTTGCGACGGTTTGACGGTCTGGAGCTGCTCGTTCATCGCATACGCAACGTCGGCGTTGTTTAGCTGCGCCTCGTCGCGAATCACGCCGTCGGGGCCGTTCGTGATCCTGTCCAGATCGCGCGTGGGTGGATCGACGGTGGGCGCCAGTTTTTCGCCGGGCACCCAGCGGTTGGCGAGCGGATCCCACTCGTACCCTGCCTTGTACATCGCATCGAGCACGCTCCGATCCGGGCTCGTTCGCGGCAGCGGGGCTTCCTCGTCGGCGCCTCCTCCGCGGGTGGCCTGGGTGCGGTTCGTCGGCTGTGCGTCGTCGCGGGCGGGCTTGTCATCCCTCACCTCGCGGTCCGGCTTCGCCGCGGCAGGCCGGTCCGGCGTACCGTCCGTCGTCGCACCCTCGATCGAGTCGTTCGCGAAGTCGCGGACCTGCCCGCTGGCGCGGTTGGCGTCGCGGAGCGCCTTGACGATCTGCGCCCGGCGCTTGTCGTCGTTGTGGTCGACGGCCTCGACCATCTCCTGGTTCAGCAGCCGGGTCTGGTCGCTGAGCAGCTGGATGTAGTGCTCGAGTACGTCGGCGCTGTGGCCGGTCCCCTCGCCGGCGGCGAGCTCGTGGGAGCGCGTTGCCAGACTCTTGGCGCGCGCATAGATGTCCGCGCCGGCACCCGTGGCCTTCAGGTCGAGCGCCTCGAGCGAATGCGCGATCGCCTCGACGTTCCGGCTCATGTGCTTGCCGACCGCGATCATGGCGCCCTGCATGAGCCACTCGGCGACGGTCTGGTCCGACGGCGGGTTGGTCGCGCGCCCGACCATCTTGCTGAGCGCGTGATCGACCGCCGCCGCCATGACCACCTCGGCCCCGAGGGTCGCCGCGGCCTTCGCCATCGCGCCACTCTTCCGCGCGGCGAGCCGCAGCTGGCGCACCTCGGCGACCGCGTCGGCGCCCGCCTGCTCGGCGTGGCGGACCGTCGTGAGCGCGCCGACCAGGCGCTCGAGGGCCGCGCTGGTCCCGATATTCACGACGATCAGCGACACCAGCGACGAGTCGTCGCCCTGCAGGTACTTCTGGCCGAGGGAGTTCACGACGCCCTCCGCGGCCAGCCCGGCCGCGCCGCCGATGCGGGCCGCCAGGCCCTCCGCGCGTAGCATCGTGCCGGCCTGCTCCGCGAGCGCGAGTTGGCGGGCGGTGCCGGCGGCCTCCATCGCGGCGGCCGCGCGCTCGGCGTTGGCGCTGGCGCGCGCCATGACCATCCCGCGCGCCATGCCGCTGGTGGCGGTCGCCGCCATGTTCCCGACGAGCGTCATCGCGATCAGCTCGGCCAGCATCGCGATCGTGTCCACGAGCTGCGCGTCGTCGAGCTTGCTCCGGGCCTCGTCGAGCGTGGCCTGGTAGTGGCCGTCGCGCAGCGCGGCCTGGAGCTGGACCTCTGCGGCGTCTGCTGCCGCCGTGCGCAGCGCGTTGCCCTTGTCCGGGCTGGCGGCTTTGCCCGCCTTGGTGCGCGCCGCGAGGGTCGTGCGCTCGACCTCTGCGAGGGACGCGACCAGCGCGTCGCACTTGGGCACCACGCCCGCCAGGATGTGCTTCTGCAGCGCCCACAGCGCCAGGCCGCGCGTTACGTGGAGCTCCTGCAGGTCGGCCGCGGCGCCGCGGACCTTCTTCGCCATCTGGTCGAGCACCTCGAGCCGATGATCGAACGCTTGCTCCCGCGCGTCGAGCGCCAGGTCGTCGAGCGCGGCCTGCGAGACCACGCCGCCCGCGGCGATCTGCTCCTCGTATTGCTCGCGCCGCGCCATCAGTGCGCGCTGCTCGGCGGTCGCCGCATCGCCCTCCTTGCCGTCGAGATCGCGGACCTGGCCGGCGGCCTCGTTACCACCGTCGATGTAGGCGGCCGCCACGTCGAGCTTGAGGCGACGGCGCATCCGACGCGCCCCCTCGAGCGCCGCCTTGCTGTGTTCAGGCGACTGACTCGACTGCCCGAGCACCTCGGCGTAGGCGTTGATGGTCGCGGCCCAGGTCGCCGTGGGCGGCTCGCCGAAGACCGCGGTCAGCTCGGCGACGACGGTGGCGACGAACTGCTCCTGGATCCGGATCGCGCTGGCCAGCCGCGTCGCCGCCGCGGCGTCCTGGCCGCCAGCGAGCTCGGTGACCCACTGCCGCGTCGTCGTGATCGCCGGCATGATCGGCTTGGAGAAGACGTACACGCCGGGCACCTGGCCCTGCGCCTGCTCGATCATCGACCGCGCGCCCTCTAGCATGGCCAGAGTCTCCCGGGCCACCGAGGCGAGCGCGTCGCGCTCGTCCTGTGTGTCGGGCGCATCGGTCGCCTGGTTCGCGCGCGCGGCAGCCCAGACGAGGCCAACCGCCGCGGCCAGCGAGCCAACCTCGGCGTTGCGCGCGCCGTAGCGAGCGACGAGCTGGCGCTGCACGGCCTCGACCTTGGCGCGGGCCACGTCGAGCTCCTTGACCTCGTCGCGATCCTGGCGCGCGTGATCATGGAGCGTGTCGGCGAGATCGCCGAGGGAGCGGCGGAGCGCGTGGATCTCCTTCGGGGGCATGTGCAGCCCCCCGGGGCCGCGCCGGTCGAGCGCGAGCGCCATGTCCACCTGCCCGGCGTCCTCGGCCACGCGCTGCGCCGCGCTGGTGACGGTCGGCGGCGCAGCCGTCGGCTCGTCCGCGGGCTTGTCCTTGGCGGGCGCGGACTTCGCTGCCGGATCCACGCGCACGAGGTCGTCGACCATCACGCGGGCCACGACCCGATCGATCGCGACCACCGGGCGCAGGTGATGGTATGCGACGGCGAGGTTCTGCCGAAGGCCGTGGCTCTCGGCGGCGTCCTTGCCGTTGCTGTCGTAGGCCGCGACGTATCGCTCGCCGAGGCGCGTGACCGACTCGCTGACAGCGCGATGGAACCCCGCCGCGATGCCGGTGCCGATGCCGTCGACCCAGCCGGGCCCTCCGCGTTGGCCCGCGGACAGGTCGGTGCTGTCCGCCGGCGCGGCGCCCGCCATGACATCGCCGTAGGTGCGCGGCGCGGGGGCCTTGCGATGGGCGTCGATGATCGCCCACACATCGACGCCGACCCGCTCCAGGATCTGCGGCAGCGCGTAGAACGGATCGCCGCCATGGACCTCGGTGATCAGCCGCACGGCCTCGGCACCGACGCCGCGATCGGAGTCGACGTAGCGGAGGCGCTCGGGCAGCGGGTAGCGCTTGTCGGCGAGGAAGCGCGCGATCGCCGGGAGCACGCGCTCGCTCAGGTGACCGCGCAGGTACACGCGTGACGTGACCGTCTGGCCGTCGCGCGCTGCCGCGGCGAGCGCCGCATCGATCCGCGCCTCGGCGGCCTCGCTGTGAGGGCCTTGATCGCGAGCGCGCTTGGCGTCGTCATCGCCAGCCGGCCGCGACAGATCGATGTGTCGGGTGGGACGCGTCAGCGCGCCGCCGCTCGCCGCGACGCTCGCCAGCTCATCGGCCTCCAGCTCCGCGGCGTCGCGGCCGGCATCTTGATCGGCAGGGAGCTGCGCCTGGGCCTGGTGGAGGTGCTCATGGAGCACGACCTGCTTGCCCGCTGCCGTCGTCGCGTCGACGTCGGGGTGGATCGCGATCGCGTCGCCGTGGGCGACGCCGCGGGCTCCGCGGGCCTCGGTCGCGGCGCGGCCGGCCTCGCCGACCTCGAGGCGCGGGGCGATGCCGAG
>SXGT01655113.1_pt1 | contig 13045 bp, 12 predicted proteins | sample 3176221 | NCBI WGS metagenome assembly SXGT01 (sample SAMN11356862, study PRJNA531348) | freshwater metagenome | isolation source: freshwater sample F1-120 | place: China: Fuxian Lake, Yuxi | collected 2017-12-25
CACACATCCACCACCCAGTAGCCCGACAAGCCCATCGCTCGATAAAACACTTCTGCGGACATGCTGCTCTCTCCTTTCGGGGTTCGGTAAACACACACAACCCGATTGGAAACCAGCATGTCCGCTTAATTCAAACATCAGACCCCAAGAGGCCCCTTGAACCGAAGATTCTTGCTGCTTCTGCGCGAGGTTCCATCAATCACTTCTTCGCTTGCACATCAAAGCAGAACAGCAACTCTTGATCTCGCAGGAATAATCGTCCGCCAGAGACGATCGGCGGCGTCCAAATCCGACCGCTTGGCTTCCGTTGCTTGGACGTTTGCGGAATTCGTAATCGACCGGACTCTTTTCAGCCGGCGGTAGTGACTTCGATCAACGCGGCCGTGCCATCACTTTCGTCGTAGCAGTACAGCCGCCCGTCGGCGCAGGTCAGTGATCCAGAACGAAACTTCTGTCGCTCGGCCCAGACCACCTCGCCAGTCTTGAACTCTTGGCAGACCCAGCCCCGACCCTCGCCGAATCCGAAGACCTGCTCCCCGACGAGCACGACGTTGGCGTGATGGTTCGCCAAGTTCTTGTTGCTGTAGACCGATTCGGCGTTGAAGGTCTCGCCGTCTTTCGTCACCTGAATTAACTCGCACCCGTGGCCGGATCCGACGGAGACGTACACGAACGCCCCGTGAACGACCGGCGAATTGACGACCTCGGTGCCATAAGGCCGAGCCGGTCGATAGTTCCACAGCAGCTTGCCGTCTTTCGCCGCGACGCCAAATACGCTGCGGTTCGTGAGTACCACGTACTGCCGCACGCCACCAATCTCCGCCAGCATCGGCGATGTGTACGCGGCTTGATCGGTGATCTCGGTGCTGCGCCACAGCACTTCGCCCGTCTTCTTTTTGAGCGCGGCAACCGTCCCCTTCGGCCCGCCGGGGACGCAGATCAGTTGCTCACCATCCACCAACGGAGACCAAGTGAATCCCCAGCCGAGCTTCTTCGGTCCGCCCCCAATCGGATTCACCTCGGCATCGAGTTCCGCCGCCAAGTCCTTGCGCCAATGCTCCTGGCCGGTAGCCACGTTTGCGCAGAGCAAGTGCCCGGTGCTGGCGAGCGCAAAGACTCGCTCACCATCCACGGTCGGCGTCGAACTGGGACCGGTGCTCCACGAGTTCCCCTTCCAGTCGTAGGTCGGCCCCACGCGAGTCGCCCACGCTTGCGCGACAGTCCCCTCCTTCACATCTCGGAGGTTGAGTGCGATCAGAAACTCATCCTCACCTCGCCCGCCGATCGCCGACCACCGCTGATCCGGAAAGCCCGGAACCCGTCTCCGAGTAAGTCCACAACAACGCCGGCCCACCCGACGGCCATTCCTGCAACAGCCCACGCTCGTCCGAGACATCGTTTCGCAACGGCCCACGATACTGCGGCCAATCGGCCCCGAAGCTGTTGCCGTGCATGAGCACGCCCAGTGCGGCAAGCAACGTCAACGAGATGCTGATTGATCTCGTCGATGCCACAGCCATCGCCCCCGAACCTGCTCGGCGATTCCTCATGATTCCTCCCATTCAGTTGGTTCACCACACTGCGAGTCCGATCGGACGACAACATCACAACCACCGTGGGGCAGGTTTTCAACCTGCCAGTCGTAGTGTGAGTCGAGTCATCGAGACCCACCAACGATGCTCGCAAATCTTGGTGGGTCTCGATGACTCGACCCACCCTACGTCTGAAAAACTAGCCACGCTCGCATCCCGATCCTCGAACCACTATCTCACCCTCTAAATTCGTCACTCCGTCAATTGGTTTGAGGTCGTTCATGGCATTGGTGAGTCTGCGCGAGGTGAGTTTCGGCTACGGCGGCCGACACTTGTTGGAAAAAGGCGATCTGCAAATCGAACGAGGTGAACGAGTCGGGCTGGTCGGCCGCAACGGCAGCGGCAAGTCAACGCTGATGAAGCTCATCAGCGGCGAGCTGGCGGCGGACGACGGACAAGTCCTGCGCGGGCCAGGTGTCCGCATCGGCCGGCTGATTCAAGAGGTGCCGCTGGGCAGCGAGAGTTCCGTGCAAGAAGTCGTCGCGATGGGACTCACGTCACCGACCATCGCAGGCGATTCGTCGCTACGAACCATTGAGCCGCTTGAAGATTGGGAACTGGAGTACCAGGTCGAGCGTGTCCTGGAGAAGATGAGCCTCGACCCGCACGCCCGCTTCGCCGCGTTGTCGTCGGGGATGAAACGGCGCGTGCTGTTGGCTCAAGCGCTGGTCAGCGAGCCGGACTTGCTGCTGCTCGACGTACCGACCAACCACTTGGACATCGAAGCGGTCGCCTGGCTCGAAGAGTTCTTGATCCGCTACGGCGGCACGCTGGTCTTCGTCACGCACGATCGCGTCTTCCTGCGCAAGCTCTCAAACCGCATCATCGAAGTCGATCGCGGCCGGCTGCTCGATTGGCCGTGCGATTACACGACGTTCCTTCAACGGAAAGAAGCGGCTCTCGAAGTCGAAGCACAGCACCAAGCCCTGTTCGACAAGAAGCTGGCTCAAGAGGAAATCTGGGTCCGCACCGGAGTCAAAGCCCGCCGCACCCGCAGCGAAGCACGCATCCGTGAACTCAACAAGATGCGTGAAGAACGCCGACAACGCAAAGACCGAGTCGGCAACGTCCGCCTCGTCGTGCAAGAAGCCGAACGCTCCGGCCGATTAGTCATCGAAGCCAAGCAGATTGGGTTTCGATACGTGGCGGACGCTGCCAGCATCCCGCCCGACGCTAGCAGCGTCGGCCACGGGAACGGCCGCGACATCCTCTGCGACTTCTCAACGCTCATCCTGCGTGGCGACAAGATCGGTGTCATCGGCCCCAACGGTTCCGGCAAGAGCACGCTCTTAAGATTGCTGCTTGGCCAACTGCAACCGACCACCGGCTCCGTGCGATTGGGGACCAAGCTCGAGGTCGCCTACTTCGACCAACTCCGCGAGCAACTCGACGAAAACAAAACCGCTCAAGAGAACGTCGGCGAGGGCAAACAAACGCTGCTCATCAACGGCCAGGAGCGACACGTCCTCGGCTACCTGCAAGAGTTCCTCTTCTCCGCCGAGCGAGCCCGCACGCTGGTCCGCTACCTCTCCGGCGGCGAACGCAATCGGCTGATGCTGGCGAAACTGCTGACGAAGCCGTCCAACATGCTGGTCCTCGACGAACCGACCAACGACCTCGATGCCGAGACGCTCGAACTACTCGAAGACTTGCTGATCGAATACCCCGGTACCGTCCTGCTGGTCAGCCACGACCGCGAGTTCCTCAACAACGTCGTCAGCAGCACGCTAGTCTTCGAGGGCGACGGCCTCGTCAAAGACTACGACGGCGGCTACGACGACTGGCAACGGCAACGAACCGTCTCGCAGACTCCGGCCGCGTTCCCAGAAACCCTCATGCGACCTTCCAAGAGCGCGCCCGCTCAACGCAAGCTGAGCTTCAAAGAACAACGCGAACTCGAATCACTCCCTGCCCGCATCGACCAGCTCGAAACCGAACAAGCCGCGTTGCACGCGACGATGTCGTCTCCCTCGTTCTACCAGCAGCCGAAATCCGACATCGCCGCGACCAACGCAAAACTCGAAACTCTCGAACGCGAACTCGCGGAAGTCTTCTCCCGCTGGGAATCCCTCGAAGCCGCCCGTTCGTAGTTCCGCCTTCAGGCGGAGAATTCCGGCATGACCGCCTGAAGGCGGAACTACGAACTCACTCGACGAAAGTTGTTGGCATGTTGACCCTCTTCGTGGACGCAGACGCCTGCCCGGTCAAAGACGAGATCTATCGCGTCGCCAAACGCTACTCGCTGCGAGTCCTCGTTGTCGCCAACACCGCGCTGCGAATCCCCAACGATCCGCTCATCGAACTCGTCGTCCGTCACGAGCCGGGACTCAACATCGTCGATGACTGGATCGCCGAGCAATCCGGCCCCAACGACATCGTCATCACCTCCGACATCCCGCTGGCCGCCCGTTGCATCGCCAAGCAAGCCCGCGTGCTCGACCCCAAAGGCCGAGTCTTCACCGAACACGACATCGGCGAAACGCTCGCCATGCGCGACCTGCTCGACGGCCTCCGCCAAGACGGAGTTGTCGCCGGCGGCCCCGCTCCCATGAACGCGAAAGATCGCTCCAAGTTTCTCTCGAAGCTGGACGAACTGATCAACGCCGTGCGGCGTGGGCATCCGCGGCTGCGGCCGTGATGATTCGAGTTGACGACTCCGGAAGGCGTACTTACCGTGCCCACACCATGAAAGCATTGGAAACCAAACTGACACGCATCGGTAACTCGCGAGGCGTCCGATTGCCAGCCGCATTGATTCGGAAGCATCGACTGGAACACGGCGTGTTGTTGGAAGAACGCGAAGGCGAGATTGTGCTCAAGCCGAAAAAACCTCCCAAGAAGCTCTCCTGGGAAGAGACGGCACAGGAGATGGCTGCGGCGGCCGAGGATTGGTCTGACTGGGAGGCGTTACCCGACGGGTGGGACGGCGAATGAAGCGGTATGAAATTTACTACGCTCGGCTTGACCCGGTTGAAGGGAGCGAGATCGGCAAAACTCGGCCGTGCGTGATCGTCAGCCTGGATGCGTTGAACTCCGTACTGCCAACGTTGGTGGTCTGCCCGCTGACCACGAAGCTGCGTCCGCACTGGCGCTCTCGTCTCCGCATCAATTCTGCGGGAAAACCGGCCGATATTTGTGCCGACCAAATCCGTGTGTTGAGCAAAACAAGATTGACCCGAAAGTTGGGGACACTCGCCACCAAAGAAATCGCCGCGCTTCGTAGCTTGCTCACGGAAATGTATGGCGAACCATGATGGCACAGTTGATTGGGACTCCGTCCCGACCTACACGCCTTCTTCGGACACGACGACCGCTCGCAGGTATTCGCGATTGAGGCGGGCGATGTTGGTTACCGATACTTCGGCGGGGCAGGCGGCTTCGCATTCGTAGGTGTTGGTGCAGCCGCCGAAGCCCTCTTTGTCCATTTGAGCCACCATGCGGGTGACTCGGCGGGCGCGTTCGGGTTCGCCTTGGGGGAGCAGTGCGAGTTGCGAGACCTTCGCGCTGACGAAGAGCATCGCGCTGGCGTTCTTGCAGGCGGCAACACAGGCTCCGCAGCCGATGCAGGCGGCGGCGGCCATGCTCTTTTCCTGACGGTCCCGGCCGACCGGCAGGCAGTTGGCGTCTTGAGCGTTCCCCGTGTTGATACTGACGTAGCCGCCGGCCGTGATGATGCGGTCGAAGGCGGAACGATCGGTCGCGAGGTCGCGGATCACCGGGAAGGCACTGGCTCGCCACGGTTCGATGACGATTGTGTCGCCGTCGCTGAAGCGGCGCATGTGGAGTTGGCAGGTGGTGGTCGCTCGGTCGGGGCCGTGGGCTTGGCCGTTGATCATCAGGCTGCACATGCCGCAGATCCCTTCGCGGCAGTCGTGGTCGAACGCGACCGGCTCTTCGTTCGTTTGGATGAGCTGCTCGTTGAGCACGTCGAGCATTTCGAGAAACGACATGTCGGGCGAGATGTTCTTCATCTGGTAGGTTCGGAACTCGCCGCGAACGTTCGGGCCGGGTTGCCGCCAGATTTTCAACGTCAGGTTCAAGCCGCGATTCGTGTGCGAGCTAGTCATTCGGGAAAGCTCCGATTTTCAAATCCCAATTTCCAAGCCTCAATGTCCAATGAATGTCCAATGTCCAAATCCCAAATTGGACGTCACTCACGCGAGTCCTTGGTCATTGATTTTGGTCATTACTTGGTCATTGAGTTTTGGGCCTTGGTCATTCATTGGACATTGTGATTTGGGCCTTGGGATTTATTCCCTGTAGCTGCGTGTCGTCAGATGCACGTTCTCAAACGACAACGCTTCTTTGTGGAGTTGTTCTTTTTCGCCAACAAAACTGTCGTGGCCGCCGGTGTATTCCCAGGCGGCGGCGTGGCAGAAGTCGGTGTCGTTGCGTTTGGCTTCGCTCTCTTCGGTTTGATGCTCTTCGCGAAAGTGGCCGCCGCAGGATTCTTCGCGAGTCAGCGCGTCGTGAACTAGCAGCTCGCCGAATTCCAGGAAGTCGGCGACTCGGCCGGCGTGTTCCAGGTTTTGGTTGAACGCTTCGCCGGTCCCCATCACGCGGACGTTGTTCCAGAATTCGTGACGGAGTGCAGCGATCTCTTGCTCGGCGTATTTCAGGCCCGCTTCGTTGCGAGCCATGCCACACTTTTCCCACATGATCTTGCCGAGCGCTCGGTGGAACGATTCCACGCTGCGTGAGCCTTGAATGCCCAGCATCTTCGTGACGCGAGCTTTCGCGGCTTCGACAGCTCCTCGGACGTCGGGATGATCGTCGGCAATCTTCGGCAGCTTCGAGGTCGCGAGGTGATGGCCGATCGTGTACGGGATGACGAAGTAGCCGTCCGCGAGTCCCTGCATCAACGCGGACGCGCCGAGCCGGTTCGCTCCGTGATCGGAAAAGTTCGCTTCGCCGAGGCAATACAAACCGGGGATCGTGGTTTGCAGGTTGTAGTCCACCCACAGGCCGCCCATCGTGTAATGGACGGCGGGGTAGATTCGCATCGGCGTTGAGTACGGGTCTTCGCCGGTGATCTTGGCATACATCTGGAAGAGGTTGCCGTACTTCCCTTTGACGACTGCCGCTCCGTCGCGTTTGATCGTGTCGCGGAAATCGAGATACACGGCCAGCTTCGTCTCGCCGACTCCAAAGCCTTCGTCGCAGGCTTTCTTCGCGGCTCGCGAGGCCACGTCGCGCGGCACAAGGTTGCCGAACGCTGCGTAACGCCGCTCCAGAAAATAGTCGCGGTCGTCGTCGGGAATCTCGTTGGCCGCTCGGACATCTCCCGGATTCTTCGGTACCCAGACGCGGCCGTCGTTGCGGAGGCTTTCGCTCATCAGCGTCAGCTTCGATTGATGATCGCCGCTGACCGGGATGCAGGTCGGATGGATCTGCGTGAAGCAGGGGTTGGCGAAGAACGCTCCGCGCTTGTGGCATCGCCAGGCGGCGGTGACGTTACAGCCTTTTGCGTTGGTCGAAAGATAAAAGACGTTGCCGTACCCGCCGGTGCAGAGCAGCACCGCGTCGCCGGTGTGCGATTCAAATTCGCCAGTGACGAGGTTGCGGACAACGATCCCACGAGCGACGCCGTCCACCTTGATGAGGTCCAGCATCTCACGGCGAGCGAATAGCTTCACCTTGCCGAGATCGACCTGTCGCATCAGCGCAGAATACGCACCGAGCAACAACTGCTGCCCCGTCTGGCCGCGAGCGTAAAACGTTCGCGAGACCTGAGCACCGCCGAACGAGCGATTCGCCAGCAGTCCGCCGTAATCGCGTTGGAACGGAACTCCCTGAGCGACGCACTGGTCGATGATGTTCGTGCTGACCGAGGCCAGTCGATAGACGTTCGACTCACGAGCGCGGAAGTCGCCACCTTTGACCGTGTCGTAGAACAATCGCCAGACCGAGTCGCCGTCGTTGCAGTAATTCTTGGCGGCGTTGATGCCACCCTGAGCCGCGATGCTGTGTGCTCGGCGCGGCGAGTCTTGGAAGCAGAACGCTTTGACGTTGTAGCCGAGTTCCGCCAGCGAGGCCGCTGCGCTGGCTCCGGCCAGGCCGGTGCCGACGACGATGATGTTGAACTTCCGCTTGTTCGACGGATTGACCAGCTTGAGATCGAACTTGTGCCGATCCCAGCGCGTCGTGATGTCGCCCGTCGGCGCGTTCGATTGCAGCCGGGATGAGCCGTTCGTTGTTGTCGTCACTTCAGCCATGAGGCCGACTCCTGCCTGTTCGTAGTTCCGCCTTCAGGCGGTGAGGTTCGTTCGCCGTTTGCCGCCGCTGCTACTTCACCGAGTCATTAAGCTTTGCCTGGATCACACGCGGATCATCAACCCCCTCGACAGTTCCTGGCGGCAGAGTTTGCTCGGAATCAATGCCTCGGCTGGCGGGGAACGTCACGGACACTTTGGGACGAGGCGACGGCGCGCCACCTTTGATCAGCCCGGTCACTGGAAACGATGCAAAGCCGACGCCGATGAAGAGCGCAAACAGCAGGCCGGTCGTCTTGATGGCCGGCGTGTATTTCGGATGGTTGATTCCCAGTGTTTGAAACGCACTCTGGAAGCCGTGAGCCAAGTGAGCGATCAAGGCCAGGCTGCCGAGCGTGTAGCCGATGATCGTGATCATGTTGGATGCCGAAAGCAGAGCCATCGCTTTTTCGGCAGGCTCAACCGGAGTGCCGTCTGCGGTTTCGTAGAACTCTTTGGCTCGCAGTTCAAATTTGAAATCGATCAGGTGCAGGATCAGGAATCCCAGCACGACGATGCCGGTGACCAGCATCCACATGTCGGGCCGATAGCCTTCCATCGCGATGCGGCCTTCCTGCTTCGATCGCGTGACGGCATAGCCGACTTTGCGAGCGGCTCGGTTCTCTTTCGAGACCTGCAACGCAATGACGATGTGCGCGATGAACAGCCCGAACAAGCCGACCTCGGCAATCGCGAGCAGCGCGGCCTGCTTGTGCAGCGCGTGAGCGTACTCGTTGTAGCTCTGCCCGTCGTCTGGGGCGTGCAGCAGCAGATTGCCAGCGAGGTGCGCGACTAAGAAGCCGCAGAGCAACAACCCGGTGATCGCCAGGACCACCTTCCTGCCCACCGATGTGGACAAGGCGTTCAACAGCCAACGCAAGGTCGTCTCCTTTTCATTTCAGTCGCCTGGCTCTCTGAGCCGTGAGCTTCAGGCGAAACACCCGACTCAGAGAGTCAGGCAACAGGAATCTCAAGTTTGTCTCCGCAGAGCGGGGCGGGATTATAGGGCGAGCAAGCATTGCCGCAATTCATCGCGTCATCGGCGAATTACCTGGGATTGGCCGGCCGAATGCCGTGAGCCGATGCCCGATGGCGGTTATCCTTCTTCTCCGATCGCTGAGCCGCCTACGACAAGAACTAGGTTCACGGCCTTCAGCATTCGGTGATCGGCCGGACCTTGGGGAGCACATCATGCGTTTGAGCCTTTTGATCCTCTTAATTGCCACGTCAGCGATTTGCCGAGCCGAAGACGCAGAATGGAAAGTGGGCGTGGCTACGGTCGCGATCACGCCACGTCAGCCGATGTGGATGGCCGGCTACGCCGGACGCACGAAGCCGTTCGAGGGCGTCCTCTCAGAATTGCACGCGAAGGCGCTGGCGATCGAGGACGCGGCGGGAACGCGGGCCGTCATTGTCACGACTGATCTCATCAGCATCCCACGTCCGTTGCGGCTGCAAGTCGTGAAGGGAGTCGCTGAGAAATACAAAGTCGATCCGAAAGGACTGTTGCTGAATTGCTCGCACACGCATTGCGGGCCGGTCGTGAAAGACGATCTGGACATGTCGGTCATGTACCCGCTCGATCCCGAACAGCGACAACGGGTCGAGTCGTACTTCATTTCGCTGACCGACAAGCTGGTCGGTGTGATCGGCGCGGCGGTGGAAGATCTGCAACCGGCGAAGTTGTCTTACAGTCACGCTCGGTGCAGCGTCGCCATGAATCGCCGGCTGCCGACCAAAGACGGATTCCAAAACAGTCCGTATCCCGATGGTCCCGTCGATCACGACGTGCCGGTGCTGCGAGTCGAATCGCTCGACGGCAAGACGCTACGAGCGGTCGCGTTTGGCTACGCCTGCCACAACACGACGACGGGGTTGATGCAAATCAACGCCGACTACGCTGGCTATGCTCAGACCGAGATCGAGAAAGCTCATCCCGGCGCGACCGCACTGTTCGTGATGGGCTGCGGCGGAGACCAGAACCCTTATCCGCGTGGGCAGATCGAATGGGCGATGACTCACGGCAAGACGCTGGCGACCGCAGTGGAAGCCGCGCTGTTGCCAGTACCAAAACCGATTCGTGGGCCGCTGAAGTTCGATTTCAAAGAGGTCGATCTGCCATTCGAACCGGTGACTCGTGACGAGTTGCTCGAACGGAGCAAACATAAAGATGGATACGAACAACGCCGCTCGGCCGCGCTGCTGGCGGAACTCGAAAAGAACGGCAAGGTCCGCGAGAGCTATCCATATCCAGTCCAAGTGCTGCAATTCGGCGGCGACCTGACGATGGTCACACTCGGCGGCGAGGTCGTCATCGACTACGCGCTGCGGCTGAAGCGGGAGCTCAGTGGCGGCCCAGTCTGGGTCGCCGGCTACAGCAACGACGTGATGGCCTACATCCCCTCGGAACGCGTCCTCAAAGAAGGAGGCTACGAAGGGGGCGGAGCAATGCGGTACAGCAACCTGCCGTCGTCATGGCGGCAGGGTGTCGAAGATCGCATCATCACGACGGTTCGTGACATCGCGGAACGGCTGCATTCGAAATGAGTTCGTCTTGTTGTCTCCATTTTTCGCCCTTCATTTTCCGCGAGCTCTCTTCGGAAATTGGAACAAGCCGGCGAAACATGGAGGGCGGAAAATGAAAACATGAGTCTTGAATCGCGCATTGATCTCCTGCGACGCCGCACCGGACTGGTGCTAGCTCCGTTGTTGTTTGCGTTCGTGCTTTCGGCGAACTTCGAGAGTCTGGCCGACAAGCCCACCGCGCATCGGTTGGCGGCGGTGATGGCAGCGGTCGTGGTGCTGTGGGTGACGGAAGCGATTCCAATGGCGCTGACCGCACTCCTCGGTGCGACCGCGTGTGTCGTCTTGCAGGTCGCTCCGGCGAAGAACGTGTTCGCTCCGTTCGCCGATCAGTTGATGTTTCTCTTCATCGGCTCATTCATGCTGGCGCGAGCGATTGAACTGCATGGCCTCGATCGGCGATTGGCGCTCAGCGTGCTTACATTGAAAGCGGTCGGTGGCAGTCCGTCGCGAGTGCTGTTCGCTTTCGGAGCCACCACGGCGTTCATCTCCGCCTGGATCAGCAACACGGCGACAACCGCGATGATGTTCGCCATCGGGCTGTCGATCCTGAAGGTGCTGCGGGACGACGGACGCAGTCGGATCGATCCCCGTTACGCGACGGGCTTGATGCTGATGACCTCCTTCTCTGCGTCGATCGGCGGACTCGCGACACCGATCGGCACGCCACCAAACGTCATCGGTCTGAACTTCATTCGCCAGCAAGTCGTCATCAACGGCGCACCGGCCGAGATCACGTTCTTCGAGTGGTGTCTGATCGGCGTGCCGACCGTCGTTCTCTTGTATCTCTTCATGTTCGCATACTTGAACTGGTTCTGCCCGGCCGGAGTTCGCGAACTCTCCGGCGGCCGCGAGTATCTCGAAGACCAGCGCCGACAGCTTGGCCCGTGGACGCGCGGGCAACTCAGCACGTTGGCCGCGTTCTTGATCATGGTGATGCTGTGGGTGGCCCCGGGCATCGTCGCGCTCGGCTGGGGTGAAGCCAGCGACGCCTACAAGTGGTGCAAGGCGAGCTTGCCGGAAGCGGTACCCGCGTTGCTCGGAGCGGGATTACTCTTTCTGCTGCCGTGTACACGAGGTCGACCCGCTCTCACCTGGCCGGAAGCCACTCAGATTGATTGGGGAGTCGTGCTGCTGTACGGCGGCGGTTTTGCGTTCGGCATGTTGGCTCAGGAGACGAAGCTCGCCGAGGTGATCGGCCAAAATCTGATCACGTGGTTGCCAAACGCGGGCAGCTTCGGATTCCTGATCGCCGCGACGTTCGTGGCAACACTGGTCTCCGAAGCGACGTCGAACACCGCATCGGCGAACATCGTCGTTCCCGTGGTCATCACGATGGCGAAAGCCGCCGGAGTCGATCCGCTGGAACCGGCGCTCGGCGCAACGTTCGGTTGCAGCCTCGGCTTCATGCTGCCGGTGAGCACTCCCTGCAACGCAATCGTCTACGGCTCTGGCATGGTCCCGCTCAGCCGCATGATCCGCTACGGAGTGCTCCTGGACATCGCCGGAACGGTGGTGATCGTGGCGGTCGTGAAGTTGTTGGGGACGCTCGTGCGATAGTAGAAACCCAAAGCGTCAGCGAGGGCGAACGCTTCAACTCGCTGCGCTGCGCAACGCCGTCGTTCGGAGCGCTCGCCCTCGCTGACGCTTCGGGTTACTTTGTTGTGGCTCAAAGGAAGCCCCATGCCAGCCGACAATCTCGAAGACAACGAACGCCAACGTTTGCAGCGGCAGTACGCCGAGATCGCCACTCTCGCCGGTGGGCTGGCCCACGAGATCAAGAACCCGCTTTCGACGATGAGCATGTTGTTGGAATTGATTGCCGAGGACTTGAACGGCAGCGAGGCTCAGCGCGAACGGCGGATGCTGACCAAGGTGCAGACGATTCAGAAAGAGTGCCGGCATCTCGAAGACATTTTGAATGCGTTTCTCAAATTCGCTCGCGTCGGCGAGCTGACGCTAACGCCAACCGATTTGAATTTCGTCGTGACCGAGTTCATCGACTTCTTTGCCGCTGAAGCCAATGAGCATCGCGTCGAGATTAGCCCGCATTTGGACAGCGATTTGCCGCGCGTCGCGTTGGATATCTCTCTGATGCGACAAGTGCTGATGAACCTGGCGCTCAACGCACAACAGGCGATGCCCGGCGGCGGGTTGCTGGAATTGCAGACGTTCGCTCGCGACGGCCGCGTTCACTTGGCCGTGATCGACAACGGCCAAGGCATGGACGAGAAGACTCGCTCGCGTTTGTTTGAGGTGTTCTTCTCAACGAAACCCAGCGGCAATGGCCTTGGTCTGCCGACCGTTCGCAAGATCATCGACGCCCATCGCGGCTCGATCACCTGCGAGAGCGAACTAGGACGCGGCACACGCTTCACGATCTCGCTGCCGCCCGCCAATTAACCCGAAGCGTCAGCGAGGGCGGGCGCTCCAAGAGTCGTTGAACAACGCTGTGTGAAGCGTTCGCCCTCTCTAACGCGTCGAGGCTGTGAGTTTTTTCTGAAAGTGGATTCGGATCATTTTTCCCGGCAGCGGTTTTTTGCTGCGGGTTTTTTTGGTCCAGTTCGTGTTGGATTTTGGCAACGGGATTGTTGCCGTCGTTGGTCTCGATTCCTGGTC
>SXGT01205535.1_pt1 | contig 13044 bp, 15 predicted proteins | sample 3176221 | NCBI WGS metagenome assembly SXGT01 (sample SAMN11356862, study PRJNA531348) | freshwater metagenome | isolation source: freshwater sample F1-120 | place: China: Fuxian Lake, Yuxi | collected 2017-12-25
CGAGCGGTCGAAGGAGCGCGCCTGGAAAGCGCGTAATCGGGTATTCCCCGGTTCGAGGGTTCAAATCCCTCTCTCTCCGCTGATCCCATCCGGAAGGGCCATCATCACTGGCCCCTCCGGATGCAGGGTTGGTCGCCGGGCTCAGCGGGTGGCGGGCGTGAGGTCCCCCGTGCAATGCGGGCAACGGGTGGCCGCAATCGACAGGTCCTCGATGCAGTGGTCGCATGAGCGCTTCTCGGCCTTCTCACCCATCACGCGCACGATGACCTTCACCACGATGAAGAGCACGAGCGCGATGAGCACGAACGCGATGAGTGCGTTGATGAAGTTGCCGTACGTGAACACCGACCCATTGATGGTGAACGTGAGGTTGGAGAAGTCGGACTGACCGAAGAAGGCCGCGATGAGCGGCGTGATGAACGAATCGACAAGTGACCTGATGAGCGCGGCACCTGCAGCGCCCAGCATGAATGCCACGGCAACCTTGATGAGGCTGTCCGAAAACGCGAACGCCTTGAAATCGTCCCAGAACCGTGTCGTGCGGTTGGGTGTCCTCTCATCCATGACCTGCGTCCTCCTCGTGGGAGTTCGTTGTATGAGGGGGGCGGAATGGCGAGGAGGGTACAGGTCGCTAAGGTGCGATGAATCGCCGCGCCCAGGCCACAGGCTGCACGGGTGTGTGTGCGGGCTACCGGGAGGCGACGCCCTCGTGCAGCACGCGGCACCACGTCGTGACCGGGTCGTCCGGGTCGCACGCCACCAACTCGGTGTCCTCATTCACCCGCTCCAGCATGCGCGCGACCCACCCGGCGACCATTCCGCATGGGGGGTTTCGGCTGGTACCCTGCCGGACTACGGGCAGTTAGCTCAGCGGGAGAGCGCCCGCCTCACACGCGGGAGGTCACTGGTTCAATCCCAGTACTGCCCACTTCGACTGGCCGCCTTCGGGCGGCCTTCGTGGTTTGGGAGAGCGCACAGCAGCGCTCACCGTGCCGGCCCAGGAACTGCGCAGCGCGGGACGGTGTCGATGTGGCTCGTCTAGTAATGCGGGCAGGTTGGAAATACCTCCACCTGCTCCCCTCGGGACTCCCCAGTGAAGACACTCGCGATTGCTCTTGCCCTTGCGCTCTCCGCTCTGGCGGTGGCAGGAACCATGCCCGAGCAGCCCCTGCGGGTCGCGGTCGGCCTCGCCCGCGACACGGCGGGCCTCGAAGCATTCGCAAATGCAGTGTCAAACCCCGCAGGCCCGTCGTACGGGCGTTACGCATCTGTCGGGGCACTCGCGGCGCAGTTTGGTGCGACGCCGGCAACGGTACGTGCCGTTCGTTTGAGCTGCGCAGCATCGGAGTGGTCAATACCACGCTTGATGTGACACATGGATTTCTCATTGCCACCATGACGCCCGATCAGGCCGACGCCTTCAAGCCGGGCAAAGGTATTCAGGACCCGGCACTTGTGACCGGTTTCACGATAGGTGCCCCGCAGTTGCAGCCCGTCGCCGTACGCGAGACCGGGGGCGTATTCGGGGGCATGACACCGGTATCCCCGGGCAGCGTGGTGTGGCCGTCGCGCACCGGCACGGCAGCCGGGTGCGCGGCCGGTACCTCCGTGCCAACGCCTGAGACCCCTGAGGACCGCGTGGCCTACCCCAACGCGCTCGCATTCACCCCGAATCAGTTCGGTTCGGCGTTCGGGTTCGCTCCCATGCGCCGCGCCGGCATCGGCGGCCAGGGGGTGCACATCGCACTGTTTGAGGCCGATGGCGGATACGTGCCCGGCGATATGACCGCCTATGCCGAGTGCTTCGGCCTGCCTGCGCCAAATCTGCGGGCCGTGCCCGTGGGGCAGGCGACGCCGATTGACCCGGCATCCGGTGCCGCCACCATCGAGACCACACTCGACATCCAGGCCGTCATGACGGCTGCTCCGCTGGCGCGGATCAGCGTGGTGGAGGGCACGGCCGCCGCGCCGTTCCCGGAGATCCTCTCGGCCGCGCTCGATGCGCGTCGGATGAAGGGCCTGCCCGATGTCATCTCCGTGAGCTACGGCATCTGCGAGTCACTGGAGCAGAGCGGCAGCATCGATCTCATCGCCGGACCCGCGGCGCGGCACCTCACCGACTGGGTGGCCGCAACTGCCGCGGGCGCCGGGGTGAGCATGGTGACGGCGACCGGCGACTCGGGTGCCGCCGGCTGTGCGCACCTGATGCCGATCATCCCGCAGGACGCCCCATTCACGCTGGCGGCGATGACCACGAACTGGGCGTCGTACCCGGCCACCTCGCCGTGGTTCACGGCAGTTGGAGGCATGGATATGATCCTCCCCAGGAGCAACGGCGTGCGGGGGGCAGCGTATGGAACGACGTTGCGCGTATCGGCCTGCCGGCGATCACGCCCAAGGTAATTGGCGGCACGCCCGTGTACGCGTTCGGGGCAGGCGGCGGGCGCGGGGGATCCAGCCTCGGGTACGGCCTCCCGACGTATCAGCGGCGCGCAGGCATCGTCTCCAACCGCAGGCTCGTGCCAGACGTGAGCATGTTTGCGGCCCGTGGCATCGCCGTGTACTGCTCCGCCATGGCGTCCCAGCCGGGGCTTGGATGCGGAACGGCTGCGGAGCGCTCCACACCCTGGGTATCTGTGGCAGGAACCAGCGTCGCCGCTCCACTCTTCGCCTCGGCCATCGCATTGGCAGACCAGGCCACTTCGAAGACCGGTCACGCCAACGTCGGTCTTGTTAATCCGCTGCTGTACGGCCGCGGCCGCGGGGCCATGGTGGACATCGCGAATGGCAACAACGACCTGTTCGGCACCGGCCGCTGCTGCTATGCGGGGCCGGGCTACGATCAGGCGAGCGGGCTTGGGTGGACATATGTTCCCGCCTTCATCAAGGTGGCCCTGACCGGTCGCCTGCCCCGGGGCTAGATCTCGCGGCGCCCCAGATAGGCGCGGCCGAGCGTGAGTTCGTCGGCGTGCTCCAGATCGGCACCCACCGGCAGACCCGAGGCCAGGCGGGTCACCTTCACGCGGTCGCGCACGCGGTCGGCCAGAAAGAGCGCCGTGGCCTCTCCGCTCATGGTGGGGTTGGTGGCGATCACCAGCTCGGTGACGCCATCACTTTCAATGCGCTGGTCGAGTTCGACGATGCGCAGATCCTCGGGATCCACTCCGTCGATGGGTGAGAGCGCCCCGCCCAGTACGTGGTACCGCCCACGGAACTCATGGGTGCATTCGATCGACATGATGGCCGAGGGCTCCTCCACCACGCAGATGACAGTGGGGTCGCGCTTGGTATCGGCGCACACCGGGCACAGATCGCCCTCGGCGAATGAGAAGCACTGGGTGCAGGGGGTGATGCGATCGACCACGGCAGCGATGGCATCGGCCAGCGCCTGCGGTCGCTCTGACGGCACCCTCAACATGTGAAAGGCCAGGCGCTGCGCGCTGCGGGGTCCGATGCCGGGCAGGCGGGCCAGCTCGGTGACCAGCGCGTCAACCGACGGTGTGAGGATGGACGCCATTCGGGAGGCTGGTGCGGCCTAGAAGCCCGGCAGCCCGAGGCCACTCAGGCCACCGGTGACGGCGCTCATGCGCTGGTTCGCCAGCTCCTGCGCCGCCCGGAGTGCCTCGTTTACTGCAGCAACGACCACGTCCTGCAGCAGTTCCACGTCATCCGGGTCCACCGCAGCGGGGCTGATCTCCACGCTCACGAGTTCGAGCCCTCCGCTCACCGTGGCAGTCACCGCGCCGCCACCGGCCGATGCCGACACGGTCTCGGTGAGCAGTTCCTCCTGCACCCGGGCCATGTCGTCCTGCAGCTTCTGCATCTGCTTCATCATCTTCTGCTGATTCATCGCCATGGCTATTCCTTTTTGGTGGTGTCGATCAACTCTGCATCGAATGCCGCGCGGATCTCCTCGATGACGCGGGCGTGGTCAATCGGCTCCTCGCCCGGAGCGGGCACTGCATTCTCGGTGATGTCGGGCACGGGTGCATGCGCAGTGGAGAGCTCGACCACGCTCAGTGCCAGTGCCTCGCCGCAGAGGTCCTTGATGACCACCTCCACGCCCGCCCGCTCGTCGGGGCGCGAGAGCATGGCCACGGCCACGCCGCCGTTGACCCCCACGGTGATAATCCCGCCGGCCACGCGCTGTACCTCTGACCCCTGCAGGAAGGCGTGCAGGTGCGGGGAGTGCAGCTCGAGAATTCCCAGCACACGCGGCCATGCACGTCCGATGTGCTCCGCGTCTGGCAGCACCGGGTCAAGCGCGTGGGCAGGCTCGGGCTCGGCGACAGCCTCGAAAGCCGTTGGCGTCTCGTCGGCAACGGGTGGCTGATCAACCACCCCTTCGGGCGGTGGCGCATCTGACCCTCTGTCACCCGGCATGTCGTCGGGTGCATCGGGCACCGCATGCAGCGCGGATGTCGACGCCGGGGGCGCCGCGACGACCGGCACCGGTGGCTCGGCCGGCAGATCGGGTACTGCCACAGGTGCTGGGGGCGGTGGTGCCGGTGCGGCCGGTACTGGCACAGGCGTAGATGCGACGACGGGCGCTGGGGGGGCAACCGCAACGGGTGCCGGGGCCGGCCGCCCCCGCTCCAGTGCATCAACCCGACCGGCGACTCCCTCGATACCCGGATCGAGGAATGGGCGCGACAGCTTGGCAGCCACGAGTTCCAGCTGAATACGTGGATCGGCCTGCCCATGGCGGATGCGCACCTGGGCATCTGCCAGCAGGTCGATGGCGCGCACCACCTGCACCGGGCTCAACTGGTTGGCCTGGGCACGCAGGCGATCGAGCTCGTCGGGCGCCAGCGCCCACTCCTCGCGCACCTGCGCACCCTGCTGAAGCAGGCAGGCGTGGCGCAGGTGGGTCACAAGCCCGCGCATCAGTTCCTCAGGGTCGGCCCCGCCATCGAGCGACGACTCCAGCAGGTCGAAGGCCCCTGCGGCATCGCCCTGTGCCATCAGGTCAATCAGGTCGAACAGGGTTTCGCGGCTCACCACGCCCAACAGGTCGAGCGCATCGGCGAGGTCCACCTTGCCGCCACCGAAGGTCGAGATCTGGTCGAGCAGCCCCAACGCATCGCGGTATGAGCCATCGGCGGCGCGCGCCACCAGGTCGAGCGCCTGAGGGGTGGTCTCGATGTTCTCGGTCTTCGCGACGCGCTCGAGCACGGTGAGCAGGTTTGCCACACCGGGCTTTCGCAGCGTGTAGGTCTGCAGCCGCGAGCGGATGGTGGGAAGCAGGTCCCATGGGTGGGTGGTGCACAGAATGACCACCAGCTGCGGTGGCGGCTCTTCGAGGGTCTTCAGCAGGGCGCTGGCTGCACCCTCCTGAATCTGGTGGGCCTCATCCATGATGGTGATGCGGTACCGCGACACCACAGGGGCGTAGCGCACGCTCTCCAGCCACCCGCGCATCTCATCGATGCGGCGGGCGCTCGATGCGGCGTCAACCTCCACCACGTCGAGCCAATCGTCATGCCCGATGCGACGGCATGAGTCGCACTCTCCGCACGGAGTGGCGGTGGGCGCGGTGAATGCCTGACAGTTGAGACACCGGGCAAGGATGCGCGCTGTGGTGGTCTTGCCGGTGCCACGCGGACCCGAGAACAGAAACCCATGCGCAATGGTGCCGCGCTCGAGCGCATTCGAAAGCGTGCGCGCGACATGCCCCTGGCCGACGAGATCTTCGAAGCGGCGGGGCCGGTAACGGTTGTAGAGGCTCTGTCCGGGGTCTGTCACGTGAGAGTTGGAAGTGTGACCGTGCACCCACCGTCGAATACCTGCCGGGAAGTGGAACTCGGGGATATGACTCCGGCGAGGTGGCCCCACTGCGCGTGGGAGGGTCCGCTTAAGGCTGCTTCCTTCCGGACCTGACCTGATTCACGGTCGCCCACCGAATGGGACCTCGCCTTCAATGCCACATCATCCGAGCCCATGCCTCCGAGTAGGACCCTCGGGCGGGAGTTCAGCCCCGCTGTAGCGGATTGCGGATACAGGGCACCGCTAGCTCCCCGCCTAGCACGGTCACGGGATGAGGATAGGGGACGCGCGCTCATCGCGCTCGCCCGACGAGCTACTCGGCCTTGCCGCGAGCCGCCTTGCGCGCGGCCTTGGCAGCAGCCTTGTCGGCAACCTCGTCCATCGGGGCGATGCGGGGAGATATGCGCTCGCCCTTCTTGCGGGCATTCATCGCGCCAAAGATGGCAGCAATGCCGCCACCGATCATGGCCATGGTGAGTGCCAAGTACATCCACACCTTGGTATCGCCCTGCATCCCCGTGATGAGCCACATGAACGTGCCCCACACGAAGCCGATGACGAGGCCACCAGCCACCCATTTGAGGCGGTTGGAGTCCCCACCCTTTTCGCTGACGCGGCGGATGATTCCCATAGGAGGAGTCTAGGGAAGGTGCCGGGCGCCGGAAAAGGGCATGGCATCGCTCAGTCCGATACCAAAGGCGATGAGCCGGTACTCGAACGTGAGTACGCCCAGCTGCCAGCGCATGATGCGCTCCGCTCGGCGCCCCATCAGGGCGAGGGCAGTGAACTGCAGAATGCCCAGAGCCACGTCAACCAGCAGCAGCAACGCGATGACAGCCCCGAGTGGTGCGTTCAGCAGAATGCGGCCACCCGCCAGCCATCGGGACTGGACGGCGGCATGCGTCACCTGGACATTGAGCGGGTAGTCGGTCTGCGACTTCCACCCCGGGTGCTCCTTCACCAGCAGGCTCGCCTACCCGGCCACGTGCAGGAAGTACCGGTACCAGCGGCTCACCGGTTCCCAGAACCAGTTGGGGTTGCGTCCTTTAATGACGATGACAAACGGGATGATGATGCTCCACAGGGCCCAGATGCTCCACACCACGGCCCACAGCAGCAGTGGGATGATCACGAATGCCCGCACGATCGCCACGGCCCGCCCGCTCACGTGCTGGTGCTCGTAGGTGATGTCAACTGCAGGGATCTTGGTCGCATTTCAATCGTACGGGGTGCTGCCGTCGTCCACGGCGACGCCGGATCCCAGTGGGCACTACAATCGCGCGCTGGCCCGGCCGAGGAGGTTGTCATCGCTCTCAGGGTCATGAAGTTTGGCGGCTCATCCGTCGCCGACACCGAGAAGATCAGCAATGTCGCTCTGCGAATCGCCGCTGCCCGTGAGGGCGGCGACGATGTCGTCGTGGTGCTTTCGGCCATGGGCAAGACCACCGACAGCCTGGTGGCACTCGCCGATGAGATCTCCGAGCTACCGGCACCCCGCGAGATGGACATGCTGCTGTCCACGGGTGAGCGCATCTCATGCGCGCTCGTGGCCATGGCGCTGCACGACCTTGGGCACGAGGCGGCATCGTTTACCGGGTCGCAGGCGGGAATCCTCACCGACGGGGCCCACACCAAGGCCAAGATCCTCGAGATCAAGCCCGAGCGCCTCTGCGCCGAGCTCGCCAACGGGCGCGTGGCGTTGGTGGCGGGATTTCAGGGGATGTCGGAAGACAGAAACGTCACCACGCTCGGGCGTGGTGGCAGCGACACCACGGCCGTGGCATTGGCCGCGGTGCTGGGCGCCGATGTGTGTGAGATCTATACCGATGTAACGGGTGTATTCACCGCCGACCCGCGTATTGAGCCCGGTGCCCGCAAGCTTCCCCTCGTGAGCCACGAGGAGATGCTCGAGATGGCCGCATCCGGTTCCAAGATCCTCGCCCTGCGCTCGGTCGAGGTTGCACGGCTTCATGATGTCCCGCTCCATGTGCGCTCATCATTCGCACCGGAGGAGGGGACCTGGATCACCAAGGAGACTCCCATGATGGAGAGGGCATTCGTGTCGGGCATTGCTCACAAGAGCGATGAGGCGAAGATCTCGCTGCTGGGGGTGGAGGATCAGCCGGGCGTGGCCGCCACGGTGTTCACCGCGCTGGCCGATGCGCTCATCAACGTGGACACCATCATCCAGAACGTGGGGGTAGACGGCCGTGCCGACCTTTCGTTCACCGTGCCGCTTCCGGACCTGCGCAAGGCACTTGATGTGATCGAGGTCATGGGAGATCGCCTACCGCACCGCGAGACGCTGTCGGACGACCAGATCGGCAAGGTCACGCTGGTGGGTGAGGGCATGCGCTCAAACCCCGGCATTGCGGCCACCATGTTCCGCGTGCTCGCGGCCGAGGGCATCAATATCCAGATGATCGACACCTCGACAATCCGCATCACGGTGGTCATTGCCCGGTCTGAGGTGGAGCGCGCCGTGCGTGCCCTGCACGAGGCCTTTGATCTGGCCAGCGAGGCAGAGCGCCGCGGTGTTTAACGTCGCCATCGTTGGCGCCACCGGCGCCGTGGGCAGCACCATGATCCGCGTGCTCGAGGAGCGGGGATTCCCCGTCACGGAGCTTCGCCCGCTGGCCTCGTCCCGCAGCGCCGGCACGATCATCGACTATCTGGGCAAGCCCTTTGAGGTGCAGGAGCTCACCGAGAACTCCTTTGAGGGAATCCAGATCGCGCTGTTCTCGGCGGGATCGGAGCGGGCGAGGGACTTCGCGCCTGCCGCGGTCGAGGCCGGGGCCGTGGTCATCGATAACTCATCTGCATTTCGCACCGATCCCGAGGTGCCGCTGGTGGTGCCCGAGGTCAACGAGGGCGACATCGCGAACCACTCCGGGATTATCGCCAACCCCAACTGCGTGGCCGCGCCACTGGTGGTGGCCCTCAAGCCCATTGCCGATGCCGTGGGTATTGAGCGCGTCATCGTGTCGTCGTATCAGGCCGTGAGTGGGACGGGCCAGGCAGCAATTGATGAACTTCGCCTGCAAACCGCCGGATATCTCGTGGGCGACGAGCCCGACCCAAAGGTGTACCCGCACCCCATCGCCTTCAACGTGTTGCCCCACATCGACGTGTTCGACGATTCGGGCTACACGGGCGAAGAGGTGAAGGTGGGCAATGAGGCCCGTAAGATGCTGCACCTGCCCGACCTCCGCGTGTCGGCCACCTGCGTTCGTGTACCGGTGATGTACGCGCACTCCCAGGCCGTGCACATTGAGACCATCGAACCGCTTGACGCCGCCAAGGCCCGCGAGATCCTCATGCTGGCCCCCGGTGCGGTTGTGGTGGATGAGCCTCGTGCCGACGCCTACCCGCTGCCGCGCGACGCCGCCGGGCGCAACGAGGTGTTCATCGGTCGCATTCGCAACGACGCGTCGCAACCCAACGGCCTGGCGCTCTGGATCGTTGCCGACAATCTGCGAAAGGGCGCGGCCACCAATGCCGTGCAGATTGCCGAGAGCCTCGTGATGAACGGCTGGCTCTAGGCCGCACGCCAGCAGTTCATGGCGGCGCGGGCTGCTCGGTCAGACATCCCTCTTTATGGAGTCATAGGGGACGTCGCCATCAAGGCCAGGGACCATGCGCCGCTGGGGCGGGTTTGCCTTGCGCACACGCGCCATGCACGGGGCGCACAGGGCGATGGGCGGCTGGCCATCGGCGAGGGAAGCCGATCCCGTCGCGGGTCCGTGCGCCGGATCCACGCGGCAAAGGCCCTCGAATGGGTCGATCGGCGACGGAACGTCAGCTTCGTGCTCGGCTTCACGCAGCAGCACGAACGATTCGTCCACTAGTGCCTCGGCCGACAGCACGTCGGCAGCAGAGGCCGCCTGATCCAATTCGGCCTGCGCACGACGCGCAACCCGCGTGGCCGCGTCCAGTCGGTCGTCAGCGCGCGCATGATCAGCAGGGAGCCCCGCCACGCCATCGAGCCGCGCACCGATGGCATCAAGCGTCACTCGTGCGAGCGCGCTGCGATCATCGAGCATGAGCCGCTGACGGCGATTGGCACGCCGGATGCCGAATGCGGCGGCCCATGTTCCACCGACCAGGGCCATGCCCAGGAGTGCGAGCGCTGCGCGCACAAGATCGCTGTTGGAGGGCGCCAGTGGTGGCCCTGCCGCAGCCTTTGCGGCGGCCGCGGCGCGCTCCACTGGGTCGGCGACCGCTCCCACCTTGGCGTTTCGCAGGCTGCGCGTCACGGCACCCTGGCTACGGTCTCCGGCCGCACCGACGGCGCGCCCCGGGGCCACGGCCACCACCATTCCGTCGAAGCCCAACTGGGCTCTGAGGCGCACGGCGTAGTCGCGCATCGACGCGGCGCCCACGGGCCCCTTCACCACCACGATTCGCACCGGCCGGCCGCTGGCGGCGAGCTCGGCTGCCACGGCGGAGAGACGGGTGACGGCGTCGGGTGTGCCGGCACCGGTGACCGCAGGGCTCACGTACACGGGTCCCTGGCGCAGCTGCTCCAGCGCTGGATCACCAACCGCCGTGGCAGCCCCGATCAGCACGACGATGGCCGCGACGATGGCCGCGAGCCAACGGGTCATGCGGGCAGCGGGGTGCGGCCGGGGAGGGGCCGCAGTTCACCGAGGACGGCCTTGGCGCGATCGGCCAGGCCGGGTATCAGTCCGCCAAGCTCCAGACGCATGAGGCTCACCTGGCCCTTCTGACGCACGGGCCGGAAGCCGAGACGTTCGAGCATTTCGAGGTCGAACAGCGTGTGGTTGAGATGCGCCCGCTCAGACGGGCCAACCTCGTCGGGGTAGCGCATGGCGAATAGCTCGATGGCCTTCATTCCCCGAGCCTTGATATCGGCGAGTGCCTCCAGCAGCAGGCGCTCAAGCGCGTCGGCTGCGCCATCACCGGTGACGTAGGCGCACGTCACCAAAGCGGCATCACGGCTGGGTGGTCCCGCAGGCAGCACCTTGGCGCGCGGAAAGGCCCGGGAGGGGCCGTACTGCATAACCCCGCGCACCTCGTCACCGTCGGACAGCACGCGGCCCCAGGGGCCGAAGTCGCGCTCGGTGCGGTCGGCCCATGCGGCCCGACGTTGCCAGTCGGCTCCTCCGCGCAGCGTCTGCCAGAACACGCAGTCGGTGCAGCAGGTGGGCAGGTCACGCACTGAGGCGCGGGTGAGCGGAATGGGGCGCACAGTGAAACCGTAGCGACTGTGAAAACGGAAACGGCCCGGACGGGGCCCGGGCCGTTTCGATACCGCGTTGGTGGTGCGGGCGCTACGCGCCGACGATGGAGAGCACCTCGTCCACCGGCACCAGATGGCGCTTGAACTCCATGGTCTTTGTGGGAAGGCCAAGGGCCAGTCCGATGAGCTGCGGAAGGTGCAGCACCGGCATGGCGTACTCCTCACCCATCAGCTGCTCGGTCTTGCGCTGGTAGGCATCCATTGCCAGGTGGCAGAGCGGGCATGGCGTGACCATCACCTGCGCACCGGCGTCACGGGCACCTGCAAGTGCGACGTGCGACTCCTTCAATGCCACCTCCTCGCGGGCGAGGATGATGGGGAAGCCACAGCAGCGGGTCTTGCCCTCGTAGTCGGACACCTCGCCCCCGAGTGCCGTAATGAGGCGCTCGAGTGACTGCGGGCGGTCCGGATCCTCAAAGCCCATAACCGACGACGGCCGAAGCAGCTGGCAGCCGTAGTACGGGGCCACCTTGAGGCCATTGAGCCCCCTGGGGCCGCGCGCCTCGAGCAGGGACAGGCCCTCCTCGGTGGCGAGGAACCACAGGAGGTGCGTCACCTCGATGGTGCCCTGGTATGGACGGGCCCCAGCCTTGACGAGCTCCTCGTTCACGGCCTCGAGCACGCGCGAGTCTTCCTTCACCATCTTGTTCGCGCGACGCAGGTTGAGCGTGCACACGTTGCAGATGGTGAGGATGTCAACGCCCATCGACTCGGCCTCGGAGAGGATTCGCACGTTGAGCGTGAGGTACAGGTTCGGCTTGGCCTGCGCCACGTCGCCGGCACCACAGCAGGTGGCCTGTGGCATGGGCAGCAACTCGATGTCGAGGAGCGGTGCAAGTGCCTTGGTGGTCGCGTTGAGCTCCTTCGAGCTGAACTCGGCGACACATCCGGGGTAATACGCGAACTGACGCGGCACTAGATGGTCTCCTTGACGTTCTTGATGAGATTCTTGACCTGGTCGCGGTCCTTCACCCTGTGGGTGAGGGGCGACTTGGGCAGCTTGCCCTTTTGAGCCATGCGGAGCGCGAGCGGCGCGTTGAACGGGGCCCCGATGGGGTCGGTGTACGGCGCGATGAGGATCTCATTCAGCTTGCCGCCGGTCCGCAACGAGATGAGGAACGCCTTTGCGTGACGGGCACCCTTGTCGCTGGTGACCTTTTCCTGGAAGGCGATGGAGCCGAGCTTCTCGATGGCATCCCGCGGGTCCACGCCCTTGGGGCAGCGCTCGTTGCAGAACATGCAGCGGGTGCAGTCCCACACACCGTGCTCGCCTGAGTACAGCTTGGCGCGGTTCTTGCGCTGGCCATCCCGCTCATCTGCTGCAAAGCGGTAGCCCCATGCGAATGCTGCCGGCCCGACGAACTCGGGGTCGGCTGCCAGTGAGTTGCACTCGGAATAGCAGGCTGCGCACAGGATGCACTTGCTCTCCTTGGCGATTTTCTCCATCGCGGCCTTGGGTACCAAGCGCTCCTTCTCGGGCGCCGGGCCGTCGGGAATAAGGAAGGGTTTGACAGCCTTGAACTTGTCCCAGAACGGCGTCATGTCGACGACCAGATCCTTGATGGGCGTGAAGTTGCCGATGGGATCGACCTGCACGACCTCCTGGCCGCTGTCGGTCTTGACGTGCTCCACCTGCATCATGCAGGCCAGCACCGTCTTGCCGTTTGCCTTGCAGGCGCACGACCCGCAGATAGCGCTGCGGCACGAGTACCGCACTGCCACGGTGCCGTCCTGCTCATTTTGGATGCGCAGGATGGCGTCGAGCAGTGTGGTCTTCTCGCCGTGCTCCAACTGGAAATCCTGGTGGTACGACTCGGCCTCGCCCGAGTCGGGCTGATACCGGAAGATCCGGAACGTTGTCGCAGGCATCAGTAGGACCTCACCTGGGGCTCGTACTTGGTCATGGCCACCTCCGAGTAGTCGAGACGGACTTCACCGTCATCGAGGTACGAAAGGGTGTGCTTCATCCAGTTCTCGTCGTCGCGGTCCGGGAAGTCCGTGCGCGAGTGGGCACC
>SXGT01660262.1_pt1 | contig 13042 bp, 9 predicted proteins | sample 3176221 | NCBI WGS metagenome assembly SXGT01 (sample SAMN11356862, study PRJNA531348) | freshwater metagenome | isolation source: freshwater sample F1-120 | place: China: Fuxian Lake, Yuxi | collected 2017-12-25
ATAGCCTCATTCAACAACATCACCGGTTTTACCGCTGCGGGTGCAACTGGTACAACATCTACAAATTTAGTATTTTCAACCTCACCTACCCTAGTCACCCCAGCCCTTGGCACACCATCCTCTGGCGTAGTCACAAACTTGACCGGTACAGCGAGCATCAACATCAACGGCACTGTGGGGGCTACCACAGCGAATACGGGTGCATTTACCACGCTAACCACATCCAGCACAGTGACCCACAACGGCGGCACAGCCAACGGCGTTGCCTACCTCGATGGCTCCAAAGTCCTGACCACGGGGAGTGCGCTGACGTTTGATGGCTCTGGGTCTTTAGCAATTTCTACCAGCAATAGCGGTGGGACAAATGAGTTTAGTGTGACCAACACTAATGCAACTGGTTATGCGGCTTTAGCAATAAAAAACACAGGCGCAAGTGGAAAAACCTATGAGGCTGGTGTTGGTGGCAACGGCACAGCGGGTAACTATCAGAACAATTTTTACATCAGGGATACAACAAGCAACGCAACATTTGCGCTAAACCTAAATAACATTATCTTTATTCCGGGTGGCACAACTGAGGTGGCTCGCTTCACCTCCACAGGTCTGGGTATTGGGACGAGTTCACCTGCTTATACGTTGGATGTGTCAAAAGCCGCTGCGGGTGAGGTGGCACGATTTACAAATGGCGGCGCATCTAACAAATCATTGTTTGTATATACCGATGCCACTTATGCGGCTATTGCAACGGGCGTGGGGGCATCTGGAAACGGCATTGCTTTTGATGCGGTCAGCAATAAAGTATTGTTTACCACCGCCAGCACAAATCAGATGTTCCTCGACTCCTCCGGCAATCTGGGTATTGGGACGAGTTCGCCTTCTGGGAAACTGCACGTTGCTGGACAGACGCGGATTCAAGACAGCGCCAACGCATCGAACTACATCACCATTGGCGCAGGTTCAAACGCCCCTTACGGTAACGCAAGCATTTCTACCACTACGGCAGGCTTTGCAATCGTGGCTGAAGGCGCTGGGGTGATCACCTTTACGAATAACGGCTCCGAACGCGCCCGTATCTCCTCAGACGGAACATTCCGAGTAAAAGGAGCAGGCACTGCCGGTAGTACGGATTCGGTGCAGTTTGCGGGGACTGCCCCGGCGAGTGCGATGACGCTGGATGCGAGTGGGAATTTGATGGTTGGATGCACATCTATTCGTACAACTGGTTTTTCTACCAATAACAATCAATACGCGATGGAAACCACCGGATACGGTGGCGCACAATGGTTTGTAAACCGTAGTGATAATGAAGGCGCATTTATTGTCCTTGGAAAATCGCGTGGTACGACGGTTAACTCAAATACTATTGTCAATAATGGCGATACGCTTGGCGCTGTAGTTTTTCAAGGCACAAATGGCACTGATGTAAATAACGCAGCGCAGATTGTTTGTAAAGTTGATGGAACGCCGGGGGCATCAAACGATATGCCCGGACGATTAGAATTTTATACAACCCCAGACGGAAGTGCAACACTTACCGAACGCGCCCGTATCACCAGCGGGGGTGACTTGCTGGTGGGGAAGACTGCAACAACTTTCTCTAATAACGGAATTGTTTTGTTTTCGACTGCCGATGCTTCAGGGGCAAGAATAAATGTTACAAATACTTCTGAAGCTAGTTTGAACCTAAATAGACTTTCAACTGACGGAACCATTGCCAGTTTTAGTAGAAGCACTACCGCTGTTGGCTCAATATCTGTCACAACCACTGCAACCGCCTACAACACCTCATCCGACTACCGCCTGAAAAACACCATTGCACCAATGACAGGCGCATTGGCTAAAGTGGCACTGCTCAAACCAGTCACTTACAAGTGGAACGCTAATGGCTCTAATGGTGAAGGCTTTATTGCTCACGAGTTGGCTGAAGTTTGCCCCTATGCTGTAACTGGTGCGAAAGACGCTGTAGATGCTAATGGAAAAATTAAACCGCAAGGCATCGACACCAGCTTCTTGGTCGCTACGCTGACCGCAGCAATCCAAGAACTCAAAGCCGAGTTTGACGCATACAAAACAACCCACCCTTAAAGGAGCATAAACATGACCCCCATTTGGATTATTGAGTGGATGCAAACCACTCCCACCGCTGCTAACCCGTCTGAAGCAGTGCTACAAGTCGGCTGGCGCTGCTCTGGCACAGAAGACAACTTTTCTGGCTCGGTCTACTCGACCTGTACGCTGCCTGCTGCCGATCCAGCATCGTTCACGCCTTACAACCAACTGACTCAGGCTCAAGTGCTTGGCTGGTGCTATGCCAACGGCGTCAATAAAAACGCTACCGAGGCGGCTGTGCAGGCCCAGCTTGACAACCAGATTAACCCGCCGACCATTCAGCCACCGCTACCTTGGAGCGTAAATTGAACCTCGATCTTGAACCTAATGAAGTGCAATTTATTTTGCAAGTGCTGGGTCAGTTGCCCACATCTAGCAATGTCTATCCGCTTCTTAAAAAGATCGAAGCGCAAGCAAAAGACGAAGAGCCAATTAAGGCCGGAGGCACTGACTGATGTCAACGATTGACGCAACGGATGCAAAGCTACAGACGCATGAGCAGATTTGCGCGTTGCGTTATGCAGCCATCGAAAAGTCTTTTGAGTCTGGCTCCAAACGCATGACTCGGATTGAGTATCTTTTGTACATTGTGATTGCCGCTGTTCTGCTTGGGCCTGGTTTTGCTGCGGAGTTTGTGAAAAAGTTGTTTTAGCTTGGGAGGTTGCAAGTGGGTGACGAAAAGGGCGCGTTGATTGAAAAAATAACTTTTGCTTTACTGCCCCTGCTGTTTAGCTGCGTGGTGTACCTGATGTCGGCGCTGTCAAATCTAGCGCACGAGGTTACCATTTTGAACAGCAAGATTTCCCTTGTTGTTACATCTGACAACCGTCAAGCGCCAAACAGCGGTGCGGAGTTGGCTCGTGAAAAACTACGTCAAGACCTTGAAAAAGAAATCCAAAAAAATCGTGACGACATCGCTCACAATCGACAAGACATTGCCGTAATCAACACTCGGATGGACAAGAAATGATTACATTATTCACAACCCTCATCAGTTTTCTTGCCGGTGGCTTGCCAAAACTGCTGGGCTTTTTCCAAGATCGTGCCGACAAATCGCATGAGCTGAAAATGGCTCAACTGCAAACTGAGCGTGAGTTAGAACTACGCAAGGCCGGGTTTGAGGCCCAGCAGCGTGTGGAGGAGATCAAAGTCGAAGGCCAGATGATTGAGGCGGCAGCGGCAGAGCGAACTGCACTCTATGCTCACGACATTGCCATAGGTCAGGGCGCATCACAGTGGATGGTGAACTTGAGGGCCGGTGTCCGACCGCTAATCACTTACGGACTGTTCTTGCTGCTGGTGTTTGTGGACGTTGCTGGTTTTGTCTATGCTTGGCATCACAACGTAGATTTTGAGATCATGCTTAAAAATCTTTGGGACGAAGAGACACAAATCATCTGGGCATCAGTGATCAGCTTTTGGTTTGGAAGCCAAGCGTTTGCCAAGAAATGAAAGTCTCAGAGCGTTGCAAAGAGATGATTAAGCACCACGAAGGGGTGCGGTACAAGCCGTACCGTTGCCCGGCAAAATTATGGACAATAGGAGTAGGCCATGTTCTTTACCCAAATCAAGGTCGTCTACCTCTCGATCAAAGAGACGCTTTCCCGCTGGAACCGAATGACAACCGTACTTTTTCAAAAGACGAAGTAAATGGAACCCTTAGTTCTGATCTCCAGCGATTTGAAGTTGGGGTCGCCCGACTTTTTCCTATGGTGCTTACCCAAGGTCAAAACGATGCTCTTGTCAGCTTTGCTTTTAATCTCGGTCTGGGCGGCGTACAGCGAAGCACCCTCCGTCAGAAGGTTCTTAGGGGTGAAATAGAGGATGCCGCTGACGAATTCTTGAAGTTCACGAAGGGCGGGGGTAAAATTCTGCCGGGGCTAGTCAAGCGCCGCAATGACGAACGTGCCCTGTTTCTGTCTTAGGATGAAAAATGCCTTTACAAAAGATCGCACTCAAGCCCGGTGTAAACAGGGAAAATACCCGGTACACCAACGAGGGCGGGTACTATGAGTCGGACAACGTCCGATTTCGGCAGGGTGCGCCTGAAAAACTAGGCGGTTGGCTGCGTATTTCTGCAAGTACCTTCTTGGGGGTATGCCGTTCTTTAGGAAACTGGGTTACTTTAAGTTTTATAAACCTGATTGGTGTAGGCACACATTTAAAATTTTACATATCCTCTGGGGGGGATTATTACGACATTACCCCCACCACCACGGTTCACACACTGACCAACCCGTTTGCAACGGTTAACGGCTCTACCACAGTCACTGTTACAGATGCCACAGGTGGTTACGCCGACAATGGTTTTGTGGTGTTTACAGGTGCAAGCGCCGTAGGTGGCATCACCATTGCTGGGGAATACCAACTTACAACGGCAAGCGCCACCACCTACACCATCACAGCATCGTCTGCTGCAACATCTACTGCCTCTGGTGGCGGCACAGTTTTTGCCGTGTATCAAGTTAATGTGGGTTCTGCTGCTTCCGTTCCTTTATCAGGGTGGGGTTCTGGTGGGTGGGGTTCTGGCGTTTGGGGAACCAGCGCAGCTTCTACAAATGTGATGAGAATTTGGAACCAATTTAATTTTGGTGAAGACCTGCTGTATGGCCCCCGTGGAAGCCCTTTGTACTATTGGGATGCCACTATCGGCTATCTACCATCCACGGTTACTTTAACAATTGCCAGCCCCTGCGTTGTCAGTACCGTAATTAACTTGCCTGATTTAACTCCAATTGTTTTAGAAACCACCGGAGCTTTGCCTACGGGCCTGTTGGTGGGCACAACTTATTACACCCGTTTTGTATCTTCCACCACATTTAACCTGTCTTTAACCCTAACCGGTGCGTTAATTAACACATCAGGCGTTCAGTCAGGGGTACACAGCATTTCTCCACGTGGAGTACTGCTGTCTTCTTTAAACGGAGCAAGCGATGTTCCGCTAAGTCAGATTTTCTTTCTTGTCTCAGATGTAAGCCGCTTTGTTCTTTGCTTTGGAACAAACGATATTGGCTCTAGCGTAGTCAATCCCATGTTACTTCGTTGGTCAGACCAAGAAGACCCCACTATGTGGACACCAGCTATTACCAATCAGGCAGGTAGCATTACTCTGTCCCACGGCTCCACCATCATCACCGCCATTCAAAGCAAACAAGAAATTGTGGTGTTTACAGATTCAGCCCTGTATTCCTTGCAGTACCTTGGCCCACCTTATGTCTGGGGGTCACAACTGTTGGCAGACAACACCTCGCTTGCAGGGCCAAATGCCATAGCTTTGGCAGCAGGTATTATTTACTGGATGGGCATAGACAAGTTTTATTTGTATGACGGTCGCCTGCAAACTTTAAGATGTGATCTGCTACGGTATGTTTTTAATGATATCAACCGGGCACAGTTTGAACAAATTTATGCGGCTACCAATGAGGGATTTAATGAGGTGTGGTGGTTCTACCCCAGTGAAGGCTCCACCACCAACGACAGTTATGTGGTCTTCAACTACGCAGAAAATATTTGGTATTACGGCTCAATGGCCCGTACCGCTTGGTTAGACAGCGGCCTTCAAGACTTCCCGGTTGCTGCTACCTACAGCAACAATCTTGTGAACCACGAACTGGGTGTGGATGACGGCACTCTGGCAACTTCAATACCAATCACAGCTTTCATCACCACAAGCCAGTTTGATATTGGCGATGGGCACAACTTTGCATTTGTCTGGAGGATGCTACCAGACCTGACCTTTAACGGCTCTACAGCCGGGACAACGCCCAGCCTGACCATGCAGCTTCTGCCGCTACAGAACTCTGGCTCCGGGTTTAACAACCCCAAATCTGTTGGCGGCACTAGCTCTAGCGCCGATGGAGTAGTCACTGCCACTCAAACCTATCCGATTGACCTAGATACCTACAATGGGCAGTTAAACATCCGGGTCAGGGCTAGGCAGATGGCTATGAAAATATCATCCACCACCCTTGGAACGCAGTGGCAATTGGGTTCCCCCAGAATTGACATCCGTCAAGACGGGAGGCGTTAAATGGCACAGAAGAACGTAGTAGCCCCTCGTCTACCTAGCCCCCCACGGGAGTACGACCCTGTTTACATGAACCAATTGTTGAGTTTGTTGCGCCTGTACTTCAATCAACTTGACAACGCCGGGCCAATGGCAGGTTCTACACAAACCAACGGAACCGATGTAGTATCGGGATTGAGCTTTTTCCCTACGTCTAGCACAGACCCCAGCCTGCCAACAGACGCTGACTTTGCCAATTTGAGGATTGGGGACGTTTACAGAGACACCCAGAACGGGGTGATGAGTAACAACCAAACGCTTAAAATAAAGACTGCATTATGAGCCTACATCAACTAGCCAACCACATGTCTGCTCAAGGCAGAGGCCCAGACTCGACCCTTGTTCACATGTCCCCCCGTGAGGTATCAGGACTGCAAAGTCTGGCTATGGCAAATGGTGGGACGTTAACGATTAACCCTAAGACAGGGTTGCCTGAAGCTGGGTTTCTAGACAGTCTGCTGCCAACTCTTATTGGGGGTGCAGCCACATTTTTCTCAGGGGGAACCATCACCCCCATAATGGCAGCTTTGGGTGTTACCGGTCTAACAGCTTTGACTAGCAAAGACCTAGGCAAAGGACTTATGGCAGGTCTGGGTGCTTATGGCGGTGCAGGTATTGCTGGAGGGCTGATGAATTTTGGTGAAGCCGCAATTGGTGCTGAAGCCGCAAAAGGGGCTTTGCCGTCTGGAGTAAACCCATTACAAGCAGTAGGATACGAACCAGCACAAGCAGCAGCAACCAAAGCAGCACGCGCTGGTGCAACAAACTTTGATAGGTTGTCAAGGGGCGTGACAGAAGGGTTTAAAAACCCAATGGGTGCGCTTAGTTCAATTGGCGGCGGAAATAAGTTTATAGGTGCTGCAATGATTGGCGCTCCGTTGATGTCAGCATTGACAAGTCAAGATCAAACATCAGTTCCAACCGCTGAAGAAATAAAGTTTGACCCTCGTTATACAAATATAAACATTCGCAGACAACAGCGTCCGTATGAACCCGACACAGGCAGTTCTGGGCAACGTAGGTATTTTGGGGATACATACGTAACTCAATACGGTGCAGATGGTGGTGCTGTTTTAAATGATGGAATACAACACTTTGCCTATGGCGGTGGCACTATTGACCCTAACTACGACTACTCTGGATACGGCAGGAAAAAAACAGATGCTGTAACCCCAAGGCCAAATATACCGAGGCCAGACATACCAAGGCCAGATTTTGTTGGGGCAGATGGTAAAACATATCGATATGACCCCATAAAGAAAAACTACTATGTTATTAAAGAAGCTCCTGCAAAAACAAATCCCGGTGTTGAAACATTGATGGGTGGCAATGGTAGCCCCGCTGGCGGAGAGAACGTATTTAATACAACACCAAATTACGGTGTGCTTGCTAATATTGGAAAATCTTTGTCAGATATTGGGTTAACAACTATTGGCGACTACTTGTCGCAAAACGCAAGAGAGGGCCGCACAGGGCAACAAGAAAAAGCAACAGATGCTCAAGACAGCAGCCGTGATGATACTCGTGGCCCCGTTACGGGCACTACCACTCAAAGCGACATAAACACCGGCACTAATCTACAGGGTCAAGGGAGCGCACAAACCGGGCTTTACGGGGATGCGGCGGCTGGAATGACCGGCGGAATTGGGTCATTATCTACTGGTCAAGCAGCTGCACAGGTTATTGGCGACATGGGTTTTAGCATTTCAAACACTAGAGGCCCAAACCAGAATCCTGATACAAATACCAACAACGAAGGAATGAATACCGGCACAACGGGAGGCATTCCTTCACAAGCTGAACAAGCATTTGCAGGTGCACAAGCTCAAGCCCAAGCACAAGCACAGGCATCACGGGCAAATGCACAAGCTGATAATTTTGGAGATAGACCTCAAACTAATCCCACTGCGTCACTGCCAACGCTTGGTTACACAGGAAATTTATTAGGACTACTTAATGATGCTCTTACCAGCAGTCCAACCTCTTTAAATCCTGCTCCGGTAGAAACAAGAGAAGTAACACCAAATTTATTAGGCGGTGGCGACACTTCTACTGGCCCATCCGGTGCGCCTCCCGGAGGTGGAAATGTTAACGATGGTAGTGGCGGTGGCGGTACAGATTTTAGCGGTGTAGACAGCGCTGGCACGGGGTTTGCAGGTGATGTGTTTGCTTACGGTGGTATGACAGGCTACGCACAAGGTGGTCTAGGTTCCCTAGGTGGTTATTCAGACGGTGGCAGGCTGCTGCGCGGCCCCGGAGATGGGGTGTCAGATTCAATTCCCGCTACGGTGGGTAATCGTCAACCCGCTCGACTTGCAGACGGAGAATTTGTAGTTCCCGCCCGGATTGTGTCTGAGCTTGGCAACGGCTCCACCGAAGCAGGCGCACGGGCACTGTACAAAATGATGGATCGCATACAAGCCAATCGCCGTAAAACTACTGGCAGAACACGTGTTGCTGTTGACAGCAAATCGCACAAATATCTTCCAGCGTAAGGAAATGTCATGGTAGCACCAACACAAACAATCGTAAATCAGCTTGGGTATAACCCGGAAACTGCTCCGTATTTGAGGGAGAACATGGGTCAGCTACGAGGACTGACCTACAACTACAAGATGGGGCCAGACGGAAAGCCCATCCTCGGCGCAGACCAGATGCCCGTCATTGATAGCTTTAAAGCCCCCGAGAGGTACGGTGGGGAAGCTCCGGTAATGGGAACTATCACTCCTAAAGAGATGATGGAAGCCATTGTTGGTTTAACCCCCAACCCCCATAAATTTACTATGGCGGATGTGACGGAGTTACAAAAAAATCCAGACGATAAAAAATATCAAGACCCTAAATACCAAATACAACAAAAGGGAGCCGATGGAAAGCCCCTAACAGAATTTAAACCTTACGAAAGGCAAGCTGCGTTTTCAGACCTGCAAAAGGAAGCCATGCAGGGCGCTAGGGATATGGCTGCACCCAAGTATGACGCTCAAGGAAAAATTATTCCAACAGCTAATGAAGACGCTCAAAAGATTATGAAAACTGCCGCAGATAGTGCAGCAGGAAAATCATACACAAAAAATACAGCAAGTAATCAATACACAGCTCCCAAGGATCTTGGTTACACGGGAACAGATGCAACGGCTAAATCAGCGGGGACTGCTAAGCTGCCTACAGGGGAGACGGCGACTGCCGCCACAATGGGGAAAGTCCCAACAGGTATAGCGGCAATTGGGCAGGCGCAGCAAGATTTAAACGCCCCTCAGATGACGGCTCAAACCGGGACAGCAGCAACTGGAATTGCAGCCCTTAATAAAGCCGCACCTCAAATGACAGCGCAAAGAGCGGAAGCAGCCACACTGGGTGCTGCACCGGAAGCTGAGCAACAACAGTTTACAGGGCCAAAAAACATAAACGCAGAGCGGGTAGGGGCAGAACGTATAAACGCACCTAGTTTGCAAAACCTGCGGATGGATGCTGCAAAAGATATTGCAGGATCAACGGTTGAATCTAGAGACATAAAAGCTGCAAAAGACACCGGGTTAGCAAGTCTTAAAAACTACCAGATGGGTGCAGCAGACAAGGTAAGCACTGATAGTTTTGCTCAACCGGGATCGGCTGATGCGTATATGTCGCCCTACATGCAGAGTGTTGTGGGTATTCAACAAAGGGAAGCAGATAGACAAGCAGGTATTGCTGCACTTGAACGCAAGAGTGATCAAACACGCAAAGGTGCTTTTGGTGGTTCTAGAGCAGCAATTATGGATGCTGAAGCAGCCCGTAATCTTGCCATTCAAAAGGGTGACATTCAGACACAGGGCTTGCAAGCCGCTTACCAGCAAGCGCAACAGCAGTTCAACACAGAACAAGCCCAAAAACTGCAAGCACAGCAAGCCAATCAACAAGCAGGATTGACGGTTGGAAAAGAAAACCTTGCTGCTAATTTAGGGGTGCAGCAATTAGGCGAAGGTCAAATCAATCTTCAGACCAAACTTGCCAATTTAAACAATGAACAACAAGCCGCTGTTCAAAACGAAGCCAACAGGCTACAAGCGCAAGGGTTAACGGCTGGTCAAGCCATGCAGGCCGCACTTGCCAATCAGGGAGTGCAACAACAAGCCAACGTGCAGAACCTAAGTGCAGGGCTTCAAACGCAGGGTCTTGGCGCGCAGACAGGGCTACAAGCGCAGCAGTCCAATCAGCAGTACAACATGCAGGGCCAGCTTGCTAACCAACAAACGGGTCTTGCAGCGCAACAAGCTAATCAAGGAATGGAGTACAACACTGCTGCAAGAAATGCTGAATTACGTCAACAAACCGCATTAGCTAATCAAGGACAGCGTGGTCAATATGGTCTGCAACAAGGGCAGTTTAATCAAGCTGCCAACATGCAAACATCGGCACAAGCTCAAGAAGCGCAACGGCAAAATCAGGCAGTGGCAAGTCAGTATGGGCTGTCCGATACTAGTAATCAGCAACAGACCAACATGACAAACGCTGGTTATCAGCAACAAACTGGACTGGCAAATCTTGCAAATCGGCAAGAAGCAGAAAGGCAGAATCAAGCTATTGCTAGTCAATATGGGCTTTCTAACCTTGCTAATAGACAGCAAACGGAGCAGGCAAATACCGGGTATCGCCAGCAGACAAACATGGCAGACCAAGCTTTGGCAGGCCAGTATGGGATGCAACAGGGTACTATGGATCAGCAGGCCGCTATGCAAACAGCGGCTAATAAGCAAGCAGCCGGAATGTACGGCGCGCAAGCCCAAAACGATAGAGCGCAGTTCGACGCCGCTAACGAGCAGCAAGTAGCACTTGCCAATCAAGCAGCAAAAAATAGAGCCGAGGAGTTTAGTGCGGGACAGGACTTGACTTCAGCCGGAACAAGCGCACAGTACGGACAAGCAGCCAATCAACTGACTGAACAGTCCGGTCAGTTTGCTGCTAACTACGCTCTGCAAGCACAGCAAGCCGCTATGCAGGGCGCTACGGGGTTGTCCAATATTGCAGGACAGGGGTTTAACCAAGACCTGCAAACAAACCAACTGTTGTCTGGTTATGGAAACATGCAGCAACAACAAGAACAACAGCGTTTAAACACGCAGTATCAAGACTTCTTGAACGAACAAAACGACCCGTATAAAAAACTTGGGTTTATGTTTAACCAAGCTAGTGCAGCACCCACCGCCAATGTGGGTAGCACCATGTACCAAGCGCCTCCCAGCACGTTAAGTCAGATAGGTGGTTTTGGTGCTAGTGCACTTGGCGCGTTTGGTGCTTCTGGTGGGTTTAAAGCAAACGCTGGTGGCGGCATGGTTGGTCGCTACGCTAAAGGTGGTTTGGTACGATCACGCCCACAAGGTCTTGTTGCGTTAGCTTTGTCAAGAATGGCATAGGAAACATTATGAGCATCGATGATCGAAACATACTATCAAGGCTTCGGCGCATGGACGACAAAGAGCTGACGCAGTACGGGCAACTAAACCAAGACAACCCGTACATATTTCCATTAGTTTTTCATGAGAGTCAGGAGCGTAAGAAGTTTCTTTTGGCAAGCAATAAGCGCGGTGATATGCCGTCCGTTAAAGATCAAGCGCTAATGGCACTAGCCTCACCGACAGCAGCCCCTCAAAGCGCTCCTATGCCACAACAGGCTGTGCCACCTCAAGGTATGCCACAACAGGCTATGCCACAACAGGCTGTGCCATCACCCCAAGTCTCACCACAAAGGATGCCACCACCCCAAGGCCAAACCCGAATGGGAGCAGATGGCGGCTACATGGACTCCCGTCTGCCTGAAGATATGGGCATAGGCGCTCTACCCGAACGCAGTCTGGCTAACATGGCTGATGGTGGGATTGTTGGGTATGCTAAAGGTGGAGATTCTGGGCCGGGAACAACGGCAGACTATCGTAGGTATGCGCTTACGCAAGCAGTAGAAATGGGACTTGATCCGCAGTTTGTAGACAGTATTTTTTCGCACGAGTCTAGAACCAAAGACTACCCAACTGGGTACGATCCTAATGCCGCTTCAGGAAGCGGTTCCGTTGGTATTGGGCAATTGATATCAGCAACGGGCAAAGCCTACGGAGTGGCACCAGAAGAACGTACAAACCCTATAAAAAATATAGACGCATCGTTGCGGTTTATGAAAGATTTACAGCTCAAATATAAAAATGATCCTCGTTTAATGGCTGTAGCGTACAACCAAGGAGAAACGGTACTAAATAACCATTTAGCTAAAAATAAAGGCGTGTTAGTTCCAGAAAATTTACAAAAAGAAATAGTTGAAAGTCTAACTGCTGAAGGTAAGCTTACGCGAAAACAAATAGCGCAACGGGCTGTTGAACCTGTAGAGTATCTTAAACGAACCGTAGATAAACCCCAAAACACAACCAATCCTTTGGGCGATGCCGCCGCACCAGCAGCAGCAGCACCAAACGAATCTATAGAAGACAAAATAAGAAAAACTCTGCTTGCTCCAATAGACACTAAACCATTTTCTGAAGTACCTCGGGGTGTTGTTCAAGGTTTGGCCTCACAAATTGCTGGTCTTGCTGGGGGTGTTGCTGGAGCAGTTATGCCGGGTAAAGAAGGGCAAGGTGCTGATTATGCAAAACGCGCTGAACAATATGTAGGTGGTTACGCTCCAACTTCAGAATCAAGTAAAAAAATATTAGATGTTCTTGGGTATCTGCCAAATAAATTCTCAGAATATGTATCAAAACCCGTTGGAGAAGCAGTAGACAAGGTTACGGGTTCAACCACTGCTGGAGATCTAACAACAAGAATTTCAGATTTATTGCCAGCATTTATACCGGGTGGTCGCAAAGGAAAAACACAAACAAAAGCCGCAGAGGGAGCACCAGCACC
>SXGT01091088.1_pt1 | contig 13041 bp, 12 predicted proteins | sample 3176221 | NCBI WGS metagenome assembly SXGT01 (sample SAMN11356862, study PRJNA531348) | freshwater metagenome | isolation source: freshwater sample F1-120 | place: China: Fuxian Lake, Yuxi | collected 2017-12-25
ACGCCGCGTTCGGACCACGCCGGCCAGCAACGCGGCCCTTGTCCCTTGCACGGTCAGGCGCGCGGCACCGCTTGCTGCTTCAGCGTCAACACCCACGCCCATACCTTCCACTGCTTCAAGTGCGGCCGCTCGGGAAACGCCCTGGAACTGTGGGCCGCCGCCCAACGCTTGTCGATTTACGATGCCGCCATCGACTTGTGTCATCGCTTGAGCATCCCGTTGCCCATGCTGGCGCCACCAGCAACCGCCAACAGAGAAGAGGAACCCGTAGCCACTGGTTGCAGCACCTGTACAATCCCCTGAGCGTTTCAAGGGATGTCATCCTTTAGTCGCTAACTCGAACGTTGCGATCTTCCAATTCAGGCTGAACCAGTACACATCCGGCGCTACCGCGGCCATCGGCGACTACGAAAATTCTCGTGCCTCGATCAATTCCTCTGCATGGCCTTTGCTCAACTCACCTACCGCGACAGTTTGCGCGACATCGAAACTTGCCTGCGGGCCATGTCCGCCAATCTTTATCACGCTGGCTTTCGCGGCAAGGTCTCACGCAGCACTTTGGCAGACGCCAACGAGCGACGCGACTGGCGCATCTACGGCGACTTCGCTCATGTGCTCATCGCTCATGCCCGGAAACTCTATGCCAACGATGCCTTCGCCGTCGATCTGGATCAGCCAGCCTATGCCTTCGATTCGACGACCATCGATCTTTGTCTGTCGTTGTTTCCGTGGGCCAAGTTTCGCAAGCGCAAAGGCGCCGTCAAGCTGCACACCTTGATCGATCTGCACGGCAATATTCCTTGCTTTATCCACATTACGCACGGCAAAACCAACGATGTCAAAGCCCTCGACGAGCTGGTTCCCGAACCGACCGCCTTCTACATGATGGATCGCGGCTACGTCGATTTTCGCCGCCTGTATCGCTTCACCGAGAGCTTGGCCTTCTTTGTCATTCGCGCCAAACGCAACATGGATTGGGCACGCCGTTCGTATCGTCGCGTCGACAAGAGCACCGGTCTGCGCAGCGATCAGACGATCGTCCTGCAAGGCGTGAAGACATCGTTGGAGTATCCCGTGCCGTTACGCCGCATCAGCTACCACGATGCCGACACGGACAAGCGGTTCGTGTTTTTGACGAACAACTTTCACCTGCCAGCGCTCACGATCCCGCGGCTCTACAAATGCCGCTGGCAGGTGGAACTGTTCTTCAAGTGGATCAAGCAGCACCTGCGGATCAAGGCGTTTTACGGCACGTCGCCCAAAGCGGTCCGGACGCAAGTGTGGAATTCCATCAGCGTGTATGTCCTCGTAGCCATCCTGAAGAAGGAACTCAGGCTGGACCGCAGTTTGAGTGAAATCCTGCAAATTCTCAGCATCACGCTTTTCGAGAAAAGCTCGATTTCTACCGTGTTAAACGCACTTGGCGATTCAGAAGAAAAAACGTCGAGTCATAAACAGTTGTCGTTATTCGACTTTTAACCGGACAGTAGTGAGCGTCTTGAAGAACTTGTTCAGTGCCAATAGTCCCAGGGTTTTCGCTTGCTCCAGCCATGCTTGCAGGCGTTGACGGCCTGCCACGGGATTCCCGATCGCCGGGTCGTTGAACAGGGCACGCAGCGCTTCGCGTTGGTCCGCCAATCTTCCCAACTCCGGAAAGCGTTTCTTCAACGCCGCCAATTCCTGTTGTTGCGCTGCCGACAGATTTTCCCAGTTGGTCACCCACAACCAACGACTCCCTTTCAGTTCCTCACGGTCCGCTTGCGACAGCTTCTTTTGCAGTTCGCGCCGGGCGCCGGTCAGGCATTCCTGGAAGTTCTTCATCACGTGAAAGCGATCAATCGTCACGATCACTTGCGTGCCAAACACCTCGTACGCCGCGGTCACGTAGGCGTCCCACATTTCGGTGGTTACCTCGGTCACCTGGGCCAACAAACCCTCTTCTTTCGCTTGCTTCAAGTAGGCCACCAGCTTCAAGTAGGCCACCAGCGTGGTTTTTTCGCGGTTTTCCAACACTTCCAGGACCCGATGGTTATCGTGATCGATGATCACGGCGACGAACTACCGATGTTTTTTTTCAACGACAACTCGTCGATGCCAAGCCGGGTGATGGGCTTCAGCGGTTCGCTGCTCGTGACGCGGCGACGTTCGACGTAATCGTAATACCACCGCGCCAGCGTTTGTTCCGGCAGTCCGAAAAACTTCGCGACGTTGGCCACATCGCTGCTGCGGATCAACTCCGCCGCGCGCGCCAAGAAACGTTCCGTGGCGTGCGCTCCTTCAGCCAAGAACGGCACCTCCGGCGTGAAGACGCCAGCGCAGCGTTCACACTGAAACTGGCAAACACGCACCTTCAACTCGACGGCATAGCCGCTGATCGGCAAATCGACGATCCGCTCGCGTGTACGGGTCTGATGCACTTCCGCGCAGACGGTGTTGCAGTGCGGACAGACGCCGATCCGATGTTCTGCGGCCACCGCCAGCGCGTAACGCGGCGGCTGCGATTCTTCCTGACAGTGAACCCCGACGAAGCCCAGCAAGTGCAACAAGCGGGTCCAGAACTCCAATGATTGTCCGGCCATGATGTGCCATCCATCCGTGAATGGGTACGAAAACCCTCCTCCCCAAAACAACGATGCAAAGATACATTATCGACGTCGTTTTCCACAAGATTGGCGCAGAGCCGGTATTTGTTGTAGGACACAAGGAAGGTACTCCCATTACGGCGTTGGATCCATCGCTGGGTCCCAGATTGACCGAAACCGAGGCTTGGGCAAATGGTTCGGCACCAGAATTTCTCGACCGCGGGTAAAATCGCGCAATTTCCAAGATCGGCGCTCCGACCGTTCGTAATCGTTTCGGGGATGATAGTCCCTTAATTTCCCCAAATTGTCGTGCGCAAAAGGACTTGCCATGAATGCCGACTCTTCGTTGCCGACGCCAGATTCAAATTGTCGCCGAACCGGATAATTGTCGGTGCGACGGGAATTCTAATTGTCGTCAGACGGGAAAAGTAGTTGTCTCTATACAGGCGTGACTGAAACACGGTCCGCCTGTGGCATCGGTCGCCGTGTGAGCTGACACGCCAATGAAGCGGATGAGAAAATAGATCTATCGGCCTTTTTCCAGGTGTTCCCGCAGAACGCGTTCGAGGTAGGAACCGTAGTCGGTTTTGCGCGAGATTTCCAGGAGGCGTTGGAATCGGCCAACGTCAATGAATCCCTTGAGCAAAGCGATTTCCTCAATGCATGCTATTTTCACTCCCTGTCGCTGTTCCAGCGTTTGCACAAACAACGAGGAGGCCAAGAGCGAATCGTGCGTCCCGGTGTCCAGCCAGGCCATGCCGCGACCAAGTGGCGAGACCGTCAGTTTTTCTAAACTTAGGTACGCGCGATTCACATCGGTGATTTCCAGTTCGCCGCGCGGCGACGGCTTGAGCTTCCTGGCAATATCCACAACCTGCTCATCGTAGAAATAGAGCCCTGTCACGGCCCACGTGGAGCGCGGCTTGATCGGTTTTTCCTCCAAACTGATGGCGCGAAAATCCTTGTCGAATTCGACAACACCAAAACGCTCGGGATCTTGCACTCGATAAGCAAATACGTGTGCGCCGCTTTGGAGTTTGGCGGCGTTTTCCAGGAGCGATATGAGATTGTGGCCGAAGAAGATGTTGTCGCCGAGGATCAGGCAGACGGGACTCTTGGCGATGAACTCCTCGCCGATCAGAAACGCCTGGGCGATGCCGCCCGGAGTGGGCTGGACCTTGTAGGAAAAGGATAAGCCGAGCTGATTCCCGTCGCCCAACAAGGCCTGGATGCAGGGCAGATCGCGCGGCGTGCTGATGATGAGGATGTCGCGAATCCCCGCCAGCATCAACACCGACAAGGGATAGTAGAGGACTGGCTTGTCGTAGACCGGCAGCAATTGTTTGCTGATGGTCCGTGTCAACGGGTACAGGCGTGAACCGCTGCCGCCCGCCAGGATGATTCCCTTCATGGACGCCTCCCGTCAGGCCGCGGCCTTTGGCGCCAGTTCCGTCCCGTACTGATCCGAGTAGTATTCGCGATAGGCGCCGCTTCGAGTCCGTTCGATCCATTGCGAATTTTTTTGATACCACAGGATCGTTTTCGCTAGCCCGCTTTGCCAGGTTTCGGCCGGCTGCCAGCCTAATTCACGCTCGATCTTCGTCGGGTCGATTGCGTAGCGGCGATCGTGACCGGAACGGTCCTTGACATGGCGAATCAAGGATGAAGGTTTGCCCAACTGATGCAAGACGTCCAGGACCACGTCGAGGTTGCGGCGCGGGTTGCGTGCACCGATGAGATAAACGTTCCCGGCTCGGCCTTTTTCGAGTACGGTCAATATCGCCCGGCAATGATCGTCTACATGGATCCAATCACGGACGTTCAGACCGTCGCCGTAAACGGGAATCGACTCGTTGCGGAGGGCATTGGCGAGCAGCAAAGGGATCAATTTTTCGGGAAACTGACGCGGGCCGTAGTTGTTGCCGCAACGGGTGATCAACGTATCCAGCCCAAACGTCTGATGGGCCGCGCGCACCAGATGTTCGGCGGCAGCTTTCGATGCCGCGTAGGGACTGTTCGGCGCGAACGGCGAGGATTCCGTGAAATACTCGGCGTCATCGTCGGGCAAGCTCCCCATCACCTCGTCGGTGGAAATCTGGACGAAACGCTTCACATGTCGCGCGCGTGCCGCGTCCAATAATACCTGTGTTCCCAAGACGTTGGTCCGCAAGAACGCATCCGCGCTGGCAATGCTGCGATCGACGTGAGACTCGGCGGCGAAATGAACGATGGCGTCGGTGTTTTTTTCGAGAGCGCTCATTACGGCTGCGCGGTCACAGATGTCGCCGTGAATGAATCGATGCTGCGCTGAATCGATGTCTTCCAGGTTATCCCGATTTCCAGCATACGTCAGGGCGTCAAAATTCGTAATCGAGGTAGAGGGCATTTTCTCCAGGACGAGCCGAATGAATGCAGAACCGATAAATCCTGCCCCACCCGTGACGAAGAGCTTCTTCATGCCTGGTCCTTCTGGTACGGCGACTGAGTTTGAGGCAACCTGTGGGATTGTTGAGGAATAATAGATCTCATCGATTTCGCTGTCAATCGGAATTGCCTTCCGGCATGTTCTGTTCTGTTTTGCCAGATCAATCATTTGGCGTGAAACACTACAAGGGCTGGCCAATCGTAGCGAAATCGCCTAACCTATAGATAAGCGGTATTGTTTTCTCTTCTCTTGCATGAAATGAGCGACGATGGCCAAGGAAGAAGCTTTTCTTGCTCAGGGCAAGGTCATGCAGGCCCTTGCCAATACACAGTTTCGCGTCAAACTCGATAATGGGCACGAGATTATCGCCCATATCGCGGGCAAGATGCGCAAGCACTTCATCCGTATTTTGCCTGGCGATATCGTCACGGTCGCCATATCACCTTACGATTTGAACAAGGGCCGCATCACCTTCCGCGGGCCGCTGCGTCAGGCCAATAAGGAAAGCGCCGCCGACGGCGAGGCAACCTCCTGATTCCCGTTTAGCGTATGCCTTTTACATTGCGGACGCTGCCGCGCCCTATTCGTCCGCCAACTCCAGCACACTCCACAAGCTCGGGTCCTCCCAGAACGGAAACTCCGGCGACAGGCTCAAGAGCTGTTCGCCAAGTTCGTCGTCGTGCACGGCGTAAAAGATGCCGAGCTTGCGATGCTCGCGTGGGTCGTAGCCGTTCAAGGCGGCGGCGGGGAGGAACGCTTCGAGCACATATCCGCTCTTGCGATGCTGGACCTTCAGCAACACACCCGCATCGGCCGCGGCGATGATGGGCGCATCCTCGATCGCTCGATTGATCTTGGTTTGCACGAACGCCGGCTCGTCAAGCTCCGGTCCGGCGCCGGTGGCGAGAAAATGGAACTGATGGCAATAACGCGTCGCGCGATGACTGGCGCGTGCGTCGCGCGTGTCGAGCCAAAGCGTGACGCCGTCGGAGCCGCGCGGTCGGTCCGGGTTGCCGACCGCCATTTGTTGTTTGCCGCGCACCTCGATTTGCAGGCCAATGCCGAGATCGTTCCACGCCAGGCGGACGTCGGCGAAGTTTGTCTCGGCGTCGATGGCGGCGAAGTTGTCGATGGCGAATTCCACGGGCAAATCGAGCACTCGGGCGTCGCGGCGCGTGGGCATGTTCTGCGCGTACAGACAGGGGTACGCCATGCGTACCAGGAAGCGATGCGGAATCAAGGACATGCGGCCCTTTCAAAGAGATGCGTGATTCGCCATGGCTCGGCTCGTCGTTACAGTTTCTTCGCCTCCTTGGGCGGCGGCGTTTTCAATTTTTGGAGCTGCGTCTCCAAATCAGTGCGACGGATCATGTGCTGGCGTGCTTGCTCGAGATAAACCGACCAGCGTGGCTTGACGTCTTCGAGTTCCTCCTTGTACCGCGTCTGGGCCTTGTATTCGAGGTCGATCAGGTCGTAGAGCCCGGGATGCAGGTACTTGTTCATTTCATCCTTGCCGGTGAACTCGGTGGTGAACGTTCGCGTGTCTACGTTGATCTTGTCGATCTCGATGCGAACGGCGGCAATCTGTTTTTGGAGGTCGGCCCATTCCGCCTCATAGGCTTCGATCGTCTTGGTGATCCCCTCGACGGGTTTGATTTCAAAGGCAGGCTTGCTGCCCACGTGTGCCGCCTCCAACTTCAGACCGCCGTTCTCGAGTCGGAAAACCTCGATAGGCTTGTCGCCCTTTTTCAGGCGATGGCGCTGTTCCAGGTAGAAGAGATGGTTGGCCGCCAGGTACGGCTCGGCAGCGGTGAAAGAATCGATGGCTGGCTTGACGTGGCCATAGTGCCGGTCGCGATGCGTGGCAGCGTCCTCAAGAGCCGCGCGGCTCTTGTCGAGCTGCGAGGCGTGCCGGATCCACTTCGTCGGCGTCCCGTCGGGACTGAACTGGATCGGTTCCTTCGCCGGCTCGGCCCAGCCGAAATCGCGCCCCTGCACGAAAATAACCAGTGCCCACGTCAACCCGGCCACGCTCAAGACGGTGTGGATCAATACCAGCAGCTTTCCCAAGGTGTTGATCATCGCTTCTTCTTCTCTTTCTTCTGGGCATTCATGAAGCGTGTCTCGATCGCGCGCAGCTCGGCTTCGAGCACGAAATTGCGTGTTCCCGCGTCGGAAAGCTCGATGAGCGCCTCGTGCAATTGCTGCTGCTTCTCGCGCAAGTCCTCGGCGGTCTGCTGCGTGGTCTGGCGCGATTTGATCAGCTTCTTCAACGCGCCGGCGTGCTGCTGGGCCCGTACGACGTAGGTCTGCTGGGCCGAGTCGCGCTGCATCTTGAAATCTTCGAGCTGCGTCTTGGCGGTGTCGATTTGCTCGGCAAGCTTGACGAGGCGATCGACGTCGCGTTCGTAGTCGTCGATGAACCCGTCACTGCGCGTCATGCCGGGGTTGTCCTTGATGGCTACGATGTAGCCTTGCCGGTCGGCCTTCACGGCGGCGATCTGCCGTTCTTCCAGGAAACGCATGGCGAGGACGTAGTTGATGGATGCGTTAGCGAACTCGTGGAAGCCGCACACGGTGTTGGCGCGCTCCAGGCCCTTGACCACGAGCTTTTCCTTGAGCGTCGGCACGGAGACCTGCGCAATCGCGAACATCATGAAGCCGATGGTGTGCCGCTTCTCGACGCTGTCGCGCTGGAGCGAGTGAATGGGCTTGTCGTTTTCGTCCTTGCCCAGGGTCACTTTGTGTTCCGCCCAGATTTTGCCGAGATGGACTTCGTCGAACTGGTCGGCGCTGACGGAGTCGAGCCGTTCCACGAAGTAATCCTTGATAGCCTCGAGGCCTCGGTCGAGATCGGAGATTTTCTCGATCTTGTAGGTCTTGGGATCGGTGAACTCGTCGGGTCGGAAGATGTTGTATGGCGCCAAAAGGTCGTAATACATCCGGCGCTGTACGGCGTCGAGGACGAGGGCGTCGAGCTTGGCCCCTTCGGACTCCGCGAGTCGCTTGTCGAGCTTTTCGACCTGCTTGACATCCCAGGCCATGCGCAGCAATGTCTTGCGGACGACATCGCGTTTGTCGTCCGCGGTCTTCTGTTCCTTCAAGACGTCGTCGGCCTTGGTCTTGATGAGGTCTGGCAGTGAATTTTTGAGCCGCTCGATTTCTTCCTCCAGCGTGGCAACGAACGGCGTGCTGCCGAACAGGTCGCGTTTGAAATCGTCGGTCATGTCGCTGGGGCGCAACCGGAGGGGGACGGGTTCCTCGACAGGATTGAAACCGTCAGAGGCCGCGCCGCGTTCGGCGCCTGGACGCCGTTGAAATTCCGTCTTGAGCTGATCGGGCGACAGGCGATAGACAGGCCTGGTTTGCTCGTAAAGCGAGGCGGCGTCTTCTTCCTGCTTCAGAGGAAGCCCCCAGATGCCGACGTGATTTTGCAACGCCAGATACGATGTCTTGGCGCGGGCGGTGTGATCCATGAAAGCGCAGGTCAGGAACAGCGGCGCGGCGATCCAGTTCAAGATAATTAAGCAGAGAGCAAGCTTGGAGATTTTCGGCGTAGGCTCGGGGCGCGGCTCGTCCAAGCTGTCTTCGTCATCGTCCTCCTCATCGCCGCCCACCTTGAGCGCGTCGATGTCATCCTCGGAAATGATCTCTCCATCGGAACGCGCTGCTTTCGTGTCCTCATCCTCATCCAGCGCGACATCGGCATCCGGCGATTCGCCGTCATCGAAGTCAATATTCAAGTCGTCTTGATTGAATTCGGTAGTCTCCGCTTCGACATCGGCATCCGGCGATTCGCCGTCATCGAAGTCAATATTCAAGTCGTCGCGATTGAATTCGGTAGTCTCCGCTTCGACATCGACCTCCGCGGCTTCTTCCTCGACGACGTCGTCCTCCGTCTCCGTCAGGGATTCTTCTTCAACCGCATCGTCCATCTCGACCGGAGCTTCTTCCTCCACGGCGTCGCCGGTCTCGATCTCATCTTCGTCGAGCATCTTCTTTGACTTCAGCTTGGATTTCGACTTGGCCATGTTGTCCCCTGGCATTCGCCCGACACCCATTGGCGGGGGCGTGAGGGCGGAGTCTAAGGAAATGACCGCCCAACTCAAATTGTCGCCGATTTCAGGAGCGTTGCCAAGAGAAATATTGCGTCAAATCAGGCGAAATGGCGCGACTCTGACGGTCCTAACGATTGTGTGCGATTTCGGCAAGATTTCGGCGACGCCTTTTCTTGTACCCACCGTGTGATTCGACCGATGGAGACCGTGGCGGCAAGACTCAGATCTGGCCGTTTGGTTCCCCGGCAAGAGTACGTATTTGAGGCGCGACGGTCATGGATCTCGATGTCATCGCAGAGTGGATGCACTACAGCCTGGAGTGGATCGGCTTCGGCACCCTGGTTGGCTTGATCGCCAAGGCCGTGCTGCCGGGTAAAGACGGCGGCGGGGCGCTGGCAACCGTGATTCTCGGCATTCTCGGCAGCCTCATCGGCGCGGCGCTGCTGGCATTTTTCGTCGCAGGCGCCAAGGTGACGCCGATCAGCCCGCTCGGCTTCGTCGTCGCGCTAGGCGGCACGACGCTGCTGCTGATTACCTATCGCATCCTGGGCGGCGGCGCGGGCTTATGGCCGTGGCTACCGTTCCGCCGCACCAAGCGCCGGCGTGCCATGACCATCGTCGAGGACGCGCCCGTTTAGCCGCTTGCGGCTTAGCGCTCGCGTTGCAGCGCCAGCGCCCAGGCGATTCAACGCGAGCGCTAAGCCGCAAGCGGTTTATTTGATGACCGGAAACAACGGTGGCACCTTGCCGCGTGCATCCAATGTCGCAATGACGCGCAAATCCTCCGCTTGCGTCGGCCGCGTACACACATCCGCATAGCGAACCTTCTCCCACGGTTGCGTAAAATTGAAACTGCCGTAAATCGTCGCGCTCGAACGCACCAGCACCGGCTTGAGCAAGATCGCCGCGATGCGCAACGGCTCGCTCAGGTTGAACAGGATCGGCTTCGCCGCGTCCTTGTCGGTCTTGACAAGCTTCCATGGCTCGTTCTTCTCCGCGTACTGATTCGCGGGATCGAGAATTTGCCGCCAGATCTTTTCAAGTGCAGAGTTGTACTGGCACGCTTGCATATGTGCTTGTACTTGCCGAACCGTCTCCGCAAGATCGGCGGCGATCGGCGTCGGCATCTGACCAGCCGTCCCTGGCAACACGCTATCGAAGTTGTTGATGATGAGCGTCGTCACGCGGCTAAGCAGGTTGCCCAGGTTCTTGCCGAGATCGCTGTTGTACACGGCCGCGAATCGTTCCCAGCTGAACTCGCCGTCACCGGGGAACGGGCATTCCCGCATGAAGTAATAGCGGAAGCCGTCACTGGAAAACTTCGTGATGATCTCCATCGGTTCGATGACGTTACCGAGCGACTTGCTGATCTTCTCGGCGGCGCTGGCGTCGTCCTTCTTGATGTAGACAAAGCCGTGCCCGAACACCGAGCGCGGCGGCTCGATGCCGGCGGCGAAACACATAGCTGGCCAGAGGGCGCAATGGAAGCGCGTGATGTCCTTGCCGATGAAGTGGATGTCGGCGGGCCACCACGTCGCGAAGTCCGCCTCGTTAGCCAGACGCGCAAGCGACGGATTGGGCTCTCCGTCGCTTGCGCATCCGGCTAACGTGCCGTAGCCAACTGCCGTAATATAGTTCAAGAGGGCGTCGAACCAGACGTAGATCGTGAACTCCGGATCGAACGGGACCTTGATGCCCCACTCCTGGCCCAGACGCGTGATGTTCACGTCGCGCAGTTCCGATTTGACCAGCGTCACGATCTCGTTGCGGCGCGATTCAGGCTGAATGAAATCGGGATGCTGTTCATAGAACGAAAGCAGCTTGTCCTGGAATTTCGAGAGCGCGAAGAAATAGCACGGCTCCTTGCGCAACACCGGCGCGACACGGTGATCGGGACAAACGCCGCCGGCTTCCTTCACTTCTTTCTCCGTCTTGAAACCCTCGCAGCCGTCGCAATAGAGCCCTTCGTAATGCCCCTTGTAGATGTGTCCGTTGTCGAACACTTTCTGAATGAACTTCTGACACCCTACGTGGTGGCGCGGCTCGCTCGTCTGGATAAAATCGTCGAAGCTGATGTCGAGGGCGCGCCAGACCTCCTTGAACTGGTTGGCCATGTCGTCGCAGTATTCCTTCGGCGCACGCTTCAACTCGGTCGCCTTGCGCGAGACTTTGATCGTGTTCTCGTCGTTGCCCATCAAAAAATGAACGTCGCAGCCCTCCATGCGGCGATAGCGTGCTTGCACATCGGCGCCGATCTTCTCGAACGCGGTGCCGATGTGCGGCCGGCTGTTGGGGTAATCGATCGCGGTGGTGATGAAGAATTTTTTCGGCATCGTTTATTTTCCAATAGACCGCGTGCGTCGTAGTATCGTGCGATGCTACACCGCACGCGGTTAAACTCTTCCTAGCGGGACGCGGAAAATTGGCTATGGGTTCGGAGTAGAATGGCACGTAGTTAACCGTTACACTTTTTGCCGCAACGTTTTCGGGCGACCGGGCGCGGTTCTGTCAAAAGGCCGTACGCTTTGGGTCGTCGTTTTCGCGCTCGTGGTTCGTAGCGATCCGGACGGTTCCCAACGCGGTGGCGCGCAATCGCATCCAGCAGATGATCGTAGCACCGTTCTATCTGCGACGGCGTTGCTTTCGCCAGGCTCTCGGCAAATGCCAGAATCCCTTCCAACGTCGTGGCGAAGCTGATGTCGCGCGGCAATATCCCATGCTTCTGGGCCGCGTCAGCCATCACGCGCCGGATCAAGTTATAGCCCATGAAATGGACCCATATTTCTTTGCGAACCATTTCCGGCGTGTGGCAACGCAAGACGTCCATGTGCAGCGTCTGCTTCAACGAACGCAGATCCAACTCGGCGTGCCAGCGGGCGCGATACAGTTCCGCCAAGTCGCGCGCCGAGTATCGTTCTGCATCCAACAACGTCGTGACGACGACGATGTTCTGCACGCGAAAGCCCGGCGTCTTCACGCGGACGCGCACCTCGCGCATCTGGATCGTGGCGGGCAATCGTTGAAACGTTTCCGCGTCCATCCACGGTGCGCGCTGACGCGGCCGAGCCCACGTCACTACATGATCGTCCGGACCCAGACGTCGGCCGCGACGAAAGTCGGCGCGACGCTGCTGGTGCAAGCGCGTCACCACATCGACCCGGCGTTCTTGCAGCGTGACGATGTCGAAATACGTGCAATAAATGCGGTCGCCCAGCAAAACGTCTTCGGGTTCCAAGCCGTCGAACAAGCCACGCAGCAAGGAGATCTCCCCGGTTTGCTTGCCGCGACACTGGCCGAGCGCCGCTTCGAGCACCGTCCCCACCGCCAGCGAAAACAGCACCACCATGCGAGCCAACGGGAAGCCGACGCCGGGCTTCTGCGAACGCGGTTGCGGATAGGCCTCTTGATTCTCCGGCGTATCGGGCATGGACACCGTCGTGCCGTCGGCCAGCTTGACCGTGCGGCCTTGCCAACGCCAACTCGCGGGCATTTCGCGTTCGTGCAGTTGCTTGCCCGTCGTCCGAAAGAGTTCCTTGGCGACGCTCTCGGGCAACCGCTTGCGGGCCTGGCAGTAGGCTCCCGTCTCCGACGAGCACGGCGGCAAATCCTGCGACACCCGATAGGCCAAAAAACGCAACACCGCTTGCAAACAACATTGCTTCGCGTCGAGCACCTGCGACAGAAAAATCCACAACGTCACCCACGGCGTATACAATCCTTCGCGACAGACAATGCCCGCTTGCGTCATCGCAGCTTCGATCATTTCCCTCGGCAACCATTGGGAAAAGGGCAACCCTGACTCGCAGCACAGACGCTCCTGTGCGGAGTTGATCTGGCGAAAAACCCGTCCCTGTGTACGATGGGGCATAGTGGCCTCCTTGCCGGTTTGGGATTTCAAGCACCCCTATTAAGGCAAGTGAGGCCATTTTTATAAACCACAGTCTGCACGAAGCTTAAGTCAAACTACGTGCCATTC
>SXGT01275042.1_pt1 | contig 13040 bp, 7 predicted proteins | sample 3176221 | NCBI WGS metagenome assembly SXGT01 (sample SAMN11356862, study PRJNA531348) | freshwater metagenome | isolation source: freshwater sample F1-120 | place: China: Fuxian Lake, Yuxi | collected 2017-12-25
CGGCCCGCGCCGCGACGCGGGCGGGCGCCGCACGGGTGACGGACGCGGAGGTCGCCCCCGTCCCCCGCGCGGCGGCCAGGCCTAGCGGCGCTTCTCCCGCACCATCACCTCGGCGCTGCGGCGCAGGTCCCTGGAGGACGACCCGACCTCCACGGTCCGGCGGCCGGTGCCCGTCACCCAGGCGTCGCGCTCGACGTCCCAATGCTGCAGGGCGCGCGGCTCGATGCGCACCGTGACCCAGCGCGACTCCCCCGCGGCCAGCCGGACCTTCTCGAAGCCCGCCAGCTGACGCTCCGCCTGGGGGAGGTCGACCCTCGGGCTGGCCCCGAGGTAGGCCTGGACGACCTCCGAGCCGGCGCGGTCACCGGTGTTGGCCACCTTGACGCGGGCGACCAGGCCCCCGTCGCGGGCCGGCCGCACAGTGAGCGGCCCGTACCGGAACGTCGTGTACGACAGACCGTGCCCGAAGGCGAACAGCGGGTCGACGTCCTGCTGGTCGTACCAGCGGTAGCCCGAGAAGATGCCCTCGTCGTAGTGCACGGTGCCGTCGACGCCGGGGAACCGGCGCGCGTCGGCCCCGACCGGCGTCTCCTCGACCGAGCGGGGGAACGTCTGGGTCAGCCGTCCCCCCGGCTCCGCGTCGCCGAAGAGCAGCGCGGTCGTCGCCTCGGCACCGGCCTGTCCCGGGTACCACATGTCGAGCACGGCCTGCGTGGAGTCGAGCCACGGCATGGTGATCGACGACCCGGTGTTGAGCACCACGACCGTCCTCGGGTTCGCGGCCGCCACCGCCGCGATGAGCTCGTCCTGGCGTCCGGGGAGGCCCAACGACGTGCGGTCGGCCGTCTCGGCGCCGTCGTCGTAGCCGAAGACCACCGCGACGTCGGCGTCGCGCGCTGCCTCGACGGCGGCGTCCTGCGCCTGCTGCGCGGCGTCGGGCGTGACCCACGTGAGGTCGACGTCGACGGTCGGGTCGCCTCCGGGCGGCGCGGTCCCCGTCAGCTGCAGATCATGCTCTCCGGCCTCCAGGCGGATCGGGACGCTGGTCAGGGGGCCGAACACGTCGCCGACACCGATCGGCGCGGCGCCGTCGACCACCAGGCCGCCGTTGCCGCCGTCCATCCGGACCGCGAGCCGGTACACGCCGGTCTCGGGCACGGTGAGCGTCCCCTCGTACAGCACGCCGCCGGCATCGGGGGTCAGGCGCCCGCCCTCGAACGCGGGCTGGAGCGCGTCGGGCCCGATCGGCGTCCCCCGCAGCTCCTCCCCGACCTCGTAGGTGACGTCGGCGCCCTGGGCCCGCTCGCGGATGGTATCGACCGGGGCGTTGGCGTAGTCGGGCTCGACGTAAGAGCTGCCGAGGCCGGTGACCTTGGGTTCCTTCGCCGTCGGCCCGATCACGGCCAGGTCCTGCTGCGCGTCCGGGTCGAGCGGCAGCACGTCGTCCTCGTTCCGCAGCAGCACGGCGCCGTCCTCGGCCACCCGCTGCGCGACCGCGACGCCACCCGCGACGTCGCGCTCGGGGCGGGCGGGCGGGTCGGCGTCGAGCAGCCCGAACCGCTCCATCTGGGTGAGGATGCGCGTCACCGACGTGTCGAGCCGCGACTCAGGGATGCGACCCTCCTCGATCGCCCTGCCCAGCGCGTCGCCGAAGAACTTTCCGGGCGCGAGCGAGCCGTCGGGGTTGACGTCGACCCCCATCTCCTGGTCCAGGCCCGCCTCGATGTCCTCGGTGGCGTGCGCCGCGCCCCAGTCCGACATGACCCAGCCCTCGAAGTCCCACTGCTCACGCAGGATCGAGGTCAACAGGGTCTCGTTGCTGCAGGCGAAGGTGCCGTTGACCTTCGGGTAGGCACACATGACCGAGGACGCCCCGGCGCGGATCGGCGCCTCGAAGCCGGGCAGCTCGATCTCCCTCAGGGTCCGCTCGTCGATGTCGACGTCGGTCGTGTAGCGGTCGGTCTCCTGCGTGTTGGCCGCGTAGTGCTTGACCGAGGTCATCAGCCCCTGGCTCTGCACCCCGCGGACCTGCGAGGCCGCGATGCGGCCCGTGAGCAGCGGGTCCTCGCTGAACGTCTCGAAGTTCCGGCCGGCCTGTGGCACCCGGATGTTGTTGACCATGGGACCGAGGATCACGTCCTGTCGCGCGGCACGCCCCTCTCGTCCGAGCACCTCGCCGTACTTTCGCGCCAGGTCCTCGTCGAAGGTCGACGCGAGCGCCACCGGCGCCGGCATGGCGACGGCCGGACGACTGATCGTCACACCGGCGGGGCCGTCCGTCCCGCTCAGCTGAGGGATCCCCAGCCGAGGCACACCAGGGAGCCAGAGCTTTTCCAAGGGGTCGTCCAGGTTGTAGTTCCAGTAGACGAAGGACAGCTTCTCCTCGACCGTCATCTGCGCCACCAGACGATGGACCTTCCGGTCGTCCCAGGACTCCTCCGGCCCGGCGGGCCTCGCCTCGACCGCAGCAGTCGAACCGGCTGACAGCACCATCATGATCCCGAACAATCCCCCAAGGATGCGCATAGGCCATTGTGCCCACAGGCCCGACGCGCGACGCAACCGAAGGACGCCCCGACCCGTGCGCGAGCACCTCCACGGACGAAATCCGCGCTTCTCCGGCGGCGCGGGCGTCGAGTAGGGTCGTCGACGTGAGCATCTCGGCCTGCCGCATCTGCGGACACACCGACCTCGAACCGATCCTGTCCCTGGGCGACCAGGCACTCACGAGCGTCTTCCCGGACCGCCCGGACGCTGCCGTGCCGTCCGTCCCGCTCGACCTCGTCCGGTGCACACCGCCTGGCTGCGGTCTCGTCCAGCTGCGCCACACCGCAGACTTCGGGCTGATGTTCAACGACGGCTACGGATACCGCTCGGGCATCCGACCCTTCATGATCAACCACCTCGGCTCGCTCGTCGCGTCCGTGCGCGCCAAGGTCGACGTCGGCCCCTCCGACCTCGTGGTCGACATCGGCAGCAACGACTCGACGCTTCTGCGCTCCTACCTGCCCGACGCGCCCACGTTGGTCGGCTTCGACCTCGTCGGGGAGAAGTTCCGGCACCTGTACCCCGACGGCGCCGACCTGGTCGCCGGGCCGTTCTCCGCCGAAGCCTTCCAGGAGCGGTACGGCGAGCGCCGGGCGCGGATCGTGACCTCCGTGGCCATGTACTACGACCTGCCGGACCCGGTGGCCTTCATGCGCGACGTGCGCGACGTCCTCGCCCCAGACGGCCTCTGGGTGGCCGAGCAGAGCTACCTTGCCTCCATGCTCGACGCCGGCGCGTACGACGTCGTCTGCCACGAGCACCTGGAGTACTACGCGCTCGCCCAGTTCGACTGGATGGCTGAGAGGAGCGACCTCGTCGTGATCGACGCCGAGGTCACCGACGTGTACGGCGGCAGCCTCCGGGTGACGCTCGGGCACCGCGGCGGTCCGCACGCGCCGAACACGGAGGCTCTCGACCGGATCCGGGCTGCGGAACGCGCTGCCGGGCTCGCGACACCGGCTCCGTACGAGACGTTCGCCCGGCAGACCGAGGAGCACCGCGACCGGCTCGTGGACTTCCTCGACCGGTCGCGCGCGCAGGGCCGGACCACCCTCGGGTACGGCGCGTCCACCAAGGGGAACGTGATCCTGCAGTACTGCGGCCTGACCGCGGAGGACCTGCCGTGCATCGGCGAGGTCAGCCCGGAGAAGGCGGGGACGTTCACGCCGGGGACTGGCATCCCGATCGTCTCGGAGGAGGACGCGAAGGCGCGCCGGCCCGACCAGCTGCTGGTCCTGCCGTGGATCTACCGCGACGGCTTCGTGGAGCGCGAGGCCGAGTTCCTGGCAGGGGGCGGATCACTCGTGTTCCCCCTGCCGCGGTTCGAGGTCGTGTCATGACGGCGCTGCCGGAGGTGCCGGACCTGGACTCCGACGCCTTCCACGTCGACTGGTACGACACGTACGCCCAGCTGCGCGAGCGTCGGCCCGTCACGCCCGTCCGGTTCTTCGGCCAGGACGCGTGGCTCGTGACCGGGTACGAGCAGGCCCGGACCGCCCTCACGGACCTGCGCCTGAGCAGCGACCCGAAGGCCCAGTACCCCGACGTCGACGTCGACTTCCCGGCCTACCTCGGCTTCAGCGACCGCGCCAAGCACTACTTCGTGAACAACATGGGCACCAGCGACCCGCCCAGCCACACCCGGCTGCGCAAGCTCGTCGCGCGGGAGTTCACGGCGCGCCGGGTCATGGCGATGCGGCCCCGCGTGCAGCAGATCGTCGACGGTCTGCTCGACACGATGGCCGAGACCCCCGACGCCGACGTGGTGGCCTCGTTCGCGCACCCGCTCCCGATCCAGGTGATCTGCGAGCTGCTCGGCGTCGAGGAGGGCCGGCGCAGCGACTTCGGTCGATGGAGCGCCGAGATCCTCATCATGGACCCCGAGCGGGCCGAGGCGCGCGGGGCGGCCGCCGAGGAGGTGGTCGACTTCATGCTCGACCTCGTCGAGCGGCGCCGGGCCGCGCCGGGCGACGACCTGCTGTCGGCGCTCATCCAAGCCCGGGACGTCGACGAGGCCCGCCTGAGCCAGGACGAGCTCGTCTCCGTCGCCCTGGTGCTGCTGCTGGCCGGGTACGAGGCGTCGGTGAGCCTAATCGGCATCGGCAGCTACCTGATGCTGCGCCACCGCGAGCAGCTGGACGTCCTGAAGGCCGACCCGACGTTGTGGCCGAACGCGGTGGAGGAGGTCCTGCGCCTCTACGCCCCGCCGGAGACCACCACGCGGTTCGCCGCGCAGGACGTCGAGATCGACGGCGTGAGCATCCCCGCCTACAGCATGGTGCTCGTGGCTGGGGCGGCCGCGAACCGCGACCCCGCGCGCTTCCCGGACCCCGACCGCTTCGACGTGCGCCGCGACACCAAGGGACACCTGACGTTCGGCCACGGCATCCACCACTGCCTGGGCCGTCCGCTGGCGATGCTGGAGGGCGAGGTGGCCCTCCGGTCGCTGTTCGAGCGGTTCCCCGACGTGCACGCCACCGATCTCGACGCGGTCGCGTTCCGTCGCTCGCTGCTGCTGCGCGGCATCGACAGCCTGCCAGTCCGTCTCGGCGGGTGAGCCGTGACTGACGCCGACGGCTGGTTACGCTGCCTCCGCCGCGAGGCTGGGGCGTCCGCGGACCTGCTGTGCCTGCCGCACGCCGGCGCGGCCGCGGACTCGTTCGTGGCGCTGGCCGCTGCCCTCGCCCCGGACGTCGAGCTGTGGGCCGTGCAGTACCCCGGACGTCAGAACCGCAGCACGCAGGAGCAGCTGCCCACAGCCCAGGCGATCGCCGAGGTCGTGGCCGACGCCTGGCGCTCGCGGGCGCGGACCCGACCGTTCGCCGTGCTCGGGCACAGCATGGGCGCCCTCGTCGCCTACGAGGCGACGCGACTCCTCGAGCCGGCCGCCGTCGACGCCCCGGTGCGTCTCGTGGTCTCCGGCCAGACGGCACCGGAGCAGCACGCGGGCCGCACGGACCTGCCGGACGACGACGGCCTGCTGGCGGAGGTCCGGCGCCTGGACCCCGGCACCGTGCTCGACGACGAGGACCTGCGCGAGCACGCGCTGCCGACCCTGCGGGCCGACTACCGCGTCCTGCGCGACTACACCTGGGACCCGCGGCCGCTGCTGCGCACCCCGCTGACCGTCCTGTGCGGCGACGCCGACCCGCTGACGCCCGTCGCCGACGCCGAGCGCTGGCTCGCGCTCTCCATCGTCCCGGGGCGCGTCCGTACGCTCGAGGGCGGCCACTTCTTCCTGCGCGACCACGTCGACACCGTGGCCGCCCTCGTGCGTGAGGACCTCCTGGACTAGGCGGTCGGCTTCCGGGCCGAGGCGATCACGAAGTCCAGCGCGGGGAGCTCACCCTTCATGCCGGCGTCGCTGGTCAACGACCGCTTCACCTGGGAGTAGAAGAGCCGGCTGACGCTCGACTTGAAGCTGTCCTCGGCGAGCTTGTGCTGCCAGTACTCCAGCCACGGCTCCATGACGCGGTCGCGGATGCTGCGCACCTCGACGTCGACGAACCCGGCCGCCTCGAGCTGCTCGGCGTACACCGCGCGCGGGACCCAGTTCGCCGCCGGCATGCCGCCGGACAGCGAGCCCTTGCGCTGGGGCGCCAGTCGGGGCGTGCTCGAGCGCTCCCCGTCGAGGTCCAGCGGGATGATGTCGCCGATGGCGAGCGTCCCTCCCGGCTTCAGCACGCGGAACGCCTCGGCGAAGAACGTCGTTCGCGGGTCGTAGTGCAGCGCGGACTCCAGCGACGTCACCCGGTCGAAGCGCTCGGCCTCGAACGGCAGGTCCGTCGCGGACCCCTCCGAGAACGACAGTGACTCGGTCAGTCCCTCCGCGACGGCCCGCTCCTGCGCGGCCGCGACGTGGCTCGGCGTCAGGTCGATGCCGGTGATGCTGGCCGGGCGACGGCTCTCCCACCAGAAGAAGTCCTGCGCGCCGAGGCCGAAGCCCACGTCGAGCAGGTGGTCGCCCGGGCCCATGCCGGAGGCCTGCGCCAGCTGGTCGGCGAGGGCCTCGTTGGCCTCCTCCAGACTGCTGCAGCCCGGCTCCCAGTACCCCAGGTTGATGTAGGCGCCCTCGGTCGTGGCGTCGTGGTCGTCGGCGAACAGCTCGTACGCGACGCGGGTCCGCGTGGACGGACGCACCCGCGTCCACACGTGCCACCGGACCACGTCACGAACGTCCTTCACGATGCTCTGTCGTGCTGCCATGCCCCTCGATGTCCTCTCTTCATGACGACCGCCGTCCGTGCGGACGACGGGTCGGGGTGGGATCACCCCATCCACGCCCACGGCGCCGCGACGGGAGCCGGGGGCGGGAAGATCGTCTCGAGCGCCGCCACCAGCGACGCGTCGAGCGTGGTCGATGCCGCCCGGAGGGCGGAGTCCAGCTGCTCCGGTGTGCGGGGACCGATGACGGCGCCCGTGACCCCCGGCCGGTCCAAGAGCCAGGCCAGGGCCGCCTCGGCGGGGTCGAGGCCGTGCTCGCGGCACGTCGCCTCGAACGACTCCAGCGACGGGCGCACGGCGGGCAGCAGCTCCTGCGCCCTGCCCTGGGCCGACTTCACCGCGACGCCGCGGCGCAGCTTGTCGAGCGCACCGCTCAGCAGGCCCCCGTGCAGCGGCGACCAGGCGAACACCCCGACCCCGTAGGCCTCGGCGGCCGGGAGCACCTCGAGCTCCACGTCGCGCCGGGCGAGGTTGTAGAGGCACTGATGGCTGATGGTGCCGACGCCCTGGCGGCGCCGCGCCGCCTCCTCGCCCGCGGCGATCTGCCAGCCGGCGAAGTTGCTGGATCCCACGTACCGGACCTTCCCGCTGGCGACGAGGGTCTCCATCGCCTGCCACACCTCGTCCCACGGCGCCGTCGGGTCGTACTCGTGCATCTGCAGCAGGTCGACGTGGTCGACGCCCAGCCGGCGCAGCGACGCCTCGCAGCCCGCCACGACGTGCCGGGCGGACAGCCCCCGCTCCAGCACACCGTCGCCCATGGGGCTGCCGACCTTCGTGGCGACGACGGTGTCCTCGCGCCGCCCGCCACCCTGCGCCAGCCAGCGGCCCAGCAGCTCCTCGGTGTGCCCCTTGTAGAGCCGCCACCCATAGATGTCGGCGGTGTCGACGCAGTTCACCCCGCGGTCGCGGGCGTGGTCGAGCAGCGCCAGCGCGTCGTCGTCGTCGACCCGGCCGCTGAAGTTCACCGTGCCCAGCCACAGGGAGCTGGTCACGAGTGCCGAGCGGCCCACCCGCACGTAGGGCACGTCGGCGCTCACGGGGCGTGCTCCTCGACGCGGCGGACGCACTCCTCGACCACGGCGGCAGGGGTCGGCTCGGACAGCATGGCCTCGCGCAGACGCCGCGCGCCGTCCGCGTACGAAGGCTGCTCGAGCACGGCGACGATCGCGTCGCGCAGTCCCTCGACGGTGAGCTCCGGGACCGGCAGGGCGATGCCGGCACCGACCTGCTCGGTACGGGCGGCACGCACGCCGGTGTCCCAGCCGTCGGGCAGGACCACCTGCGGCAGGCCGTTGATCGCTGCGGTGTGCCAGCTTCCCGGCCCGCCGTGGTGCACCGTCGCCGCGCAGGTCGGCAGCAGCGCGTGCATGGGGACGAATCCGACGGGCCGCACGTTGTCGGGCAGGCGCTCCACGCCGGCGAGCTGGTCCTCGTCGAAGGTGGCCACGACCTCGGCGTCGACGTCGCCCAGCGCCTGGAGCAGGTCAGCGACCGGCACCTGGCCGATGTCGTTCTCGCGACTGGAGATCCCGAGCGTCAGGCAGACGCGCGGCCGCGACGGCCGGTCGCGGAACAGCCAGGACGGAACGGTGGACGGCCCGTTGTAGTCCACGTACCGCATGCCCACCGTGTCGAGCCCCGTGTCGAGGCGCATCGGGGCCGGCGCCGGATCGATGGTCCAGTGCCCGACCACCGCGCGCTCGCTGAAGTGCACCGGTCGGTCGCCGGCGAGACGCTGCATGGTCCACGTCAGCCACTCCCCGAGGGGGTCCTCGCGCAACCCCTCGGGCTGCTCCTCGCGCAGGGCCAGGAAGCGCTGGCGCGCGCGGACCGCGATGTCCGGGCCCCAGAGCAGCCGTGCGTGCGGGACGTCCAGCACCTCGGCGACCACGGAGGCGGCGAAGGTGAGCGGCTCCCAGACGATCAGGTCGGGCTTCCACGACCGGCAGAACTCGAGCAGCCCGTCGGCCAGGGAGTCCGAGCTCATGAGGGCGTAGAACGTCGGCGTGAGCACCGTCTGCATGCCCAGCTGGTGCTGCCAGGTCAGCGTGCTCGGGTCCTCCTCGCTGAAGTCGAGGCTGCGGACGTAGTCGATGATGTCGTAGCCCGCGTGGGTCATGAAGTCGACCAGGTCGACGTCGTCCCCGACGGGGACGGCGGTGAGGCCGGCGGCGGTGATGTCCTCGACGAGCGCCGGGGACGCCACGACACGGACCTCGTGGCCGGCGGCACGGAAGGCCCACGCGAGCGGCACGAGCCCGAACAGGTGGCTCTTGCTCGCCATGGACGAGAACACGACACGCATCTCAGGACTCCTCACGGACGACGGGGAAGCTCAGGCAGGACCGCACGACCGCCGACCGCGGGTCACGGGTCACCGGGCCCACGAGCTCGAGGGGGCGCTCGAGCAGGACGGGCAGCACGAGCACGGCGAGCTCGCGCACGAGCCGCTCGAGCGGGTCGCGCTCGGCGAGCAGGTCCGACAGCGACGGGGTGGTCGGCTCCCGGTCCGGCCGGAACGCGTCGGGATCCTCGAGGAGGGCGTGGTCGCGGTCGGCGACCGCCGTCACGACGATGACCTCGTCGCCCTCGCCCAGCGCGGCCGCACCGAGTGTCGTGGCCGCGGTCGCGGTGCGGCGGACCAGGGCGCGGGTCGGCGCGAGCCGGAGCGTCTCGCGCACGACGGCACGGGTCCCGGGCTCGTCGTCGAGACCTGCCACCCGGCGGCCGTCCAGGAGCAGCACGGCGTCGACGAGGACCCCGCTCAGCAGCGTCGCCACCGTCAGGCGCGCCACGTCGTGCCCGGCGTCGAGCACCTCGAGCGCGGCCACGGTCTGGGCGAGCCGTTGGGGCACGAGCGTCGCGTCGGGGGCCACGCGCCAGGCACGCGCCGCCTCCGCGTCGCGGACGTCGCACGCCGCCAGGGCAGCGGGCCACGCGAGGTCGGCGACGAGGTCGAGCCGGCCCCCTCGCGCGCCGACGGCGTCGCGGACCCGGTCCACCACCCCGTCGGGATCGACGTCGGGCGCGACGTCCTGACGCTCCGCCTCCTGGAACGGCTGGCACCAGGTCGCGTCGGCCACGTCGGCGGCGCGCGCCCACTCCGGGACCCGGGCCGGGCCCCGCCCGAACGCGGCGTCCTCGAGGACGGCGCGCGCGGTCGCGTGGTCGCCCACCACCCAGGTCTCCGTGCGGCTGCGCGCCACCGGCTCCCCGCGCAGCAGGGGGCCGGCGTCGAGCAGGTCGGTCCGCGACCCGCTGAGCACCGACGCGAGGACGTCGCCGTTGCTGCCCCAGCCCCAGAGCAGGCCGCGGACCATCTGGAGCCGCCGCCCCAGCTGCGCGCGCCCGTCCGGGGTCGCGTGGGTCGCGGTGCTGTCGGTCTCGGTCATCGTGCCTCCCACCAGTCGGTGATCCGGGCAGCGACCTGCCCGGCGTGCTCCTGCATCATCGTGAAGTGGTCCCCCGGCACGTCGGCCGTCGCGTGGGCGAAGGGCCACGAGGCCCGCCAGTCGCCGTCGGGCCACGCCGCGATGGGGTCGACGGCCCGCACGAGCAGCGTGGCGACCTGCTGGTCGTCGGGCACCCAGCCTCCGAGCATCCGGTCGTACGCCCCCATCGCCGTGAGCCGCGTGTCGTCCAGGGGGACGGTCTCCAGGTCCAGCAGGCGGCGGGTCAGGACGTCGATCCACCCCTCCACGGCGTCCTGGCGACCGGGCGGGTAGGAGTCGAGCAGGACGACACCGTCGGGCCGGTGCCCCTGCTGCGTCAGCGCGGTCGCGAGCGCGTGGCTCATCAGCCCGCCGGCCGAGTGGCCGACAAGCACGACCGGCCGTGCCGCCACCGCGCGGAGCACGGTCGCGGCCTGCGCCGCGGCCAGGGCCTCCATCGACGCGGGCAGCGGCTCGCCCGCCAGGTATCCGGGCTGGGGCAGCCCCAGCACCGACCACGACCCGTCCAGCGCCGCCGCGAGCCGTGCGAACTCGTGCGGCCCCGACGGCGCGGCCGTGCCGGCGCAGCAGACCAGCACGGGCCCGTCGCCCGACGTGCCGAGCGTGACGGGGGCGACGTGCTCGGCGAGGACGTCGGGGTCGGCGGACCGCTCGCGGAACTCGGCGAGGTCGGCCATCAGCGACAGGAACGGACGCACGCGCGAAGACTCCGCCGCACGCCGGTACCCCTCGACCAGGGATCCGCCGGCGGCCGACGGGGTCGGGGTGCCCGACGCGCGGCCGAGCTCCAGGACCCGTTCCGCGAGCGCCCGGGGCGTCGGGTGCTGGAAGACGACGGTCGCCGGCAGCTCGACGCCCGTGGCGCGCTGCAGCTCGTTGCGCAGACCCACGGCCGACAGGGAGTCGAAGCCGAGCTCGCCGATCGGCTGGTCCGCCGGGACGTCGTCGGCCCGGGCGTGGCCCAGCACCCGCGCCATCTGCGCCCGGACCAGGTGCACGGCCTCCTCGGCCGTCGTCGGCGCCGCCTGCGCGGCCGGCGCCGCGGTGCGCGGCGTCGGGAGCTCCGGGTCGTCGGGCACCAGGTCCGCCACGAGGGGCCGCGGCCTGGCCGCGGTGAAGCCGACGGCGAACCGCGCCCAGTCGACGTCCGCGACGCTCACGCAGACGTCGTCCTGCTCCAGGGCACGGCGCAGACCCTCGAGCGCCCGCTCGGGACGCATCGGACGGATGCCGCGACGGCGCAGGCCGTCCAGGTCGGCCCCGGCCATGCCGCCGCCCGCCCAGGCGCCCCAGGCGACGGACGTGCCGGCCCGCCCCTCGGACCGGCGGCGCTGCGCGAGCCCGTCGAGGAACGCGTTGCCCGCGGCGTAGGCGCCGAGCCCGGCGCTGCCCCAGGTGGCGGCCCCGGAGGAGAAGAGGACGAACGACGACACGTCGGGCAGCAGCTCGTCGAGAAGCCGCGCACCCTCCACCTTCGCGCGCCAGACCTCCTCCGGGCGGTCGACGTCCTCGAGCCGGCGGGCGTCCGGCGCCCCGGCGGCGTGGACCACGACCTCGACCCGGCGGCCCTCGGACCGCAGCCGGTCGAGCACCGACGTCAGCTGGCCGCGGTCGGCAACGTCGCACGCCACGACGTTGGCGTCCGCCCCTGCGGCACGCAGCTCCTCGACCAGCTCCTGCGCACCGTCGGCGTGCGGACCCCGACGGCTCAGCAGGACCAGGTCGCGGACACCCTGTGCGACGAGGAACCGGGCGACGTGCGCCCCGAGCGCTCCGGTGCCCCCGGTGACGAGGGCCGTGCCGTCGCCCGGCCACCAGCGCCGTCGGCTCCGGTCGGCCGGGGTGGCCACGAGCCGACGGCAGAGCCGCCGGCCCTGGCGCACGGCGACCTGGTCCTCCAGGTCGTCGCCCAGCAGGGCGGCCAGGAGCGCGCCAGTGTCGTCGGCGGTGACCTCGGCGGGGAGGTCGAGCAGCCCGCCCCAGCGCTCCGGGCGCTCGAGCCCGACCACCCGGCCGAGCCCCCAGACCATCGCCGCGTTCGGGTCGACCAGGTCGTCCTCCGCAGCCGCGACGGCGCCGCGCGTGACGCACCACAGCGGGACGTCGACGTCGCAGGCCAGGAACCGCTGCACCCGGTCGAGCTGCTCGGCAGCCCCGCCGCCGAAGGACAGCACCCCCGCCGCGCCGGCGACGTCCTGCGGGTCCGCGAGGTCCAGCGGCACGAACCTCGTGCCCACGCCCTGCAGGACCTTCTCCAGGTCGGCCGGCGGCTCGCCGAGCGTCAGGAGGGTCGCCGCTCCGGGGTCGGGAACCGACGGTTCGGCAACCGTCCGCCACACGATGCCGTAGCGGTCGCCGACGGACCGGTCGGCCGGCTCCGGGGCGAGCCAGTACCGCACCGGCTCGAAGGCCGTCGTGGGCAGCCGGGCGGGCAGGGTGCGGTCCAGCAAGGCCGTCCAGTCGACCTCGACGCCGTGCACGTGCGCCCGCGCCAGCTCGTGGAGCAGGTGCTCGTCGCGCTCGCGGTGCAGCGAACCGAGCACGAGTCCGTCCGGAGCGGTCTCCTGCACGGCGGCGGCGAGCACCGGATGCGGACTGACCTCCAGGAACACCTCGTGCCCCTCGTCCACCGCAGCCCGCACCGCCGCGTCGAACCGCACCGTGCCCCGCAGGTTCTCGTACCAGTACGCCCCGTCCAGCTCCGGCCCCTCCACCCGCGCACCCCGCAGGCTCGAGAACACCGGCACCCGACCCGCACGACCCTGCACCACACCCAGCTCGCCCACCAACGCCTCACGCACCCGCTCCACGTGC
>SXGT01124343.1_pt1 | contig 13039 bp, 9 predicted proteins | sample 3176221 | NCBI WGS metagenome assembly SXGT01 (sample SAMN11356862, study PRJNA531348) | freshwater metagenome | isolation source: freshwater sample F1-120 | place: China: Fuxian Lake, Yuxi | collected 2017-12-25
AGCGCGACGCTGGCGAGCAGCGGCGCCGGGCCGGCCGCTGGCGGGTGCGCCGCGTGTAGCCACGCCAGCGTCGCGATGAGCGCCAGGCCGACACCCGGCAGCGCGGCGTCACCGGCCGCGACGCGCAGCCGGCCGAGAGGGCCGACACCGGCCGCGCCTCGCAAGCCACGGTCCATGGCGACCAAGACGTTGTCGCGCACCGAGAGCTGCGAAAACAGCCGGATGTTCTGAAAAGAGCGCGCCGCGCCGCGCAGCGCGACGGTCTGAGGCGAGCAGCGGCCGCGCAGCCAGATGGCGCGGGCACCGAGGGCGCAGACCACGAAAGCCAGCAGCGCGGTCAGGGCGTGGTCGAAGAGCGAGCGCATCGCCAGGTGGTCGCCAAGGCCCTGGAACGCGGCGTCCAGCCGCCAGCGCTCGGGCGGCAGCGCCTTGACGGTCGCCGCCCACAGCGCGTTGAGGTCGCTCGCCACCAAGACAGCGGCCACCGCGCCGAGCAGCCCGACGCCGAGCCACCTCGCGATGTCAGCCCTGCCCGGCGGCTGGCGAAGGTCGGCGCCGTCGACCAAGATGGCGCCCGCCGTCGGTTCGTAGATGCCTGTGATCGCATTGAACAAGCTGGTCTTGCCGGCGCCGTTGGGGCCGATGACGGCGCAGATCTCGCCAGGAGCGACCTGCAGGTTGACGCCGTCGAGGGCGGTGAGCCCGCCAAAGCGCAGCGTCAGGCCGCGCAGCTCCAGGCGGGGGGGCGTGGCGGTGACGTTGGCCCTCATCGCGCCGCCCCTATGGCCGCGCTGCGCTTGCCTGCGGGCGCAAAAAGCCCGGCGGGTCGCACGCGCATCATGACCACCAGCAACAGGCCAAACAGCAGCCAGCGCCAGGCGCTGAAGTTGGCGAGCGGGTGGCCGCCGACGCCGGGGAGCTGCTGCAGGGCGCGATCGAGCAGGGGCGACAGGACGTTGTCGAAGCCGATGACCAGCGCCGCCCCGAGCAAGGCGCCGCGCAATGTGCCGAGGCCGCCGAGGATGAGGCAGCACAGGACCATGATCGCGTTGTTGAAGTCGTAGTTGTTCGGGTCGGCCGTGGTCGTCAGGTTGGTGGCGTAGAGGCAGCCCGCGACCCCTGCCAGCGCCGCGCCGCCGGCGAAGGCCTGGAGCTTCAGGCGCGCCGGGTCGAGGCCCATGCAGGAGGCGGCCAGCTCATCGTCGCGCAGGGCGGCCAGGGCGCGGCCGACGCGGCTGCCCTCGAGCACGCGCAGCACCACGAAAGCCGCCACCAGCACGCCGAGCGCGACGTGGTAGGTCACAAGCAGCGAGGCGCGCGAGCTGTCCGCGCCGCCGAGCAGGTCGCGCAGCCCGGCCGGCACCCAGATCTCGGCCACCGGGTTCAGGCCGCGCGGGCCGTCGGTGATGTGCTCCAGGTTGAGCAACACCGTGCGCACCACCTCGCCAAAGCCGAGCGTGACGATGGCGAGGTAGTCGCCGCGCCGGCGCAGGGTCGGCGCCCCAAGGATCAAGCCGGCCGCCAACGCCGCCAACGGCGCGCCGAGCAGGGCCCCCCAGAACCCGAATTGGAACGGGAACTTGGTCACCGTCAGCACGCCGGTGGTCATCGCGCCGATGCCGAAGAAGGCCGCAATACCGAGCTGGAGCAGCCCAGCCTGTCCGACCTGCAGGTTCAGCGCCAGCACGAGCAGGGCGTAGATGAACACGGTCACGAGGCGCGGCTCGAGGCGCAGCGGCACGCCGGCGGCGTCTGCGGCGATGTCGACGATCGGCAGCCACGGATACACCAGCAGCAGCAGGAGCAGCCCGAGCTCAAGCGATGGCCGGTAAGAGGCCGAGGCGGCGGCGGTGGGTGCGGTCGGCGACGCCACGCTAGACCTTCTCGCGCGCGGCGCTGCCGAGCAGGCCGGTGGGACGAAAGACCAAGAGCGCGATGAGGATGCCGAACAGCACCGCTGGCTGCCATTGCGCGCCGATGTACTGGTCGCTCAGCGCCCGCACGACGCCGAGCAACAACCCGCCGACGACGGCGCCTGGGATGCGGCCAATGCCACCGATGACGGCGGCGGTGAAGGCGTAGAGCCCGTTCTGGTAGCCCATCTGGTAGCTGATGGTCTGGATCGACAGCGAGAAGAGGACCGCCGCGACGCCGGCGAGCGCGCCGCCGAGCAAGAACGTCAGCGCCACCACGCGATCGACGTCGACCCCCTGCAGCCGCGCCGCGTCGGGGTCCTGCGCCAGGGCCCGCATGGCGAGGCCGAGGCGAGTGTGGCCGACCAACCAGACCAGACCGAGCATCAGCAGCAGCGACGCGACGATGCAGAGCGCCTCGCTCGGCCTCAGCGACAGCGCCGCGTCGGCGCCGAAGAGGTTGCCGGTGGGCAGCAGCGAGGGAAAAGCCTTCGGCGCTGCCGGCTGGGCCCCGCCGCTGAACACCGCCATCGGCAGCGCGCCCCAGGCCATGCCGAGGTTCTGCAGCAGAAACGAGACGCCGATCGCCGACACCAGCGGCGCCAGCTTCGGTGCGCGGCGCAACGGCCGGTAGACTACGCGGTCGATGGCGAGGTTGACGCCGCCGGCGAAGGCCATCGTCAGCACCAGCACCAGCGCGAGCCCGAGCGCCAGCGGCATGCCCTCGGCGGCCTGCAAGTTGAGGACCCCGACCAGCGTCAAGGCGAAGAACGACGCCAACATGAAGACGTCGCCATGCGCGAAATTGATGAACTCGAGGATGCCGTAGACCAGCGAGTAGCCGAGCGCGATGAGCGCGTAGACCATGCCGTTGCTGACGCCGATCAGCAGCTGTTGGCCGATGATCGTCGCCTCGCCGCCGGCGGGCCCCGCCGTGGGTGCATCTGCCGTCGCCCCGGTGGTGTCGTTGGCCGCCGCGGTGCCGGTCGCCGCGGCGTCTGCGGTCGGCGCTGGCGCGTCTGCCCCGAGCAGGGTCGCGAACACAAAGGCGCCGCCTTCGACGCGCAGCCCCGCCATCGTGCTCATCGTGGTGTCGCCCTGGGCGTCGAAGCTCCAAGTGCCCAACGCGCCGTCACGCTGGCCGTAGCGGAGCAGCGCCGCCCGCACGGCGTCGCGGTCCTTGCGGCCTACCTCGGCGATGACGTCGAGCGCCGCCCGCGCCGCGACGTAGCCGTAGACGGCGTACCCCTCAGGCTCGCCACCAAAGCGCTCGCGGTAGCGGCTTACAAACGCGGCGCCTTTTCCGTGCATGTGTTCGGGTGGCAGCCCGCCGAAGGTGACAAAGGTGCGGCCGTCCAGGACACCGCTGCCGGCCGCCTGCAAGAACGCCGCCTCGTAGCAGCCGTCCGGCAGCATCAGCTTGGCGCGGAGTCCGGTCGCCACGAGGTCTTTGGCCAGCTGACCGGCGTTGGTCTGCGTGGTGCCGCCGAAGAAGATGAAGTCAGGGTCCAGCGCCTTGATCTTGGTCATCAGCGACCGGTACTCCTGCGCCTTCGGGTCCATGCCCTCGCGACCGAGCAAGCGCAGCCCCGCGGCTGGCGCCGCCTGGGTCAGCACGTCGGCGATGCCCTTGCCGTAGAGGCTGCGGTCGTCGAGCACGTAGACCGAGCGGGCGCCCAGCTGTCGAATCCACTGGGCGGCGGCGCGCCCCTGCAGGTCATCGGCGGGCACGACGCGGAAGTAGTTGACGGCGCCGCTCGGGCGGTAGACGGCGGGCTCGTCGGGTTCGCCCATGCCGGGCTTGGTCAGGCCGGGATAAGAGTTGGCCGGCGAGATCATCGCCAGCCGCGCCTTGTTGGAGATCGGCATCGAGATCTTGGCGGCGCCGGAGTTGTAAGGGCCGAGGACGACCATGACGTCCGGATCGGCGACCGCCTTCTCAGCGTTGGCGGCCTCGACCTCGGGGTCCCAGTCGCCCTTCTTGGCGCTGGCGTCGTCCCAGTCCTCGTAGATCACCTGGAACGGTCCGGCGCGGCCGCCGTTCTCCTCGATCGCCATGCGGATGCCGTTGACCACCGTCGTGCTCTGGGCGTTGGCAGAGCCGGTGCGTGGCAGGCTGGAGACGATCTTGACGACGGCCGGGTCGCCGAGCGGGGCCGCCGTGGCGACTGGTCCCGCCAGCGTGGCAAGCGCGAGCGCGACGACGCCCCACAGGCGGGGCGCGCGGCACGACGGGTGGGCTGGGGCAGGGGTGGCCATCTCCTGCCTACGCTAGAGCACTCGACGGCGGCTGGAAAGCTGAGCCGAGTGGCGTGCGGTCGCGGCCTCAACGTCGCATCGACATCGGCGTCACTGCGCCCGCCTCGCGACGACGCAAGCGGTGTGGGCCGGTCGTTGGAGCGCTGGTTGACGCACCACCGGCCGTCGCACAAGGTAGCCACAGGGGAGAGCCCGACCGCCTCACGCTGGAGCCCGCAGACGGCGTCTGACGCCGCGAGCGACGCCGCGCCTCCGCCCGGGAGCCAACCATGGCCAAGATCGTCGCCCTCGTGGCGCTATGGATCCTGACGGCCCTGCCGGTCCTCGCCAGCGAGGCTGCGCCCGCGGGCGCCGGTGCTGGGAACGCCGCGCCGGCTGCTGTCGCCGCCGACCCGGCCAAGGAGGCCGCGCCGGCTGCTGTCGCCGCCGACCCGGCCAAGGACGCCGCGATTCGCTTCGACCGCAGCGCGACGGCGGGTACGCTGGCCGAGCGTCTGCAGGCGGTCCTCGGCTCGATCGTGCTCATCTCGCTCTGTTGGCTGCTGCGCGAGCGGCGGCCCGGCCAGCGCTTTCCGCTGCGCATCGTCGCCGCCGGCGCGGCAATTCAGCTCGTGCTTGCGGCGCTGATCCTCAAGACCGATGTCGCGGCGCGCGCCTTCGCGTCGATCAACGACGCCTTCGTCAACCTGATGTCGTTCTCCAACGAGGGCGCGCGCTTCCTCTTCGGGCAAGCGATGGAGGTGCCATTCGGCCTCGTCGCCTTTGCGGTGTTGCCGACGATCATCTTCTTCTCGTCGTTGATGACGCTCGGCTACCACTCGGGCGTCATGGTGCGGGTCGTGCGGTTCTTCTCGCGCTATCTCGCGCGGTGGATGGGCATCTCTGGCGCTGAGTCGCTGTCCACGGTCGGCAACATCTTCCTCGGCCAGACCGAGGCGCCGCTGCTCGTGCGACCCTTCCTCGGCGCCGCCACTCGGTCGGAGCTGCACTGCATCATGGTCGGCGGCTTTGGCAGCGTCGCCGGCGGCGTACTGGCGGCCTACGTCGGCATGCTGCATGGCCGCTTCCCGGACATTGCGGGTCACCTGCTGACGGCGTCGATCATGAGCGCGCCGTGCACCGTGATGGTCGCCAAGCTGATGGTGCCCGAGTCCGAGGTGCCGGTCACCGGCCCGGATCACCGCATCGAGGTCGAGCGGCTGCACCGCAACGCCATCGACGCCGCCGCAGCCGGCGCCTCCGAGGGCTTGGCGCTGGCGCTCAACGTCGGCGCGATGCTGCTGGCGTTCATCGCCCTGGTCGCGCTCGGCAACGCCATCCTCGGCTCTCTGCTCGAGCTCATCGGTCTGCCTGGCCTGACGCTGCAGGCGATCTTGGGCTACCTCTTCACGCCCATCGCTTGGCTCTGTGGCGCCGGCTGGGAGGACGCGCCGGCGGTCGGGCGTCTGCTCGGCATCAAGCTGGTGCTCAACGAGTTCGTCGCTTATCTGGACTTGGCCAAAGACCTCTCTGGGCCGACGCCGCTCTCGCCGCGGGCGACCATCATCTCGGCCTATGCGCTGTGCGGCTTCGCCAACTTTTCGTCGATCGCCATTCAGATCGGCGGCATCAGCGGCATGGCCCCTGAGCGGCGCCCGGTCCTCGCCGAGCTGGGGCTGCGGGCGATGCTCGGCGGCACGGTCGTCGGCTACCTGACGGCGGCGCTGGTGGCGATCGTGATGTAGCCGGCGCGGCGCCGCGTGACAGCTGGGCTGGTGCCCGCACATCAGCGCCGCAGGCTCTCGGAGCCTCCTTCACTACGCCCCGTCGCAGGGCGAGGGCCTCGGTTCGCCGGGTCTTGGCGCCTCTGCGCGGCGTCCTTGCTTCGCTTCAGCGCTTCTGGCGACCCGTCGCGGTCGGGAACCTCCCTGCATGTTGCCTCAGCCCTCGCTGTCGCTGTCGCCGTCGTCGTCGCTCGCCTCCGTCGGCACCTCGTCGAGCAGCAGGTATGGCTCGGCCACCACCACCTGCGGGTCGTCGTCCCAACGCAGCCGCAAGCCCCCAGGGCCGCCGACGACCAGGACCGAGACGCCGGCGCTGGAGTCGTGAACCGGCACGGCCCACACCGTCGCCACTGCCACATCCTGCGGGCCCTGCGGCGCTGGCGACCAGACGGTCCACAGCCCCGCCTCGCCGTCGTCGCTCTCGTAGCGGACGCGCTGGACCGCGCGGCCGGGGCCGGCGGCCTTGTAGCGGAGGCTGGCGCCGTCGGGCAGGGCGTGGCTCGGCTCGACGTAGACCTCGAGGGCGCCGCCGTCGACGAGCCCGGCGGGCGATCTCGCCGCCGCGGAGGGCTGTGCCGACTGCGATCCCGCCGTGCCCATCTGCTGCGCTCCTCGCGCGTCGCTGAAATTCAGGGAGCCGCGCTGCGACGGGCGCGCCCGCCCTGAGTGTGGCGGGGCGGCGTCGGTGGGGCAACCGGGGGATGGCGCAGTGGTGTCGCCTGCGCTGTGCCTCGACGCGGCCCTTGACATAAATCGAACGTTCGCTACATTTGACGGCGAACGGCGGGCAAGGCGGCGCCGACGGTGATGGACCGTCGCCACGTCGGTCCCGAACCGGATCACCGTAGACGTTGGATGACATGGCCCGACCGAAGCACGACCCGCAGCGCGACACGCGACAGGCGATCCTGGACGCCGCGCTGGAGTGCTTCGCCGAGCGGGGTTTTCACGGGGTCAGTGTGCGGGAGATCGCTCGCGCGGTCGGTGTGCGGGAGTCTGGCCTCTATCACCACTTCGGTAGCAAGGAGGCGCTCTTCGACGCTGTGCTCTTTGAGACCGACGCCGATGAGCGCCTGATGCTCGGACGGCCCAAGCTGCCCGACTTCGACGGCGACGCCACCGACCTGCAGGGCTTCCTGGAGGCCATGGTCGCCACGGTGACGAGCCGCTATGAGGCGCCACGCGAGCGCAAGCGCTTTCGCATCTTGCTCTCGGACGGGCTTCGCTTGGCGGCCGCCGGGCGCATCGACTACATCGAGCGGGCGATGGCCATGCGGCAGCCGCTGGTCACGTTGGTAGCGTCGCTGATGGCGCGCGGGCTGTTGCGCCAAGAGCCGCCGGCCGTCGTCGCCATGCAGTTTGTCGGGCCGCTGCTGATCTGGCGCCACCTCATGGCGATGGAGTTCGACGGTGCGCTGCCCTTTGACCGCCTCACCTACACCCGCCTGCATGTGCAGCGCTTCTTGCGCGGCAGCCTGACGGCGGAGGCGGCCCAGGTCATCGCTGTGGGGGCGTCAGCCGCGGGATCGCCGGCGGCAGAGCAGGCGGACACATGATGAAGGCTTTGAGCCTCGCGAAGATCGCGGCCCGCAACGTGCTGCGCAACCAGCGACGCACAGCGATTACGCTGGCGGCGCTCGTGCTCGGCGTCGGCGTGATGATCACGGTGCGCGGACTGCTGAACGGCCTTCAGTACTCGCTGGTTGACGGCGTCGTGCACGGCCAGACCGGGGCCATCCAGGTGCACCGCAAGGGCTACTTGAAGAACGTGCTGGCCTCGCCGCTGACCCTCGACTTCGAGGACGCGCCGCTGCGCGCGAAGGTCGCGGCGGTGGCCGGCGTCAAGGCGGTGGCGCCGCGCATCCTCTTTCCCGGCATGATCTCGCTCGGCGACGAGACGATCTTCCTGCTCAACCAAGCGGTCGACCCTGCGCTGGAATTCGAGGTGTGTCCCAATCGACTGACGCTCATCGTCGACGGCGGCAAGTTCGCCTCGGCCAAGGGCGCGCCGGCGAAGGCTCAGGTCGCCGACGCCATGGTGGTGACGGTCGAGCTCGACAAGGCGCTGCGGGCCAAACCGGCGGCGGCGGGGCCGGCGGCGCTGCTTGCGCCCGACCGCGACGGCACGCTGTCGGGAGAGAACGTCAGTCTGGTCGGGACCATGCAGCTCAACTCCCCCGGCGAGCGCAAGATCGGTATGGTCCGGCTCGATGTGGCGCAGCGGCTGCTGAAGCTCGAGGGGCGCGTCACCGAGCTCGTCATCGATGTGCATGAGATAGAGGCGATTCCAGAGGTGGTCGCCGCGATTCAGGCCGCGGTCGGGCCAGAGTTCGAGGTGCACACCTGGGAGCAGGTGGCGCCCTTTGTGGTCGACATTCGGGCCCGGCAGAACGCGGTGCTGCAGATCGTCGCCACGGTGTTCCTGCTGCTCATGTTGCTCGGCGTCGCCAACACGATGCTGATGAGCGTGCTCGACCGGACGCGCGAGATCGGCACCATGATGGCGATCGGCGTCCGCCGGCGGACCATCGTCGGGCTCTTCTTGCTCGAGGCCACGCTGATCGGCGCCCTCGGCGGCCTGCTCGGTGGCGCGGTCGGGGCCGGCATGACGGCGTGGCTTGGCGCCCGCGGCCTGCAGATCCCTTTGCCTGGTAGCAGCGTACCGACCATGGTGCGGCCCTTCATCGGATCGGGCTACTTGGTCGGGGTGGTGCTGTTGGCGACCGCCGGCGCGTTGGTCTTTGCCTTGTACCCGGCCTGGCGCGCGAGCCGCCTGCGACCGGTGCAGGCCCTGGCGGGAGGGTAGGACCATGACGCTGCGATTGCTCAGGTTGGCGCTGCGCAACGTCATGCGCAGCCGCGCCCGCTCGCTGCTGACGATGGGGGCGATCGGCTTCAGCGTGCTGATGACGCTGGTGCTCGGCGCCTTCATCGCAGGCCTCGGCAACGCCATCATCGACAACGTCGTCAAGGGCAAGGTGGGCGCCATCCAGGTGCACCGCAGGGGCTACAACGACGTCCGCGAGAACCAGCCCCTCGACCTCGATATGCCCGCCGACGCGCCGTGGCTCGCCAAGATCGCGGCCATGCCTGGGGTTGTTGGTGTGGCGCCGCGCCTCGTCTTCAGTGGCCTCCTGAGCAACGGTAGCCAGAGCGGCAACTTTGTCGGCGTCGGCGTCGACCCCCGCCGAGACGCCCTCGCGCTGCCGGGTCGCCGCCAGGGCCTCGCCGGACAGCACATCGGTGACGACCCGCAGGCCAAGGCCGTGGTGGTGATGGGCAAGCAGCTGGCTGAAGCGCTCGAGGCCAGGGCCGGCCGCCCGGGCGTTGCCGACGGCGCAGCGACGACGCTCGCGTTGCAGGCGGCGACCGCAGACGGTCAGCAAAACGCCATGGATGTCGAGCTCATCGGCTCCGTCGACGCCGACACGCCCTTCGACAGCAAGCGCCTGGTCTACGTGCCGCTGGCCTTCGCCCAGGAGCTGCTGTCGATGCCGGGGCGCATCACCGAGGTCGTCATCGCCGTCGAAGACCGCGACCAGGTCGACGCCATCGCCGCGCTCATCACCGAGCAGCTCGGGCCGCAGTACGAGGTGCGGACCTGGGACCAGCTGCGGCCGAATGTGGCCGACCTCGTCCGCGTTCAGCGCATGGTCCTCGGGGCCATCGGGGTGGTGTTCTTGGTGATCGCCGTCATCGGCGTGGTGAACACGATGCTGATGAGCGTGATGGAGCGGACCCGCGAGATCGGCACCATGATGGCGGTCGGCGTCCGCCGCAGCCGCATCACGCTGCTCTTCCTGGCTGAGGGCCTCGCCCTCTCGCTGATCGGCGGCGGTGTTGGCGCGCTGTTGGCGCTGGCCTTGGTCTCGGCGGTGGCGAGCGCCGGCGGCTTGGCGGTGACGCCGCCCGGCGGCACCTCGGTCTTTGCGCTCATTCCGGTGGTGCCGCTGTGGCTCTACGCGCCGACGCTGGCGCTGACGTTGCTCGGGACCTTGTTGGCAGCCGCTGGGCCGGCGTGGCGCGCGTCGCGCCTGCGGCCCGTCGAGGCGTTGCGCGCGCTGTAGCGCAGATGGAGGGTGCGATGGTGTCTCCTGAGAGGTTCGCGTCTCGCCGACTCGGCGGGGGCGCCGAATGTGCCGCCCGGCTGCTGGTCCCCATGTTCGTCGCGTTCGCGCTGCTGCCCTCGCCTGCCGTCGCGCAGGCCACCGCCGAGAGCCTGCTGCGGCAGTACGACGGCGCCATGGGTCCGGTCAACTTCGAGGCCAAGACTCGCATGATCGCCCACCGCGACGATGGGACGACGCGCGACTACACGATGAAGGTGACCAAGAAGGGCGACGACAAGTTTCGCGTGCAGTTCCAGGCGCCTTCCGCCGTTGCAGGCCAAGAGATGCTGCGCGTCGGCGACAACCTGTGGGTCTACATGCCGAACCTCAAGCGCGCGGTCCGACTCGCCAACCGCGACAGCTTTCAGGGCGGCGACTTCAACAACGCGGACGTCCTGCGCGTCAACTATCAGCGCGACTACGACGGCAAGCTCGAGCCCAGCTGCACCACCGCCGAGGCGCACTGCCTGGACCTCACCGCCAAGACCAAGAGCGCTTCCTACGACCGGGTGCGGCTCTGGCTGCGCAAGTCCGATGGCCAGCCGATCAAGGGCGAGTACTTCGGCGCCTCGGGCAAGCTGATGCGTGCCGCCGAGTTCAAGGACCACAAGGCGTTCGGCGGTCTGACGCGACCCGGCAAAATCGTGATGCGCAATATGCTGAACTTGAAACGCTTCTCTGAGATGGAGTGGCAGGCGCTGCGGACCGATGTCGATCCGCCGGCCGCCCGCTTCGTGCTCGACGACCTCGGCAAGTAGTCGGTTCCTGGGCAGGGGTCGGCGTCGACGGCGGCCTCGGCAGCGGCGTCAGCAGCGGGGTCAGGGTCGGCGCTGAACGTGGACGGAGTGGAGGGCGAAGGTGTCACGGCGACTCGCCAGCTCAGGGGCCCTCGCGGCGGCGCTCTCCTGGGCGCTCGCCGCCACAGTTCACGCTCAGCCAGCCGGGGACGACGCGCTGGCGCCGGCCGCTGACGTGACGGTCACCGACACGGCGCCGGAGGACGCGGCGCCGACGGCCGCGGCGCCTGAGGCGGGCGAGGAGGCTGGGCCGGCCGTCACGGCCACCGTCCAAGGCTGGATCGACAGCCGCACCAGCGTCGGCTACGCCAGCGTGGCGCGCCTGTTGCCTGCTGACGACGCGCCGCAGCTCAGCAACCTCAGCGAGGCCAACCTGCAGCTGCGGCTGGAGATCGGCGAGCGGGCGCGGGTCTACACCGACCTCAGCTTGGTCTGGGCCAAGGCGGGTCTGACCTATGGCGCCGGCGCAGAGGGTGAGCGCGTACGACTCCCCGCCCACGACATCGCGGCCTTTCGTCCCGGCAGCTTCGTCAGCGAGCTCTACGGGCTCCTCCACTTTGGCGAGCACTGGAACCTGACGCTCGGCAAGAAGCGCGTCGTCTGGGGCCCTGGGTTGGCCTGGAACCCGACCGACCTCTTCAACCCGCCGAAAGACCCCACCGATCCCACCCAGCAGCGCGCCGGCTCCTGGCTGACGCGCATGGAGGGCCAGTTTGAGCGCTGGACCTTGAGCGTCCTGGTCGCTGCCAAGACGACCCGACAGCTCGGCGGCGTGCCCGCTGGTCTTGTGTATTACCCCGACGACATGCCTGCGCCGGCCTTCAACAGCGCCGGGCAGCCGATGGACGACGGCCGCGACGACGAGCCGCACTTCGCCGCCGGCGCCCGAGTCTATGGCCTCGTCGCCGATACAGACGTGCAGCTCTTCGCTTTCTACAGTCACCTCTACCAAGACGTCTTTCGCCACAAGCCCCGTCTTGGCGCCGCCGTCTCGCGCGTCGTCGGCGACGCCTTCGTGGTGCAGGGCGAGGCGTTGCTGCAGCGCGGCTCAGCGCGGATGCTCTTCAACGCCGCATGTCTGCGCGACTTCGGCGCCGCCGCGGGCTGCGCCAGCGCCGGAACGCCTGTCGCCAGCGCCGAGCAGCGCGACGACAGTGGGCTCCGACTCAAGGCGCTGCTCGGCCTGCGCTACCAGTTCGGCGAGGCGGCGTCCGTCTCTGCCGAGTACTTCGTCAACACCGAGGGCTACGACCAGGCCCAGTTCAACGCCTTGGCTGCGGCGCTGCGGCTCCGACGGGACGCGGTCCGCGCTGGGCTGCCTATGGCGAGCGGCGGTCTGCCTGGGATGCCTGGCGCCTCTGCCGGCGCCGACCCCGGCACGCCGCAGAAGTTCGCCTTCGAGCCGCTGCGCCGCCACTACCTGTTCCTCTCCTACATGCATCCGCAGCTCGCCGACGACTTCACCATTCAAGCCGTCGCCATCCTCGGCCTGGAGGACCTCTCGGGCCAGCTGGCGCCGCAGCTGCTGTGGAGCGCCCGGCAGTGGCTCACCCTCAGCGTCGGCGCCTTCATCACGCTGCCGGGCCGAGCGAGCCTCGGCGCCCAGCCCCTGCTGGGCCAGCCCTCTGCCGAGGGCGTCACCGAGTACACCCTGCAACCCAATGTCTGGCGAGCGTTTTTTGCGGCTCGCGCCTTCTTCTGAGCGTGGGGCGTGGCACGAGTCGTCGTGCTCGCTCCGCCGCCGCTGCCCGATGGGAGTCGACGATGGCCCTGGTTGATCTGCAAGGCGTCCACAAGTCCTACGAGCTAGGTAAGACCACCGTCACCGCGCTGCGTGGGGTCGATCTGCGCGTCGAGCGTGGGGAATTCACGGTGGTCATGGGTCCATCCGGCTCGGTGAAGACGACGCTGCTCAACATCATCGGCTGCCTCGACAGCGCGTCGGCCGGTCAGTACGTCTTGGACGGCGAGGCCATCGGCGACCGCGACTTCGACGCCCTGGCGGAGATCCGCAACCGCAAGATTGGATTTATCTTTCAGAACTTCAACCTCATCCCTGTCCTGTCGGTGCGCGAGAACATCGAGTTCCCTTGCGCGATCCGTGGCGACGCCAGCGCCGAGGTGCGCGCCCGCGCCGAAGCCGTCGCGACGGAGGTCGGGCTCGCCGACTTTCTCCACCACAAGCCGGACGAGCTGTC
>SXGT01239373.1_pt1 | contig 13039 bp, 4 predicted proteins | sample 3176221 | NCBI WGS metagenome assembly SXGT01 (sample SAMN11356862, study PRJNA531348) | freshwater metagenome | isolation source: freshwater sample F1-120 | place: China: Fuxian Lake, Yuxi | collected 2017-12-25
CCCCCACGAAGGAGGAGGCCCCCGCGAAGGAGGAGGCCCCCGCGAAGGAGGAGGCCCCCGCGAAGGAGGAGGCCCCCGCGAAGGAGGAGGCCCCCGCGAAGGAGGAGGCCCCCGCGAAGGAGGAGGCCCCCGCGACGAAGCACCGCGCCCCACCGGGAGGCGATGAGATCCCACCGGACGGCGCGATCGCGCCCCCGGAGCTTCTGGCGCCGGTCGACCCGCCGGACCTCGCGGCGGCCAAGAGGGCCCTGTCCACCCCCGGCCTCGATGAGAGCGCCTTGTGGTCGGCGCTGGCGGATGTGGAGCCGCAGGCGGTGGCGGCGGCTGTGCGCTGGGCCATCGCGGAAGCCAACGAGGCCACCCGCCTCGCTGGGCTCCGGGTGGCCGGGGGGCTCGGCAAGGCGGCGCCGCTCGACGCGGTCGGACAGGCCACGCGGGACCCGTCACCGGAGATCGCCAGCGCCGCTCTGCGCGTGCTTGGCGGGCGTGGCGCACGTGACGCGAAGGTCGTGCTTCCCGTGATCACCGAGCAGCTCGGCGCGCCCAGCGTGTTGGTGCGCTGCGCGGCGCTCGAATCCTTGGCTCGGGTCGCGAAGGCCAAGGTCACCGCCCAGGCGGCGGCCGCGCTGGCTTCACGTGCGACGCCGCGGCAGCTCGCCTGCGTGGTGCCGGTGGCGCTGCTTGCGAAGCAGACGGGCCCGCTGGATCGCGCTATCGAGGCGCTCGACGACGTCGACAACCACGGAGTGCTAACACCCGCAATCGCCCGGGCCGGTAAGGCGCTCGGGCCCGCGCTGCGGCGCGGCCTGGGAGCCGCCCCTGGGGCCCGGGTCGCCGGCATCCTCGCGGCCCTCGCTCTCGCCCCGGACGGCGGCGCGCTAGGCGCCGCGTTGCTCCCGTCGACCGACGGCGAGGCACGCGAAGCGCTCGCGCGGTGGCTTGTGGGTCGGGCCAACCAGAGGGAGGTGGCCAAGGCGTTGGCCAAGGCGGCCGCCAAGGGCTCGCCCCAGCTACGCGCCACCGTGATCACCGCGCTCGCGGAGCTGGACGCCCGCGCCTTGGCGCGCGACGCCCGCACCTGGCTCAACGACCCGTCGCCGTTGGTTCGCGCGGCGGCCGCCCGGGTCCTCGCACGCGCCGCCGATCGGCGCGAAGCCACGCTGCTCCTCCACGCCTACCAAGCGGAGCGCTCGATCGCGTCCGACGAGAACCTCCCCGTGCGCGTCGCCCTGATCGAGGCCATGGGCCGTACGGGGTCGGCCGATCTGGCCGCCGTGTTCGTGGACGGGCTGGCGCAACCCGGCGAGGAGTCCGCCGCCGTCGATGCCCTTGTCACACTAGGCGCGGCATCGGTGGGCACCCTGGGTCTCGTGGTGAAGCTGGGCGACTCACACAAGACGCCGTACGCGCTCGACGCGCTGGCTCGGATCGGCGCCGGCGTGGGCGACACCGCGGAGAAGCTCCTGCAGCACCCCCGGGAGAGCGTTCGAAAGATCGGCCTCGACCTCATGGGTGCGTCCGAGGATCCCGACGCTGTCGGGGCGCTGGTGCGCCTGCTGGCGGCGGAGGGGCTCGAAGATCCCGTCCCGGTGATTCAGGCGCTCGCGACCTTCTCGAGCCCGGAGGCGATCGGGGCGCTCCTCGGAGCCCGCGACCACCCGAGCGTGGCCGTACGGGTCGCGGCGGTCACCGGTCTGGGCGAGGCTCAGGTCGACAGCCCCGCGGTGTTCGAGGCGCTCACGAACAGCGTGGAGACCGACGGCGACGTCGCGGTGAAGGTCGCCGCGATTCAGGCCATGTTCCGTCTCGGCGCGCCGGGCCTCTCGGTGGTCCTCGCCAAGCTGGTGCAGTTCGAGGGGCCGGAGGTGCGCGTGGCGGCGCTCGACGCCCTAGGCTGGCTCCGGGATCCGCTCTCGCTGGCGGCGATCGCCCAGCGCTACGGCGACACGGCCGGGAAGGAGCGCGAGGTCCTCGATGCCGCCGTCGCGCGAATCGCGGGGCGGGCAGACCTCAACTCGGCCCGGGGCATGCGTGACGTCGCAACGTCGTCGCAGGGCGCCCTGGGGCCTGAGGGCGACCGCCTGGAGCTCGCCGTGGGGGATATCAAGCTCACGGCCCGCGGGTACGGTTCGGGGCACACTGCGCTCGTCCTCGGAGGGGGGCACTCGGGCCGGCTCTGGGCGCAGAGCCTCGCCGCCGCCGGAGGCGCCCGCTTCGTGGCGATCGACGGTCGGGGACGCGGGGCGTCTCCAGTGGGTCAGAAGGTGGTCACCCTCGAGCAAGACGTGATGGATCTCGAGGCCGCGCGCGCTGCCCTCAAGGCGGAGAAGGTGCGGCTCGTCGCGCATGGTGTGGGGGCTTACGTCGCGGTGGAGTACGCCCGGCGGTATCCGGAGCGGGTCAATGGGCTCCTGTTGGTCTCCCCGCCGCCGCGGGCAACCCGGGACGGTGGGGCGAACGGCGCTGCGCGACGCCTGGACAATCGTGCCGCGCTCGACCTTGCCGCGCTCGACGCGCGGTTCGCCTGGTACTCGCCCTCCGGCTATCTGGGGCTGCGCTTCGCGGCGCTGGCCGGGGGGTACGTTGGTGACCCGCGCCTTGCGCTCGCGCTCCGGATGCACCCGCCAGCTCACGGGCCGCAGCAAGCCTTGAATCGGGGATGCGAGGGGCGCGACTTGGCGTCTCAGCTCCGCGGGCTGGCCGTGCCAGTGATGGTGGTGTTCGGTGAGAAGGGGCCCTTCGCCCTGGACGCCCGCGTGCCGCTGAAGCGCCTCGCGTCCACGCAGAAGTCCGTCCGCCTCTCCGAGCTCGCCGGCCTCGGGCACTACCCGATGGTGGAGAGCCCCTCGGCGATGGCGGGCGTGCTGAGTAAGTTCGCCGGGCTTCGCTGAGGTCGCGCCGCACGGTCGGGGCGAGGAGGGGCGTTCGATGGCGATGACGCGGCGTAGTTTCGGTCGCGCGGGCCTCATCGCTTTGGGAGCCGGGCTCAGCCGCTCCGCCTGGGCCGCGGAGCCCGCCACCGCCCGCCGCCTGGTGATCTTTTTCAGCCCGAACGGCACCGTGCCCCACCGCTGGCGGCCCGTCGGCACCGGCACGGGCTACTCCTTCGCCGCCGGGTCGATCCTTGAACCGCTCACCGCGCACCGCTCTGGCCTCGTCGTGGTGGGCGGCGTCGACTTCAAGGACACCTCGAACCACGAGGGTGGCATGCGCGCCATGCTCACCGGGAACGGCCTGACGAGCCACGTCGGCGCCGGTGCGTCCATCGACCAGTACGTGGCGTCGCAGATCGGCGGAGGCATGGCGTTTCCGTCGCTGGAGCTCGGGGTCCACACCAGCGCGTGGGGCGCCTCCGTCCAGACGCGGATGTCGTATTCAGCGCCCGGCAACTTCGTGCCCCCGGACGACGACCCCGGGCACGTCCACAGCCGCCTCGCGCAGAAGCTCTCGCCCGTTGGCGCGGCGCTCACGCCCGCTGAGCTCCGCCGGCAGAAGGTGCTCGACCTCGTCTATCAGGAGGTCACTGGCTTGCGACAGGTCGTGCCGGTCGCCGAGAAGGCGCGGCTCGACCAGCACCTCGACGCGTTGTCCGCCATGCAGTCGAGCCTCGCGGCCGGGGGGCTGTGTGGCACCGCAGGACCGGCGCCGGTGGGGACCGACCCGGCGTCGAACGACGCGTTCCCGGCGATCACCGACGCGCAGCTCAGCCTTCTGGTGACTGCGCTGTCGTGCGGGCTCACCCGCGTCGCTTCGTTCCAGCTCTCGCACACGGTGGGGCCACCGGTCTTCTCCTGGCTGGGGCTGCAGGAAGGACACCACTCGCTCAGCCACAAGGGGGACACGGATCCCGCTGGCGTGGACCAATACGTCGCGGCCGAGCGCTGGGTGACGGGGCGCTTCGGGGCCCTGCTCGATGCGCTGGCTTCGGCGCCGGACCTCGAGCTCGGGGGCAACCTGCTCGACCACACGCTGGTGGTGTGGTGCAAGGAGATGGGCGACGGTCGGCTCCACGACTGCGTGTCGGTGCCCTTCGTGCTCGCGGGCGTGCCGTCGCTCCTGGGGGAGGGGCGCTTCCTCGAGGCGGGGGGGGCGCCACACCAGAAGCTCCTAGTGTCGATCGCTCGGCTCATGGGCCTCGACGTGATGACCTTCGGCGACCCCTCGTACGGCACCGGGCCGCTCGCTGGGCTCGGGGCGTGAGGCGCCTCCTCGCGGTCCTCCTGCTCGCCGCGTGCGGCAGCACCTCAGAGCCCGTCGCCGTAGTCGGCGACGCAGCGCCGGACGCCAAGGGCGCGCCCGACGCCCCCAACGGGAACGACGCGGCCACCGAGACCCTGCAAGAGACCGCCGGTGGGGACAGCGACACGGGCGGCGAGCCGGGTCTCACGGACGCTGGACCCGTCGACGTGACCGCGTCCGACGGTGGGGCTGGCCTCGATGACACCTCGAGCCCAGCAGCCGAGTGCCCGGACGACCTCACCTTCTTCGCCACAAAGGTCCGCGCGCCGATCTTCGTCCTGAAGTGCGCCGGGTGTCACAACCCCGCGGGCCTCGCGTCCAACACAGACTTCGTCCTCGCGGGGCCCGGAGATGCAGCGCCCATCGAGGCTGACTTCGCCACGGTCTCGTCGCTGGTCTCGAAGACGCTGCAGGGCGTCCCAGTGCTGCTCCTCAAGCCCACGGGTCTTCACCCCGCAGGGCACACGGGCGGCGCGCTGGTCGCGCCGGGCAGCCCCGAGCATGCCGCGCTGACGGAGCTGGTGCAGCGCGTGGTGGGCGACGCGCCGTGCGACCTCGCGCCGTGCACCGTGCGGCCCGGACCGCCGCTCCTGCGCCGTCTCACGCGCGCCGAGATCGACGCCACCCTCACGAGCCTGCTTGGGGCGCCCTCCAGCCACGCTACGGGCTTCACCGCCGAGAACGTGGTCCACGGCTTCGACAACAACGCCGCCGCTCTGGTGGTGAACCCGCTCTTCGCGGACCAGCTCCGCGAGGCCGCAGAGGCGGTGGCGAAGGAGGCCGCGGCCTCGCCCGCCCTGGTCTCCTGCGCCCCGGAGAGCGCGGGTTGCGACAAGAGCTTCGTGAGCACCTTCGGCCAGCGCGCGTTCAGGCGGCCGCTCACAGCCGCGGAGACAGCGCGTTACGTCGAGCTCTTCCACCTGGCCGCCGACGTGGACGGCTTCGTTGCCGGCGTGGAGATCACGGTGGCGGCGATGCTGCAGTCGCCGCACTTCCTCTACCGGCGTGAGCTCGGCACCTCGGGCGCTGGGGGCTACACTCTGGATGCGTGGGAGGTGGCCAGCGAGCTCAGCTATCTCCTGTGGGGGACGATGCCGGACGCGCCGCTGTTCGAGCGCGCCGCGGACGGAACGTTGCTCACTCCCGCGGTGTTGCACGCCGAGGTCGACCGCTTGTTGGACGATCCCCGGGCCCAACCCGCTGCGTGGCGTTTTGCCGAGCAGTGGCTGGGACTTCGGCTGCTCCCCGTCCTGCCGAAGGACGCGGCGACTTATCCCGACCTCACCCCGGCGCTGCGGGCCGACATGCTCGCCGAGGCGCGCGCCTTCGTCAGCGCGGTGTTGCTGGGCGACGCGCCCGTCGAGGCGCTCTTCACCCAGACGACACGTGCCATGAGCCCGGCGCTGGCAGCGTTCTACGGGCTCCCCGCGGGCACGTCCGACGTCGCCGGTACGCCGTATCCCGGCGGCGTCCTCGGCCTCGGCTCCGTGCTCCTCGTGCACGCGTTTCCGGCGGGGTCGTCGCCGATCCACCGGGGTAAGCTGGTGCGCGAGCGCTTGCTCTGCCAGGAGCTCTCCCCGCCGCCGCCCGGGCTGGTCGCGCAGCTGCCTGCCGTGACGCCAGACACCACGGGCCGGGAGCGCTTCGCAGAGCACATGTCCGTGCAGCCGTGCCTCGACTGCCACCGCCTCATGGACCCGATCGGCTTCGGGCTCGAGCACTTCGACGGGGTCGGGCGTTTCCGACCCACCGAGTCCGGGAAGGCCATCGACGCCAGCGGAGAGATCCTCGGTTCGCCCAGCTCCGACGGGGTCTTCGACGGGCTTGGGGAGCTCTCCGCGAAGCTGGAGGGGAGCGAGGACGTTAGGCGGTGCTTCGCCCGCCAGGTGCTCCGCTTCGCGTTCGGCCTCGAGCCCGGTGCCCACCTCGCCTGCCTCGAGGACGCCATCGTCGCCGACTGGGCCGCGGCGGGTGGCAGCTACCGGGCGCTGATCCATGCCCTGGTGGACTCGCCTCACTTCACGCGCCGGGAGGACGAGCCGGAGCCCCCAGATCTGCCGGTGATCCCGCCGCAAGACGTCATCGGTGACGGCGACGTCGTGAGTCCCACCGAGGATGTCGCCACCTCAGCTCCGCTGGAGCACGAGGTGACGATCGATAGCCAATGGGAGGGCGGCCACTGCGCCCAGGTCACCGTGCACAACCCTGGCAGCTCCGGGGTGACCTGGTCGCTGCTGTTGCCGATCGCCGGCTCCGTGACCCAGGTCTGGAACGCCAACGCGGCGCCGATGGGCGAGTCCGTCACGTTCAGCGGTGTGGCCTGGAACGCCACCTTGGCTCCTGGCGGCAGCACGAAGTTCGGCTACTGCGCCTCCGCCACCGCCCCCTCGGGCGGCGGGCTCCCAGCCGAGGACCTCACCGTCGACGTGGTGGTCGACTCTCAGTGGGAGACCGGGTTCTGCCACTCGGTCACCGTCACGAACGCCGGCGAGGAGACGGGCTCATGGACCATCGAGCTCGAGCTCCCCGGCGTCATACAGAACCTGTGGAACGCCCAGGCCACGCTCCTCTCCGGGAGCACGTACCGCTTCTCGGGCGCCGCTTGGAACGCGTCGCTCGATCCGGGTGCGTCCGCCACCTTCGGTTTGTGCGGCTCCTCGGGGGGGCCCAACTAACAGGCTGCGGCGTTAGCCGAGGCGCCGGTGCCGCAGGCGGAGCGCTCCGTCGCTGTCGGGCAGCTACGACGCTCCAGTGCTGGTCGACTTCAGCGAGGATGCGGGCTCACCTACGAATGGGAGGTGATCCTGCATCACATCAACTCCGAGGACCCGGGCCAGGCACATACCCACCCGGACGTCTTCACCGGGTCCCGGCCCAGCGCGAGCTTCACCGGCGATTCGCATGGCGACGGCTTCGACCTCATCACCTACGATCCAACGGCCGCCCTTGGCATGATGACCTCCTCAGGTGCCACCGGGACCACGGCCACGGCGCGCTTCCAGCACATCTGCACCGGCGGCGCCTGCCAAGCCGCGGTAGGCTGCGTTCACACCCCGATCGCGGCTGGGTGCGACGATGGCAACCACTGCACCGGGGCCGACGCGTGCGCCGGCGGAGCCTGCCAGGGCGGCCCGCAGCTCCCTCGATTGTGACGACGACAACGCGTGCACCACCGACAGCTGCGACCCGGCCACGGGCTGCGTCCAGGTCGCAGTGCCGGCTCGTGACGAGGGGAACCCTTGCACCCAGGATGTGTGCCAGGAGGCGACCGGCTGCACTTTCTCGCCCGTGTCCGACGTGTGCGACGACGGGGAGATCTGCACGATCTACGACGAGCGTCAGAACAGCGTCTGTGTTGGTCAGCCCGACGGGTGCGATGACGGCAACGCGTGCACCGCCGACAGCTGCCTTGCGTCGGTGGGCTGCCAGCACGCGAGCGACGATGCCGCCAGCTGCTCGAACGGCGGCGGGTGCACCGCGCTGGATCGCTGCGAGGCCGGCGCCTGTGTGGGTGCTCCCGTGGTGTGTCGGACACCGCAGCAGCGTGTGACGACGGCAACCATTGCACGACCGACTCGCGCGAGCCGGCGGTGGGCGGAGTCGATGAGTGTGAGCTCGGGCAGGTCGGCGACGACGGGAAGCCGATCGACTGCGACGACAACGACGGCAACGTCGGCGGCTGCGCGGACGCTGACCCCTTGGCGACGGCGTGCCGACCGGGTGGAGCAGCTTTGCGGGACCGAGCCGCTCGAGCGGACGTCCACACCGACGAAGCATGACGGTGACGACTTGGACGGAGACGGGCTGCCCCGCTGCGTCGACCCCGACGACGACGCGGACGGGTGGACCGATGCCCTCGAAGAGGCCTGCGCGGGCGACCCGCGAGACCCCAGCGACGTGCCTGGTGACGCCGACGCGGACGGGGTCTGTGACGCCATGGAGACCAAGTCCAAGCCGCCGGTCACCGGCCGCGTCGGACTCGGACGGGTGCTCCGCCAGTCGCGCCGGAGGCGGGCAGGGCGGGTGGGCAGCGTTGCTCCTGGGCCTGCTGGCGCTCGCGTGGCTGCGACGCCCGGGTGCAGCACACCGCGGCTGACGGATCCGGCGACCGCAGGCCGCGTCGGGGCCCGGATGCCGGAGCCTCGAAGCGACGTTTGTCCGCAGGACGAAGCAGCGGCTACCTTGCCTGTTCCACTGCCCGAGGTCGTCGTCACGCTCGTCTGCCAGGTCGAACGCCGCGCGTGGAGGTTCGGCAGTTCGTGGCCGCCGGCCTCAAGGACCAGGCAGCCGGCCAGCAGTCTCTCCCGTTCCGCCGCATGGGCTGAGCCCTGGCTTGACGGTCTGGGTTGGAGGGCGGCGCTGGGCGCAACGGAGGGAACAGCCCTCCATCCGCGGGCTCACGCGTTCCGCCGCTCGTCGACCGCCCGTTCCAGGTCCCAACGGGCGCCCAGCGCCTGCAGCTCCCCGATGGCCTTGTCGAGCCAGACGTTGCGTTGCGGGTCTCCCGTGCGCAGCATGCGGCCCAGCTCGCGCTTGGCGAGCGCCGACTCCCAGGGCATCTGCAGCTCGTCGCATTGGGCGATCGCGGCCTGAAGCAGCTGCGTCGCCTTGGCCGTGCGACCGCGCTGCCGCTCGAAGACCCCGTCCCATACCAGGGCGTGCGGCCGCCCGAAGGGGAACGCGCTGCCGAAGCGCCGCATCGCGAGGCAGGCGATCGCCGCTTTGCCCTGGAGCGCCGCCGCCTCCCGGGTTCCCGGCGTAGCGCGCGCCCACAGGTACAGATACGTCTCGGCCACGGCGGCCAAGGCGTGCTGGACCCAATAGGCCACCGGCCGCTTCTTGATGTAGGGCAGGAGCCCGTCGGCTAGCTCTAGCGCGCCGCGTGCGTCACCGCGCCGTGCCCGCGCGAGCGCCTCGACGCCGTTCGCCCACAGCACCTCGCTCTTCGTGGCGTTCTTCGCGACCCACGCCGTGATCTGCGCGTACTCGGCGCTGGCTGCCTCGGCGGTGCCGGTGCGGGTGAGCACGGCCGCCGTCATCATGGTGGCCCACGCCTGGATCTGCACGTTGTTGCTGAAGTGTGCGCTCGACTTCATGGCCTCGAACTTCGCCTGCGCCTCGCGGAAGTGGCCGGCGAAGAAGAGGGTGATGCCGTGAACCCCCACCGCCTCCTCGCGCAGGCGGCGGTCGCCGAAGGTGCGCGCGACGTCGGCGGCGCGCTGCAGCTTGGCCCCGGCGTCCGCCCACCGGGCGTCGTACAGATCCACGATGGCCACGCGCGACAGCACATAGGCCAGCGCTGCGTTTGCGCCCACGGCCCGCTCGGTGACGTCGATGGCCCGCGCGGCCCACCTGTTTGCCAGGCCGCGAAGCTGGGGCACCGAGCCGAGGACCACCGCCATCACCGCGTAGGCCTTGCCAAGCTCGGGCGAGTTGCCGGCCGGCTCAGCGACGTTCAGCTCCCGCAGGCCGGAGTCCAGGCAGCCCGCTGCGTCTTCCGCGTAGATGTGAATCTCGGTCAGGCGGTTGAGCACGCGAGTGGCCCAGATGTGCCGCTTCATGGCGGACTCGTCCGTCAGGGCGAAGCGCTGCGGGAAGTACCGCTGGGCAACGCGCCTCACGACCTGCCGCAGGAGGCCAACGGCCGTGGCCAAGAGCGACGTCGGCACCGGCGCCTGCAGGTAGCTGAGCGCCTGTCGACCGTGCTCCTTGGCCAGATCGAGGCGCCCCAATCGGAACCAGGCCTCGGCGAGGTGGCGGTGCCAGTGCGCGCGCCGCAGGTCGTCGGGCTCCCCGGGGTGGTCCTTGTCCAGCTGCAGCGCCTGCGTGATGAGCTCGACGGCCTCGCGGTTGGCATAGCGGTCCAGGTTCTGCTCGCCAGCCAGCTCGAGGCAGCGCAGCGCCTTGCTCCACTCTTCGGCGCGCATCCAATGGTGGGCCAAGGTGGGCAGGTAGTGCGACAGGTCGTCGGCGTAGCGCCGCTCGTACCACTCGGCGACCGAACGGTGCAGCCCACGACGCTGGCCGAACAGCATCAAGCCGTAGACCGCCTCCTTGGTCAGCACGTGCTTGAACAGGTACTGGTCCGCAACCTCGGCTGTGCGCACCAGCTCTTGCTGGATGAGCCCCGGGATCATCTTGGGTACTTCGAGCTTGTGCTCGGGTAGCGGGTAGACGTCCTGCACGGTCTCGATGGGGAATTGTCGCCCGACTACCGAGGCGATCTTGAGCGTCAGCTGTTCCGGCAAGTGCAGGCTGTCGACCCGGCTGACGATCAAGCCCTCGACGGTGGCCGGCAGCTGCAAGTTGCTGAGCTCCTCGAGCGGCACGGCGAGTCGGGCGTCTTCGCCGTCGATGACGATGCTCCGTGTGTCTCGCAGCACCAACGCCAGTTCCTCGACGTACAGCGCGTTGCCTTCGGCGCGCGCGGCGATGAGGTCGATGACTGCGCTCGGCAGGCTGTTCACGCCGATGCGCTGGCAGGCAAGGTTGCCGGCGTCGTCGCGGCTGAGCGGGGAGAGGCGCAGCTTTCGGGTCTCACCATCGCGCAGCAGCGCTTGGAGCTCCTCGGGTGGGTCGTCGATGGGCCGTGAGGCCACCACCCACATGACCGGCGCCACATTCAGTCGCAGCGAGCGGAAGAGCGCCCAAGACGCCGAGTCGAACCAGTGGGCGTCCTCGATGACAATCGCCAGGTTCTCCCGCTCGGCCGCGCGCTGGAGCACGGCGGCCAAGAGCTTCTGAGTCTGCTGGGCGCGCGCCTCGCCCGACAGGTGGCGCACCGCGTCGTCGCTGCCGAGATCGGTGGCCAACACCACCTCGAGCAGGGGCCTGAGAGGTCGCAGCTTCTCAGGCAGGTCCGACAGGTAACGTTCCGCCTTGGCGGCACGCACCGGCGCGTCGTCGCTGCGCGCGATGGCAAACAGGTCCGAGAACACCAGGCGCCACGGGTGATACGGCGCGTTACGGTCCACTGCGTCGCCCGCGGCCTTGAGCACCCGCACGCCCACCGCCGCGGCCTGACGCTCGAAGTCGTCGAGCAGGCGCGACTTGCCCATGCCCGCCTCGCCGAGGATGACGGCGACCGCGCTTTGACGGGCGCGCACCACGGACTGGAGGCACTCGGCCAGGGCCTCGCGCTCCTCCTGGCGGCCGACCATCACGGCCTTGGCTCTGACGGCTGCGCGGGCGTTGCCGGTGGGCGCCCAGATCTGCACAGGCTCGGTGCGGCCGCGCACCTCGATCACCGACAGCTTCTGCAGCTCGAGGTGCGCGCCGGCCTGCTGGGCGGTGAGGTCGTCGCACCAGAGCCGGCCTTCGCTGGCCTCCATCAGGCGGGCGGCCAGATTGACGACGTGGCCGAGCACCGTGTACTCGCAGCGCGCGCTCGAGCCCACCGTGCCGCAGAACACCTGCCCGGTGGCCACGCCGATGCCGGCCTGCACGCCGGCCTCCAACAGCGCCTTCTGCATCGCCATCGCGGCCTGCAGCGCGCGGGCGGCGTTGTCTTCGTGCGAGACCGGCGGCAGTCCGAATGCGGCGATGAGCACCGCGCCCTTCTCGTCGACGCTGATCTTGTTGATGGCGCCGTCGTAGCGGTAGACCGCCTTCTGCATCACGGCCACCATCGCCTGCACGCGCTGCATGTCCACGGTGGCCGACACGCCGTCGGGCAGCGCCGCGAAGACCACCGAGACCCGCCGCAGCTCCGACATCCAGTCGGACATGCCCTGGTCCAGGCGCGACAGCACCACCCCGGGTAAGAACATGCGGAGCGCCGCCTCCGCCTCGGGGCGCATGGGCGCACGCCGCACCGGCTCGGCGGGCGGCAGGTTGTCGACGAGGCTGAGCCGCATGGGCTTCTGGCTCGTGGGGCCCAAGAGGCCGCCGTGGGAGGCCCCGTCGTCCGTCAACGGTGTCTTCCCGTCAGCGGCCAGCAGGGGCGCGGCGCGACCGGCGAACGGGCTCCCGAGCTGCGACCAGGCGTCAGGGCTCACCACGACCTGGCCCGGCGCCGTCAGCGCCCGCAAGTGCTTGAGATCGGCCACCGCCCGGCCAGTCGGCACCACCTCCCAGCGCTCCAGCACGCCGCCCACGTGCAGCATCGAGATCTCGCCCGCGCAGATGCACACGCGCATCGAGAGCGTGATGTCGTCGCCGACCGTGAAGCCCGCCAGGTCGCGCTGTGCGCGGAGGCCGCAAGCCGCTGCGGCGCGAGTGGCCCATGGCGCTCCTTTGTGGGCGCCGTCCCAGACACAGATGAGCGCGTCGCCAGCGAACTTGATGACGTCGCCGCCGTGGTCGATGACCGTCTCGACCAGCTTGCCCAGGTAGCCGTTGAGCGCCGCGTTGATGCGCTCCGCGCCGTCGGGGTGACCCGACAGGATCTCCGTTATGCGGGAGAAGCCGGTGATGTCGGCGAGCATCACCGCGCCGTGCAGCTGGTCGGAGACGGGTTGCTGCAGCGGCCTGGGATCCGCAGCGAGCCGCGACAGCAGGGAGGCCGGCGCGAATCGAGCTAGGTGGTCCACTTGTGTAGCGCCGCGTCGCTCAGTCGGGGTCGTAGGCGAGGCGGTCGCGGAGCCATCGCTCGGTCGTGGCTACGGACCAGCCCTTGCGGGTGGCGTAGTCCTCGACCTGGTCTCTCCCGATCCGCCCCACGTTGAAGTACCTGGCCTCCGGGTGGCACAGCACGAGGCCCGACACCGAGGCCGCCGGCGTCATCGCGAACGACTCGGTGAGTCCGGCGCCGATCTCCTCGGCCCTGAGCAGCTGGAACAGCGTCGCCTTCTCGGTGTGA
>SXGT01666277.1_pt1 | contig 13039 bp, 8 predicted proteins | sample 3176221 | NCBI WGS metagenome assembly SXGT01 (sample SAMN11356862, study PRJNA531348) | freshwater metagenome | isolation source: freshwater sample F1-120 | place: China: Fuxian Lake, Yuxi | collected 2017-12-25
CAAACGTCCTAATATTGAATCATATTTCAATAAATGAGCAAGAGTCGCGTTATCGGTCAAGTCATTCACGCCAACTATTTCAAAATTAGCGCCAGATTCAAGTGCTGCACGAAGGAAATTTCTGGCTATTCTCCCAAAACCATTAACACCAACTTTTATCATTTAGCCCTCGCTCAACATTCTTATTAAATTATTAAAATTCACAACGTTGTGAAACCTAATCTTACCAGCCAAGAGTTACTACTAGTTCAATAAATCAGGACTGATACTTGCTTCAGTATCTGGTACTCCCATTTCGCGTGCTCGCTTATCAGCCATCGCTAGCAAGCGTCGAATTCTTCCTGCAATTGCATCCTTTGTCATTGGCGGTGATGCAAGTGAACCTAATTCTTCCAAACTTGCTTGCCCATGATTAACCCGGAGTTCACCTGCTTCCTTAAGGTGATCTGGTATTTGTGGGCCAAGAATTTCCATGGCTCGTTGGACTCTTGCTGATGCTGCAACTGCAGCCCTTGCCGAGCGGCGTAAGTTTGCATCATCGAAATTTGCTAACCGATTTGCAGTAGCTCTCACCTCGCGCCGCATTCTTCGCTCTTCCCAAGCCAATACTGTTTCATGTGCCCCAAGTCGGGTCAGTAATGCGCCAATCGCATCACCGTCTCTGATAACCACTCGGTCTACGCTTCGGACCTCTCTGGATTTTGCAACAATTCCCAATCTTCTTGCTGCGCCAACTAGTGCTAACGCTGCCTCTGGTCCAGGACAAGTTATTTCTAATGCTGATGACCTACCTGGCTCCGTCAAAGAACCATGGGCTAAAAACGCTCCCCGCCATGCTGCCTCGGAATCACAAATCGCTGCAGAAACCACCTGTGGAGGTAATCCTCGAATCGGTCTGTTATTGGCATCTACTAAACCAGTTTGTCTAGCTAATGCACCACCATCAGCTAAAACTCTAACTATGTAGCGGCTGCCTTTGCGTATTCCACTTGATGAAACTAATGATAGCTCACTTTCATGACCAAAAACCTCTGATATATCTTTTCTTAAGCGCCGTGCACTTTGGGCGGTATCTAATTCAACCTCGATAATTATCTTTCCAGCCGCAATATGTAATCCACCTGCAAATCTAAGTAATGCAGATACTTCAGCCTTACGACAGCAAGGCTTAGTTATAGAGAGCCTACTTAGCTCATCCTTAACTGCTGCGGTCATTGCCATTTAACTTCCTCCGTAATTGATGGGATTATTTAAGCAGGTCTTAGCCGAAAATGTGGCTGAAAGCTGAAATTAATTTATCTCTATCATGGTGGAAAGTTTCGACTTTATCTGCTAAGTCATATGCCAAAACCCTGCCGCCACACTTATCAACAAGGCTATTAAAACCTGCATTTCTCTTATCTAAAGATTTATCAATTAATGCTATATCTATCTTTAGATCAGGAATATGATTTAAAACCAACTGCAAATGAGCCTCAAGTGACAAGCCAGCAAATTCATCTGAGATATTTTTATCAGGCAGATTAAATATCATTATCTTTCGCCCTTTACTGGCGCGAATTTGATCTGCCTGCTCCGTCAACAGAAAATGAGGCATAACACTGGAGAGCCATGAACCAGGCCCAATAGTTATCCAATCTGCTTCAGCTAAAGCTTTTTTCACCTCTGGAGTTGGTTTTGGTCGTTCTGGAATTAAGCGAAGCTCACTAACTTGACCAGTTGCTGCTGCTACCTCCACTTGTCCACGAACAACTAAAGTGCCCGATGAATCAGTGAATTTTCCTTGGATATCTAAAGGTTCTAAAGCCATAGGTAAAACTCTTCCTACAACCTTAAGCAATTGTCCAACTCGATCTAACCCCTGCACCGGATCTTGATCACGGTCCCATAAAGCAGTAAGCAATAAATTCCCGATTGCGTGGTTATCCATTTCACCATTGCTAGTAAATCGATATTGCATTATTTCAGCCCAACTTCTACCCCACTCATCATCGGCACAAAGTGCTGATAAAGCCATTCGAAGATCACCTGGAGGAAGTGAATTAAATTCAGCTCTTAAACGACCAGAGGATCCACCATTGTCTGCAACTGTTACTACTGCAGTCACATTATTGGTAAGTGTTCGCACCGCTGCCAAAGTGGCCGCGAGTCCATGGCCACCACCTAAACAAACAACCTTTGGCTCAGCGCCCATCTATATTTCTCTACCTAAATCTCGATGCAACCCTTTAGTCTCAATTTTGTATTTAGAAAGTTTTGAACCAATAGTTAATTTCGATACCAATTCCTGAGTTATCGCCACTGATCGATGTTTCCCGCCAGTACAACCAATCGCCAAAGTTAGGTACCTTCTACCTTCAGTTATGAAACCTAAAGCCATCGTTTCAAATAATGCTTGGTACTTACTTAAAAACTCCTGAACATTCTCACTCTTTAAAATCTCATCACTCACCGGCTTATCAAGCCCGGTAAGTGGACGTAGCTTTGGATTCCAGTGGGGATTTACAATAAAGCGACAATCTACAACCAAATCAGCATCAATCGGAATTCCGTACTTATAACCAAAGGAAAGGATATTTACTCTTAAATCAGCATTTGAATCCTCAATAAAATACTCATTAATCTTTTTTTCAAGCTGATGAATATTGAGTGAAGAGGAGTCAATTACTAGATCGGCACTATCTTTAACTTCGCGAAGCCTCTCTCGTTCTTTGGTTATGCCATCTAGAATTCGGTCTGAGCCTTGAAGTGGGTGCGGCCTCCTAGTTGATTCAAATCGGCGAACCAGCACCTCATCGGAAGCATCTATGAAGAGTATCTTTCGAGAAACCCCTTGATCTGCTAATTGGGCTAAAGACTGTTTCAGATCATTGAAAAAAGCGCGCCCTCTTACATCAATAACTACTGCAATTCTTTTCATAGAGACATTTACCAGGTCAATTAAATTTTCAAGTAACGCTGGTGGCAAATTATCGACTACATACCAACCCAAATCCTCAAGGGTATGGGCAATCGTAGATTTACCCGCACCGCTCATACCACTGATCACCAGTATCTCGGTATCACTCTTCATGTCTTCATCCTGCCTTGCATGTCAAGCATCTAAAATTTCACCAGTTTGCATATCCACTTTGACACTTGTCGAGCCAAGTTTTATCTGATCGGCAATTGATTTTGCCATTTTTTCACCGATCCCTGGTACGACTGATATCTCCTGCGTGGTCGCAGCTCTTAATGCAGTGACGGAACCGAAATGGGATAGCAATGCTTTACGGCGCACTTCGCCAAGGCCATCTATCTCATCAAGCAGAGATTCGAGCATAACTTTGGATCTCTTACTTCTGTGAAAATTAATTGCAAATCTATGTGCTTCATCCCTGATCTTCTGCAAGAGATAAAGAGCCTCACTATGTCGTGGAAAAATAATTGGTTCGCTGTTATTAGGTAACCACACCTCTTCAAGCCGCTTAGATAAACCACAGAGGGCAACATCTTTTATTCCGAGCTCTCTGAGTGCATATGCGGCAGCATTAACCTGTCCTTTACCGCCATCAACCACCACTAATTGTGGTGGATAGGCAAATTTTGGACGGCTTCCTCCCTGAACAGTTGTTTCTGCAAGATCAATATGCCTTTCATCTAAATAACGCCTAAATCTTCTTGTTATTACATGATGCATAGCTCTAGTGTCATCAAACTCAGATTCATCATCGATTGAAAACCTTCGATAGTCACTTTTCTTTGGTTGTCCATCCTCAAAAACAACCATAGAGGCCACCATGCTTGTGCCCTGAATATTTGAAATATCAAAACACTCGATTCGAAGCGGTAATTCAAGTAGTTCTAATTGCTCGGCAATATCTGCAAGTGCCCCGCCACTGATCGCAACATCGTTAGCCCGTTTGCTTAAATATTGGATAAGAGCCTGATTAGCATTTCTCTTAACCATTTGCACTAACTCCAGTTTTTCACCCCTGGCAGGTTGAATTACACAGACATTCTTTCCGCGTTTTTCACTGAGCCACTGCTCAAGTACGGTTACATCACTTGGCAATTGGTCAACTAATATTTCAGATGGTGGTGAAGCTTCTTCGTAAATTTTTGCCACCAAAGCGGTAATAATTGACTGATCCTCTAATATATTTGCTCTATCGATCACCCAAGATCTAGAACCAGTAATTCTGCCAGCAGTTACTATAAATTGAGATAAAGCCGCATGAGTGATCTCTTCATGAATTGATAACACATCTGCATCTACGTTCTCATTTAAGAATCGATCTGTGGATTCAAAAGCTTTGTTGATTGCTTCCAGTTGATCTCTTAATTTAGCTGCCTTTTCGTACTCTTCAGCACCAGCCGCTACTTGCATCTCTTTTTCAATTCTTACCGATATCTCTTCAGGTGATTTTTCCAGGAACTGCACCATGTCTTTTGCCAATTTTTTGTGCTCACTGATATCCACCCATTCAACACATGGCGCTGCACACTTTCCAATATCACCCAATAGGCATTGACGCTTGTTTCGCTTTGCAGTTTGAAAGTTTGCCTCGCTACAAGTTCTTACCGGGTAAATCTTTATCAAAGTTTCAAAGGTACTTCGTAGCGCCCAAGCATGCGAATAGGGACCAAAATATTTAACGCCAGGTGATTTCTTTGATCTAGATATGAATAATCTGGGATAATCTGCTGACAGATCAATGGCTAAATATGGATATGATTTATCATCTTTGAACTGAACATTAAAATCTGGGTTGTATTGCTTAATCCAGGTAAATTCAAGTTGCAATGCCTCAACCTCAGTATTAACCACAACCCAATCGACTCGATTCGCAGTATTTACCATACGCCTAGTTTTGATCTGTAAATTGCTACCAAAATATGAGTTAAGACGATTCTTAATATTCTTAGCTTTGCCTACATAAATAACCTTGTCATCTTTGTCAAAGAAGCGATAAACCCCAGGTTCAGTTGGTAAATTACTTGGGCGATAACTTTTTGGATCTGACATTATTTTTTCAAACTACCTGCAAGAAATTTTCCCGTATAGCTCTTGGTATTTTTCACAATCTCTTCTGGTCTGCCCTCGGCAACCACTAAGCCACCACCGGAACCACCCTCTGGACCGAGATCAATAACCCAATCCGCGCACTTAATAACATCTAGATTGTGCTCAATTACCACCACAGTATTGCCCGTATCCACTAATCTATATAAGACTAGTAGTAATTTTCTGACATCTTCAAAATGTAAGCCAGTTGTAGGTTCATCCAAAACGTAAATAGTGCGTCCAATGGATCTGCGCTGAAGTTCAGTGGCAAGTTTAACCCGTTGTGCCTCTCCTCCCGACAGAGTAGGTGCGGATTGTCCCAGCCTGACGTATCCAAGACCAACATCGCACAAAGTCTTTAAAAACCTAGAAATAGCGGGGACAGATTCAAAAAACTTATTAGCCTCTTCAATCGACATATCTAAAACCTGTGCAATCGTTTTACTTTTGTAATGTACCTCTAATGTTTCGCGATTGTATCTAGCCCCATGACAAACTTCACAAGGAACATAGACATCAGGTAAGAAATTCATTTCAATAGTGATAGTTCCATCGCCGGCGCAGTTCTCGCATCTTCCACCTTTTACGTTGAAAGAAAATCGCCCTTGCTGATATCCCCGAACCTTCGCCTCACTCGTCTCTGCGAATAAGGCTCTTACTTTGTCGAATACTCCAGTATAAGTTGCTGGGTTAGACCTTGGGGTTCTGCCAATTGGAGATTGATCAACATGCACCACTTTATCTAACTGGTCTAAACCAGTAATGGTGCGATGTCTGCCGGGAACAATTCTTGCTCCATTGAGTTTATTCGCCAGGACTGAATATAAGATGTCATTTACGAGTGTGGATTTTCCAGAGCCGCTTACACCAGTAACTGCTACAAAAACTGACAGCGGGAAGGTTACATCGATATCTTGCAAATTATTTTCTTTAGCTGATTTAATAGTTACTGATTTTTTTACATCAATCGGTCGTCGCTTTTTGGGTAACTCAATTACAGATCTACCAGATAGATATGCACCGGTTATTGAATCCTTATTTGCAATTAGATCTTGATAGCTTCCAGATGAAACTACTTTTCCACCATGCTCACCCGCTCCAGGGCCAATATCAACGATCCAATCTGCTGTTCTGATTGTCTCTTCATCGTGCTCTACCACAATGAGTGTATTTCCTAAATCTCTTAACCTAGTCAAAGTTTCAATCAACTTTCGGTTATCTCGTTGATGTAATCCGATACTCGGTTCATCCAAGACATATAAGACCCCAGTTAGGCCAGATCCAATTTGCGTAGCAAGTCTTATTCTTTGTGCTTCACCACCAGATAATGTTGCCGCGGGCCTTGCTAATGATAGGTAATCAAGACCCACATCTAGCAAAAAACCAAGCCTTGCATGTACCTCTTTCAGCACCCGTTCGGCAATTTTCTTTTGCCGTGCTGAGAGTGAAATTTCTTTTAGAAATTTTGCACACTCTGATATTGAGTACTCACATATCTCAGCAATATTTTTACCACCTAAGGTAACAGCCAAGACTTCAGGTTTTAGACGGCTGCCATTACAAACTGGACAAGGCGTTTGACGCATGTACGCCTCATACTTGTCACGACTAAAATCACTATCAGTCTCTGAATGCCGTCGATGAATAAAGGGCACAACTCCTTCAAAACCCGTTGTGTAGTTACGAACTCGACCATAGCGATTTTTATACTTTACATGAACCTCATAATCCCAGCCATTTAAAATTGCATTCCTTACCTTTTCAGATAATTTTTTCCACGGTGAATCAAGTGAGAATTTCAGATCTGAAGCAAGCCCTTCCAACAATCGAAGGAAATACTCAGATGATTGCCCGCCAGACCATGGTGCAATTGCGCCTTCGTATATCGAAATCGAATCATCAGGGATCAATAGATCTTCATCTACTTCAAGCTTTGTTCCGATACCTGTGCATTCAGGGCATGCTCCAAAAGGTGAATTGAATGAAAAGGAGCGAGGCTCAAGCTCTTCAAATGACAATTCACAATCATGGCAAGCCATGTGCTCACTAAAGGTTTTTTCTTTCTTTGGTGCACCAATTTTGATATCGACAAAATCCAAAATTACTAAACCATTTGCAAGCCTTAGTGCTGTTTCAATGGAATCGGTGATTCTAGATTTACTTTCGGGCTTAACGCTTAAACGATCCACAACTACCTCTACCGTATGTTTTTCCTGTTTCTTAAGTTTTGGAACCTCAGATATTTGATAAACAGTGCCATCTACTCGCACCCTCGAGTATCCCTGCGTCGTGTAATCTTTGAAAAGATCTGCGAATTCACCTTTTCTAGCTCTGATAACTGGGGCTAAAACTTGAAATTTACTTCCCTCTTGCATCTGTAATATTTGATCTACGATATTTTGTGGGGTCTGCTTGGCTATTTCTATCCCGCACTTGGGACAGTGAGGTTTTCCAGCTCGAGCAAAAAGCAGTCTTAAGTAATCATAAACTTCAGTAATAGTGCCGACGGTCGACCGTGGGTTTCGATTTGTAGATTTTTGGTCAATAGATACTGCCGGTGATAAGCCCTCAATAAAATCAACATCTGGTTTATCCATCTGGCCTAAAAACTGGCGAGCATAAGCAGATAAGGATTCTACATAACGCCTTTGTCCTTCGGCGAATATCGTGTCAAAAGCCAGAGATGATTTACCAGAGCCAGATAATCCAGTGAAAACAATTAGAGAGTTTCTAGGCATATCTAAGGAAACATTTTTCAGATTATGCTCTCTAGCACCTCGAACAATTAAACGATCATTCATCAGTTGCCTGCCTCCTGCATGCCTTTCAATTCTCGTTTTAACTCCCTAATTTCATCTCGAAGTCTTGCTGCTAGTTCAAAACTTAATTCAGCTGCCGCCAACTTCATTTGTGCAGTTAGCGATTCAATTAAAGCAATTAGTTCCTGGCGAGGAAGAGAGTGTGCATTTTTGCTGTATACACCACTAGTAAATCCGATTTTCTTACTTTTCGCTGCTAAATTCTCTGTGTCATCCGCCTCTTTTGTAATGAGATCTGTGATGTCAGCAATCTTTTTACGCAGCGGAGTGGGGTCAATTCCAAGCTCAGTATTGTAGGCAACCTGTTTTGCGCGCCTACGATTGGTCTCATCGATTGCGTTAGTCATTGATTTGGTCATATTTGCAGCATACATATGAACCTCACCAGAAACATTTCGCGCTGCTCTACCAATTGTTTGGATTAAGGAGGTAGTTGACCGCAAGAATCCCTCTTTGTCAGCATCTAAAATTGATACCAACGAGACCTCAGGTAAATCTAATCCCTCACGTAAAAGATTGATTCCAATCAATACGTCATACTCACCGCTTCGAAGCTCTCTTAATAATTCTACTCGCCTTAATGTGTCAACCTCAGAGTGCAAATACCTCACCCTAACGCCAAGTCCCAGCATATAGTCGGTTAAATCCTCTGACATTTTTTTGGTAAGTGTTGTAACCAATACTCGTTCATTTTTCTCTGCCCGAATGCGAATCTCATTAATTAGATCATCTATCTGGCCTTTAATCGGCTTAACGACAATCTTTGGATCTATCAATCCAGTGGGTCTTATTACTTGCTCAACTACATCATTTTTTGTTTTCTCTAGTTCATATTTGCCTGGTGTGGCAGAGAGATATACCTTTTGCCCACACCTGTCGAGGAATTCAGTGAATTTTAGTGGACGATTATCCATCGCACTTGGCAATCGAAATCCATGTTCCACCAATGTTCGCTTACGTGCAGCATCACCCTCATGCATTGCCCCAATTTGGGGAACCGTCACGTGTGATTCATCAATAACTACGAGAAAATCCTCTGGAAAATAATCCAGTAGACAATTTGGCGCCGAACCAACTGCTCTGCCATCTAGATGCCTAGAATAATTCTCAATTCCCGAGCAAAATCCTAATTGTTTCATCATTTCGATATCAAAAGTTGTGCGCATTCTTATTCGCTGAGCCTCAAGTAATCTTCCAGATCGTTCAAATTCATCAACACGTTTCTCAAGCTCTACTTCAATTTCTTTAATTGCTCTTTCCATTGTTTCAGGCCCAGCGGCATAGTGCGTCGCAGGGAATACATACATCTCACTTTCATCACGGACGATCTCACCAGTCAACGGATGTAAGGTCATAATTTTTTCGATCTCATCACCAAACATTTCAATGCGAAGCGCCAACTCCTCATACATCGGGATAATCTCAATTGTGTCGCCTCTAACTCTGAATGTTCCACGCTCAAAAGCCATGTCATTTCGTTTGTACTGAATATCTACAAATCTGCGTAACAACTGGTTGCGATCAATCAAGTCACCAACTTTTAAACGCACCATTCGATCGACATACTCTTGTGGAGTTCCTAATCCATATATGCAGGAAACTGTCGCAACAACAACGACATCTCTTCTTGTGAGTAGTGAATTTGTAGCGGAATGTCGCAAACGCTCGACCTCATCATTGACTGATGAATCTTTTTCAATAAAGGTATCGGTTTGTGGCACATACGCTTCGGGTTGATAGTAGTCGTAATAGGAGACAAAATATTCCACAGCATTCTTTGGTAATAACTCTTTAAACTCATTTGCCAATTGCGCAGCTAAAGTTTTATTTGGGGCGATCACTAGGGTTGGCCTTTGGACCTGTTCAATTAACCAGGCTGTTGTCGCTGACTTTCCAGTTCCGGTTGCTCCTAACAACACAATATCCTGTTCGCCTTTGACGAGTCTATTTACTAAATTGGTAATTGCAGTGGGTTGGTCTCCTGAAGGAATGTAATCACTAATTACTTTAAACGGTTCGACCCGACGAGTTAAATCCGATATCGGTCTCATCACTTGGCCTGATTTTTTATTTGAAGAAGCTCCCAGATTTTTTCGACTTGATCCCGAAGCTCTGATTCGCTTGCATTATTAGTTATTACGGTGTCGCAGATAGCCTCCCGTTGAGAGTTACTAGCTTGTGCCTGCATCCTTTGTTGAATTTGCTGACTACTAAAGCCCTTCTTTCGCAATCTTTCAGAGCGAACATCCTCTGTGGCTGCAACAGTTATTGTGTGATCAAATTTATAGTTATTTTTGGATTCAACCAATAGTGGGATTTGATTTATCACAATGCTTTTCTCATCTGCAGCATCGATAACCTTTGTAAATGCTTTCCTAATTAGCGGATGTGTAATTTGTTCAAGTTGAACACGCTTCTCAGCATCCTTAAATATCAGCTCAGCCAAAGATGCTCGATCAAGATCACCATTTTTGAGGACAACGTCTCCGAAAGCTGCTACTACCTGATCAAAGCCATTACTGCCACGTTCGACAACCTCTCTCGCTAATTGATCTGAATCAACGACTACTGCACCAAGATCTTCGAACATTTGCCCAACCATGCTTTTGCCCGATCCGATACCACCGGTAAGTGCAACTATTAACATGAGTTAAACCTTACTCAATAAAAAAATGGCCCCAGTTTCCAGGGGCCATTTTGGATTAATTCTTACTCTGCTGCTGGGGCTGCGGCGTCGGCTGCTTTAGCCTCTGCCTTTTGTTTCTTATGTGCCAGGAATCGAGATTGTGCCTCTGCGTACTGGCGGTCCCATTCTTCACGTTGGCCTTCAAAACCTGGCTTCCATTCCTGAGTTTGAGGATCAAGTCCTTCTGGATAAATAAAGTTACCAGCGGCGTCATAACGTGCTGGCATTCCATATTGCGCTGGATCAAAAGCCTCTATTTCAACCTCTCGGCCTTCGTTAGCTTGTTTTAAGGAGAGTGAGATACGACGTCTTTCTAGATCAATATCTATAATTTTTACAAACAACTTATCACCGACTTGCACTACCTGTTCTGGAATTTCAACATGGCGTCCTGCAAGCTCTGAGATATGAACTAATCCCTCAATTCCCTCAAACACCTTAATGAAAGCACCAAATGGAACTAGTTTTGTAACTTCACCTGGCACTACTTGGTTGATAGTGTGCGTGCGAGCAAATGCCTGCCATGGATCCTCTTGAGTTGCTTTCAACGATAGCGATACACGCTCTCTTTCAAAATCAATCTCTAGAACTTCAACAGTAACTTCATTACCTACTTCTACTACCTCAGATGGATGATCAATATGTTTCCAAGAAAGCTCTGAAACGTGAACTAATCCATCAACTCCACCTAGATCAACAAACGCACCGAAATTGACGATAGAGGAAATAACACCAGTCCTTACCTGTCCTTTTTGTAATTGATTTAAGAAAGTTGTTCGAGATGCAGATTGGGACTGCTCAAGAAACGCACGGCGAGATAAGACAACATTGTTTCGGTGCTTATCTAGCTCAATAATTCGACACTCCACCTGCTGCCCTAGATAAGGAGTAAGGTCACGAACCCGACGCATCTCAACTAGCGAAGCTGGTAAGAATCCTCGCAAACCAATATCAACAATTAAGCCACCTTTGACAACCTCAATGACAGTTCCAGTTACTACCTCATCACGCTCTTTCTTGCCTTCTACATCGCCCCAAGCTTGTTCATACTGAGCACGCTTCTTTGAAAGTATTAAGCGCCCCTCTTTATCTTCTTTCTGCAAAACTAAGGCTTCAATCCGATCGCCAACTTTTACTAATTCACTTGGATCAACATCATGGCGGATAGAGAGCTCTCTAGAAGGAATTACTCCTTCAGTTTTATAACCAATATCCAATAAAACTTCTTCACGGTCTATCTGTACAACAGTTCCAGTAACTAAGTCACCGTCATTAAAATTTTTGATTGTTCCTTCAATTGCGGCTAAAAAATCTTCAGCATTTCCGACATCATTTACAGCGATTTGAGAGGGGGTCATTAGATAGGTTCACTCCGTGGGGTAAAACAACTAGTAGGGACAGGAAGGCGTAAGGTTACTTTCAATCACTCGGTAGGGTCAAACTGAAGAGGTCTACAATCAGGTAATGAGTAGATATTTGCAGGTTTTAAGTAATAAATCAGGGCAATATCTGTTAATCAGCTCATTTCCAGCACGGTTGGCCTACGGGATGATCTCTCTTAGCATCTTCTTTAAAGTGCAACAGGCAACTGGGTCAATCGCAATTGCTGGACTGGCAACTGGGGTTAATGGAATTACTGGTGCAACCACTGCCGGATTGCGTGGAGCGCTGATCGATAAATTCGGAATGAAAATTCCCTTACGCTTTTTTGCTCCAAGTTATGCATTACTCATATTGCTTTTCTCTTCTGGAACTTCTAAAAGTGAGTTAGTGGTATTCGCTGCCATACTAGGATTTTCAGCACCTCCTATAAATTTATCAGTCCGGCCATTATGGAAAGTGACTGTCCCAAAAAATCAAATTAGAACTGCTTATGCAATAGATACTGCAGTGATGAATTCTGTGGGGGTTTTCGGACCACTTGCTGCGACCTCAATCTCATTGAGTTATGGTCCAGTCCGAGCTTTACAAATATGCTCTGCATTAATTTTTATTGGTGGAGCCGCACTCTCCTTCTCACCACAACTTAAGCGCTGGCGGCCAGAAAAAAAGACGGGTTCTGATCTTGCTGTTTGGCGCACGCCTGCTATGCAATTGCTGATGCTTGAAGGTGTTTTTATCGGTCTTGGGTGGGGCGCATTTGATATCGCAATACCTGCCTTTACAACTATTGAAAATATTCCGCAGCGGACTGGAATAATTTTTGCAGTTATGGCCGCTGGCAATGTAATTGGCGGTCTAGTTGCAGGAATGGTTTCAAAGAGCACCTCATCATTTGCTGCTTTTAAACGAATTTATTTGTTTTGGTTCATCTTCTCACTGCCGCTCGCCTTTACCTACCCGGACTGGTCAATGATGATCGTCACCGCAGCCATGAGTTTGATGGCAGGTGGTTTACAAGTTTTTTATCTTGAAATAAGTGAGGCTGTCAGGCCCAAAGGAACAGCTGTGGCAGCATTAGGCTGGCTCTGGACTGTTGAAGGAACA
>SXGT01013956.1_pt1 | contig 13036 bp, 10 predicted proteins | sample 3176221 | NCBI WGS metagenome assembly SXGT01 (sample SAMN11356862, study PRJNA531348) | freshwater metagenome | isolation source: freshwater sample F1-120 | place: China: Fuxian Lake, Yuxi | collected 2017-12-25
ACCTGCAGGCCTGTATCCGAATGGCCTGCAGCGCGAGTTGTTTCTGCCGACGATCGATTTGCTGATAAAGACCCTCGATGTCATCGAGATCGACGCTGGGATTGACTATCGGCTTCGTGCGCTCGAGCAAGCCGAGGTTTTTCATTCCCAACTCAGCCCCGCGGCATCGGAGTCGATTGAGCGAACTTTCAATACCATCGCCGGTGGAGCCGGTCACGCGCGGCCAGTCCAGTTGCTGGGCCGCAGCCTGCCCGTGCTGCATCGTGCGCCGGGCGTCATCTGGTTCGATTTCTCCACACTTTGCGAAGGCCCACGATCGCAGAATGATTACCTGTGGCTGGCCAATCGGCATCACACGCTGTTTCTCTCGGGAGTTCCACGCATGACTCGCGAAATGGCCAACGCCGCTAGGCGTTTCACCTGGCTGGTCGATGTTCTTTACGACCATCGCGTAAAGTTGATCGTCGGCGCTGCCTGTCCAGCCGACGAGCTCTACGTAGAAGGTGTGCACGCCGGTGAGTTTGCCCGTACCGTAAGCAGGCTTATCGAAATGCGCTCACTGGAATATCTGGCAAGTCCCCATCGGCGCGAGGACGTACTCGACATCGAGGGGGCGGTGGAGGGTGCTTGATCTGTTCGGTGCTGTCTCGGTTACAATGAATCGAGATGGCTGCCGGAGGAGAGGGAATGCTGCACGCTGGTGTAATGGCACCTGATTTTTCGTTGCCCGATGCCGACATGGAATGGTTCGACTTCGGATCCCTTCGCGGACGGCAGCATGCAGTGCTGTTTTTCTATCCGCGCGACGGTACGCCCTATTGCACGCTGGAAGCAGCCGATTTCTCCGATCACGAAAATGACTTCACCAAGCTTGATTGCGTCGTGCTCGGAGTCTCCCGCGATGACTGTCTTTCGCATGCCGACTTTCGCGACAAACATGGCCTGTCGATTCGGCTGCTGTCGGATGAGGAAGGCGATGTATGCCGCAAGTTCGGCGTTTGCCAGTATCGCGAACGCGATGGTCACAAGAAGTTATGTGTCATAAGGTCGACCTTCGTGGTCGACAAGGACGGAATTGTCCGTCACGCCCTCTACGATGTGAATCCCAAGGGACATGCCGCCGAGGTTTATCAACTCGTGAAAAGCCTCAATGGCAAGGGAAAACATCATGCTCATCGCTAGGAACACCGTAGTCACCCTCAAGTACAACGTTTGCGACAGCGACGGCGGTACGATAGACGAGGGGACCAATCCGCTGGTTTATCTGCATGGCGGTTACGGTGGCATTTTTGACAGGATCGAAGAAGAACTCCAGGGCAAGGCCATCGGTGATTCGCTTGAGGTAAGGCTGGAGCCTGAGGAAGCTTTCGGCGAATACGACGCGGATCTGGTGGCCATCGAGCCACGCCAGCTTTTTCCGGACAATATCGAGGTCGGGATGCAGTTCGAACGCGGCGCCGAGGATGGCGAAAGCGAAGACGGTCTTTTCACCATCACCGACATTGCTGACGACAAAGTTGTGGTGGATGGCAATCATCCGCTTGCCGGTATCAGTTTGGTTTTCTCCTGCACCGTGGACAGTGTGCGCGCGGCGACGCAAGAGGAGATAACCCACGGCCATGTTCATGGCGAGCACGGCCACCATCACTGAGTATTTTCGGCGCTTCGCCGCCAAGCCGTTGCCACAAAAATGAACTCGGGAACTCCGGCCGCAGCTGTCAAGTGGCCCGAGGTCCCGGCCTGCTACGGGTGGCTATCCCTCGACAGGCGCGGCAACTGGCGCCTGAAGCGTGACCTGATACGCCACGGTGGATTGATCGCCTTCATCAACCGGCATTACGGAACGGACGGCAAGGGTAACTGGATTTTCCAGAATGGCCCCCAGGCCGTCTATGTGGCACTCGACTACACCCCGTTGATTCTTCGTTTCGATGTCGAGGGGCAACTACACGCCCATACCGGCAGCGAAGCCGGCGCTCCAAGCGCCGTCTGGCTCGACGATGAGGGCAATGTGCTGCTTCAAACTCGGTCGGGCATCGGCTTGCTGGATGACCGTGAGCTTGGCGAATTTCTTGACGCATGCCGAACGGGCGGCGGCAATTCGCTGGATGATTGCGGTCTTGCCGGTTTGTCTCTCCGTCAGGATCCGATTTTCTGGCGTGACTTGCCACTGCAATCGATAGCACGGGATCAGGTAACTGATCGCTTCGGGTTCAATGCCGCTCCAACTGGCTAAGCTTGGCTCCCGGCCTCAGGCGCAGGAGCCGTCGCGGGTATCGTTCAGGATCGGCCAAAGGTGCTCCCAGGCATTTCCCGAGCAGTGTTTGCGGCAGTCCTGAAAAGCCACTGTGATGCGCTCGCCTTGTTCCCAGACTCTCACCACGCATCGATCGCGAAGGTGGCTGAGTTCGACGGTCGGCAATTCACGCGTCTGGCGAAAGTTCTTCAGGTCGAAGCGGCAGGCGCCCCGCCTGGGAATGTTCACCGTTGCTTCAAAAGCCTGAATCCTGGCCTTTTCAATGGAGAGCTTCAAGCGACCGTTGTAGCCGGTCTCATCGCGAAAATTGCAGTTGGTGGCGACATTCAGCGCCCGCGCAGGAATCGGGCGCGGCTTGTTCGTGGTGAATTGGGGCACGGATTGAGCCGATGCCCTGGGCACGCGGGCTGCCTTGGCCGGTGGCTGCGCCGCGTCAGGCTCGCTGGCAGGCTGCGGAGGGGCAGATGCCGGCGGCGCTGCACACGCGACTAGCAGCATGACAACGATCAACAATGTCGGCGCTTGGCGCATGGTGGATAAATGGTTCGGGAAGACAAATTATCGCTGATCTGTTCACATTCGAACTCGCCTTCAATGAGTGGCAATCGCGTCGGCAAGGCATTCGGCTTTGGCAATCTCCTTCCGGTAAGATCAGGGCACTCGCACCTCCACCATTCGTCAAAGGATTTGCTGGAATCGGAATCATGGGTTCAACAACGCGACGATTGCAAAAATACGAAGCGGAAGCAGCCCCGATCTCGGTTGATTTGGAAGCACCATCCATGGAGTGCTTTTCACCGTTCGGCCCGTTGATCGCCCGTACCCGCCTTCCTCTGGAACTGGTGGCTCAGATCAATGCCTTCGCGGACTCGCGAATCTCCATCGACAGCGGCAGTGAGATCTTGCTGCCTGCGGATTTTCTGTCATCCGGCGGTGAGTATTCTTTGCTGCGTCAGACGGCGAGCATGGTACGACGTTACGTTCTTCGCGCTGAGAACACGACGATCGAACGCGTTGATTTTGACGTCTTCTGGATAGTCAGCCAGTACGCCGACACGCCGAGCCCGGTACATTTCCATTCTGGTGACATCGCCGGCGTGTTGTATCTCAAACTTCCGACAGTGAATGAAGCGGAGCGGCAGCGCAGTTATATCGAAGGGCGTAAGGCCGGTTACATCAATTTCCTGATCGGTGGCAAGCAGCGATTCTCCAAGTCGCTGATCAGTTTCAAACCAGAGGTCGGTGATCTCTACATTTTCCCCGGCTGGCTGCTGCACGTCGCCGAGCCCTTTGTCGGCGGTGGTGAAAGGCGCTCGATGGCTTTCAATGCGGTCATTGGTCATGAGAACTCCTGACGTCAGTACGGCGGCGGGACTGGCGGCACTGGAGTATCTGTCCGTTGATCGCTTCCTGGCGGATGTTGTCGGGGCAGGGGCCCTGCAAAGTGCGCTGAATCTCGGTCTTATCGATCGCCTGCTCCAGGATGCAGTGGTTAGCGTCCGGTCGTTTGCTGCACAAGCCAAACTTGATGAGGATGCCACCGGACTGCTGCTTGGCATGCTGCGAGCGAATGCTGTCATCGAGGAATGCCCCGGGGGCATACGCCTTTCCATGGAATTCCGCAGTGCATGCCGCTATCGTGAGCTGATGGAGGCAAAGCTCGAGTTTGCGGCATGGGTTGCTCCTGATTTCCTGCAGCGGTTTACTACATTGCTTGTAGATCCGAGCGGTTTTTTCGAGCAGGCACATATCTTCAAGCTGTTTTCCTATGATCGATGCCTGGAGGTGACCACAGAGAATCTCGCCGCCACACGTCGCTGGATGCGCTTCACCACCGCGCTGACGCACTGTGAGGCCGGAGTATGTCGGCACATGCACGATTTCTCGTCTTCACGGCACTTGCTTGATGTTGGTGGTAACAGCGGCGAGTTTGCCTTGCAGCTATGCAAGTGGCTACCTGACTTGAAGGCAACGGTCCTCGACCTGCCGGTGGTTTGTGAAATTGGTGCCACACATGTTGCGACGGAACCTGAAGCATCGCGCATTGAATTCCACAAAACTTCTGGCGCGAACCAGGTTTTTCCTTCAGGGTTTGACACGGTGTGTTTCAAGTCGATGCTGCACGATTGGCCAGACGAACAGATGGTCGGCTTCCTGCGGCGAGCCTATGATGCCCTCGACGTCGGCGGCACGCTGCTCATTTTCGAACGAAGCAAGATCGAAACTGGTCCAAGTCCCATGCCCTATTCGCTGATTCCGATCCTGCTCTTCTTTCGTGCCTATCGTACGTCTGAGGATTACCTGCGCGCGCTCGAACGAATTGGTTTTCGGGATCTACACTGCGATAGGGTCACCCTCGATGTACCGTTCATGATGATCCGCGCACGCAAATGAACCCGGTCAGCATGGAGAAACAACTTGGCATCGCTTGAGTTCGCCGCGGGTGACGAGGCGCAGTTCGATTTTTGCCTTTGGCAGTATCCGGCTCGGCTGACCGGTCCGGACAGATTGCGTTCAGTCAGTATTCTTTCCAATTCGTTCGATGCCGAGCAAGTTGGTCCGCGCGCCCAGGAGATAGTCCTGGCCATTCGCCGCGAGATGGGCGACCTGCGCACCGTATGGGGCATCAAGCAGGCGGGAAAGGAAATCGCCTGGGAACTCTATTTTTACGATTACGCCCGATGCCAGCGGGAGCGCTCGGTGCCGCGCCTGCTCAGGGCGATCCGCCCTTGGGTCACCTGCAACGTCCCAAGCATTGAAAGCCGCCCCTATTTCATGTTCTCCGTGGACCTTTCACGCCAACTGTTGTGTGAAGGCGGGGCACTAGACGCGGTGCAGATGTACATCGGCAACATCGGCAGTACTGTTTCTTCGGGCATCTGCTATGAAATCTCGCCCGATGCCACCCGCCTGAAGAACTTCTATTTCTTTTTTGATGCCCGCAGCGAGATGCAACAGATTCAGGGCAAGCTGTTGAGTTCCGGATTTCTTGATCTGGAAAGCTTTAACCCGCAAAGCGTTTTGCGCCCTGAACTTCTGGATTGTGAGGTCATCGTCGTGGCCAACAAGCCCGATCGTGATGGCGTATATTTTTCGCGGATCACCCTTGATCAGTTGGTCTGGTTCCTGACGTGGATGGAATATCCCGATGAGCAGATCGAATTCCTGGAAAGTAATCGGCAGCGTCTGGACCACATGTTGTACGACGTCGGATTTGACTATCGCATGGAGTACGGGCAATTGAAGATCGTCAAGAGTGCCTACTATGGCGTCTTCTGACCTCCCGCCAAGGCCGCTGGCGATTTTTCGTCCTGGAACGTCGCTCGGGGAGCGCAGCCCTAAGGCCAGTCGTTTTGACCATTCGAGCTATGTCTCAAGCACCATGGAATTCCGGTGCAATCTCAAGTGTGTGCACTGCATGATCGAAGGCACGATGGATCGCTTGGTGCCGCAGAGCTTGGACCAGTTCAAGCAATTGCTCGCCCACAACGCGACCCATAGACAATGGCAGGGACTTATCCTGACCGGCTCCGAGATTACCCTGCACCGTGATTTGCCCGAATGGGCAAGAATGGCCCGACGCAGCGGTTTTGATCATGTGCGTATCCAAACCCATGGCATGCGCCTGGCGCAGCGCAACTACTGCGATGAATTGGTTGCCTCCGGCGTCGATGAGTTCTTTGTCAGCGTGTGCGCTGCCGATGCGGCGACTCACGACGCCATCACTCAGGTGCCCGGCTCTTTCGAAAAGACCATGCACGGGCTCGAGTTGCTGGATGGCTATGAGGGTGTGACGACCATCACCAATACGGTGGTCACTGCCCTGAATTTCACTCAGCTTTCGACCTTAGTTGATCGGTTGGCAACGCGGACTCGCTTGGCGCAGATGGAATTCTGGTTCTATTTCGCGATGAACGAAAATGACGACAAGCGCTTGATTCCACACATTCCTTCAGTATTGCCCGAATTAAAGAAAGCGATCGCACGATTGCGCGACAACGGCCTCGGCATCGAGGTCAAGAATTTCCCGGAGTGCCTGCTTGGCGGTGACCGGGATGTTCTCTACAACGATCAGCCCACCCTCTTCATTGATCCGGCGTTCTGGGGGGAGTTCATGCGAAACGGCTTTGATCAATGCATCTTCCGCAGTGAATGTTCAAGTAAACAATGTCTTGGCTTAAATTCAGCCTATCGCGGCAGATATGGTGATCACGCCGACCTGCTAAAACCTTTCAAATAGTATGGATTTAGGTTGCCTCTACTAAAAGTTCGCGGCACCAAAGTACTAGTATGGGGTGGTCAACGCGTGGAACTTCAGATTGTCAAGGATGACTTTCCTTTATTTATAAACAATCTATCCGTGCATGACGGTGCGGCTGAATTAAACTTACGAGTCGAATTGGCGTGTAAACCCACCCCTATTTTCATTGTTTGGAGAGGCAAGAATGGCAACGTTGCTGTTTTATGAGAAGCCGGTACCCCTGAACGTCGATGTTCATTTGAGAGCGCGAATGGGGTCGATTGGCACCGATGCGCGGTTTGCGGCACAAACCAATTCGATTCCGCTTGCTGCTGTTGAGTTCATCGATACCGCCCGCGAGTATCCGATAGCGTTTACCGGGCAAGAAGGCGGGGCGATGTTTCCGATTGCGCTCGTCGGTGTCCGGCACAATGAAAACCTGTTTGTTAACTCGGAGAATCGCTGGGATGGGCGCTACATCCCTGCCTTCGTGCGCCGCTATCCGTTTGTTCTTGCAGAAAAACAGGACGCCGATGATTTCAGCGTGTATGTCGATGAGGCATACCCGGGATTTGGTGCCGAAGATGGCGAGCGCTTGTTTACCGATACCGGTGAGCACACGCCGACACTCAAGCAGGCGCTCGAATTTCTGAGCACCTATCAGGGGGAAATCACCCGCACGCGAGTGTTTGTTGAGCGCCTTCAAGCCTTGAAGCTACTGATACCGCGAGTTCTGGAAGTGGTTCGCAACAATGAAGCACCGATGGTTCTTCAGGGTTTTAGTGTGGTCGATGAACAGCGCATTGCGGAACTGAGCGATTCAGATTTGCTTTCCCTTGCACGCGAAGGCTATCTGGCCTTGATTTACGCGCATCTCGGCTCCCTGGGAAATGTCAGTCGTCTGTCGGAACGGCTCGAAGCGCGCTTGGCAGCGGCCGCCAGTTCTACCGAGTCGGCGTCAGTTGTAGCCGCCTCGACGCCGAAGAAAAAGCGTGGAAACGGTAAGGATCTTGCTGCGGAATAAGCACGCATTGCTTGTGTCGTCGCGCCGATAATTCAGTGCCGGGTGACCGGCGGAGGGACTGAAAGTGGCAATGAGCTTCAAGGTGATGGGTAAGCCCGCAGGTGGGCTTGTACTCGTCGCCGCAATGGTTGTCGGATTGTCACCTCCTGCATTGGCAGAAGATCTTGCGGAGGTGTTTGCCCTGTCGAAAAGCAGTGACCCGAAATACAAGGCCGGGCGCTACGAATTCGAAGCCGTCGGGTATTCCGAGCCGCAGGCGCTCGCGGCATTGCTGCCCGTGGTGTCGGTCGAAACAACAGTAATGAATACCCGCCAGCAAATTCTCAGCAGCGCCAATGCCGTCTTTGGTTCCGGGCAGTCAAAATTTGCCACGAAAACCTCGACATTGACGCTGACCCAGCCGATTTTCAAGTTGTCTGCATGGCACGGCTACGAGCAGGCCCAAAGCAAGGTCAAACAAGCGGCAGCAAATTTCGGCGCGGTCGAACAAGACCTCATGTTGCGGGTCGCGACCGCCTACCTGAACGTGCTCGCAGCGCGTGACGCCGTCGGATTTGCCGAGGCCGAGCGGGAAGCGATCAAGCGTCAGTTGGACCTGGTCCAGCAGCGTTTCAGCAGCGGCTTGGTAGCCAGGGTAGGCCTCCACGAAGCGCGGGCGCGTTATGCCTTGAAGGATGCCGATGTCGTGGGCGCACGAAATGACCTCGATGACAAACTGCAGGCCTTGCGCGAAATCACGGGGAAGCCGGTACGAAATCTGAAAGCCCTGCGTGACGACATTCCCCTGGATCAGCCCGATCCTCCTGAAATCACCAAGTGGGTCGAGGTCAGTCTGCAGCAGAACCTGATGCTTGAGGCGCGGCGACAAGCGATTGAGATTGCGCAGCAGGAAGTATCGCGCCAGAGGGCCGGTCATGCTCCGACGCTGGATCTGGTTGCGACACACAATGGCAAGATCACCGGCGGGAGCCTGTTTGGTGGCGGCAGCAATGTGGAAACCACTGATGTCATGCTTCGGCTGACCATTCCGGTTTTTTCCGGTGGCAGCACATCCGCATTGACTGACGAGGCGGCCAAGCGTTACCAGGCCTCGCTGGAGGATCTTGAGCGTGACGCGCGGCAAATCGAAAGGGCAGCCAGGGCAGCATTCCAGGGAGTCACCGGGGGCGTCGTTCGAGTCAAGGCACTGTCCGAGGGAGTCGTCTCATCCACGAGTGCCAGGGAACTCAAGGTGGAGGGTCACAAGGCGGGGATCGACACCATTCTTCAGGTGCTCGACGCCGAACGTGACCTATATGCGGCAAAGCGTGATTCGGCAAGGGCTCGCTACGATTTCCTGCTTAACCGCTTGCGTCTCAAGCAGGCAGCGGGAACCCTGGCTGACGAAGATCTTTTCAGCATCAACAAGCTTCTGGAATAGCTAGTACAACCATCGGGACCGGCCGCAGAGGCTGCGCGTCCGAAACACTGGTTGGAGCAGGATGCTATTCGCATCTTGCTGTAAAGTGAAGGACAGCACTATGGCAAGTACAAGATTCGGAACCGCGCTGACAGCATTGGCGTCGTCCATCGCCAGGGCGTTCAAGTCTCCCGGCCGGCCGCAGGCGCAGGCGCAACGCAAAGTCCTGTTCGAAGCCATGGAGCAGCGTTTCCTGCTTTCCGCCGACGTGCTGATCCCGCCTCCGCCGCCGGCAGAAGCCGTTGCTGCCATTGAGGCGCCACTGAATACCCATGGAGCGGCGCAGGCGGCTGCCCTGAATGCGGCGTCGTCGCCGGTTCAATACACGATACAAGGCGACCAGGACGCGATTGCCGATGGCGGGAGTACGCAAACCGCCGGTGATCCGGGCGGCGTGGCCGCGAGCACGCCTTCAATCGAATTGACCGACCCGACGGTTTGGCCCGCTCCAGACGCAGGAGCGAAGCGCGCTGAAGCTGCCACGACAGTAGCCGCCGCTGCCGACGTGACGGGTGGGGACGCTGCTACCGCTAAAGGAGTCACCCAGGGTCGTCCCGATGCTCACCTGACGCCCGATGTCCTTGCTGACGTAATTCGGGCCGCCAGTGCGCAGTCGGTGCAGATGTCACTGTCGGCCTACCTGACGCAGGCACTGAGTCACCCCGCGCCTGCGCAGATTGTGATTGTCGATGCGGCGGTCGCGGCGCAAGACGCGTTGGTTGGGGATGTGATCGATTCGCTCAACGCCCGGGATCCCTCCGAAACATCGGCGCCCAGGGTAATGGTTGACGCCACGAAACCAGCCGATCTTGAGGTGTCTGCCCGCGATCATGAACCAGCCACTACTTCAGACGCCGTCCCGGCTACCGTGGCGGAGCCAATGGTGTATGTGTCCTGGCACGGCGACACCGAGATCGTCGTGATCGATGCGGAATTTGATGGCATCGCGCAGATCACGGATATTCTTTCGCCGTATCACGGTTTGGCGGCAGTGCAGGTGTTGTCGCACGGTTCCGGTGGCACCTTGCGCCTGGGCAAGACCCTGGTGGATGAAGGCCGCCTCGAACGTGATTCGCGGAGCATTGCCACCTGGGGACAAGCCTTGCGTCCTGGCGGCGATATCCTGCTCTATGGCTGCGATGTGGCCAAAGGCGTCGAGGGCATGCGGTTTGTCCAGGATCTGGCGCGGATAACGGGTGCCGACGTTGCGGGGTCCACCGACGCAACAGGAAGTCTCGCTGCGGGCGGCAACTGGAGCCTCGAATATTCAACCGGGCTCATCGAAAGCGCGCCTCTATTCCAGGCGCTGTATGCCGGCGACTACACGGACCTGCTCACCGGGCTGGCACCCGTCGTATCCGGCGCCTCGGTCAGTTTTACCGGTTCCGCGGGCAGCGATGTCTTGCATCTCCGTGTCAATGATGCGGGGGTGCTGGAGTACCAGTGGGATGGCAGCGTGGCCTACACCGTTCTGGGCGGATTCACGCTTGCCGGCGGCACGATCAGCGTCGATTTGCTGGGTGGCAACGACTCTGTCGTTCTCGATGCCAATGCCACCACCGGAATCAAGTTTTCCTTAGCTTCGCTGGCGATAGTCGGCGGCGCGGGAGTCGATGCCGTTTCGGTCGATGAGGATATTGACCTCACTGGTGGCTTCAACATCACGGCCGAAACGATTGCCATCGGATCGAAGGTCAATGCCGGCGCGGCGTCGATATCCCTGGTCGCCAGCGCGGTTGACAACAGCATTCTGGGAAATGCGCAGGCAAAAATTACGCTCGACGGAGCTGACCTGAGTGCCGCCACGATCAGCCTCACCGCGACGTCCAGCGTGACGGCATCGAGTTCCCTGAACTTTGGCCCCTTGGCAGCGGCCTTGATCAACGTTACGTCGAATGCGGAAATCGTCGTCAAGAATGCCGCCAAGCTGACCACGACCGGCAATCTGACCCTGCATGCGGATTCGTCGACCACGACATCCGCGACGTCGAATGCCGTAGGAACGGCTACCGCGACCAGCGCCGACGCTGCCGTAGCGACCTCGATCGTCAACGCAGCATCCAAGGTCAATGTGACGGGTACGGCTGTGCTTAATGTTGGCGGGGCGCTCGATCTCACCGCGAGCAGCGTCAGGACGGTTACGACCTTGGCCGATGGCAGTGCCGGTGGTTCGACTGCCGCGGGCGGCAGCGTCGCGGTGTCGACGGTAACCGGCGATACCCAAGCTTATATCGATGGCGGTGTGTCGGTTACTGCCGGCAGCGTCAAGGTCGCTGCAAGCAAGGTCGACAACATCACCACCAGCGCGAAGTCCTCAGCCGGTGGCGCCACTGCCGCCGGTGGCGCCACCAGCACCGAGACGGCCCTGAGCGACAATAAGGCGGAAACCAGTTCGGGCGCCATCACAGTTGCAGGGGCGGTCGCCGTTACCAACCTGACCAGCGACAGTCTGGCCTATGTGAACACCACGGGCACGGTCACAAGTACCGGCCTGCTGAAGATTCAGGCATTGAACAATTCCGACGCTGCGGCCACGGCGGACGGCAGCAGCATTGGCTCCGGGGCCGCCGGCGTGGGTGTGGCAGTCGCGATCACCCATGCTCGCACGCACAACGATGCCTACCTCGGTGGCGCCGGGGCAGGGCAGGTGACGGCCGGCAATGTCAGCATCGAAGCAAAAATGGCGGCCGAAACGGTGGTGCCAGCTGCAGCGCCGATGCAAACCTATTCGGCCCAGGCGACCTCAGGTGCCGGTGGCGGTGTTGCCGTCGCTGGATCATTGGCACTGAATGTTGCGGATACGACCAGTACGGCGGTGATACGAAGCGGAACTGCCCTCAATGTAACGGGTGCTGGGGCCGTGGCGCTGACCGCGGAAGACAACACGGCCAGTACTGCCGTGGCACAGCCGACGGGGATTGGTGCCGTTTCGGCGGGTAGTGTTGGCGTTGGCGCCTCGGTCGCCCTGAATATCGCCAACCATCAAGCGCTTGCTCAGGTGGCCAACTCAGTTACGGTCACCAATGCGGGAAGCCTGAGTCTCGCTGCCAACTCCGACAACTCGGCCACCACCTCTGCCAAGGCCGGTGGTACCGCAGGTGGAAGTGGCATCGGGGTCGGTGGTGCCGTGGCAACGTCGGTCGTCAATAACACCACGACCGCGGACATCGGGACCGGTGGCACGTTGACGCTTGGCGGCGCCCTGAGTGCCCTGGCAACCCATAAGGGCTCCTCGATTACGACCGCAGACGGGACCGCCGGAGGTGGAGCAGCCGGAGTGGGTGCCGTCCTGGGCCTGAACGTCACGAATGACGTGACGACGGCGACGACGAAGCGGAACCTGACGGTGGGAGGGGACCTCACGTTCGGGGCGTACAACTCGGGCTTGAGTACGGTGGACACCAAGGCCAGTGCCGCGGGGGCCAAGGAAGAAGCCGCCGCCACGGCGGCGGACACGAAGGGATTTGACGCCACGACCAAGGTTGATGTCGCCGCCAACACCATCGAGTTAGGTGCAGGACACGGCCTCACGGCCGGGCAGGCGGTCGTCTATCACAAGGGGTCGGGCGGCACCGCGATTGGTGGCCTGACCGAAGGCAGCACGTATTACGTCATCAAGAGTGGCGCCGACAAGGTCAAGCTCGCCACCTCGGCCGAAGCCGCCAAGGCCGGCACCGCCATTGACCTCACCAGCACCGGCAGCGGCGCGGCGCAGGACCTCACGATCGACAAAGCGCACGGGGTGGATAACGCCATCACGGGCGAGCGCAACCTGGCGGACAAGAAGGCCGCCGAGGGTGGCACCAGCGACACCGGCAGCACCACCGCGCCCAAGGCGGAAAGCTCCAAGGGTGGCATCAGTGTCGCCGCCGCGATTGGTCTCAACATCAGCAACTCCGAAGCGCGGGCCTACATTCCTGACAACGGCATCGTCACTGTCGGTGGCGTACTCAAGCTGGCCGCCAGCAACAACACCGACGGCAAGGCCAGTGCTGACGGCAGCGCCAGCGGCGGCGGTTCCGCCACCATTGGAGCCGCGGTCGCCATCAACGTCGT
>SXGT01073050.1_pt1 | contig 13034 bp, 14 predicted proteins | sample 3176221 | NCBI WGS metagenome assembly SXGT01 (sample SAMN11356862, study PRJNA531348) | freshwater metagenome | isolation source: freshwater sample F1-120 | place: China: Fuxian Lake, Yuxi | collected 2017-12-25
CGGCCGATCCGGCCAAATCCGTTGATCGCCACTCGAATCGCCATTGCGGGACTCCCCTTCAGTTCGCTCAGTGTGAGTTGATCCGGCTGATCGCGGCAAGCGGCAGCTCGGCTCGGGCAAAGGTGACGGCGGTGACGGCCCGCGCCCCGCCCTCTAGCAACGCCCGTGCCGCCGACACGAGGGTTGCCCCGGTTGTAAAGACATCATCGACCAACACCACCCGGGCCGGCAGGGCGCCCACCACCCGAAACGCGCCGCGCAGGTTCGCGTCTCGCTCTTCCGGCGTGAGCGTCGTTTGGGTTCGGGTGTCCCTGATTCGGACCAGAGCGGCTTCGGCAACCGGGTTTCCGGCCAGGTGGCCGACGGCCCGGGCCAACGTACCGCTCTGATTATAACCCCGGGTTTGCAGCCGTGCCGCCCCGAGCGGAATCGGGACGAGCAGGCCACCACCGGCTACCGGGGCGAGGCCCGCCATCGGCGCGGCCATGGCCTCGGTGATTCGATGCCAGCCTTCATACTTGAGCAAATGTACAGCCCGGCGGGCGGAGGGCTCCATCCACACCGCGCTGGCCACTCCGGAAAATTCCGGCGGCCATTCGCGACAGACTCGGCACTCGGTATCGGCGTCGGTCGGCTGGCCGCATCGTGGACATTGGGGGAACGGGAGCCGGGTCCATCGGCTTCGGCAAAGGGGGCAGACCAGCGGGTCTCCGGCGCCGCCCCCCGCCCGCTCTTGGCACAGCAGGCAGTGGCCGGGCAAGAGCCACCGCTCGGCGGCCCGCAGGGCCTCAGCCGAGGCGGCCAGCCACCGCGGCACGCATCACCTCGATCGGGGCCCTCAAATCGGGGAACCACCTCTCAAAGGCCGCGGCTCCCTGGGCGATGAGCACCTCTTGCCCATCGGCGGCCCGGTGTCCGGCTGCTCTGGCCTGTCCGACCCACCGAGTCTCGGGGCGGCCGTACACCAGATCGAGCACGGCCGCGCCCGAGGGGATTTCGGAAACCGCGAGGGGGAGCGGGTCTCCGGGATCCATTCCAAGCGGGGTGCAGTTCAGCACCAGTCCGATCCCGGTTTCCGGCCCCACCGTGACGCCTAACGTGCGGAGTTGGGCGGCGAGGGCGGCCCGCCGGCCAGCCGACCGGGACCGAATCGCCACCGCGGCCCCAACCGATTCGGCGGCCAGGACGGCCGCGATAGCACTCCCGCCGCTGCCGAGCACCAGCCACGTCCCTTCAGGGCGCCCGAGCTGGTCGAACACCGCCCGGATCCCGAGCGTATCAGTGTCGTCACCGACCAACTCGCCGCCCTCGCCCCAAAACGTGTTGCAGCTTGCCAGCGGGTTTTGGGCCAAGGGGCGTACCAGGATCGCGGCGCCGCGCTTGTGCGGAATGGTGACGTTGCCTCCGCCCCCCGCCCCTGCCAACCCCCGCATCAGGGATCCCAGCTCGGCCGCCTCACAGCGGAGGGCGACGTAGACCGCATCGAGGCCGAGCGCCTGGAAGGCCGCGTTGTACATGGCCGGCGACAACGAATGCCCGACGGGATTGCCCAATAACGCGAAGACTCGGGTCCGGCCGGAGATCATGGCGGAGTCGCGTCGCCGATCCGGGCCGCCACCGCCGGCATGATGCCCGCGAGGGTTCTAAGGGTAGCGCGATATTCCTCGAGATCACCGCCAAACGGGTCGTCGATTTCACCCCGCGCTCCGGTGAACCCGCCGTACTCCCCGAGCAGGTGGGCCCGCCCGGCGCCGCCGAGTTCCCGAACCCGGGCCAGGTGGGTCCGGGACATGACCAGGATCAACTGGCTCTCCTCAACCATCGCTCGGGTCAACAGCCGTGCCCGGTGGGCTGAGAGATCGAGCCCGTGCTCCAAGGCCACCAGATACGACCCCTCCGACGCGGGTGCGCCATCCCAGGCCCCGGTTCCCGCGGAGGCCACCGCGATGTCGGGCCGCCCGGCGTCCTCCAGCGCCCGACGAAGCAGAGCCTCCGCCAATGGGCTTCGGCAGGTATTCCCCGTGCAGACCATGATGACCCGGCTCACGGGGCGAGTCTCCCGACCGCCCGACGCAACTCGTCTCGCGGGATCGCGCCCGCGCGGATGATGGCGGGTACCGCGGTGGTGCAATCGATCAGGGTCGACGGCGGCACGTTTCCGAGGACCCCGCCATCGAGAACCATCAATGTCCCATCGGCCACCGCCGAGGGAAACAGTTCTTCGATCATGGCGGCGCCGGGCGCCGTTGGGCCGCCGGGGCGATTGGCGGATGTGGAGGTAATCGGGGTGTCGAGGGCGGTGACCAGGGAGGCCATGCCCCGGTGTCCAGTATGCCGGACCGCGACACCGCCCTCTTGGCCCCGGAGCCGCGCCGGTAGCCGGCCTTCGCCACCGGGCAACACCAGGGCCAGCGGACCGGGCCAACACGCCTCCGCCATGGCCCGGGCCGCCGGGCTGAAGACCAGACCGTACCGCTCGGCCATGGCCCGACCCGAAATCAGGAGGAGAAACGGCTTCCGCGGAGGGCGCCCTTTCAAGGCAGCCAACGCATCAAGTCCGGTGTCGTTAGGCAGCGAACCCAGCCCGTACACGGTCTCAGTGGGATAGCCGATCAGGCCCCCGCGACCGAAATGAGGGCGAACCAGGTCCACGGCGGCCGCAATCTCCTCGTCGGTCCGGAACGGAATCATCAGCGCCGCTCCTTGGCTATTGCTTCGGCCAGCACAAAATCGGCGGCAGATGTGATCTTGATGTTGGTCGTCAGGTCTTCGATCAGAGTGACGGGCTCGCCAATCGCCTCGCACAGGGCGGCTTCATCCGTCGCTCCGCGGCCATCCCGGCGCGCCGCCGCGAGCGCGGCGGCCAGCATAGCCCGGGGAAAGCCCTGCGGAGTTTGGGCCCGCCAGAGGCCGTCCCGCGGGATCGTGCCGAGAATTCGAATCGGGCCCGGACCGCTCGTCGCGGATTTCAGGGTGTCCGTCAGTGGTACCGCGGCCACCGCTCCCCGGCCCGCGCGCGCTTCGGCGATGACGGATCCGATCACTCCGGCCTCGACGAACGGCCTGGCGGCGTCGTGGACGAGGATCACACCCAGGTCTGATCCGCAGGCCGCCACGCCGGCTTCAACGGAATCGAGCCGTTCGGCACCTCCGGCCACCACCCGAAGACGCTCGCCGGCGAGCGACGCGAGCCACTCGGGAGGCGTTGCCGCCACCGCGGCCGGCACCACGACGACGACGTCGCGGACCGCGGGGTGCATCATGAAGGGGCGAAGCGAGCGGAGCAGCATCGGAACACCGGCGATCGGCCGAAACTGCTTCGCCGGCCCTGCCCCGGCCCGAAGGCTCCGGCCGGCCGCGACCACTACGACACCGACGTCAGGCCGCGAGAGCTCGGGCGAGTTCATCGACATGATCCAACGCAATCGTACGGACCCCGCTGACGGCGACATGGCGCCCCGATCCGAAGGCCCGCAGGAATCCCAGCCGACCGGCTTCCGCCAAGCGCCGGTCGACGCCGCCCACCGGCCGAACTTCGCCGCCCAAGCCAACCTCACCCAGAAAGAGCGCGTCGGCGGGCGTCGGACAATTGGTCAAACTCGAAACCAGCGCCGCGGCAACGGCCAAGTCCGCGCCGGGTTCGTTGAGCCGGACGCCGCCGGTAACCTGAACGAAGACATCAAGATTGGCGAACTTTTGGCCGGCCCGTCTTTCCAACACCGCGAGGAGCACGGCAAGACGTTTGGGATCGAGCCCGGTAGCAACCCGCTGCGGGGTGCCGTACCCGGACGGTGCCGCCAAAGCCTGGACCTCCACCAATACGGGCCGGGTTCCTTCCATCAGCGCCGTCACGGCGCGGCCGCTCGGTCCAGCCGCCCGGGAGGCGAGGAACACGGCCGAGGGATTCGGGACGCCGAGGAGGCCCCGCTCGGTCATGGAAAAGACGCCCAACTCGTCGACCGAACCGAACCGATTCTTGGTGGCGCGGAGCAACCGGTAGTTCAGCGAAGGTTCGCCTTCGAAATACAGTACGGTATCGACGATATGCTCGAGGGTCTTGGGCCCCGCGAGCATCCCACCCTTGGTCACGTGCCCCACCACCATGACGGCGACGCCGGTTTCTTTGGCGAACCGCATCAACAAGGCGGCGGACTCACGCACCTGCCCGACGCTCCCGGGGGCGCCCTCGAGCGAGTCGGAAAAGGCGGTCTGGATCGAGTCGAGAATGAGGAGGTCGGCCCGAACCTCGCGCGCCGAGGCCAGGACCGACTCGAGGTGGGTTTCGCCGAGGACCAGGACGCCGCTCGCATCTTCGACCAGCCGATCGGACCGGAGCCGGATCTGTTCCGCCGATTCCTCGCCGCTGGCGTAGAGCACCCGGCGCCCGCTCTCGACCATTCGGGCGGAGGCTTGGAGAAGCAAGGTGGATTTGCCGATGCCCGGTTCGCCGCCGATCAGCGACATCGAGCCGGGTACCAACCCGCCTCCGAACACGAAGTCGAGCTCGGGAATTCCCAACGACCAGCGGTGGAGCTTTTCACCGGCCACATCGCCCAGTGCCCTGACCCGATCCGGACGCCTCAACGCCCCGCCATCTTTCGGGGACCGCCGGGGTCCGGACGTCGCGGGCAGTCGTTCCTCCGCCACCGAATTCCAGGCGCCGCAGGCCTCGCACCGCCCGACCCACTTCGGGTGTTCATGGCCGCACTCGGCGCAGAGGTAGACCGACTTGGCTCGAGCCATCATCCGTGGCCGGCGTTGTCCCGGGCGGAGAAGCTGTCGAACCGGGTGTATTCCTTCGTGAACCGCAGGGTGATCTCACCGGTCGGCCCGTTTCGATGCTTGGACAACATGATCTCGGCCAGGCCTTTCTTACTCTCATCTTCCCGATCGTAGTACTCGGGCCGATGAATGAACATCACGATATCGGCGTCTTGCTCGATCGCTCCGGAGTCCCGCAGGTCGGAAAGCTGCGGCCGGCGATCGCCGCCTCGCTGCTCGGACGCCCGGGAGAGTTGGGACAAGGCCATGACCGGCACCTCGAGCTCCCGGGCCAGGGCCTTGAGTGACCGCGAGATGTCCGAGACCTCTTGGACCCGGTTCTCCGCGTACTCGGGGCTCCGCATCAGCTGGAGGTAATCGACGATGATCATGCCGAGATCGTTATCCGCCTTAAGCCGGCGGGCCTTCGACCGCATCTCGAGTAAGGTGATCGCGGGAGTATCGTCGATCCAGACCGGACATTGCCCCATGACCCCAGCCGCGCGGGCCAGGTTCGTGAAATCGCGGTCCTTGAGCAGGCCGCGGCGAACCGCCTGACTGTCGACCCGGGCCTCGGCACAGAGCATTCGTTGCACCAACGAGTCCTTCGACATTTCCAAGGAGAAGACGGCCACGCCATGGCCATCGACGGCGGCTTGGGTTGCGATGTTGAGACAGAAGGCCGTCTTACCCATGGACGGGCGCGCCGCCACGATGATCAATTCAGACTTCTGGAACCCGGACGTCATCTCATCCAAATCTGCAAAGCCGCTCGGAACCCCGGTAACCGATTTACCACTCTTTTGGAGCGTTTCAATGCGCTCCATGGTCGGCCAGAGCATCTCCTTGATCCGGACGAAGCCGTCGGAACGCCGCTCCTGCGAGATCTTGAAGATCCGCGACTCGGCTTGATCCACCAATTCGGCCGTGGGGAGCCGGGCGTCATACGCCTCGGTGATCGTCTTGGTCGACGCTTCGATCAGCCGGCGGAGGGTTGCCTTGTCTTTGACGATCCGGGCATGATGCTCGAGATTGGCGGCGGTCGACACCGACTCGACCATCTCGGCGATGTACTCCATCCCGCCGGCGAGGTCGAGTTCGTTCCGCCGGACCAGCTCGTCTCGGAGGGTGACGTGGTCGATGACCACCCGCTGCTCCGTCAGGGCAACCATGGCCCGGAACAGCCTCCGGTGCGGTTCCTTGTAGAACATCGACGCGTCGATCTGCTCCGCGGCACGAAGCGCCGCGTCTTGGTCGAGGATCATCGCCCCCAAGACGGCCTGCTCGGCCTCCGGGCTCCACGGCGCCCCGCGGAGCGGATCAGCGTTCGACGAGTTGTCGGGCGATGCGGACGTCATCCCAGGTAGGCTTTTTCCAGTTTGGGTTCCGAAGTAGGGCGGCGGGGTGATAAGTCACCACCAACGGCGTACCCCGGTAAGAATGCACCTTCAGGCGAAGATCGGATAGGCTCCGCTTGCTCCCCAGCAACGCTTCGGCCGCCGTGGCGCCGAGCGCGAGAATGACCTTCGGCTGGATCAGCGCCAATTGGGCCTCGAGAAAGGCGGAGCAACTCGCCATTTCGTCGGGCAGGGGTTTCCGGTTCTGCGGCGGTCGGCACTTGACCACGTTGCAGATGAAGACCTGGTCTCGCTCGAAGCCGATGGCCCGGAGGATGCCGGCCAGGAGTTCACCGGCCCGGCCGACGAAGGGACGGCCGGTCTGGTCTTCAGTCTGACCGGGCCCTTCGCCAACGAGCACCAGGCGAGCATTCGGATTGCCTTCCCCGGGCACCACGTTGGTCCGGCCCTGGGCCAAGAAACAACCGGTGCAAGCCTTGGCCGCCTCGGCCACGGCGGCCAGGTCGGCCCATGGGGACGGAATGCCGCCGGGCTCGCCGATCGTCAGCCCCGGGCCTGGAATGGGCGGCGCCCCGATCCGCCAGTCCTTCGGGGTCGGGGCGGCCACGGCCGGCCCTTCGGCCGAAACCGGAGGTGCCTCGCCATTCGCGACCGAATTCGCCGTCCGGGGCCGCGCTCCAGTCATGACGACTTCCTTGCCGCCAAGTTCGGCCTGTTGCTTGAGGTACTGGCGTCGGAGTTCATCCAAGCCGAACCTCGATGGCCGTCACGACGGCCTCGGCAACTTCGGCCTTGGTTCCGAACGGCACGACCTGGCTCGCCCCGGACGCGTCAAGGATCGTCACTCGGTTGGTGTCCACCTCGAAACCGGCACCCGGGTCCAACGCGTCGTTCGCCACGATCAGGTCAAGTCCCTTTCGGACCAATTTGGCCGCAGCCTTCTCGACCGCTTCGCCGGTTTCCAACGCAAAGCCCACCATCAGGGCTCCCGGCTTCCGAAGCGGAACGGTCGCGGCCAAGATATCCTCGGTCGGCGCTAGCTCAAGCGACAACGGGCCCGCCTGCCTCGGGCGTTTTCGGTCGAGCGAAACAGTCGGCCGGTAGTCGGCGGGAGCGGCCGCCATCACCAACACGTCTGCCGTCGGCAGCGCCTGGCGGACGGCCTGTCCCAGTTGGGCGGTCGATTCAATCCGTTCGACCTCGACGCCCTCGGGATCCGGTTCACCACTGGGACCGGTAATGAGGCGGACGGAGGCCCCGCGATACCAGGCGGCCTGGGCAATCCGAAATCCCATTTTGCCGCTCGACCGATTGGTGAGGACCCGCACCGGGTCGAGATTCTCCCGAGTCGGGCCGGCCGTCACCACGACCCGGCGTCCGGCCAACGGCCCCCGGCCCCGAAGCGCCCGGGCGGCGTGGTGGATGATCGTCTCGGGCTCGCTCATCCGGCCGGGACGATCGGAGGGGCCTTCAGCTAGCGCGCCCGTTTCAGGGCCGACGACCGCCACACCGAGGTCGACCAAACGTCGCAGATTGTCCTGGGTAGCGCCGGCGGCAAACATTGCGTCATTCATGGCAGGGGCAACCAACAGCGGCGCGGTCCGCGCCAAGCAAAGCGCCGTCAGGAAGTCATCAGCCATCCCGGCGGCGAGCCGGCCCAGGAAGTGGGCGGTAGCGGGCGCCACAACAATCAGATCGGCTGTTTGGCCGAGGCGGACATGGGCGAGGGCACGCTCCGGTTCCCAGAGGGAGGTCAGGACCGGGCGGCCCGATAAGGCTTCAAAGGTCAGCGGCTGAACGAACTCAGTCGCCCCCCGAGTCAGGACCACATCGACCCGTGCCCTTGCCTCGACGAATCGGCGGACGAGTTGGCAAGCCTTGTAACACGCGATGCCACCCGTCACGCCGACCACGACGTGACGGTCGGCCCACACGGTCAGACCTCGGACCGTCGGCGCCGCAGCTCCCGGAACGACAGATCGCCGGCGGCCAGTTTTCGCAACGCCAACGTCGTGAGCTTCTTGTATCCGTGGGCCTGCTCCAACTGGACCTGGCGTTCCTTCGGCAATTCATTGACCATCCGGGCAAAGCGGGCGGCCACCAAAATGCTGCGATACTTGGTGCCGGCATGCCGTGCAGCATCGGTCGGCGTTACGATTTCCATGTCATCCTCCGTTAGGTACTTGGTCCGTCAATCCAGCCCGGATTGCCGTAATGACTTGCTTCAAATTTGGCAGGCGCGCGGGCCGCCGTGACTCGACATCGAGAATGGCCGCCACCTGCGCCACGGCTTCAACCAGATCGTCGTTGACGACGATGTAGTCGTAGCGGTCGGCGCTCGCCAACTCATTCGTCGCGATGTCGAGGCGCCGCGCCAAGGCGGCGTCGTCCTCCGTCCGGCGGGCCCGCAACCGCCCCACCAACGCAGCCCCCGACGGCGGCAGCACGAATACGTGCACCGCGTTCTCGAACCGGACTCGGAGCTGCTCAGCCCCGTTCACTTCGATATCGAGGACGACATGCCGACCGGTTCGGAGCCCCGCTTCGACCTCGGCGAGCAGCGTACCATAGCACTGCCCGCCGTATTCCGCCCACTCCAAGAAGTCGCCCGCATCGACCCGCCGGAGAAACTCGTCCCGGCTGAGGAAGTGGTAGTGCTGCCCATCGACCTCGCCCGGCCGGATCGCCCGGGTGGTGGCCGAGATCGAGTACGCCACATCGTCCCGGCCGGCCAGCAAATGGCGGGCAATCGTCGACTTCCCGCCGCCGGATGGTGACGAAAGCACCAGCAGAAACGGCTTTAGGCCAAGTTCTCGAGCTGCTCCCGGAATCGTTCCAGCTCCCCTTTCATCTCAACGGCCAAATGCTGCATGGCCGCTTCGTTGGCCTTGGACCCAATCGTATTCACTTCCCGACCGATTTCTTGGGCCAAGAAACCAAGTTGTTTCCCGACCGGCCGATCGGCGACCAACGCCGCGTCGCTGGCGTCGAGGTGAGCCGCCAGCCGGACCAACTCCTCCGTGATGTCGAGGCGGTCGGCCAAGAAAGCCAACTCCTGCGACAGGCGGCCCTCATCGATGGTCCGCCCTTCCAACAACTGAGCCACCTGGGTTCGGAGACGATCCCGTTCCCGGATCAGCCGGACCGGCGCCAGCTCGGCCACCTGGGCTGCATGGCCCCGAATCAAGCCGAGCCTGAGCTTGAGTTCAACGGCCAGAACCTGCCCTTCGCGCCGTCGGCCTTCCCGGCATTCATCGATGGCCTTCACCAACACCGCCTCGACGGCCGACCACTCGGCGGCGGCGGCCGGGTCGACCGACGTAAACACGTCCGACTGGCGGCTCAGCAATTCGAGACTGATGGCCGGCTCGATGCCGGCGACCGCCGCCAGCTCGCGCAACCGGCCCATGGCGGCCGCCGTACCGACCGGATCGACCCGCGGCCCACTCTGGCCCCCCGGCATTTCGAGCCACCGAACCGAGACCGAGAAATGCCCCCGCTCAAAATCGCGGCGCAGCCGCTCGCGAATCTCATGCTCCAGGGCGGCCAGTTCGCTCGGCGCCTTGAGCGAGAGACTGAGGTAGCGATGGTTGACGGACTTGAGCTCGATCCGCAGGACACCCTGCCCGACCGCCCCTTCGGCGGCCCCGAACCCGGTCATGCTATAGGCCACGCGCCGAACTCCTTCACCCAGAGCCGCGGAAGATACCGGAAACCAGGGCTCGTAGGTAGCCCCGCGGTAGTTCGGTCCGAACCGGCTCTCGGTCAGGGCGAAGGCGGTAAGTTGTTGTTGGAAATAGCTTTAGGAAGGGAGACCAAACCTTGCCGGTCGGCGTTGGTCAGTTGGAGAACTCCCAACGCACCCCGAAGGAACTGGCCAGCCGCAGAACCGGCAGATCGGGGAGGTATCCGGCTCGGGCCGCTTGGAAGTTCGCCCGATCGTAGTAGGCGATGAAATCGCCGATCTTGAGCTGGATCTGGGCCCGGAAAAAGGTCGCCCCTTTTTGCGCAACCGGGAGTCCCTTCTGGTCCCGGCCGATCACCCCGGTCCCCCAGGTCTCCATCGATCCCTGGAGCTTGAGACCGAAGATCCCGCTTCGGAACGTGGGCAAGAACCGGCTCTGGATCGTGAGGTTGACGATTGAGTGGGTCGGCGGGACGCCCTCAGGCTTGGCGCCGACGGGGTTGCTGTACCAGCCATCGAGAGTCAACCACTGCTTCGGCGCGATCCGCCCGGACACCGTAAGCCATCGGGTGGGGCCCGACGGTCCGATCGTGTCGATCGCTCGATAGAGCGAATACCGCTCCGGCATGAAGGCGGCGGTACGCCAGTACCCGACCTCCAGGCCAACCCGGGCCCGCTCCCAGGCAACGAGCCCGGCCAGATCGGTGAGCGGTACCGGCGTGGCGGCGGCCAGCATCGGATACACGACGCGCGAGCCGGTGCGCCCCATGGCGCCGATCCGAAGGCCGCCCGGCCCATTAAAGCCGACTCGAGCGCTTAAGTACGAGGAGCGCCGATCGCCGTCATGCCGCTGGTATACGCCTTCGAGATCGGCACCGAACGCCCGGGCGGGCGTACTCGCCAGCGTCGCTCGGAACTCGAGCGGCGTCCAGCGATTGCGGTACCAGCCCCGGGCTTCGAGGTTACTGGTCCGGGTCCGGTAGCCGGCCTGGCCACCGAGTTGCCAGACTTGCTGGTCGATGTACTTGACGTGCCGATTCGGCCCCCCGAGCGACACCGCCGTCGAATCCTCGCGCCAGCTGCCGCTGCCGGCGATCGCCACGGCCCGGAAGCCGAGTCCGTCGCGCCGGGCCTGGTACACGGCACTGGCCTGGAAGTCGGCCCGATGGCCGTCGAGGCCCTGGGACAGCGTATCGCCCGCCGGATTGACGGCACCCGTGGAGGTCAACGCAAAAACATCTTCGCGTTTCGGTACCGAACGAAACAGCTGGATCATGGCTTTGATCCGGCCCGCCGGCACGTAGCTCGCCTGGAGCCAGGTTTGCGTGTTGGAGTACGAGCCTTGATCTCCACTTCGAAGCGGCACCGCCAAGTGCTCAGCCGCCACGACAAAGCCGAACCCGCCGGCGGTTCGCTTTTCGAGCGACGCAATGTACCGCGCGATCTGAAAATCGCCGCTTGCCACTCCCACCCTGGTGCGAGGCGGGAGACGGTCGTGGCGCCGGGAAAACAAGTGAACCCGGAGTTGGCCGGGGAGCCGTTCGATCTCGACCCGGTCGAAGAACGTCATCGCCAGAAGGCTGGGGTCGACCGTGACGCTGTCGGGGCCGAGCGGTTGGTACGGCACCCCGTCAATGACCAGTTCCATCGAGGCGGTGGCCCGGCCCTGGTAGTTGACCGGCTCGGGGCGGCCGAGCCACCCGCCCCGCCACACGAATACTCCCGGCACCTTCGCGAGCAGGTCCGAGAGGGTGGCCATGTTGTGCCACTCGAGCGAGTCGCGTTGGAACACGATCCGGCCCAGCGGGGCCATCAGCTCCGAGCGGCCCAAGCGGGGAAACACCGGGACGCGGTGGCGTCCCGCCTCATAAGTTTTGAGAAAAAGCTCCGAGAAGTCGGTCGAATCCCGGGCGGTCGTGTCGGCCCGGACGGAATCCGGGACCTGCGCGGCTAGTGGGCCCGCCGCGACCAGCACGATCCCCACCGTCACCCAGGTTCGGATCACGGCGTCGGTGGCTTGAGGGCGTGCGCCCCGGCATTCGGGGACCGGTCGGACGCCGGCCGGCCTCGAGGGCCGATTTCGACCGCCATCTGGAATTGGTTGTCGGTGTCCCGCGTCGAGTTGATCGCTTCCCGGGGTATTTCGGCTTCCACGCGAGTACCCTCGAACCGGAACTTCACCAGGGTCAAGGTCCGCTGCCTGACGCTGACGAGGCCGGCTCTGCCCGACCCGTTGTCCCGGAGATCAAGGTAGAATCCGTTGGCCGTCTCGAGGTTGCCGGTGGGGTCCGGGTCGAAATCGACGAAGCCGTCGAGGGAGTTCGGCGCGCGGGCACTCCACGGTGCGGGCGCTTCCGCAAACTCCAGCGTCAACGTGAGCCGCTCCCGGTCCATCCGTCCCGACACCTTGATCAAGTCGAGGGCCTTGAGCGCTTCGGGATTGGTGGTGGCCGCGACGGTGTCTCCGGCGGCGTCAACGAACTCGAAATCGAATGCCAACTCGTCCGCCGGCGCGGTCGATCCCCCGCCACACGCGATCAGGGCCGCGGCGCCGACCAGAGCCGCCAGCCGCCACCGCACGGTTAGGCGCCGGCCCGAGCCAACACGAACTCGGAAAACAGGCGGACACCCATCGCGGTGGGTCCCTTGACCATGGCGGCGTCTTCGCGGTCAGTGTAGGCGGTGGACGCGATATCGAGATGAGCCCACGGATAGCCCTCGACGAATTCCTTGAGGAACCACCCGGCTGTGATGCTGCCGGCGGCCCGGCCGCCGGAATTCTTCACATCCGCGATATCCGACTTGATCAGCTCGCGGTACTCATCCCACAGCGGCAGTTCCCAAGCCCGCTCGTGGCCCCGCTGCCCAGCTTCGATCACTTCGCGAATCAGCGCAGCGTCGTTCCCCATCACGCCCGAGGCCGTATGACCGAGTGCAATCCCGATCGCACCGGTCAGCGTCGCGATGTCGATGACACAGGCCGGCTGGTAGCGCCTGGCGTACGACAGGGCGTCCGCCAACAGGAGCCGCCCTTCAGCGTCGGTGTTGATGACCTCGATCGTCTTGCCGAGATGACTCGTCACCACGTCAGCGGGGCGATAGGCCGTGGCCGACGGCATATTCTCGGCACTCGGAATCAGCCCGATCACTGAAACAGCAGGCTTGAGCCGCCCCAGCATCTCGAAAGTGCCGAGAACGGCCGCCGCGCCCGACATGTCGTACTTCATGTC
>SXGT01877785.1_pt1 | contig 13034 bp, 10 predicted proteins | sample 3176221 | NCBI WGS metagenome assembly SXGT01 (sample SAMN11356862, study PRJNA531348) | freshwater metagenome | isolation source: freshwater sample F1-120 | place: China: Fuxian Lake, Yuxi | collected 2017-12-25
GCTGATGTCGTAGACATCAATGTAGTTGCCGAACACCGCCGGGGTGTTCACGTCATCGGCTTCAATCGGTGTGCCGGTAAAACCGATGAACGAAGCGTTGGGCAGGGCATCGCGCAGGTACTTGGCGAAGCCATAGGAAATTTCGCCGGTCTTGGCATCCACCCGGGCCCTGAAGCCATACTGACTGCGGTGGGCTTCATCGGCGATAACCACCACGTTGCGCCGGGTGGTGAGGGGTTCGGCGATCTCGCCAAACTTTTGCAGGGTCGTAAAAATCACGCCACCCGAGGCCCGGCTCAAGACCTTCTGCAAATCTTCGCGGCTCTCCGCCTGCACCGGGGTTTGTCGTATCAAATCCCGGCACATCGAGAAGGTCGCAAACAACTGGTCATCCAGATCGTTTCGATCCGTGAGTACCACCAGTGTCGGATTGGCCATCGCCGGGTGCTTGATCAGCAGACCGGCGTAAAACGCCATCAACAGGCTTTTGCCGGAACCTTGGGTGTGCCAGATCACGCCGACTCGCTGGTCACCGTGACCCTGGGTCTTCACGCTGGGCAAGCCATAGTCGGCAGGGTCTTCGGCCAGGTTTTGCGCGGAGCCTGAAGCACGAATCGTGGAGGCCACTGCGTGACGTACCGCGTGAAACTGGTGATAGCCCGCGATGATTTTGGCCAGCCCTGAGCCGGTTTCGCCGAAAACGGTGAAATGGCGCAGCAGGTCGAGCAGACGAGCTTGCTCAAAAATGCCTGCGATCAGGGTCGAGAGTTCCGGTGCCCCCTTCGGGGCAACCTCCCGACCATCGGTGGTGCGCCAGGGCATGAACCGTTCGAGATCAGCCGACAGTGATCCCACCCGGGCCGCAATGCCATCCGACGTCACCAGCAGCGCGTTGGTATGAAACAAGGCTGGACTCTGTTGCTTGTAGGTTTGCAGTTGATTGAACGCCCCCACCAGGGTTGCATTGCCACTCCCCGGTGCCTTCAACTCGATGATGGCCAGCGGCAGACCGTTCACGAATACCACCACATCAGGCCGCCGCCTGTTCTGGCCGTTGACTACCACGAACTGACTCACCGCCAGCCAGTCGTTTTGCGCCGGGTGCGCGAAATCGATGAGTGCCACCTTGCCTGCCGTCAGCGTGCCGTCGGCCGCGTAGTATTCAACGTCCACGCCTTCGGTCAGCAGTTTGTGAACACGCCGGTTTTCTTCCAGCAGCGATGGCAGTTCGGATTGCATTAGCTGACGCCCCGCATCCTGCCGGGCTTCCAGCGGCAGATGCGGGTTCAGACGCGCAACAGCCGCCTCAAACCGGCTTTTAAGCACGGCCTCAGCGTGACTCTCACGCTCCGACCGACGACCATCCGGGCCGATGTCCTCCTCACGCTCGATGCCGTAATCAAGGGCACGTAGCTGATCGAGCAGTGCGTGTTCAACGGCGGCTTCAGATAGAAAGGCCATGACAGCGTCTCAGGTGGGGATGGGGGATAACATCGTCTCGATCAGGCGGATCATGATGTCTTTGGCCTTGGGGTCAGATTCCGCCACCAACAGTGCTAATGCTGCCAGCCCCACATCGTTGATAACCGGCGTTCCCGCCCTGAACAATCGCCCGTTGCGGGCCAGAAAATCAACCAGCAGATAGGCACCGATGCGCTTGTTGCCATCGGAAAACGGGTGGTTTTTGATGACGAAATAGAGCAGGTGGGCGGCCTTGGCTTCCAGTGTGGGATAAGCCGGTTCGCCAAAGACCGTCTGTTCCAGATTGCCCAATATTGCTGCAAAGGCTTCACCGCGCTCACGGCCAAAAAGATCGGTGGCCTCGCCTCGTGCCATAAGTTCTGCCCTGAGGCGGGCAATTTCCGTCCGCGCTCCATCCAGAGTAGGCAATATCCCGCCCGGAGAGCCGACAGGCTCAGTGAGCAGTCCCTCGTCATAGCGTTGCAACCACAAAAAAGTCTGGGCGTAGCGGGTGATGACATCCACCAGCCCGCGTCCTTGATCGCTGGTGAGTGCTTCACCCGCAGCCGCTTTACGCACCAGTTCCAGTGCCGCCTCCAGTTCGGTGGCATTGCGCTCGAACCGTTGCCGATCCAGCGAATAACCCTGGGTCAGATGCTCGCGCAGTACCTGCGTGGCCCATTGGCGGAAACGGGTGGCACGACTGGAATTGACGCGATAGCCGACGGAGATGATGGCATCGAGATTGTAGTACTCGACCTGATAACTTTTACCATCGGTAGCAGTTGTTGCATTTTTTGCAACAACTGAATGGCGTTCCAGTTCGGCCTCCTTAAAAATGTTTTTCAAGTGCCGCGAGATCACGGATTTATCGCGCTCGAATAGTTCTGCCAACTGTTGCAAATTCAGCCACAAGCTATCCCCCTCCAGCCGCACTTCCACCCGTGCCGCGCCAGCGTCAAAAATCATCAGTGGTTGATGTGTAGTCATGAGCGATGCTCCCTATGTGTGTTTCAAATTCTGTCTGGAAGACCGAACGATACGCTTCTAGCGGTTGTTCATAAGGTACAAGTTCAATCCATAAAAACCGGGAGCCAATACATCACGGACAAATTCTTCTTCGGTTTTGCCTTCGCAAACGACTACCACGCGGCTCATCGGGTCGGTCTCCCGCCCAGGATGTTGCGCTTCCACAGCTCGCCCAGCGCGTAGTCCTGTAACCAGTCAGCCAACTCTGCTTCGTTGAGGCGCTTGAAGGTGGAGGCACCATTTTCCTGATCCACCACAATCACGTCGTCTGGTGACAGTTCGTTGATCAACTCCACCGACTGCGTGGAAACGATCAACTGCTTATCCTCAGCCACCTGCCTGAAAATATCCGCCAGAACATTTACCGCGTAGGGATGCAGCCCCAATTCTGGTTCGTCAATCAGAATAGTGTCGGGCAGCAATGCGGCAGGCTGCAAAAGCAGAGTCACCAGACAGATGAAACGCAAGCTTCCATCCGAAAGTAGATGCGCCTTGAAGGGGCTATCGGGGTGCCCTGCCTGCAGCCATTCGAGCTGAACATATTCCTCATTGGCTCGATGCACAAAATCATCGAAAAACGGCAATACCAGACGGACGGTTTCAACAATCCGCCGGTACTCCTGTGGATATTTTCGATACAGCATGAGCAGATAAGGAGCCAGATTCGCTGCATCCGGCTTTAAGCGCAAATTATCGTTGGTTGGGTGAATTCGTTTCACAACGGCGGTATCGCTGGTGTCGTGGAAGTGATAAACACGCCAGCTGCTGATAGCGGGTCGAACATAGTTTGAATGCTGATCCCTGGCATCTCTGAGCCTGGCTTCGGCATGTCCCTGCCCCAATGAAAAATCGGGGTTCATGACAGGCATTTCGCTACTGCCAAAAAATCGGCACTCCTCAGATTCAAACAGCAAGCGATTATCCGCTGAGGGTGCCAGACTGAACCGATAGCCTTGCTGCACATGCGTTGCACTCTCCACTGGAAACCAGAAAGCCATTTCCATTCCGGGTGTGATTTGGCGACCAAAATGCAGGAAGGCATCGATCCCGCCTTGCTTCTGCACATAGAGCTGTAATTGCTGCTCGTACATCGCATGCAGGAATTTGAACAAGCCAATGAAATTACTTTTTCCTGCACCATTGGCACCAATCAGGACATTCAATGGGCGTAGAGGGAAATTTTCCAGCCTGGCAATGGACTTGTAACCCTTGATCGTGAGTTTCTGAATTTGGGTCATATCATTCCTCCAACAATGGCATTAGAAACGATGCGCTTCCTTACATCAGGCTCAAATCATCCAGCGACAGTCGGCGGCCCTGGCACCGAAATCTGCCGTGATACCACGGCTGCCGGGGCACCCCCTGTCAGCCGTGCCTTCGGTGCAACGTCTTGTGGCAATGCGGCCAATTCCGTTTTGACGGATTCAAGCCGGGATTCCAGACTCATGCGCTCAAGAAGATGATCTTCCGGGAGGTTCGAAAGCAAGGCTTGCAGTTCGGTGATTTCGGAACTGAGGGACAGATACTCAGGGTTCATGATGAATGCCTCCATTGGGATTCAGGATTGCGTAGGCTTGATTCGGCCTGTTCGAGCAATGCCTCGACATCCGGTACGCGCAGTTCGCCGGAGAGGAGTTTGGGGAGGGGAATTAAAACCAACCGACACCATCGCGGCTACCAGCCCCAAATGGTTCAGGCGATTACCCTGGCTCTGACACAAGCTTGTCAGACATTTTTTTACTGACATTATGATTTATACTTACCCCGGTAAGACCCTGTCACTGGATGGGTCATCCAGGGTGTGGCAACCCGCCTGAGTTTTAAGCACTGCAACAAGGATTTCTGACATGATGCAACAACAAGAATACACCGTGCGTTTCACCACGCCCGCGTTCCCGGGTAATGCCGAGCAATCCGGCCAGTGGCGCACTCCGCCGTTCAAGGCCCTGCTCCGACAATGGTGGCGAATCGCCCGGGCCGCCAGCAATCAATTTAATGTTAACGTAACGGAAATGCGGCAAGCCGAAGGTCTGCTGTTCGGTAATGCCTGGCTGGAGGAGAACTTCCGCAGAAGCCGGGTATTGCTGCGGCTGGATCGGTGGGATGAGGGAACGCTGAGGCAATGGCCGGATGCCAAATCACCCGGCGGCAATCTGACGGTTCACCATCCCGAAGCGGGACGACACGGGAACAACGGTGGCCCGGTCAACGCCAGCCTGTATCTGGGCTATGGCCCGCTGCATTATCAGGGCGGAAATACCCGGCTCAAAGCCAATGCCGCCATTCAAGCCGGAGAAACCGCCCAACTATCCATCGCCGTACCGGAGAATGATGCCGCGCTGATCTGGCAGGCCCTCTGGTTGATGGATCGTTACGGCAGCCTCGGTGGCCGTAGCCGCAATGGCTGGGGTTCTTTCACCCTGACAGAAGCAAACGGCCAGACCATCGCACCGCCCGACATCCTCCGTCCCTGGGAACAAGCCCTGACGCTGGATTGGCCACATGCCATAGGCAGGGATCAAAACCGTCCCCTGATCTGGCAAACCGGGCCTCATGCCGACTGGCAGACCCTGATGCAGACTTTGGCTCGCATCAAGATCGGTTTGCGGACACAGTTCCGATTCCATGGTGGTAATGTGGCAAACCCCGAGAATCGCCATTGGTTGAGCTACCCGGTGACGAATCACAGGGTCAATGCCTGGGGCAATAACGCCCGCCTTCCCAACAGTCTGCGTTTCAAGGTCAGGCCCGCCCCGACCGGTCAGGGTCTGGTCGGGGTGATTTTTCATGTCCCTTGCCAACCGCCAGCCCGGTTTAATCCCGATCAACAAGCCATCGAGAGGGTCTGGAACACGGTACACGCCTTCCTGGATCAACCCGCCCAAAACCTGACCCGCATTAAGGAGTAAGCAGATGAATGACACGCTACTGTGGCAAACCAAACTGGCGGCCCGCATTCACGATCCGGCTGAGAAAGCCCTGGTGTTGTTGCGAGACCCGGAGGGACATGAAAATGGCACCAGCCGGGCACTCACCCGGCTGCTCGGGCTGACCGAACCCGGCACCACCGATACCCTCGACCCCGATAACGACGCAGTGCTGACGCGGGTACTGTTCAAAAAAGGCCTGCCGCTGTCGATTTATCGCCATATCCAGCGGGCCGACTGGTGGGCAGCCGCTGCGGATCGGCCGCAATGGCCGATGGAAGAAACCTCCGTAAAAACCCGCCAGGGTACCAAAACCCTCAAAATTGCCGACTGGGCACAGGTACGCTGGACGCAACAGCCGGTGCTGATTCACCCCCTGACCGGCCAGCAGTTCAGTCTCGGCAGCCTCCGCGATACCGACCTCGACGACATCAAAACCCGCAGTTTTGACCATTTCTCCAGCCTGCTCCAGCAACTCCAGTCCCCCAATACCGACACCACAACGCCCGAGTATTACCGCAAAGTCCTGCTGACCTACTGGCGGTTCGGCCCGGAACTTAGGGAGGAACAGGACAACGGTACACTGGGCCACCTGTGGCGATTGTTGCCGGCCGATACCCGCATTCCCGATCATTCCATCTGGGATCATCTTGATCTCACCTCGGCCTTTGCCGGGGCGTTTGCTGCGGATCCGAACGGCGAGGCGGCCTTGCTGGCCCTCTCCATCGGCCCGGTGCAGGGCTTCATCGCAGCGGCCCGTTCCACCTCTGATCTGTGGGCCGGTTCCCATCTGCTGTCACGGCTGGCCTTTGAAACCATGAAACCGGTATGCGAGCAATTCGGCCCGGATGCCATTTTGTTCCCGCGTCTGCGCGGCATTCCCGAAGTTGATCTGTGGCTCAGGGATGACATGAAATTGCCCGAAAAACTGTTTGCATCCTGCGAATGGAACCGGGGCGGCACTGATGCCAATCCGCTGTTTTCGGCGGCCCTGCCCAATCGCTTCGTGGCAGTGGTGCCGGCCAGCCGGGCACGGCAGATTGCCGAAGAGGTGACGCAGCGGGTACGGGACTGGTTGCAGACGCTGGGCAAGACGGTGGTGGATCGACTACTGGCAACGGCGGGCCTGAGCCAACCGGGGGAACAGCACTGCCACCGGCAAATGCGCGAACAACTGGAAGGCTTCCCCGAAGTGCATTGGGCCATCGTACCGTTCTCGCTGATCAAGCCTGGTAACGTGGCCCGCCAAACCGATCTCGACCTCAGCGGCCTGACCTCGGCCATGGCCCCGTTCTTTGGTGCCAAAGATGGACAGCCCTGCGGTTTTCTGGCTGAACCCGCCTGGCAGGTGTTGAGTCAGGGACTGAACTGGGACGATAACACCACCTTCTTTGCCCCCAATCCCGGTGTCCTCTACCCGGCGGTGTATGACCTGGCGGAACGGGTGATGGCAGCCGCCAAGGCCGCCCGTCCCTTCGCCCAAAACGCGCAACACGGCTGGCGTTGTTCCCTCACCGGAGAAACCGGGTGGCTGACCACCGACCCGCAACAACTCACAAAATCCTACCGCAATCAGCCCGACACGCTGTGGGCCAAGGTGGCAGACCGTAAACCCTCCTGGGCCAAAAAAGGCGAACACCTCGGAGCCTTGCCCGCCATCAAACGGCTGTGGCCGACCCTGTTTGCCGAACAGGTGGGACGGGCCACCGGCAGCCGCATCGAACGCTTCGTGGTCTCCACCCACACCATGGCCCTGGCCCATCAACTGGATCAATGGCTGGAAAAGGGCGGACTGACCGAGCCAGGGTTCACCTTCATGGCGCAGCAATATCGGCCTGAAACCGTGGCCCTGCCGCGCAAACTGATGCTGTCACACCGCAATAATCAGGCTCTGGGCGATGCCTGGCGCATACCCGGTTTGCTGGAACTGGCCGCCGCTGAAGGCATCACTGCCGCAGAAAGTGCCAGCATCCAGCGGCAGGTACGCCAGACCCTGAGCCAGGGCCAGCCACGGGCCATTCGCCTGGAAACCTACTACGGCCTCATCATGCTGGATGGCGACCGCATGGGAGCCATTCTGTCGGGCGACGAAAAAACCGCCATTTCCTTCCGGGACAGTTTTCATCCCCAGGTGCAAGAGGGTTTCGATCAACACGCCGCCCGGCAGGCGTTGATCCGGCACTACGGCCAGCACAAGCGGCCCATTTCCCCCAACCGCCATCTGGCGGTGTCTGCGGCCCTCAACGACTTCTCCCAGACCGTGGTGCGCCATGTCGTCGAACAGGAACATCTGGGGCGGGTGATTTATGCCGGTGGCGATGATGTGCTGGCCATGCTGCCGGTAGCCGATCTGCTGCCGGCCATGCAACGGCTACGTCATGCCTACAGCGGCAGCGTGCCGGAAGATGAATCCGTGGACTGGGGGGAATTACGCAAGAAAAACACCCTGGTGTGCAAAAACGGCTTTGCCTGGCTGAACGGTCGGCTGATGCGGATGATGGGTGAAAACGCTACCGCCTCCTGTGGTGCCGTGATTGCCCATTATCAGGCTCCGCTCGGGGCCGTAATGCGCGAACTGCGGGCCGCCGAAAAACGCGCCAAAACCGAGGGCGACCGCAATGCCTTTTCCATCACCGTCATCAAGCGATCCGGCGGCGCACTCCGGCTGACTGAAAAATGGGGCGAGCCGGTGACACTGCTGGCTGATCTGCGCGATTTCCTGATGAGTGATGACACCTCGCGCCGGGCGGTTTACCACAGCCTGGAATGGCTGACGGATCTGCCTGACCCTAAAAACCAGCCCGACATGCTGGAAGCACTGCTGGCTTACCAGCTCCGGTGCCAAAGCGATGGCCACACCCAACGTCAGGCCCCCGGACTAGCGCAACGGCTGGCCCGGCTGGCAGCCGCCCAACCCCGAAACGGCCTGAAGTGGCTGGAAAATTTCCTGACCGTGGCCGAATTTCTGGCGCGTGAAACCCGAACCGGAGGTGACGCATGACCGCATACCGTTTTCTGCAACCCGTGGATGTGTTGTTTTTGCGCGGCAACAAGCTGTTCGGCGACCCCGGCAGTTTTGGTGAATCACTGGTACCGCCCTGGCCTTCGGTAGTCGCCGGTGCCTTGCGCTCGCGCATGCTGGCCGATGCGGCCATTGATCTGCCCGCCTTTGCCAGGGGCGAGGTTCAGCATCCGCAACTGGGAACACCCGAATCTCCCGGCTCGTTTACCGTCACCGGCTTTCATCTGGCCCGGCGTGGGCCGAAGGGCGACTGTGAACCGCTGCTGCCGCTCCCGGCTGATCTCGTGGTCAGCGAAGGTGACGATGACACCCTGACGGTGCGCGGGCTGGCCCCGCTCGACCTGGGTGCCCGAGGGCTGATGTCGTCGGCCTCGCTGCCTTTGCTGCCGGTGCTGGCTGAAGAGACCCGCAGCAAACCGGCCAGCGGTTACTGGCTGACCGCCGACGGCTGGGCCGCATACTGCGCCGGACAGGCCATTGCACCCAAAACCGGGCTGGTTCATTCACGCCAGCTCTGGAGCCTGGATGCACGGGTGGGCGTGGGGCTGGATGCCGGTACCCGCAGTGTGGCGGACGGTCGGTTGTTCTCGGTACAGGCCGTCGCCATGACCCAACGGCAAGGTGCCAGTGATTTCGATACCGGCTTTCTGGTCAGCGTAGACGGGGCCGATCTGCCGACAGAAGGCCTGTTGCGTCTGGGAGGCGATGGCCGGGCGGTGAGTATTCATGCCGTACCCAACCCACCCGCAACAGCCACGCACGCAGACACAATGCTGGCACAGCAGCGTTGCCGTCTGGTGCTGACCAGCCCCGGCCTGTTCCAGGCAGAGGGTCAGGGCTGGCTGCCGGTCGGCACCACTCGTGCTACCGATGGCTCGTATCGCTTCGACCTGCACGGCGTCACAGGCCGTCTGGTCGCAGCGGCCATTCCCAGGGCGGAGGTCATCTCCGGCTGGGATCTGGCCCGCTGGCAGCCCAAGCCCGCGCTGAAAGCCGTACCCACCGGCAGCGTCTACTGGCTGGATCAACTCGAAGCCAGCCCCGAAGCCCTGCAAACCCTGACCGGTTCCGGCTTATGGGCTGACCCGCGTTCGCCGGACTCCCGACGGGCAGAAGGCTACAACCGACTGGTCATCGCGCCGTGGTAAGCCATCCCGTGGCGCGGCCATCCCGTGGCGCGGCCATCCTGGCCGCGTGACGTGACAGGGGAGACACCCGCGCTCCCGGCTTTCATATCCATCTCATACAGGAAGCTCACTCATGTTTCAAAAGCAAGCTGTCGTTTTTCTCTATGCCGTCAGCCCGGTGCATCTGGGCGCGGGCCAAGCCGTCGGTGTCATCGACAACCCCATACAACGTGAACGCCATACCGGCCATCCCTGCTTTGCCGGTTCCGGCATCAAGGGCGCGGTGCGGCATGGCTTCGAGGCCATCGGCGGTGACAAAACCCTGATCGACCGCCTGTTTGGCCCGGATGCTGCCACCAGCGACCTGCACGCCGGTGCCATCAGTTTCGGTGACGCCCAACTGGTGGCACTGCCCATTCGCTCGCTCAAACAGGGCTATGTCTACGCCACCTGCCCGCACGCCCTGTCCCGCGCCCGCCGCCTGCTGGCCCTCACCGGCAACCCGGTGGAATGGCCTGCACTGCCGGACATTGCCGAAGGCCACTGCCTGATTGCCAATCCGGCTTTACTGTCGGGGGATAAATTGCATCTTGAGGCATTTGAGTATCAGGTTCAGGTTTCGCCCAATCTGCCCACCGTATCGGAAAACCTGGCTGATCTGGCCCTGGCTCCCGGCTTCTTCCACGACAAATTCAAGATTGATCTGGTGGTGCTGTCGGATACCGACTTCAGCTACTTTTCCCAGCACGCCATGCTGGTGGAACCCCATGTTCGCATTGATGGCGACACCGGCACCGCGAAAGAGGGCGGTTTGTTCTACACCGAAAACCTGCCGCCGGAATCGCTGCTGATCGCCCCCCTGATGGCCAGCCAGACCCGAACGGGCAAGACGGATGAGCGCATGGATGCGGAAAAAGTGATGGAAAAAGTCAAAAACGTCCTCGACGGCACGTTGCTGCAAATGGGCGGCGATGCCAGCACCGGTCGCGGACTGGTACTGGCCAAAGTGGCAGGAGGTTGAACATGGCCACACTGGAACAACAACGCGCCCTGGATGCCTGGGAAAAATGTGCCCGGTACAGCAAAGACCATGTAAACATCGCCAAGGGTTTGCCGGCCCTCATCATGAACAGCGGCCTGATGCAGGTATTGGCCTTTTGTCACGACAAGGGAGGGGCGAACGAAGCCGTGGCCACGCACCTGCGTTGCTGGCTCAATGATCGCTTCAAATTCAGCAACACCACCGGCGATCCCGGTTTTGAATCGACGATGCAGACCCTGATGAACGCCAAACCAGCCGACTACCAGGCCATGACCACCGAAGCCTTTGCCTGGCTACGCTGGATGCGGCAAATGGCCGCCGCCCGTGTGAATTGACGGAGGAGAATGACATGGCGATTGCAGCAGTGCCCGCTTACCTGGGCAAAAATTTCAGGGAGGCCTCCCCCGGAATGCGGTTTGGCTTTCTGCTTCCGATCTGGACGACCCGAAGCGATCAGGAAAACGAAGTCAACAAAAGGGCTGAGGCCAAAAGCCGGGAAGGCGATGAAGTCAGGCAACTACTCCGTGAAGGCATGGATGTCGCCATACGGGAGCTTTACAGACGCCAGAGAAATCCCCTTCCGGGTTTATGGGTCAAAAATGATTTTGCAGCCAGGAATGCCTGGAAAGAAATTGCGGCCTTGACACCTGCCGACAAAATTCGCATGGAAGCCCTGTCGGCTCGACAACTTGCCCTGTCGTCCATGATGCCCGCCGACAGGATTCTGGTTCTGCCTGCCCAATCCACCGCCCCCTTCACCACCGGTCTCGGCAATGAACATCCGCTGGAAAACGGTTTTGCCTTTCTCAATCCCTACGGTTTGCCCTATCTGCCCGGCAGCGGTATCAAAGGGGTATTGCGCCAGGCAGCACGGGCACTGGCCGACGGCGACTGGGGCGACACCCGGGGCTGGACGGCGGACAAGCGTTATCCGCTGACGGTACAACAAGGCCAACAGCGGCGACCGGTACTGGATGCCGGAAACAACCCCGTCATGCTGTCGGTTCTGGATGTATTGTTTGGCTATGAAACCGACGCAGGCGAAACCACCCACGTTCGGGGTGCCCTGAGTTTCTGGGATGTCATTCCCCAGATCAAGGGAAACAACCTGACGGTGGACATCATGACCCCACACCAGGGCCATTACTATCAGAAAGGAGAAACGCCTCACGAATCCGGCCAACCCATTCCCGTCAGCTACCTCACCATTCCTCCCGGCTCCGGCTTCAGCTTTCATGTGGTCTGCGACCTGGCCCATCTCACCCGATTGGCCCCGGAACTCGCCGCCAACCAGACCTGGAAAACCCTGCTGCAACACGCCTTTACCCATGCCTTTCAATGGCTGGGGTTTGGCGCGAAAACGGCGGTGGGCTACGGTGCCATGCATCTGGATGAGCAGGCTCAGGCAAACCATGAGCAGGCAATCAGGCAAAACCAGGCACGGGCCGAGCGTGCTGCCCTGGAAGCCAGCCTGACCGAAAATCAGAAAACCATTCGGGCGTTTGTTGACAAGTGTGAAAAACGCCAGGCTGAATTGAATGGCGGAAAGGACAAGCAAAATACCGGTATCCACCAACAGGCCAGCAAACTCGTCAAGGATGCAACAGGCTGGAGTCCTGAAGAAAAACAGGCACTGGCTCAGGCCATCAGGCAGTGGTTGCCGCAGGTGATTGAAAAGGTTGAAAGGGATACTTTCAGAAAAATGGGTATTTCGGCACTGGAACAACCATGAATCTGCCTGACTACGACCCGATCCTGTCGCCGCTGCAATTACCGGTGTTGTTTTTCCCGAGCGCGAGGGTGCCACCCCCGGCACCCTGCTCTGGGGAGCCTTTGGCGAAGCCTTGTGGCAAACCTCATGCGCGAACCCCAAGCTGTGGCCAAAACCCGGGGGGGTTCGCGCATTCACAAACCCGCCTGGAATGCGGGTTCGGCGACGCGGGAAGAATTTTCAGGGCAAAAATCCACCGTTCAGCGAGAGGTTCGCGTATAATGCCCCGCGAACCCGCATCACAAGCGGGCTACAGAGGATGGAGCTGCAGCCCCATCTCGCCAATGCAGGCGATTAAGACATCTCATCGACCGTCATCTCGGTTTCGCACGTCATAGCTGCAGCCCCATCTCGCCAATGCAGGCGATTAAGACATCATTTGCAAGGTACTTGTCTTGCCAGTTCCGGCGCTGCAGCCCCATCTCGCCAATGCAGGCGATTAAGACTTGCAGACAACATGCTTAGGAAACTTACTCTCAGCTGCTGCAGCCCCATCTCGCCAATGCAGGCGATTAAGACAAGAAGTTCTTGGAACCTCTCCAACCGTAGATGGGCTGCAGCCCCCCCTCGCCAATGCAGGCGATTAAGACAACTTGATAGTAGCCATGATGTGCCTCTTTTGTTTGCTGCAGCCCCCCCTCGCCAATGCAGGCGA
>SXGT01085745.1_pt1 | contig 13033 bp, 13 predicted proteins | sample 3176221 | NCBI WGS metagenome assembly SXGT01 (sample SAMN11356862, study PRJNA531348) | freshwater metagenome | isolation source: freshwater sample F1-120 | place: China: Fuxian Lake, Yuxi | collected 2017-12-25
ATTTCCGCGTCTTCAATCCGGTGCTGCAGGCACAACGCTTCGATCCGGAAGGGCGTTATATCCGCCAATGGATTCCCGAACTGGCACGTTTACCCGATACCTGGCTGCCTCAACCCTGGAATGCCCCGGCTGAACAATTGAGCCAGGCCGGTATACACCTCGGTCAGGATTATCCGCTGCCCCTGGTCGATCTTCACGCCAGTCGGCAACGGGCACTGGAGACCTTTCAGGCCGTCGGCAAGCCTACCGATCCGGCAGGCTAACGAGGAGGAATGCTGTCCCGGCTCAGGTTGGTAACCCCGAAACGGATGACTCGAAACCGGGTCGCCCGGGTTTTCTGATCCAACTGTTCCGTGAGAATCGGTATTCTCTGCCGGATCCGGAAAAAACGTTTGGGTGGGCCTGGTACGGGCGACCTCGATCATCGGACAGCCCAATCGTAGCCTCGATGTAGCGAAGCGAACCGGCGTGGACATAGGGAGTCTCCTGCCTTGCCGCCAGGATGGCCATAGCTGTCTCCCCCTACAGACATCCAGAGAAGTACCAACATGAAAATAGGCATACCCAAAGAAATCAAGAGTCATGAACATCGTGTTGCCCTGATTCCCTCCGGTGCAGCAACGCTGGTGGCATCCGGTCATCCGGTGTTGCTGGAAACAGGTGCCGGTATCGGCAGTGGTTTTACCGATGAAGCCTACAGGGCGGTGGGCGTGGAAGTGGTGGATTCTGCCGCCCGGGTGTGGGCAGAATCCGGGCTGATTCTCAAGGTCAAGGAACCGGCTGAATCAGAATGGGGCCGGTTGCGGGCCGATCAGGTGGTTTTTACCTATTTCCATTTTGCCGCAAGCGAACGGCTGACCAAGGCCCATCTGGTCAGTGGCGCACATTGCATCGCTTACGAAACCGTCGAACTACCCAACCGTGAACTGCCGTTGCTGACGCCGATGTCGGAAGTCGCCGGGCGCATGGCCGTGCAGGAAGGTGCCAAATACCTGGAGAAAATCTACGGCGGGCGGGGGGTGTTGTTGAGTGGGGTTCCAGGTGTTCCCCCGGCACGGGTATTGATACTGGGAGGCGGGGTAGTAGGCTCGAATGCCGCCAGGGTCGCGGCGGGTCTGGGGGCGCAGGTCATCCTGCTGGATTTGTCGCTGGAACGGTTACGTCGTCTCAGTGAAATCCTGCCGGCCAACGTACACCTGATCTATTCCAACCGGCACAACCTGCTGGAACAACTGGCGCAGGCGGATTTGGTCATTGGTGCGGTGCTGATTCCGGGGGCGGTCGCGCCCCGTCTGGTGCGTCAGGAAGACCTGGCCCTGATGCAACCCGGGGCGGTCATTGTCGATGTGGCGGTCGATCAGGGCGGTTGTGTCGAGACCATCAAGCCCACCACCCATGATCACCCCATTTACACGGTGGATGGCATCATCCATTACGGGGTCGCCAACATGCCGGGCAACGTACCCCGCACTTCCACCCTGGCCCTGACCAGTGCCAGTTTCCCCTATATTCAGCAGTTGGCCAACCTTGGCTGGAAGCAGGCCCTGAAGGCTAATCCGGCTTTGGCTAAAGGTCTCAATGTCAGTGGCGGGCGGGTTACCCATGCGGCAGTGGCCAATGCATTCGGGTTGCCCTGCGAGCCGCTGGAAGCGGTGTTGGCCTCCGGGCAGGAACAGGCAGGCAGACAGGGCTAATCCGAATCATCTTCGGGGCATGAACCCCGGTTACGTAGATCAATGACACTGAGTATGCCGCGCAGCAGGTGAATCTCGGTTTTTTCGGGATGAGCCCGGTTGAAGAGGCGTCTGAGCCGACGCAGGATGGAGGTCGATTGCTTGCGGGCGTGCAAAAACTGTAATTCATGCAGCGTGGTTTCCAGGTGCCCGAAAAAAGATTCCATTTCTTCGGCAGTCGCCAGCGAGACGGATGGCGATTGGGGGCGGGGCTGATTCGCTGCCTTTCTCAGTTCGTAGGTGATGATCTGCACGGCGGCCGCTACGTTCAGTGAGCTGAAATCGGGATTGCAGGGAATGTGTAACAGATAATGACAGCGTTCCAGTTCTTCATTGGTGAGACCCGAGTGCTCCCGTCCAAACAAAATCGCCGTCCGTGTAGCGGATTGCCCTGCCAGTTCGGCACATTCGACCGGATCGAGTTGCGGCCAGGTGATGGAGCGTAGTCGGGCACTGGCACCGATGACCAGGCCACAATCGGCAATGGCCTCGTTGAGTGTTTCGCAGACATGGGCCTGTTCCAGCAGGTCATCGGCTCCCGAAGCCCGGGCCACCGCCTCGGAACTGGGGAAAATTTTGGGGTTGACCAGGGCCAGATCACTCAAACCCATGTTTTTCATGGCGCGAGCAGCAGCACCGATGTTGCCGGGGTGAGTGGTTTCGACCAGAACGATACGGATATGGGGTAAAATAGCCATGACGTGATGGATGGTTTCTAGTGGGCGGTTTTGAACAGGTGTCTTAATCTTCCTGCAAAATTCTACCATCCTGGTCATTTTATTTTTTAACCTGTACTCCCTAATCAAAATACCATGGATCCCATGCTCAACATTGCCGTGCGGGCTGCCAGAGTCGCCGGCGATATCATCATACGTTCTCTGGATCGGGTCGATCTGTTGACCATCACCCAGAAAGGACGCAACGACTTTGTCACCGAAGTGGATCGTCAGGCTGAAAGCGAGATCGTTGGCATTTTACACCGGGCTTACCCTGGCCATGCCTTTCTGGGCGAGGAAGGCGGCTTACAAGGTGCTTCCAATACGGATTACACCTGGGTGATCGATCCACTGGATGGCACAACCAACTTCTTGCACGGATTTCCCCATGTCTGTGTTTCCATCGGATTACTCCACCGGGGCAGACCTGACAAGGCGGTGATCTACGATCCACTGAAACAGGAGCTGTTTACCGGCAGTCGGGGCGGTGGTGCCATGCTCAATAATCGCCGCATTCGGGTAACCAAACAAACCGGGCTGAAAAATGCCTTGTTGGGTACCGGTTTCCCGTTCAGGGATCAAACCCATATCGAGGCCTATCTCGCCATGTTCAGGGAAATGATGAAAGACACTGCCGGTATACGCCGTGCCGGGTCAGCGGCACTGGATCTGGCATACGTCGCCGCCGGTCGGCTGGATGGTTTCTGGGAACTGGGTTTGAAAAAGTGGGATATCGCGGCGGGTATCCTGCTGATACAGGAAGCTGGCGGGATTGTGACGGATCTGGAAGGCGGTGAAGGTTACTTTGAAACCGGTAATATTCTTACCGCAAATCCCAAACTGCATCAGGCCATGCGAGACGTCATGGCACAACATCTGACTGATGCCCTCAGGAAAAATCAGGGGCTACCAACATAAGCCGCGACACCGTTTTGTTATTCCGGCAAGGAGGCTGGAACGCGGTCGCAATACTTTCAGTAGTCAACGACAGGTTTGCCTTGTGTGAACCCGTATGTCCCGGCTTGTGCGGGTAGCCAAATTGAACAGGCCGTCCGGTTTAGCCCTGATTCATCCGGGCCATGGCGGCCTGCCTGTCTTGTTCTACCTTCTGAACCGGGGGACGTTTTCTCATTTCCTCCAGGTAAGCTGCCGCTTCCGGCAGATATTGGCTGACCCGGCATTCCCCATACACCTTCTGGGTTGCTGCACTGACCATCACAAAGTGATTGAAGGCCACACAATCGGCGGCGGTAAAGGACTCACCGGCGATGAAGGGTTTGAATTGGGCCAAGCGGTGCAGGCCGGAAAGTCCCCGGGCCAGTTTTTCGCTGACCTCCTGCTTGATATCCGCCGATACGGTTCCTCCAAAAAAAGCTTCCTTGTACAAGCGTCTGGCTTCCAGTTCCACATTCAGTTCGATGTGAAAAATCAGTTCGCGACATTTGGCGCGTTCGTAAACATCAACGGGGTAGAGCTTTTTTTCCGGGTAGGCTTCTTCCAGGTACTCGAAAATGGCCTGGGATTCGGACAAGGTTCCTCGTTCGGTTTCGATGACCGGGATTTTTCCCAGTGGCGAACGGGCCAGAAAGGCAGGATCCTGGGAAGGGCGCATCATTTCCTCGCTGAATTCGATACCTTTTTCCAGCAGGGCCAGTTTGATCTTGTTGTAGTAATTACTGATCGGAAAACCCAGTAGCTTGATCATGATGTTGTATGTTCTCGTGTTACAGGATTGAGGGAGTGCCAATGGATGAGAGAATACTCGACACCCGATTGACCGGCATATTCTACCTCAACGGCAAGTGATTGAGGCGGGATTCGCGTTCATGCCAGTCCGGTAGAAAGTGGTTCATGAAATCGTAAAAGCGGGCATTGTGACCCCGTTCGAGCAAGTGAATCATTTCATGCACCAGGACATACTCGAGACAGTCGGGATGCCTGCTGACCAGTTCCAGATTCAGACGGATAGTCCGTCGGTTGATGCTACAACTCCCCCAGCGGCTCTTCATGGCACGCACGGAGAATTGTGCGACCCGAACCCCCATGATGGGCTCCCAGTGGCTGATCAGCGGAGGGATGGCCTCGAGCATGAGATTGTGTTCCCAGGTTTGTACCAGATGTTTTCGCTCTTCGGCAGTGAATCCGGCCGGTACGTGGAGTCTCAACCAGCCATTGCGTAGTTCTACCGCCGGGGAATGGTTGGTGGTTATCACGTTAATCAGGTATTGCTTACCCCAGACATGACGGGATTCCCGCTCGGCGTACAGCGGGGTTCGGGGAGTAAGCCGGGTCTGGCGTACCCTGATGACTTCCCGGTATTGGATGATCCAGTCACGGTTTTCCAGTACGAAGGCTTTAGCTTCATCCAGTGAAACCTGCCCGGGAATCGATAACTTGACCTGGCCATCGGGTGCACAGACCCTGAGTCGAATGTTACGAATCGGCTTGAACACAACATCGACTTCCAAACCGGCGATTTGCATTAGCATGACAGAAGCCTTTGAGGATATGGCCTACAACAATTCGGCTATTTCTCGATGAGGCCCGGTACGAATCGAGTGAATCGCTACTTTATTCAGGGCCATATCCTTGGCCGGATTTACACGATTCCCGTACCTGACAGTTCGCGATACAGGGCGCGAAATTCATCCGACATCTTGTGGCCGGGTTCCAGGTACACGAGGGGTTTGCAATGACTGTGCGATTCACGCACCTTGATGGAGGAGGACAGACGGGTTTGCAGGACGGGGAGCCCCGATTCTTCCAGTTCCCTGACCAGTTGTTGGGGCAGGTTGGCCCGTCCCTGGAACTGGTTGACCACAATGCCTTCGACTTCCAGGCTATTGTTGTGGTCAGCTTTCATTTCAGCCACCACCGCCAACAGGGTGTAGAGGGCTTCCCGGGAAAAGGCATCACAATCAAAGGGAATCAGGCAGCGATGCGCCGCGATCAAGGCAGAGCGGCTATAGAAGTTGAGTACCGGTGGGGTATCGATGTAAATGCTCTCGAATCCCTCCAGTGCCTCAAGTACTTCCCGTAGTTTATAGATTTTATAACGCGATTCGAGTCGTCCCTGCAAAGGTTCCAGTTCAGGGTGCGAAGGGATGATATAGAGATTGGGAAAGGGTGTCTCATGGATGACGCTGCCCAATCCCTCTTCTTCACTTTTCCCGAACGGGTTGAGGCTCAGAACCGCCTTGAAGAAATAGGCGATGGTCGCATCGGGATCGGCTACCTTGTCTCCGAGCAGATAATGGGATGAATTGCCTTGTACATCCAGATCGATGACCAGTGTTTTCTTGCCCTCGGTGGCGTTGATGGCGGCCAGATTACAGGCAATGGTGGATTTACCCACCCCCCCTTTTTGATTGAAGACGACCCTGCGCATATTCTTTTTCTCTGTGTTGGTGGTAACGGGAAAACAGGCTTTTCCTGCCTACGGTGCGGCCATGTCGACCGAACTCAATCATAGCCCGAGTATAGGCGAAACGACAACGATCCGGTAGACAAGGTTTTTTCGCTATGGTCGAGCCGACTCGCCAGTCAGTGTGACGATGACAGAGCGAGGTCCACCGGCTTCACGGTGCTCTCCCAGATAAATACCTTGCCAGGTACCCAGCAGCAAACGTCCGCCTCCGATCGGCAACATCAGGTGATGACCCAACAGGCTGGCCTTGATGTGAGCCGGCATGTCATCCGCACCTTCCAGGGTGTGGGTATAGTGCGCCGCATTGTCGGGAATCAAATGGTTCAGGTGGGTTTCCAGGTCCTGCCGCACATCGGGGTCGGCATTTTCATTCAGGGTTAGCGAAGCCGAGGTATGCTGGATGAAAAAATGCGCCAGTCCCGTGCTGATCTGCCCGATTTCGGCCAGTTGACCCAGTAACTCCCGGGTCACGAGGTGAAACCCCCGGGGGCGGGATTTCAGGATGATATGCTTTTGAAACCACATATTTGATGCATTCATTATGGACATTGATCCATCAGGATAGGTTAATTAGCCGATCTGTTCAATAAAGCCCTCTGTTGCACAGCCATTCTCATTGTGACTGTTTGAGCCAGTCTGATAAGGTTTGAGCCAAACGATGAGCCGGGAGGAACGACCCCGTCAGTCGCGCCCGAGCATCGCAAGATAACGCAGATTTTCGCCGATGATTTTCCGTTTTATCTGCGTGTATCTGCGGATAGCATTTCTCAAGTTTCAGTGTTCGGTCTGGATGAGTCTCGTTGGCCGGGTGACCGGATTCCAGCTGCACTGCTGGAAATGCGGGTAGTTTTGGGCTGAGGGATGATCAAGGCCTGTTGCGCTGGCAACGGATCAGGTCCGATGTGGATGGATGGCATAGATCCCGTCCTGAGTAGCTACTGATGGCTCACCTTGTTGCACTGTTGATGGCCAGCCCCGCTACCCTGTTGTCTATCAGGGTCTCCAGTGCGTGATATTGCGGGCTACCGAAATCGGGACGCTCAAGGTTTTCCGGCAACCCCCGGGTATCGACCATGAATCGGCTTTCGTCGTTATTCCGACTCAATACATCCTGAATCATCCGGGCCGAACTCCCGGTGGCAGTGGCCAATCGGGCAAAAATAATACCTGAACGATCGGCGGCCAGATCGACGAAACTAAAACCACTGCCGCCATGGGTATCGTTCAGTTCCTTGGCCAAGCCCATCAGATGGCTGAATTCACCGGTTGTGGTCAGTGCCAACGCGGCTGAGGCGAGAAAATGCTGTGCCGTATCGACCCTTCCGTTGAGCAGCACCTTGAGATGGCCCGGATTCCCATCCCGGGATGTTCCATTCACATAGGCATTCAATACCCGGATGACAGCCGTGTTTTCGGCCATGGCAAGGTCATCGGTCAAGGAGCGATCCCGGGCCAAACCGAACAGGACGTACATGAGATGCCCCAAACGGACAAAACGGGTATGGCTGCTGAGTGCCAGGGTTTTGCGTAACCGCAAGTCATAAATCCTGTGCCGTTCCCGGCTGACCCAATCCTCGACCCAGTTTTCAGCCAGGTCGAACCATTCATCCTTCCAGAGCACTGACACCTGCAACAGGTCATCCTGAACATGCCAACCGGTCACCCGTTGTTCCCACAGACGTACATAGTGGCCGTAGCCTGCCAGACTGGCCAGGGGTCGCAGAAAATTTGAAATCAGGCCCGCCGAAAACGCCAGCTGCCCCAGGTGGATCCGGGCCGTTCCGCCCGATTCAGGATGACTATCCAGCAGAACAGCAACATTGATGAACAGCGGAAGTGCGGCTGTCAGCCGGAAAGATACTTCACACAACAACCGGGGTGAGTCGGCACGGCAACGGATACGTCCCTCCGTTTGTCTGCGGGCCAGCAACAGTGCGGCTACCCTTTCAATATCGCGGGCCGACATGACCAGTCGTTTCTCTCCGGCAACCTCGGCATTCGCATCAACCATCTGGCGCAGCAACACCCGTGGTGTTGCCGGAAGTTCGGGACTTGCCAGCTCGGTTCCATCCGGATGAGGCCGGGTATCCAGAATCAACACACACAAGATCAGCAGGAAAAGAAGGGCGAAGCAGGACAGGTAAAACAAATATACCCATCGCCGACTGAAAACCGGGAGCGGCCTGGTGGTCAGCATGTCATCCCCTCAAACGCCAAAGCAGGATGCGCGGTAAACGGGAGCAGGAAAAGGAATGAATCATCTGTTGCCAGTAATCCGGCCCAAAATATACAGGATCGAAAGGGCGGGAAGGTTAGTGCGTCACCCCGCTGTCGTCAATCGTTCATTGGTCCCTGCAGCCGTTGATGATGCCGGCAAGCAGCAATTCTCATTATGACTGCTTGAGCCAGTCGAATAGGGTTTGAGCCAAACGATGAGCCGGGAGGAACGACCCCGTCAGTCGCGCCCGAGCATCGCAGCTTCTGTCGATCCCCGCCAGAACGATCCGCTCCGGGTATACGCGCGACTTACGGGTGTCTTTTCTTTTGGATACTTTTCTGCAGGCCTGGCCAAAGAAAAGTATCCCGCCTTCGGGGGCGGGCACTCGATTCAAATTCACGTCGCGACAGCGACACAAAACCAATCGACCTCCCCCATCCCGTCCCGGTGGGTCGAATAGGGCTAAATTTCGCCATCATGAGAATGGCTGGCCGGCGAGCTGAGTCCTGAAAAAAGCTGTGCCGTTTTGGTGTAGACTGTTGCCCATCGCATCATTCGATCCGCGTTGTATCGCTCAACGTTCAACACCCAAACTTACGGAGTTTCTGTCCATGTTCATAGCCGGTGATATCGGGGGAACCAAAACCCTGTTGGGACTTTACGAAAAAACAGGGACGGCCTGGACATGCCGTCATGAGGCCAGTTACCCCAGCGGGGCTTATCCTGATTTCCTGTCGATGCTCCACTGTTTCATGCAGGATAGGGCAGTCGTTCCGGAGGTATTGTGTCTGGGCGTGGCCGGACCGGTGATCGAGGGACGCAGCGAAGTCACCAATCTGTCCTGGCATCTGGACGAACAGGAACTGTCGCGGGCAACCGGCATACCCCGGGTTCGGTTGCTGAATGATCTGCAGGCCATGTCGCTGGGCCTGTTACGCTTGCCAGCCGACCGCTTCGTCGATTTGAATCCTGCAGCCATCCCGCGTAACGGAAACCGGGCCGTGTTGGCGGCAGGAACCGGTCTGGGCGAATCCATCCTGTACTGGGACGGCGAATCCCATCATGCCCTGGCCAGTGAGGGCGGTCATACCGATTTCGCGCCTAACGATGACCTCGAAGACCGCTTGTTGCAGTATCTGCGGCATCGCTTCGGTGGCCATGTCAGCTACGAACGCATACTGTCCGGCACGGGATTGATCAACCTGTATGAATTTCTGAGGGATAGCGGATGGGCCAGCGAATCCAGCCTGATGGCCCAACGACTGAGCGACAGCGATGACCGGGCCCGTGACATCAGTCAGGCCGGTCTCGAAGGCCATGACGAACTGAGTAAAAAGGCATTGGCACTGTTCGTGAAACTGTACGGGGCCGAGGCCGGCAACCTGGCCCTCAAATGTTTCGCAACCGGCGGGGTGATGATTGGCGGCGGCATCGCGCCCAAGATACTGCCAGCCCTGGTTTCGGGTGGCTTTATGGCATCATTTCTGGCCAAGGGACGGTTTGCCGGTTTCATGCAAACGATACCGGTGCGGGTCGCACTCGACTCCAACACCGGTTTGCTCGGTGCGGTTGCCTGGGCAGAACGCGACCTCGATCCATGAACCTGCCCCGGCATTCAAGCTGGCTACTCATCAGTAGCTCGGTTCGGGCCATGCTCCAGTCGGCCTGCCGGGCCGGGCTTGAATGCGCGGCGATGGATCTTTTCGCCGATGAGGATACCCGGCAACTGGCCCATGCCTGGGCGCGTATCCCGTCGGGATACCCCTCATTTGAACCGCTGGAAACGATGCAGGTTGCCGAGCGACTGGCTCCGGCCGGTACGGATTGCGCCCTGATCGTTGGCAGCGGTCTCGATACTGATCCTGGTCTGCTCGAATTATTGGCGCGTGGTCGTACCCTCTACGGCAATACGCCGGACACGTTGCGCCTCATCAAAACCCCGGCCTCATTTTTTGCCCTGCTGGATTCACTCGCACTACCCTATCCGGCGGTTCGTTTCCAACCCCCGGATTCGACGGCGGGCTGGCTGATCAAACTGTCTGCCGGTACGGGAGGGGTCGGTGTACGCCCGGCCCGTTTTCCGGCCCTCCCCTTCGATCATTACTACCAGCGGCAGTTGACAGGTACGCCGTGTTCCGTCCTCTTTCTGGCGGATGGCCGCAAGGCTTGCCCCATCGGCTTCAATACGCTGTGGACCTGCGAACGCGAACCGGAACAGCCCTATGTCTTTGCCGGTGCCATCAACCGTACCCCCCTGACCTACAGACACCAGCAACGACTGGCTGATTACCTGGCTTTACTGGTGGCGAACACCGGAATCATGGGCCTTAACAGCCTGGATTTCATGTTATGCGGGAAGGACGGGATTTATCTGCTGGAAATCAACCCCAGACCCAGCGCGACCCTAAGCCTCTACGATGATGATTTTGCCGAAGGCCTGCTGGCCCTGCATGTCAAGGCGTGTCTGGGTGAACTGCCAACCCGGTTGCCTGTGATGGAACCGGTCAGGGCGTTCAGGATTTTCTACGCACACCAGCCTTTTGCAGTGCCTGAATCGGTGATCTGGCCAGAATGGTGTGAAGATAGACCGGTGGCTGGCACCGTATTCAAACCCGGACGGGCAGTATGCCGCTTGACCGCCGAAGGCGACACGGTAACGGCGGTGTTGGCCTTGCTGGAAACCCGTCAACAGCAGCTCATGAGGCTGCTTTACACCGCCTCCATCAATGCCCTGACATGAGCGGCCACCGAAGCGGCCAGTGCGTCCAGGTGATAGCCGCCTTCCAGTACCGAAACCACCCGTCCTTCGGTGGAATCCCGAGTCACGGCCAGTAACTCGTGCGTAATCCAGGCAAAATCGTCTTCGACCAGGTTGATTTCTGACAGGGGATCGTCCCGGTGGGCATCGAAACCGGCCGATAGCAGTAATAACTCCGGGGAAAATCGTTGCAGGGCCGGGATGATCCGCGCACACACGGCTGTTCTGAATCGCCCGGAATCGCAACCTTCCGGCAAGGGCACGTTGAAGATGTTGCCCTGACCGCTATCCCGGATCGAACCCGTACCGGGATACCAGGGAAATTGATGAGTGGAGGCATACAGGACTTGTGGTCTGTGATAAAAAGCGGCCTGGGTACCGTTGCCATGATGCACGTCGAAGTCCACAATGGCGACCCGGCTGATCCCCCGATGCCGGAGGGCATGAGCCGCCGCGATGGCAACATTGTTGAACAGGCAGAATCCCATGGCCCGATCGGGTTCGGCGTGATGTCCGGGGGGACGCACGGCACAAAAGGCGTTGACCTGGTTTTGTGCAAAAACGGCATCGACCGCCGCACAGACTGCGCCGACGGCAGACAGGGCTGCCAGGCCGGAACCCGGGGACACGATCGTGTCCGCCTCCAGCCCGGCCAGTCCGCTAGCCGGTATGCCGTCGAACACCTGCCGGATGTGGGCTTCGCTGTGAATCAACCGCAACTGATCCCGCGTACCGCAAGCCGCCTCCCTGCGATCCAGTGTGGAAAAATCAGGCTGAGCCAGGCGGGCATCGATAGCCCGCAACCGGTCGGCACATTCGGGATGATGCCGTCCCGTATCATGGTCGAGACAGTCAGGCGGTGAGTAATACAGTGTGGTCATGGCACGATTCGGGCTTGATGCGGCGATGGATTTCATCAATTTACCCGTAAGCCTCAACTCAATACAAGCAGGATAATCCTTATGCTAGAAGAATACAGACAACAGGTTGCCGAACGGGCAGCCTCAGGCATAGTCCCTCAACCGCTGAACCCGGCCATGACAGCGGCTTTGGTCGAGCTGTTCAAAGCTCCACCCGCCGGCGAGGCCGATTTTTTACGGGAACTGCTGTCCACCCGCATTCCGGCCGGTGTCGATGAAGCCGCTTACATCAAGGCCGGATTTCTGGCCGCTGTGGCCCGGGGCGAAACCGTTTCCCCCCTGCTGGATGCCCGGGAAGCCACTCGTTTGCTGGGTACCATGGTGGGCGGTTACAACGTCGCCCCCCTGATCGCACTGCTGGAGCATCCCGAACTGGGGGCTTTGGCGGCGGAAGGCTTGTCGCACACCCTGCTGATTTTCGATGCCTTCCATGATGTGGCGGCCAAGGCTCAGGCCGGTAATGTTCACGCCAAACGGGTGCTTGAATCCTGGGCTGAAGCCGAATGGTTTACCCGCAAGCCTGCCGTAGCGGAATGCCTGACGGTCACGGTGTTCAAGGTGCCGGGTGAAATCAACACCGATGATCTGTCACCGGCCCAGGATGCCTGGTCACGCCCCGACATTCCCCTGCACGCCCAAGCCATGCTCAAGGTACCGCGTGAGGGGGTGACCGATGCCGCCCGGCAAATTGCCGACTTGCAGCAAAAAGGCTGGCCGGTGGCGTTCGTCGGCGATGTAGTCGGCACCGGCTCATCACGCAAATCTGCGACCAATTCGGTCTTGTGGTATATCGGTAACGACATCCCTTATATCCCAAATAAACGTGATGGAGGCGTGTGCATCGGCGGCAAAATCGCCCCGATTTTCTTCAATACCATGGAAGACTCCGGTGCCTTGCCGCTGGAATGTGAAGTCAACGCGCTCCAGACTGGTGATGTCATCGACATCTTCCCCTATCAGGGGGTGATCAAACGGCACGGTAGCGATGAAGTCCTGAGTCAATTCAGTCTGAAAAATGACATTCTGCTGGATGAAGTCCGGGCCGGGGGTCGCATCAACCTCATCATCGGTCGCGGTCTGACCGACCGCACCCGCAAATCACTGGGATTGCCACCCTCTACCGTGTTCCGCCGCCCGGACGACCCGGTCAGCAGCGATCAGGGCTTTACCCTGGCGCAAAAAATGGTGGGACGGGCCTGCGGAGTGGCTGGAGTTCGGCCCGGGACTTACTGCGAACCGCAGATGACTACCGTAGGCTCGC
>SXGT01248208.1_pt1 | contig 13033 bp, 6 predicted proteins | sample 3176221 | NCBI WGS metagenome assembly SXGT01 (sample SAMN11356862, study PRJNA531348) | freshwater metagenome | isolation source: freshwater sample F1-120 | place: China: Fuxian Lake, Yuxi | collected 2017-12-25
GCCGACATGCCCGCGTGGTGCCGGAACTACCTCGAGGACGATGTTCGGAAGGTGGAGAAGGAAAAGAGGTGGCAGTGGGTTGCGACGTATCCCTACACCCGCGCCGACGGCACGCCGGTCCTCGCCAAAGCGCGTTTCCTGGACCGTGCCAACGACAAGACGTTTCGGCAGTTCATGCTCACGTCCAAACGGGGTTGGCGCCTCAAGCGGTCGGGCCAGGCTCGCGATCTGCTCTATCGCTGGCCAACGCTGGCAGCGGCATCCCAGATCTTCCTGGTGAATGGCGAGAAGGCCGCCGATCGGGGCGCCCAGCAGTTGGGCTTGTGCACGACTTGTCACGTCGAGGGCGAAGGCGAGTGGCACACCGCTTTCAACGAGACCTTCAGGGACAAGAGTGTAGTCGTCGTCCTCGACAATGACGACAAGGGCGAACAGCACGGGACGTTCATCGCCAGATCCCTGGCAGGCGTCGCTGCCGAGATCCGGCTCGTACGGTTGCCCGGACTGCCGCCCCGCGGTGATCTGTGGGACTGGATCGAAGCGGGCGGCACGGCCGATCAACTTCGCAGAATCGTGGAGGAGACTTCGCCCGAGGTGGCGCCGTCGTCGGACAGCGAGACCTCGACGGCGACGGGCCTTTCCGTCAACGACTCTCCACAGCAGGCTTCCTGGCGGAACCAGTTGTTGCTCACCGACAGAGCTGAGCCACGTGCCCTTCTCGCCAATGTGATCACCGCCCTGCGTCACGCGCCGGAGTGGGAGGGCGTGCTGTGGCACGATGAATTCGCGCACAAGACCGTTGCCCGGGAAGCTGCTCCCTGGGGCGAGGTGGGCAAGTGGAGTGATCGGGAAGACGGCCTCACGGCAAACTGGCTTCAACACCAGGACATCCGCGTACCGAAAGAGGTCGCCGGCCAGGGTGTAGAGATCGTCGCCGGAGACCGCACGTTCCATCCGGTTCGGGAGTACCTGGCGTCGCTGACGTGGGACGGCACGCCGCGCTTGCACGAGTGGCTCCGCCGTCATCTTGGTGTCGAGCTCTCACCCTACTCCGCCGCCGTGGGCTCCCGGTGGCTGATCTCTGCGGTGGCTCGTATCTTCCAGCCCGGCTGCAAAGCCGACTGCTGCCTGATCCTGGAAGGACCGCAGGGCATCAAGACGTCGACGACGCTTCGAACATTGGCTGAACCTTGGTTCATCGATCACAGACCCGACCTCGGCACGAAGGACTCCCTGATCCAGGTGCACAGCGCCTGGGTGATCGAACTGGCCGAGTTGGAGTCCATCTCGCGGGCGGAGGTCGGCAGCATCAAGCAGTTCATCTCCACCCAGACCGACACATTCCGGCCGCCGTACGGCAAACGCGCCAGCGATTTCCCGCGCCAGTGCGTCTTCGCCGGCAGCGTGAACAACAACACCTACCTGCGGGATGAAACCGGCGGGAGGCGCTTCTGGCCCGTCAAGTGTCTGGCGACGGCCATCGACATCGACGCTTTGGCCGAGGCCAGGGACCAGTTGTGGGCCGAGGCGGTGTATCTGTACTTCGAGGGCAGAACTTGGTGGATGGACACGCCGGAACTCAGCGAGATGGCGCGGCAGGAACAGGCCTCGCGTTATGAAGACGACCCGTGGGACGAAGTGATCATGCGCTGGGCCGACGGCCGGGAGTCGGTCTCCATCCCCGAAGTACTGACGCAGTGCCTCGATAAGCGGAAAGACCTGTGGACGCAGTTGGACAAGAACCGGGTGGTGCGGTGCCTGCGGTCGCGCGGATGGGAACGGTTCCACACGGGGCCCCGGGGAGCCCGGGAGTGGCGCTACCGCCGCGCCGACCAGGGTGACCAGGGCGAGTCCGTATGAATTCCTCGCAGTTTGTCAGAGTATTGTTGAAAACCGGCGCTGGGAGGGTTTTCAGGAGCACAAACGGGCTCGGTGTACCAGTCTCCCCCCTCGGTGGACCAGTTGGTGTACCACTACTGGTCCACCAGAAGCCTATGAAACAGAATGACTTATTGACGGTGTTCCAGTGTTCCAGTCGTTTTCGAGAAAAACCCTGGAGAACACAATACCTGAGGGGTGTCGACAATAGTTTTGCCGTCAGGGGTCTTGCCCACCCCCCAATACACTGGAACACTGGTACACCGATCCGTAAGTGGTTTTTCATCAGTTGATTACGGTGTACCAGCCTGCCTACGGTGACTGGTACACGGGTGCCAAGACTGGTACACCGCCTGAATTCCCCTGCCACCGCTCACGACACGACACTCACCTCACCGCTTTGAGTCAGCGGCGCCTGGGTATCCCTGGGGAGCTTGCCCGATTCGAAGTGCCAAGCCAGCAACCGAAGAAAAGGAGACCATATGACCGCAGACGAAATGAGCCAGAAGATCCTGGAATACATCGGCCGCAACGGGGACGCCTCGTTCGCCAACCTGATGGAGATGTTCGGCGAGGATGCCAAGGGGGAACTCGCCCTGGAAGTGCTACCCAACGTGTTCCTGTGGGCGAACATGTAGCGCACGTTGATCGACGCGATCGCCACAGTCAAGCCCCTGCTGGAGGTCAACGTGACGAGCGTGCTCGTCTACTTCGCCGACGGGCACAGTCTGACACTGCCAATCGCGACGCGGATTCCGAAGGGCGGATTCCGCAAGCCGCACTGGGTGCCGGTGGTGTTGAAGCGACGGCGCGAGGCCGACGTGCGGGCCACGCCTCGCAAGTAGCTGCTTCTGAAAGGGAAATGGGTCCTACCCGGGCTTGATTTCTTGCGCGGTGAACGATGGCACCGTTTGGCCAGCGACAGGCCCGAAAAAGCAGTCAACAGTTGGGCAACAAAGTCAACACCGAGTCCGGTTGCCGCCTGGGTGGGGAGAGTGGCAACCCGACAACCTGCCTTTTCGCGGGTTGTCACGTAAGCCATTGAAAACGCGAGGTGCCAGTGACAACCGGCAACCTAATAAATCCTCTGACGGTAGCGAAATTGTGCCACATTACCACGCGCCGGAATTGTCGCCCGGAGGGACCCAAGAAGTGTCAACCAAAGTGTCAACTGTCAACCAGAAAAAGGGCGCTATCGCTGGCCGCACGGTGCAACACCCTCACCCGCTGCCCATCGGCGCTTCCGAGGACCCATGAGAGGCTGGCACCCCGTCTGCCGCGGATGGCAGGAGTCCGATTCCCAATCGATTAGAGATTTGCGCTAGGCACGACTCTCATCCTCGTTTCAAGCTTCGTCTGTGGCGCGCGTCCGCGGATTGCCTTGAATGGAGTCAACGACAGTACGAATCTGGTCACGGCGGCGCGGCGCGGCGCAGGAGGACCGGATCACCAGCTCCGTCGGAAGCACGCGCTTGACTGGGCCAGTCTGCTCCTTGTTGATCAGGTCGAAGAGGGACTGTGCGAGGTGTTCTCCCACGCCCTCTTTCGGTACGCGCACCGTCGTCAAGGGAGGATGCAGGTACTTGATCTCGTCGATATCGTCGAAACCGACCAGACTGATGTCTTCCGGGACGGCAATGCCCCGGCGCTGAAAGCCGGACAGCACGCCGAGCGCAATCTCGTCGTCACCAGCCATCACGGCGGTCGCCTGAGGGCAGGTCTCCAAGAGCTGCTCGGCACAGGCCGTCCCATAGTCCAGCAGCCTGCCCGCTGGGGGAGGCATCTCGAGGCGGTTTGGGGTAAGGCCGTGATGGCGCATGGTCGCGGCATACGACTCGAAGCTGACACGGTACCAGGGCGGGCCCAGGTCCGCCACAAACCAGATCTCCCGGTGCCCCAGTCCGATGAGATACTCCACCACTAGGCGGGTGCCACTTTCGCTATCGAACCAGACGGTACTGATGTCCTTTCCCGGAAGTTCCCCAACGAGGTTGTTGCCCATGAGCACAAACGGGAGCCTCAGGTTTCGCACCGCGGACACGAAATTTGGGTAATTTGTGCCGGCCAGGATCACGCCATCCACCGTGCCGCGTTCCCAGATCACGCCCGGCAGTTCCAGATCGTCCGGAGCAACATCGGCCGAGTAGTCGAAGCGCATGAACAACACGTTGCGCGACAGGCTTCGTGCGTGCTCTTCCACGCCGATCAGCACGTGAGAATGGAACGGGCTCATCACGGCGCGGTTGCTCAGGACAAAACAGATGGTTTCGGTGGTGGCGGTAACCAATTGACGGGCCCGGCTGTGCGGCCGGTAGTGTAGCCGTTTGGCGATCCTCAGCACCTTCTCCTTGGTCTCCGCGCTGACGTCCGGGTGGTCGTTGAAGACGCGGGAAACGGTGGAAACCCCGACCCCAGCCCGGCGGGCCACGTCCTTGATCGTTACGATTCTCATCGGTAGTCCCTGCTGGAATCGTTACCGGGACGATTTCCAGAGCCACGATACAATGCGACGCTGGCCCTGTCAACCTGCCAAATGGGGTCCGCCAAATGGGGTCGTCGCTTGAAGTCAGGGCAGTTTGGCCAGCGTAGCCCCTCCTAAGCCTGCTTCGACTCGCATGCTGCCCAGCCATGCCCCGCGCAGTTCTTTTCGCTAAGACCAGAACGCGACGAGAGCGTGGATCGGGAACTCCGGCACGGTCACGGTCGTCCGCCCGCCCTCAGACCGCAGCGGGAGCGCCTGTGCCGCCCCCAGTTCAGGGATAATCGCCTCGGCGCGGCTGGCCGCGCCGTGAAAGCGCACCGGCACCGGGCCGACCGGACGCTTTGCGTAGTTGAGCAGATGCACCGCCACACGCTGCTTCTGGCGAACGGCGCGAGACAGGATCGGAGGAGAATGACCCACCTCAACCAGCGGCGGCGAGATGTGCTTCCGAATGGCGTCACGGAGCAGCGCCGGGGACCGCGAGACCAGAAAGGCAGCGGGCGGCAGGTTCATCAGCGCGGTCGACGAAGCAAGCCGTGCTCCTTCCGGGACCAGCAGCCGCCCCCCGCGCAACGCAAACGATTCGAGCGCCTGCGGCGCCCCCGGCGGCATGTGATCGGTCTCGGCCACGACGATCAGCGAGAACGTATCGAGCACTTCCGCTCTCAAACGATCCTCGAACAGCACCTCGAACTGGATGTTCCATGCAGCGAGGTAGTCGAGCAGCGCGACCAGATGACCCTGCTGATAGGCGGCTTGTCGGCGGCCGGGTAAAGCCTCCGGAGGGCCTTCGTAGCCGATCACCCCGACCGCCGCCACCGGCTCGCCGCGCTGAAAGTACTCGTGGTGCTTCAACTGATGCCGATAGTAGGCGCCCATGGACTCGAGCACCTTCCAAGCCGCCGGGCGACGGTGGTGCAGGCTGGTGCGCATCGAGCGGTCAAAGGGGAACCACGCGCAGCCGACCTGGCGACTCCAGCACTCGGCAATCTGGAGCTGTCGAGTTTCGGCGGACAGGTTATTTCCGTAATGTTCGAGCTCGGCAGACCGCCAGCCTTCGGTCAGGCCGGAAATGAAAGACAGCACCCCCTGATTTCCCTGGATGGGCGGGTCGGCGCCGGGATCGTAAGTCGGCGCGCGTCCGTCCTCGGTGCCGAGCACGTTCCCGGCGCGGCCCCAATGGTAGATGCCAGAGTTCACGTTGATGTGCCACACCAAGCCGCGCTGGCGGCGCGCGGCATGCGAACGCAGATCCGCCAGGAAATCGGCGAACAGCGGCTCGCCGTGCCAAGGAAACAGGTTGTCGACCCAGAATCCTTCGAGCCCGGCGTCGAGCGCCGCGTCGATGGAGGCCTTGATCTCGCTGCGCCACGCAGGCAGGCTCAGTTTCGCCATGACGCGGTACGGGCTGTCGCCGTAATGGCGCAGGAATCCGGGCTCGCGGGTCTCGATCCACGCGCGCGATTCCGGCTTGCGCTTGAGGTAATCCTCCCAAAACATGTTGGCGGCCGAAAGGTAGCCGGTGACGTGGATGCCGTGCTTGCGGCATTCGCGAACAAACCGCTCGGCGGCCGGCCACTGTTCCGCCCGGTCGCGCTCGCGGGTCCAGCCGTTGCTCCAGATCACATAGACCCAGTTGGCGCTGGCGGTGAGTGGTATTTCGATGTTCTCCGGCCGATAGAAATCACGTACCGCCTGGACGTTTCCGTTGGGGTCGTCGTGGGTGAAACCATCCCACCCGGATCGAAGGCCTTTCTCGGCCTCGAGTGGTCCGCCGCTAAGCCCCATGAACACGAAATTCCCCGGCTGCGCCCACTCGGGCAAAGGCGCTTCGTCCGCAGATACCAACGCGCGTGACACTCGCATCCACCGGAAGTTTAGCACGATGCCGTCCAGATCCGGTTGCCTGCGGGCCCGCACCCTGCCTGCCATTGACACCCCCGGGAGCGCGTGTTAGATTGCGAGCTGGGAATCGAGTCTAGCCTCGTTGGTAACGTTCCCGGTACTGTTTCCAGAACACCGCTGGCGATTAAGGAGGTGCTATGCGGATGATCAGATTCTGGGCTCTTCCTTCGCTGATTGGAGCCCTGTGCCTGCTAATCATGCCTGCGATATCCAGCGCGCAGGTTACCGGCGCCATCATCCATGGCGCCGTTACGGACCCACAGAAGGCCGCCGTTCCGGGCGTGGAGATCATCGTGCTCAATCGTGACACCGGCGTCAGCACGAGCACCCGCACGAATCAGGTTGGCCTGTTCGAGTTGCCCGCACTGAATCCCGGCTCATACGATGTGACCGCACGAGCCGCCGGCTTCAGCCTCTACCGGCGAACCGGTATCGATCTGGGGCTGCAGCAGCGGTTGCGCGTGGACATTACTCTTCTGTTGGGGACGGTCACGGAGACCATTGAGGTGGAGGGGAATCCGGCGCTGATCGAGACGGAGACCGCGCGGGTGGCGCACGCGCTGGAGGGACGCGTGATCGCGAACCTGCCCTTCCGCGGCAACAATCTGCTGATGGTGACGCGTTTGGTCCCCGGCGCCAATATCAGCGCCGCCGCCGACGGATTCGCCGCCTCGTTCGATACATTCTCGCCCTCCAACGTTTCGTTCAATGGCGCGCCGGTGCAAGGCAACTCGATCCTGCTGGATGGTGTGGCCAATCAGTACGGAAACGGCGCGATGGGCTTCGCGCCGTCCACCGAAGCGGTCAGAGAAATGAACATCCAGAGCTTCGCATTGAGCGCCGAGTACGGGCAGAGCGCGGGCGCCGTGGTTTCCATCGAGACGAAGTCGGGCACCAACACGCCACACGGCACGCTGTATCTTTTCCACAACGATGCCGCGCTGAATGCCAACGACTTCTTCAGCAACCGCGCACTACGAAGGCGCGGCGGACAGACGATGAACCAGGTTGGCGCGAACTTTGGCGGCCCGGTGTACCTGCCAGGCATCTACAACGGCCGGAACCGTACGTTCTTCTTCTTCAACTACGAGGAGTACCACCGCAAGTACGCGAGGACCAGTACGAACAGCGTGCCCGGCTCGCGCGAGAGAAGTGGGGATTTCAGCCAGACCCGCACTTCCAGCGGCCAGCTCATCCAGATCTACAACCCGTTCAGCACGCGCTTCGATGCCAGCAACACCCTCATCCGCGACCCCTTCGCAGACAACGTGATCCCCGTGAGCATGATCAGCCCCATCGCGCGCAATGTCCTGAAGTATGTTCCCGAACCCAACCTGCCGGGCTTGGCCAACAACTACTTCTTTCCGTTTGGCTCTGTCAACAACTCGCACAGCGAGCAGGCCCGGGTGGATCACCAGGTGAGCGCGAGGAACACCCTTTTCACCACCTTTGGCCGGGTCAAGCGCACGGAAAGCAATCCGAGCGTGTACCCGACCGGCGTGACCGGCTGGTTCATGCCCGACAGCAAGACCCTGTGGGCAGTTGGCGACACGCATGTTTTCGGGCCGAACACGATTCTGAATGTCCGCGCCGGCTTCCAGTACAGCAGCACGGTGATGACGCCGCGCACGAAGCCCGGCGAGCGGGACGCGCTCGGGTTTTCGCCGGCATTTACGTCGCTCCTGCCCGCGCCGGCTGCGGACTTCACCAGTTTCAGCGCGGCCGATATGACCGGATTCGGGAACTACACCGGGCTCACGAACTTCGTGACGCCCGATGCGCGTGTGTACGTGACGCGGCTGGCCGGACGGCACAGCCTCAACAGCGGCTACGAGTACCGCGCGTTCCGGGCGTGGGTGCGCAACTCAAGCGGCGAAGCGGGTAGCTTCTCATTTAACCGCGATTGGACGCAAGGCCCCCGCGCCACAGGTTCCAGCGCCACGGCAGGTTTCGGTCCCGCGACGCTGCTGCTCGGGACTCCGAGCGGCGGAAGTGTCAACATGAATGCGAACAGCGCCGCCCAGACTCAGTACCACGGGCTGTACCTCCAGGACAACTGGCGCATCCGGCCCACGCTGACCCTGAACCTCGGTCTGCGCTACGACTATGAAACGCCCATCACCGAACGCTTCGATCGAATGAACCGCGGCTTTGCCTTCGACCAGCCGAGCCCGATCGCGCAGCAGGCCGAAGCGAATTACGCACGCGCTCCCATTCCGGAGGTTCTCGACTTCAAGGTCCGCGGCGGGCTTCTGTTTGCAGGCGCGAATGGCCAGCCGCGTCAAAGCTTCGAGCCGGCACGCCAGGCATGGATGCCCCGCCTGGGGTTTGCGTGGCAGGTGGCTGGCCGGACCGTGGTCCGCGGCGGGTACGCCCGCTTCTACGTTCCGCTTCGCGACATTCGCGGATCAGGGGTTTCGCAAGCGAACCTGCCGATGAGCCAACTGGGCTTTGCTTCCAGCACGAGCATGCAGGCGTCCTTCAACAATCTGCCGTTTGGCAGTTTGAGCAGCCCGTTTCCTCAAGGGCTGGTGAGGCCGGTGGGATCTACGCTTGGCCTGGCGACGCTGCTCGGACAATCCATCACGTTCCTGGATACCAGCGCCCGGCGCGCCGCCAGCGACCAGTTCGAGTTGAGCATCCAGCACGAGCTGCCACAGCGGATCTTGGTAGAGGTCGCCTACATCGGAAGCCGGGTGCACGAATTGCCGGTGGACGAAAGCCTGAATGGCACGCCGCCGGCGTTGCTTTCGCTGCGGGACGAACTGAACCGGCAGGTGCCAAACCCGTTTGCCGGTCTTATCGCGGTTGGCTCGCTCAGCCAGGCGGCTGTGGCCAAGAGCCAGCTCGTCCGCGCGTTCCCGCACTTCAGTGGAGTCACGGAGGCGTTCCGGCCGATCGGCGGCACCTGGTACGACTCACTACAGGCGAGCGCAAGCCGGCGGTTCAGCCGCGGGCTCGCCTTCCAGTTCTCGTACACGCTCAGCAAGCAGATGCAGGAACTGGGCTTCTTGAACTTCGGACAGCCGCTGGAACACGTGATCTCCGCGCTCGACCGGCCTCACCGCCTGGTGGCGAGTGGTCAGTGGGAGTTGCCAGTGGGCACTGGCCGCCGGTTCGGCCGCTCACTGCCGCTGCCTTTGCGCCTGTTGGTGAACGATTGGGACGTGAGCTGGGTTAGCACCTTCGCAAGCGGCCAGCCGGCGGGAGGCTGGGGCGGAGCGGTTGCGACGCGAAGCCTGGAGCACGTTGACGGGACGATTGAAAAATGGTTCGACACGGGCGCGTTCTCGGCCCAGCCGCCGTTCACGCTGCGGTCTCTGTCCAGCAACAGCAGTCAAATCCGGGCAGACAGCACGCGGAACTTCGACCTGAACCTGGGACGCAACATTCCGCTGCGCGACCGGCTAGCGTTACGGCTGCACGCGCAGTTCCTGAACCTCTTGAACACGCCGCAGTTCAGCGCGCCGAATTCCAGCGTCACCAGCGCGGCGTTCGGCACGGTGTCGGGCCAGGCTAATCCACCGCGGTGGGTGTTCGTCGGCGCGAAGATCCTGTTCTGATCTCCCGCTCCCGGCTCCCAACCGGCGTTCTCATCCCGCGCCGGTCTGCTCAAGAACGTCCCGGGTCCTCTGGTTCCGGCCGGAATTCCGGCTAAAACGGCTTGTCGCCCGGCCCGGATGTGATATACTACTGGGTGCTCGGGAACGATACCGGTATCGTTTCCAGACGGTGTCCTATGAGACCTGAACTTCACGAAAAGCTGGCGGTTGATGGCGGCCCTCAGGCAAAGCGCACTCCCTTCCCGCGGCGCAAGAGACACGGCGAGCTTGACAAGCAGTACCTTTGCGAAGTCATCGACTCCGACGTGCTCTTCTACTTTCTGGGCACCAAGGTCTTTGCCTTTCAGCAGCGGTTTGCCGAGATGTACGACACCAGGCACTGCCTGGCCTGTTCCAGCGGCACCGCGGCGGTGCATATCGCGCTGGGAGCACTGGAGATGCCCCCGGGAAGCGAGGTCATCACCGCCGCCATCACCGATATGGGCTCGTTGACCGGAATCCTGTATCAAGGGCTTGTGCCGGTGTTCGCGGACGTCGAGCCGGATACCTTGAACCTGGACCCCGAATCGGTGCGCCGGCGGATCACGGGGAAAACGCGGGCGATCCTGGCCGTGCATCACAATGGCCTTGCGGCGGACATGGACGGACTGTTATCGATCGGCCGCGAGTTTGGAGTGCCTGTCGTCGAGGACTGCGCGCAGGCCTATCTGTGCCAGTACAAGGGGCGGCTGACCGGGACCATGGGGCCGATCAGCGCCTATTCGCTGAACCACTTCAAGCACATCACGTGCGGGTCGGGCGGCATGGTCCTGACCAACGACGACCGGTTGCGGTATGTCGCTTCGCTCTTTCTGGACAAGTGCTACCAGCGGGAAGAGGGGATCCGCAATCCCTTCCTGCTGGCTCCGAACTACCAGATGACCGAGCTGCAAGGAGCGGTTGCGCTGGCCCAATTGGAACGGCTTCCCGCGGTGGTCCAGCGGCGCAACCAGTTGGGCAGCCTGTTGGACGCAAGGATCGCGGATCTGCCTGGCGTGACGCCCCAGCGGATCGAGGCCGGCAGCTACCATACCTATTTCCAATACCTGTTCCGGCTGGACTTGGCAGCCCTGGGTTGCAGTGCCGACGAGTTCGCCACAGCGCTCACGGCCGAGGGAGTTCCGAACAAGGCGCACGTGATCACGGGAGGCCGCCCCGTGTACATGTACGACATCTTTCGGAACCGGTCGGCGTTTTCCGGCAGCGCCTATCCGTTCGCTTCCGCCGACACGGGAGCGGACCGGCGTTACCAGCCGGGGGACTGTCCGGTGGCGGAAGCCGCGTTCGAACGCTGGATCACGATGGACCTGCACGAGCACTTCACGGACAATGACATCGAGGAGATCGCGCTGGGCATCGGGAAAGTGGCCGTCCACTTTGCGGAACGGGTGAGTTGCACGGTGGGCGGCGGCTCCACGGCCAGACGTAGCACACCCTGACAGCGCGCCGCGCGGCGAGGCCGCGGTGTCATCGAGAGCTGCGCGGGTCCCAGCTCTCGATAGTGAAGTACGGCGTACGCTCCAGGAAATGCGGGAAGTGCGCCGCGTTGCCGTTGATGTCGGCAGCCTCGAAGTAATAGAGGATTCCCTCGGCGGTGAGCGGCACGCTCGCGACATAGCGGCCCTCGCCGGAGGGACGCATTTCCACCGAGAGCCACTCGTGGTAGGCCGGCATGCGCTTGTACCAGACGCGGACGGTGGCCAGCGGCGCCTCGTCGCGGACGGTCACCGTGAGGTCCACCGACGCCCCGCGAACCGTGCCCGCCGGCTCCGTGTGCGCGAGCACCGGAGGCCGATGGTCGGAGTTGACGCGGACCAGGAAGGGCGCCCGCTGTTCGAGCGATCCGCCGTACGATCCGGAGATGCCTTCGTAGCCTTCGAAATAGTCTTCGACGTGGCCGGGCACGATCGCCGCGGCGGGGATTTCCGCCGTCCACGTTCGCTCCGCCTGGTTCAGCGGTCGCATCGGGATGCGCGAGTACGCCGCGCCGGACGCATTCCGATAGAAAAGGTGCAGGCGCATGTCGAACGGACCCGACGCCGCGGTGGCGACGATCGGAAGCGCCTTGCCCGGTTCCGCCTTGCGCGCGGGAACGTGGCCGATGGTCGTCAGGCGGCGGTGGGGCAGGCGCACGAACTCGTCTTCCATGCGATTGAGATCTTCGAGCACGACGCCCAGGCTGCGGCCTTCGTCCCGCCAGCGGAACTTGTAGACGCGCATCCGGATCAACTCGGGCACATAGCCGAAATGGCGATCGGTGACATCTGACAGGCGGTCCCAGTGGTCGACCGCGCGAGCGAGGTGCTGGTGGGCCAGGGTGAGTTCGGGATGATGCCAGGTCCGGCGGTAGAGGGCGAGGTGGGCGGCCGAGACGATGCGGGCGGCGTAGTAGCGGCCGAGTTCCGCCACGGCGTCGACGTCCAGCCGGATGCAGTCGAATTCGGTCGCGCCTTGCGGGCCCAGCCGTTCGGCGGCGCGGATCTCGGTCTGGCTGGCGGTGGCCGCCGCTTCCAGGTAGCCGGCGGCCTCGTGCGGCGTCATCTTGCCGGTCGGGGTAGCCTGCAGGTGGAGGTCCGCCCAGGTTCGCGGATCCGCCATCGCGGTGCGGTCCATCACGGGCGTGTTCAGGAACTCCTCCATCGCACCGCCAAACGGCACCAGGCGCGAACCCTGCCAGATCGTGTTGCGTGCGCTGAGAGCGTGATCGCCGGTCTCGAATTCCGGCGCCATGTGCTGATGATCGAGACCCTGGTTGTGATACGAGTACAGAAAAGGCACGATCTTGCTGCTCTCGATCAGCGCCCGGTAGACAGCACGGCCGGCGCCCCTCCCGAAGCGGCGCTCGAACTCGGCCAGCCACACGCGGTCCGGAACATCCGGGTCATAGGCGGTGCGTCCCCACACCATGTACCAGAACCACTGCTGCTCGAACATCCAGTGGTAGAACTTGTGCGGCGTTTGAGGATTGTTGTGCAGGTAGTCGGTTTGCGGATAGTAGGAGTTCATCGGCTCCATGGAAAACCCGGAGCCCCCGGCGAAGCGGCAACTGCGCATGGTCCGGCGTGCGTACTCCGGCCAGCCCCAATGAAATACCCGGTGAGTGCCGTTGGCGCGGATCTGCCAGATGGTGGAGTAGTTCTTGGGGGAATTGCTGTAGTCCTCCCAC
>SXGT01823078.1_pt1 | contig 13033 bp, 12 predicted proteins | sample 3176221 | NCBI WGS metagenome assembly SXGT01 (sample SAMN11356862, study PRJNA531348) | freshwater metagenome | isolation source: freshwater sample F1-120 | place: China: Fuxian Lake, Yuxi | collected 2017-12-25
CGAGGTGCCGTTGGTGACGAAGAAGGTCTGCCGGGACCCGAAGGCCTCGGCCGCCAGTTCCTTGGCTTCGCGCAGCGGACCGGTCGGCTCGAGGAGCGAGTCCAGTCCGCCGCAGGTGGCCGAGGTCTCGGCCATGAACACGTCGAGGCCGTAGAAGTCGACCATGTCCCTGATCCAGTGCGAGTTGACCACGGACTTGCCCTGCGAGATCGGCAGCGCGTGGAAGACGCCGGTGGGCCGGGAGCTGTACTCCTTGAGCGCGCTGAAGAAGGGCGTGCGGTAGCGCGCCGCGACCCCTTTGAGGATGCTCAGGTGCAACTCCAGCATGCCGTCGCGGACGTGGAAGACCCGGCGGAACTGGGTGCCCAGCCGCCCGGCCACGCTCTCGACGTCGACCTCGGTCATCAGGTAGAGGTCGAGTTCGGGGCGCAATTCGGTCAGCGCGGCGGCCAGGATGCCGGCCCGCTCGTCGGTCGAGCAGTCCTCGCTGATCTGCTCGGCGATGGAGGTGTCGAGGAACTCGCCCAGTCCGGACAGGTCGCGGGAGGACTGCGCGGTGAACCGCCGCCCGAGCACGACCGCCTGGACGTTGACGTTGAGCCGTGCGGCGATGATGGCCTCCACCGCGTTGGACACGATCACCACGTCGTAGACGAACTCGTCGTCGGGCCGACGCCAGGTCTGCATGTCCTTGCGCAGCAGGCGCTCCTGGGCCTCGGTGAACGGTTCGACGACCAGCACCTCGAAGTAGGGCGGGTCGCGACGGACGGAGGGGTCGCCGTCGGTGCGCCGCGGATCGGCGGCGAAGAACTCCTCATCGTCGATGGAGACGGTCCCGACGCTGGCGGAGCGGTACCACTCATGGGTCAGCGCGTGGTTGATGTAGCTGACGGCGTGGGCGAATTTGGTGTACTCCCCGGCGGTGTACAACCGGGCCAGCTTGGCGAACTGTCGGGGGCCAGGGTAGGCCCAGTACGGCTCCAGCGGTGCCAGCCTGCCCAGCAGCTCCCGGCAGGTCCCCAGCTGATGCTCGTGGGGCTTGCCGGCACCGGACAGCCGGGCCAGGGATTCGGCGGTGTCCTCCAGCCGGGACCAGGCGTCGGCCCGGACCTGCCACACGCTGTTGTAGACCTGGGAGTGCGATTCCATCGACAACCCTTCAGCGATGCGTCAACCGGGCAGCACCAGCACCGGAACCGGGCTGACCCGCAGGATCTTCGTGCCGCGCGAGCCCAGGAACACCCGGGCGATGTCCCCGCGCGGGGAGGTGCCCAGCGCCAGGATCTCGCCGTCCTCCCATTCCGCGTCGTCGAGAGCCTCGCCCCAGTCGTTGCCGCTGACCACCTGCAATTCGGCATCCGCGGCGACCACGCCGTCGGTGCGCAACTGGGCCAGCATGCCGCGGGCCTGCTCCTCCCAGGCCGCCAGGATCGAGTCCTCGGCGTGCAGCCCGACCTCCGGGGGGTACATGGTGCGTCCTCGCACCGCGAAGGTGATGACCCGCAGCCGCACGCCGAGCCGATCGGCCAGCCCGGCGACCCGGCGGACCACCTCCACACCGTCGGCAGTGCCGGGGTAGCCGCAGGTGATGCGGGTCAGGGTGCCGCCGCGGGGTTCGCGGTATCCGCGCGGGGCGATGGCCACCGGCACCGGCGACGAGTGCAGCAACCGGTCGGCGGTGGAGCCGAGCACGACCTGCCCCAGTCCGCCACTGGCCGACGAGCCCAAGACGAGCAGTTCGGCGTGCATCTCGTCGACGACCTCGACCAGCCCGCCGGACACCGAACGGTGGGCGTGACTGTGATAGCTGACCTGCAGGTCATCCGGCAGTGTCGACAGGTAACGCTGCGCCTCCCGGGCCGAGTCGGCGGCCAGCTGGTCGGCCCAGGCCGCGTACTCGGCGTCGACCCGGGCGGGGGACGGCGTCGTCCAGGGCCGCGGTACGACGGTGGCGACGGTCAGCGAGGTGTGCAGGGTGCGGGCCGCCCCCACCGCGAGGTGCAGCGGCGCGGTGCCGCTCTTCCCGGCGAGATACCCAACGACGACCGTCATTCCGGACTCCTCGTGTTGAGGGCGCTGTGGTGACGGCCCCAGGTGAAATAGAAGGCCAACACCACCGAGACCCAGGCGCCGAAGGCCACCCAGGTATACCAGTGCAGGCTGGCCAGGATGTAAGTGCACGCCAGCACCGACAGCACCGGGGTGACCGGGTAGCCGGGAACCTTGAACGCCCGCGGCAGGTCGGGTTCACGGACCCGCAGGATGATGACCGCGACCGAGACGGTGATGAACGCCACCAGCGTGCCGATCGAGACCATGTCGGCAAGCTTGTCCAGCGGGACCAGCCCGGCCAGCAGGCCCACCGCCGTGCCGACGATGACGGTGTTGTTCACCGGGGTCATCGTGCGCGGGCTGACCTTCGCGAACATCGGCGGCAGCAGCCCGTCGCGGCCGATGGCGAACAGGATCCGGGTCGAGCCGTAGAGGGTGACCAGGGTGACCGAGAAGATGGAGATCACCGCGCCGGCGGCCAGCACCGTCCCCCAGTAGTTCGTCCCGGTCACGTTGTCGAGGATGGTGGCCAGTCCGGCGGACTGACCCTCGAAGTCGGTCCAGTTCTGGGCGCCCAGCGCGGCCAGGGTCACCAGGATGTAGACCCCGGTGACGGTCAGCAGCGCCGCGACCAAGGCGCGCGGCATGGTCCGCTGCGGATCCTTGACCTCGTCGCCGGCGGTGGACACCGCGTCGAGCCCGATGTAGGAGAAGAAGATGGTGCCGGCGGCCGCGCCGATGCCGGCGGCTCCGAATGGGGCGAAGTTGGCGAAGCGGTCGGTCTCGAAGGCCGTGAAGGCGATGACGGCGAACATCAGCAGCACGCCTAGTTTGATGAGCACCATGATGGCGTTGACCGTCGCCGACTCGCTGGCGCCTCGGATCAGCAGCAGCGCGCACAGCATGACCAGGACGACCGCCGGGAGATTGATCCATCCCGGTGCGGGATCCCAGGGTGCGGCCGAAAGCGCTTGGGGCAGAGAGTGTCCGAGGAAATTGCTGAACAGCTTGTTGACGTATTGGCTCCAGCCGACCGCCACCGCGGCGGTGGCCACCACGTATTCCAGCAGCAGGCAGGCGGCCACCACCATGGCCATCACCTCGCCCAGGGTGGTGTAGGCGTAGGAGTAGGTCGAACCGGACACGGGCACCGCCGAGGCCAGTTCGGCGTAACAGATCGTCGCCAGGCCGGCGGCGACTCCGGCGATGATGAAGGACACGATGACGCCCGGGCCGGCCTCCGGAACCGCCTCGGAGAGCACGAAGAAGATGCCGGTGCCCACCGTCGACCCGACGCCGAACATGGTGAGCTGGAACGTCCCGATCGAGCGCTTCAGGTTCTCCGATGCGCCTTGGGCCACCGGCGCGCCGATCACCGGCCGTCGCCGCAGCATCTGCTCGGTGAGGGTGATCGGCGGAGCGGTCATCTCGCTGATTATCCGGGTGGGACGGCCGTTGGGGGAGCGAACCGGTCGACCGCGCCGATCCCGGGTCGTGTAAGAAACTTCTCGTGAGCAAAGCCAGTGGCATCGTGATCGTCGGCGGCGGGCTTGCCGCGTCCCGGACCGCCGAGCAGGTGCGCAAAGCGGGCTATCACGGCCCGCTCGCCATCGTCAGCGATGAGGCCCACCTGCCCTACGATCGCCCGCCGCTGTCCAAGGACGTGTTGCACGATGCGGCCAAAGGCCTCGGCGACGTGCTGCTGCGGCCGGCCGAGTTCTATGCCGAGCATGACATCGCCCTGGTGCTCGGCGTGGCCGCGCAGTCGCTGGACACCGCCGCCCGGACCGTCACCCTGACCGACGACCGGGTGCTGGACTACGACGAACTGGTGATCGCGACCGGCCTGGCGCCCAAGCGGATTTCGTCGTTTCCCGACCTGCCCGGGATCCGGGTGCTGCGATCCTTCGACGACGCCCTGGAACTGCGCGAGCATGCCGCCTCGGCCCGCCGGGCCGTCGTCGTCGGCGCCGGGTTCATCGGCTGCGAAGTGGCGGCGAGTCTGCGCCGACTCGGCGTCGAGGTGGTGCTCGTCGAGCCGCAGCCCGCGCCGCTGGCGGCCGTCCTGGGCGAGCGGATCGGCGAACTGGTGGCCCGGGTGCACCGGGCCGAGGGTGTCGACGTCCGCACCGGGGTGGGGGTGGCGGCGGTGTTCGGCGATTCCGCGGTGAGCGCCGTCGAACTCACCGACGGGACCATGGTCGACGCCGACCTGGTGGTGGTGGGGATCGGTTCGCGTCCGGCCACCGACTGGCTGGTCGGCAGCGGGGTCGCCCTGGACGACGGGATCCTGTGCGACGAGGTGGGACGCACCAGCGAGCCGCACGTCTGGGCGCTCGGCGACGTCGCATCCTGGCGCGACGCGTCCGGACACCAGATCCGGGTCGAACACTGGAGCAACGTCGGCGACCAGGCCCGTGTGCTGGTGCCCGCCCTGCTCGGCCAGGAACCGCCGGCGGGTGTGGTGGCGGTGCCGTACTTCTGGAGCGACCAGTACGACGTCAAAATCCAGTGTCTGGGCGAACCCGCACCCGGGGACGCGGTCCACCTCGTCGAGGATGACGGCCGCAAGTTCCTGGCCTTTTACGAACGCGACGGGGTTCTGACCGGTGTGGTCGGCGGCGGGATGCCGGGCAAGGTGATGAAGGCGCGCGCCAAGATCGCCGCCCGCGCCCCGATCTCCGAGGTGCTGGGCTGACACCGCCTCGATGTGTCTAGGGGAGGCCGTCGGCGACCGCGTCGAACGCCGCGCCCAGGGCATCGCGCAACGCGATGTCCTCGTGCGCCAGCCAGTGCTGATAGGCCGCCAGTGCCACCCCCAGCATGAGCCAGGCGATGGTCTGCGGTCCCAGATCGCCGGGCCGCGTGCCGGTCCGTCGTGCCACGAACCCGGCCACCACCTCACGCCAGCCCGCGTACATCGTCATCGAGTAGGCCTGCAGTTCGGCGGTCTGCAGGATCACGCGCATCCGCTGGCGGTGCCGGGCGGACTCGGAGTGCTCGAAGGTGTTGAAGTCCAGCAGCGCCCCGCGTAGCGCGTCGCGCATCGGGACGGCCGGGTCGGCGGTATCGAGCAGGGCGGCGAAGTGCCGCAGATGGGCGTCGAAGTCCCCCCACGGGATGGCGTTCTTCGACGCGTAGTAGCGGAACAGCGTGCGTCGGGCGATCCCGGCGGCGGTCGCGACGTCATCGACGCTGACATCGTCGAACCCGCGGTCGGCGAACAGGTCCAAGGCCACCTCGGCGATGTGGTCACAGGTGGTCGTGCGGCGCCGGCCGACCGGGCGGGCAGTTCCCATTCGCCGAACCCTTCCTTTTTCGACACCTGATGCCATATTCTGACGATCCGGGCGCTGCGGCGTCGGCAAACCGCGGAAAGGGTTGCGTAATGGAGAACGAGGTCGAGACCGGCACCGAACTGGTGACCGAGACCCTGGTCGAAGAGGTGTCCATCGACGGGATGTGCGGGGTCTACTGATCGACCCCTCACTGACCTGGCGCCTGCACCCGCAGGTGGCCGTTCGCCCCGAACCCTTCGGGGCGCTGCTCTATCACTTCGGCACGCGCCGGTTGTCGTTCCTCAAGAACCGGACCATCGTCGCCGTCGTCGAATCGCTGGCTGAGCACCCCGACGTGCGATCGGCGCTGGCCGCCGCCGGCGTCGGCGCCGATCAGGAAGCGCCCTACCTGCACGCCCTGGGTGTGCTGGCCGAGTCCAACATGCTGGTGCGACAGTGAGCGCGCCGGCGGCCGTCCCACGGCTGGTCGAGCAGTTCGAGCGCGGCCTGGACGCGCCGATCTGCCTGACCTGGGAGCTCACCTACGCCTGCAACCTCGCGTGCGTGCACTGCCTGTCCTCGTCGGGCAAACGCGACCCCCGTGAGTTGTCCACCGAGCAGTGCAAGGCGATCATCGACGAACTTGAGCGCATGCAGGTGTTCTACGTCAACATCGGCGGCGGGGAGCCCACCGTACGGCCCGACTTCTGGGAACTCGTCGACTACGCGACCGCCCACCACGTGGGAGTCAAGTTCTCCACCAACGGGATTCGCATCACCCCGCAGGTGGCCGAACGGCTGGCCGCCAGTGACTACGTCGACGTCCAGATCTCGCTGGACGGCGCGACAGCGGAAGTCAACGACGCGGTGCGGGGTCCGGGATCCTTCGCCATGGCGATCCGGGCGCTGGAGAACCTGGCCGCCGCCGGTTTCGCCGGCCCGAAGATCTCGGTGGTGGTCACCCGCCACAACGTCGACCAACTCGACGAGTTCACCGCGCTGGCCGACCGGTACGGCGCGACGCTGCGGATCACCCGGTTGCGCCCGTCCGGGCGTGGTGCCGACGTCTGGGACGAACTGCACCCCACCGCCGAGCAACAGGTCGCCCTGTACAACTGGCTGGTCGAGCGCGGGGAGAAGGTGCTCACCGGCGACTCGTTCTTCCACCTCTCCGGTCTGGGTGCACCGGGCGCGCTGGCCGGGCTGAACCTGTGCGGCGCCGGGCGGGTGGTCTGCCTGATCGACCCGGTCGGCGACGTCTATGCCTGCCCGTTCGCCATCCACGAGAAGTTCCTGGCCGGCAACGTGGTGCGGCAGGACGGCTCGGGAACCCGATTCTCCGACGTCTGGAAGGACTCGGCGTTGTTCGCCGACCTGCGCAGCCCGCAGTCGGCCGGCGCGTGCAGCGGTTGCGGCCATTACGACGCGTGCCGGGGCGGCTGCATGGCGGCGAAGTTCTTCACCGGGCTTCCCCTCGACGGCCCGGACCCGGAGTGCGTCGAGGGATACGGCGCGTCGGCGCTGGCCGGGGAGCGCCAGGTTCCGCGTCCGCGCGTCGATCACTCCCGCACCGTCATGCTGACCCTGGCCCGGCCACCCGCCAAACCCTGCAACGAAAGCCCGGTCTGATGGCCCGTGACACCTGGTTCGAAACCGTTGCCGTGGCCCAGGAGCGGGCCCGCAAGCGCCTGCCCAAAGGGGTGTACGCCGCGCTGTTGGCCGGCAGCGAGAAGGGTCTGACCTACTCCGACAACGTCGAGGCGTTCGCGGAGATCGGATTCGCCCCGCACGTCATCGGCGCGACCGAGAAGCGCGATCTGGCCACCACCGTCATGGGGCAGGAACTCTCGATGCCGGTGCTCATCTCGCCGACCGGCGTGCAGGCGGTCCACCCCGACGGCGAGGTGGCCGTCGCCCGCGCGGCCGCGGCCCGGGGCACTGCGATGGGTCTGTCGTCGTTCGCCAGCAAGCCCATCGAAGAGGTGATCGCGGCCAACCCCAAGACCTTCTTCCAGATCTACTGGCTGGGTGGTCGCGAGGCCATCGCCGAACGCGCCGACCGGGCCCGCGCCGCCGGTGCGGTCGGCCTGATCGTCACCACCGACTGGAGTTTCTCGCACGGCCGGGACTGGGGCAGCCCCAAGATCCCGGAGAAGATGGATTATCTGACCGCGATCAAGATGTCCCCGCAGGGCCTGGTGCGGCCGGCGTGGTTCCTGGAATGGGCCAAGACCCTCAAGCCGCCGTCGCTGACCGCGCCCAACCAGGGCCGCCGCGGCGAGGACGGGCCGCCGTTCTTCGCCGCTTACGGCGAGTGGATGGGAACCCCGCCGCCGACCTGGGAGGACATCGCCTGGCTGCGCGAGTACTGGGGCGGGCCGTTCATGCTCAAGGGTGTGATGCGGGTCGACGATGCCCGGCGCGCGGTGGACGCCGGGGTCTCGGCGATCTCGGTCTCCAACCACGGCGGCAACAACCTGGACGGCACCCCGGCGACCATCCGGGCGCTGCCGGCGATCGCCGACGCCGTCGGAGGCCAGGTGGAGGTGCTGCTCGACGGAGGTATCCGGCGCGGCAGCGACGTGGTCAAGGCCCTGGCGCTGGGAGCGCGGGCGGTGATGATCGGCCGGGCCTACCTGTGGGGGCTGGGTGCCGCCGGGCAGGCCGGGGTGGAGAACGTGCTGGACATCCTGCAGGGCGGTATCGACTCGGCGTTGCGCGGATTGGCCAAGTCCAGCGTCGGCGACCTCGGTCGCGAGGATGTGCTGATTCCACCCGGATTCAGCCGGGGACTCGGTACCTCGGGTACTACCATCGCGGAGTGATCGTCCGGGGCGAACTGGGGGAGTGCACGTCGCGACAGCTATCCGACGCCGCTCCGACCCTGCTCGTCCCGGTCGGCTCGACCGAGCAGCACAGGCCGCATCTGCCGCTGGACACCGACACCCGTATCGCGTCCGCGATCGCCCGCCGGGTGGCCGCTGATCTCGGACACCTGCCGGCCCCGCCGATCTGTTACGGCGCTTCCGGTGAGCACCGCGGTTTCCCGGGCACCGTCTCGATCGGCACCGAGACCCTCACCGCCGTGCTGGTGGAGTACGGCCGATCGGCCGGTGACTGGGCGACTCGACTGGTCTTCGTCAACGGCCACGGCGGAAATCTCGACGCGCTGCGGGCCGCTACCGCGACGCTAAGGGCCGAGGGGCGTGACGCCGCCTGGTGCAGTTGTACCGCCGACGGCGGCGATGCCCACGCCGGGCACACCGAAACCGCACTGCTGCTTCACCTTTCGCCGTCTCTGGTGCGCCTCGAGTCCTGTGTCGCGGGCAATACCGAGCCGCTGTCCGTGCTCATGGGCGAGCTGCGCCGGGGAGGTGTCGCCGCGGTCAGCGCGTCGGGCGTCCTGGGTGACCCGACCACCGCCACCGCGGTGGCCGGAGCGGCGATCTTCGAGGAGATGTCGGCCGACTGCGCGCGTCGGGTCCAGCGCTGGCAGCCGGATCCGGACGGGATGCTCTCGTGAGCCGGCTGCCGGACGGTTTCGCGGTCCAGGTCGACCGCCGGGTCAGGGTTCTGGGTGCGGGCGCCACCCTGCTCGGCGGATCGCCCACCCGGATGCTGAAGCTCGCGCCCGCCGCCCAGGTGATGCTGACCGGTGGTCGGCTGGAGGTGCGCGACGGGGTGAGCGCGGACCTCGCCCGGACCCTGCTCGACGCCGGGGTCGCCCACCCGCGGCCGGCCAGCGGCCCGTCGCACCGCGACGTCACCGTGGTGATCCCGGTGCGGGACAACCAGGCCGGGCTGCACCGGCTGGTGATGGCGCTGCGCGGACTGCGGGTCATCATCGTCGACGACGGCTCGGCGAGCCCGGTCGAGCCCGGGTGGTTCGCCGGGGCGCCGTGCGCGGTCGAGGTGATCCGGCACGACGAGAGTCTCGGACCGGCGGCAGCCCGCAATGCCGGCCTGTCCCGTGCCGGAACCGAACTGGTGGCGTTCCTGGACTCCGACGTGCTGCCCCGGCGGGGGTGGCTGGAGGTGGTCCTGGGCCACTTCTGCGACCCGGTCGTGGCGCTGGTCGCACCGCGCATCGTCGCCCTGCATCCCGGCGATACCGCGATCGGCCGCTATGAGGCGATGAGCTCGTCGCTGGACCTCGGCGACCGGGAGGCGCCGGTGGTGCCGTTCGGCCCGGTGTCCTACGTGCCCAGCGCCGCGATCGTCTGCCGGCGTTCGGCGGTGGCCGAGGTCGGCGGGTTCGACGAGTCGCTGCGCTCCGGTGAGGACGTCGACCTGTGCTGGCGGCTGGTGGAGAGCGGCTCCCGGCTGCGCTATGAACCCGTCGCGCTGGTCGCCCACGATCACCGGACCCGGTTGAAACCGTGGCTGTCGCGCCGGGCGTTCTACGGCGGCTCGGCGGCCCCGCTGGCCGCCCGTCATCCCGACAACACCGCCCCGCTGGTGGTTCCGCTGTGGTCACTGTTGGCCTGGGCGTCGCTGGCCACCTGGTCGGTGCCGGGGGCGGCGGCCGGTGCGGTGTTCGCCGGGCTGTACGCCCGGCGGGTCACCGCGGCCGTGCGCCATAGCGATGCCTCGCCCCGCGACGTCGCCGGCCTGGCGGCGCGCGGCCTGGGCGTCACCGGCCTGCAACTGTCCTCGGCTCTCTGTCGGTCCTACTGGCCGGCCGCCCTGGCTGGCGCCCTGGTCTCCCGGCGGGCCCGCCGGACGGTGGCGGCGGCCGCGGTCGTCGATGCCGCGCATGGCTGGGTGACCCGCAAACCCGTCGCCGACGAGGCCGGGAGGCCGATTGGCGCGCTGGGGTACCTGGCGCTCAAACGCCTCGACGACATCGCCTACGGCGCCGGGCTGTGGGCGGGGGCGATCCGCGGTCGCACGCTGGCGCCGCTTCGCCCCGACATCAGACGATAGCTGCGGCCGTGCGCTGCGATGTCCTGGTCGTGGGAGCGGGGAGCGCGGGATCGATTCTGGCCGAACGGTTTTCCGCCGACTCCCGATGCTCGGTCACCGTGCTCGAGGCGGGCCCGGGACTTGACGACCCCGCGGTGCGCGCACTGACCCAGGAGGGGCTGCGGATGCCGATCGGCGCCGACAGTCCGGTGGCCCGGCACTACGACACGCTGCTGACCAGCGACCCGCCGCGGCCCGCGCGGATCGTCCGCGGGGCGTGCGCGGGTGGATCCGGCGCGATCAACGGCGGCTACTTCTGCCGGGCCCTGCCCGGCGACATCGCTACCCTGCCGGGTTGGTCCCCGCTAGAGGTCGAGCGCCACTACCGGGCAGTCGAGGAGCGAATCCCACTGCACACCAACGATTTCGGTGCGGTGACGACCGCTTTCGCCCGCGCCGCCGAGCAGAGCGGCTACCCCCGATTGGAGAGCCTCGCGGTCGACGGCACCGGGGTGGCGCCGGTGCCGCTGAACATCGCCGACGGTCGCCGGCTCGGCCCGGGCGCGGTCTTCCTGCAGCCGGCGCTTGGTCGCGCCAACCTCACGGTGCTCAGCCGCACCCGGGTGACCACCGTCCTGCTCGCCGGCGGCAGGGCCGTCGGGGTGCGCGCGGTCGGCCCGAACGGGCCCGTCGAACTGGCAGCCGACCGGGTGGTGCTGGCCGCCGGGGCGATCGCCTCGGCACAACTGCTGATGCTCTCCGGGATCGGCCCGGCCGGTCCACTTCGGGCCCTGGGCATCACCGTGGCCGCGAACCTGCCGGTGGGACAACGTTGTTGGGACCATCCGGAATGGCTGATGACCGCCGGCTGGCCGGCCGATGAGGGCCGTCCGGTGCTGGAGGCGGTGCTGGTCACCCCCGATCTGGAGCTGCGTCCCTACACTCAGGCCTTCGGGGCCGATGCCCCGGCCATCGGCGTGGTGCTGACCCGGCCGCGGGCGCACGGCACGGTGGCGCTGGCCGGTGCCGACCCGGCGGCGGCCCCGCGGATCGAGCACCGCTACGACAGCGAGCCGGCCGACCTCGCTGCGCTGCGCCACGGCCGGGATCTGGTGCACACGATCACCGACGCCGGCGATCCGTCATGGTCGACCTCCCAGCACCTGTGTGGCACCGCGCCGATGGGCGCCGACGGCGACCCGCATGCCGTCGTCGACCCGCGCTGCCGGGTGCTCGGTATCGACGGGCTGTGGGTGATCGACGGGTCGATCCTGGCGCGCATCCCGCGCCGCGGCCCGCACGCCGCCATCGCGATGCTGGCCCACCGGGCCGCGGAGTTCGTCCGTTGACGTTCGCGACAGGCGCGGGTCAGTCCTTGAGCTCGACCCGGATCGGCAGGTGCTTGAGACCGCCGACGAATGTCGTCGCCATGAGCTCGGGCTCACCGGCCAGTTCGATGCTCTTGATCCGGGGCACCAACTCGGTGAAGAAGCTGTTGATCTCCATCCGGGCCAGGGCCGCACCCAGGCAGAAGTGCACGCCGTGGCCGAACGACAGGTGCTTGTTCGGGTCGCGGCCCACATCGAAGCGGAACGGGTCGACGAAGACGTCGGCGTCCCGGTTGGCAGAGACGTAGCTCAGCAGCACCGCCTCACCCTTGGCGATCGGCACCCCGCGCACCACGGTGTCCTCCTGGGCGGTGCGCATGAACTCCTTGACCGGCACCACCCAGCGGATGATCTCCTCCACCGCGGTGGGCATCAGCGACATGTCGGCCTGCAGACGGGCCAACTGGTCGGGGTTCTGCAGCAGCGCCAGCAGACCGCCGGCGGTGGCCGCGCTCGTGGTGTCGTGCCCGGCGCTGGCGACGATGACGTAGTAGGACAGCGTGTCCATATCGCTCAGCGGCTCGCCGTTGATCCTGGCGTTGGCGATTGCCGACGCCAGGTCCTCGGTGGGGTGCTCGCGGCGGGACTGGGTCAGCGCCATGAAGTAGTTGAAGAAGTCCAGCAGCACGGCGAGCATGTCGTCGACGCCGCCGCCGCGCTGGAACTCCTCGTCGTTGCCGCCGAACATCTCCTGGGTCAGCTTGAGCATCCGGGGGAAGTCGGAGTCCGGCAGCCCGAGCATGGACAGGATGATGTAGAGCGGGTAGTTCACCGCGATCTCGGTGGCGAAGTCCAGCTCAGGGCCCTTCTCGGCCATCTTGTCGACGTAGACCTTGGCCAGTTCGTCGCAGCGCGCCTTGAGTGCCCGCATGGCCTTGGGGCGGAACCAGTCCACCCCGATCTTGCGCATATCGCGGTGGTGCGGGTCGTCCATGTGGATCAGGGTGCGCAGCCCGGTGCCGGCCTCGATATCGCGGCGCAGGGCGTCGTCGGCCTCGGAGATCGCCAGCAGCGGACGGGGGTCGTTGGTGAACAGGTCGTTCTGCCGCTCGATCTCCATGATGTCGGCGTGGCGGGTGATCGCCCAGAACGGCCGGTAGTCGGGGACGTCGACCCAGCTGACCGGCGCGTGTTCGCGACAGTGCCGCAGCGCCTCGTGGAGCTTCTTCTCGTCGGTGTAGGCCTGCGGGTTCGCCAGAACCCGAGCGGCGGGGTCGGCGATCCGGTGGTCGGTCTGTGCGGTCATGAAGAAACTCCTGCGGCGAGAAAACTTGACGGGTGTCAGCACATAGTGTGGTGGATGGCGGCGGCGGATGAAAGGCCTTAGGGCCTTTTTCCATAATTCGACTTATGGATGGCGCGTGCCGCGCGCTCGGCGATCAGCATCACCGGGGCATTGGTGTTGCCGGA
>SXGT01439799.1_pt1 | contig 13032 bp, 4 predicted proteins | sample 3176221 | NCBI WGS metagenome assembly SXGT01 (sample SAMN11356862, study PRJNA531348) | freshwater metagenome | isolation source: freshwater sample F1-120 | place: China: Fuxian Lake, Yuxi | collected 2017-12-25
AGAATCCAGGGGCGAACGCCTCTTCGCCAATCTCGATCCAGCCAGCGGGATCAATCAGGAAGCAGAACAAGTCCTGCTCTCCACAATACAACCCCGTCGCACCGGTCATGGCAGTTTGCGGCGGCGAGAACTCGCCGGCGCATTCGGCCACCGTCTCCAGCAGTTCGCTGTTCCACAGCCGCGAGTAAGCGGCTCCGTGAATCGAACGAATGCTCGGCCCGGTTGTGAGAATCTGCATTGGCTTGGCTCCGTTCGGGAGCGTCTCTCGCAGTACCGATCGTGCGGTATCGGGGGAGAGCCGATTGACGGTCTCCTTGGCGACACCGGACAAGCGGCAGATTTGCGAGAAGCTCCAGTCATTGAGCAAGAATTCGCCGTCATCGCCAGCGGCGAACGAGAGTTCTCCGCCGACGACAACTGGTTGCAGGCGTGCTGGCAAATGCCAGCGATCCTGCGATTCCCGATGCTCATTCCGGCAATGCTGGATCAGGGACTCGACGGACGAGAAGCACTCGTCCGGTCTGCGTCGGAACATTTCATTGTGTGCCTGGATCAACGTACTCATGGGGGCCTCCGAAGGTGAAAAGGAACGATTCTCAGGTGCGGTCTGCTCGAACATCGAACAGACACCCCGATCGTGTCCCCGGATGGTCCCCCGCGCAATCGCTTTCTTGTGACGAGCCAACAATCTCTCGCCGTTGTCGAGCCAATCAATTCGCCAAGGCCGACATGGGCATCGGGCTATTAACGGCGGATAGCACATTGGTCCCCAGTCTTCGTCGGAGCCGTGGTCGATCCAGACTTGAAGGATGGCGGGCAGCAGCCAGCCCATCATGGTGAGGTAGTGCTTCAAGGTGGTGCGGTTCAGGCGTTTCAGGCGGCTGCCGCAGGTGGCGGCATCGTGGGTGAGTTGGCACCGGAGCAAATAGATACTGGTTGGTGACGAGTTGCTCCAAGATGTTGAGCCAGCAGCCTTCGACATACCAACTTTGTGCCTTGTGCCGGCCCGTTAGTGCTTTGCCGACAGACTTCACGGAGGACTCTTACCAGAAGTATTGGTTGAGGTATTCGCAAAGCGTCGAAGGCGAATGACGTCTCGAGCACGCGGTTATTGTCGCTGACTTTGGTGTTGCCGGTTTCGGGCGAGCCAGGATTGATGTTGTAGCTATCCACCTTCGTTGATCGGTGTTTCTCCTCGCACGGCTTCCAGCCACGCTGTCAGATACGGGTCACCCCAGGTCAAGAGCCGCACGCCTTCGCGCCCAGGCTGTTCGACGCCAGTGGAATCGGTGGTTGGCCCAGTGGGAGGGTGGCGATCTGCTAACTCGCCGCTAAAGGTCGCGAGGATCTCATCAGTGCCGCCGATCCCCAGGTGTGGTGGGGCGTAGGGCCAGGTGATCGCCAGACAACTCGCCGCGCCGTCGGCAACGAGCATCTGCCCGTTCGGCTCCGGGATGCTACGGATGAGCATCGCAGCCGCAGGGTGTTGTAGACACCAATAGGCCAACTCGTGTTGCGTTGCTGGTAGTGCAGCGGTCGTCGCTAGAGCAAGATCGGCATCGTCGTCAATGACACGCTCGATGGCGTTGGCGACTGCCGAAGCCTGACGCTGCTGGGCGGCATCCAGTTGCCGCAACGCCTCGGTTCGTTCAATCTCACCTTGGGCCAGTTTGCGGAAGATCCGTGGCATCTCAGCCAGGATCGGCTGAAGGGGGCCAACAACACTCTCAAAAACCCCGATTCGGTCTTTGAGAGTCAGGTAGGTGTCCTCCTCGATGGTTCCAGTCATGTAAAGGTTTGAGATCAGCACCGTCTTTGCACTCTGTCCGATGCGGTCAATTCGGCCGATCCGCTGCTCGACCCGCATCGGGTTCCAGGGCAGGTCGTAGTTCACAAGTGCGGAAAATTCTTGGAGGTTCAACCCCTCGGACGCCGCGTCTGTGCCGAGCAAGATGTCGATCGCCTTAGCGTGACTTTGTTTGCAACGGGCCTTCACGACGGCACGGTCTACGACGCGCCAGGTAAAGTCGTTCGTGTCCCAGACCTCGCCACCGCGACCTGAGTAGCAGGCCATGCGACTGCCATAGCGGGCGACGAGTCGCTCCCGGATGAAGTCGAGGGTGTCCAAATATTGTGTGAAGATGATTACCCGGTGGCCACGCTCCAGCAAATCGTCGAGTCGCCCCTCGAATACGCGGAACTTGCTGTCGTTGTCGATCTGGCTGAGTTCGCTGATGTAGTCATGCAAATACAGTCGTTCGGCCTCCAGCTTATCGCGCCGTCGCGGGTCCGCTCGCCATCTCATCAATCGTTGCCGTTCCCTATCGAGTGTTGCGGATACATCGACGTCATCATCGTCTTCTGCTTCGCTAAGTGCCTCACCGAATTGTCGTGCCTCATCCATCACCGCCAAGTCTCGCTGAACGGCGGCGATCAGGTCTCGACGCCTTTCCAGACTCTTACGGAAGGAAGCAAAGGAACTCGCCAACCGCTTGCGAAACACGGCCATCAGGAAGCCGACACCGCTCCGTTCGTCCGGCTCGACCTCGCCCAGCCGGTAGAATCTGCTGCATAGCTCATCAATTCGGATGTAAAGAGCCTGTTCCTCACTGGATTGAAAAGTCACCGGCACATCTTCGGGTTGACGGTCGGCAAGACCCGCCGTCAGCAAACCGCGTTCGCGGTAGGCCCGGAGTGTCTGCCTCGTGTGCCGGAACATGTGTACGGCCAGCGGCGTCTGCCGGGCTAGGTACGGGGTCATCCCCTCGGCCTGTTGAGGCAGCATTCCCTGCAAGCTCAACGCCAGGCCCGCACCGTTGCTGACAATGCGTTGCACCAGCGATCTCCATTGCAACTCAGTCCAATGAGCAGGAACTTCCGTCGGCGAAAGGTCCGGTGCGCCGATCTGAACCGCCAGACGCGTCATGGCCACCACCTCGGCCCGTTCGTTCCGCGTCGTGGCGAAGAACCGCAGCCGCTCGAAGAACCGCTCGAACTCGTCCAGATTGCTCCACGGTCCCCAACGCTGATCCTCGACCCCTGCCAACAAGAGTAGGTCGTGAACCTCGTGTGCTGCGAGTTGCATCGGCGTCGCCGTCAGTAGCCACAGGCAGCGGAACAGTTGGCGACTCTTCAATGCCTGTAACAAGCGCAACAGTAAGTTCGGCTCGTTCTGGGCGAACACTCGTCGGCGAGCGGCGTGGGCTTCGTCCACAACCACCGCGTCCCAGGGATGCGCTGCCAACACAGCATCCATGCGTCCTTCGCGAGCAATCAGGTGCCGGCTGACGATGACGATGCCGTCCTCGGCCCAAGGGTCATCGGTTCGTCGTACCCGCCCACCGACGTCGTGCAGCATGTGGCCGTCGTAGAACCAAGCCGTCAAAGCGAATTTCTCGCGGAGTTCCTCCATCCACTGCCGGATAAGGTTTTTCGGTGTGACTATCAATACTCGTTTCAAGTCGCCTGTGAGAATCAGCGAGCGCAAGACGAGGCCGGCCTCAATGGTTTTTCCCAGCCCCACCTCGTCACAGAACAGATACGAACGTGGGTAAGTTTCCACGGCCAGCTTGTGGACTTTCGCCTGATGCGGGAAAGGCTCTAACGGCCGACCATCGACCCAGATAGGGTGCAGCACCAGTCCCTCGCCGCCGGGCTGTTTCGGCGCGTCGAGTAACCGCTGGGCCTCAAGCCTGGTTTGGTGATCCGGCGCTGCCGTCGGTGTGATCCGCTGCATTGGGTCGCGCCGCGGCGGTCCGTCGGGTGGTGTGAATGCATTCAGGTGTTCGCGTACCGCTTGGGGTAGCGGCAGGATCAGTAGGCCAGAATCGCTACCCTGCCAAATCCGCTCGAACCGAGCTTCTGCAAGCGAAATGTCTTCTGCGTCGAGTGGGTTGAACCAGTTCCGCTTCACGTCAAATTCTTCGCGGTTCCGAGTCCAGGCAGCGCTCGTCTCGTTCACTGAGCCGCTGAATGTGATGATGTTGCCGTCGCCGTTGTAGAGAATGCCGACCTTCGGATGAAACAGCGCCCCGCCCTGTCCGGGGTAGAGTGGCTGCCCGCTATGATCCAGCGGCAGGGCGATCTTTACCTCAAGCAGGCCAGTCGCCACCATCCAGGCCAGCGCCCCGAGTCGGTCGCGGGCAATCTGATCTGCTTCTGGCTTCCAGCCCGGCGGCAAGCCAAGCCGATGGCACTCCTCATCAGTTGGGGCCAAACGCTGCACAGCAGTCCGCTCGAGGCTTCCTTTCAGCAGTTCGACACCCCGACGATAAGCCTCTATATCATCAATGTTCCATGTCGTGCCCGTGACAAGCCGCATCGGCGGGCGGTCAAACGAACCGTGTTTCTGCACGTTGGCAATGAACGCCGAGAGCCCGGCGGCAATCTGCACCAGAACTGCTGAGTCGAAATAGCCCGCCTGACGGTCGTATCGGGTCGTTTGTCCGAGAACCGGGAGATAGAAGTCGTTAACGAGTTGTCCTGCTTGGCCGGCGTAGTGCCGCTGCAAGCGAGTAAGATCGCGGAAGCCCATTGGTTACCCCCGCCAGTCCCGCAACACCAGGTCCCAGCCTCGTCGGGCCTCGGTTGTCGCTTGCTTCCAGGGGGAATCGTCCTTCCGTTTGCCGAACGCCTGCTCCAGCAGGTACAGCGTGACCGCATATGCACCGCGAAACTCCGACATGGTGCCGTAGCCGCTGGATCGAAGCCAGTGTTTGAGAGGATCGATCCCGCGGTGCGTTTCGTCGCCGCCGGCCAGTAGCGAGATTGAATTCCACACTGCCAGGCCGATGAAGCCGGGGAACTTCCGCTCCTCCCACACGTCGCCCTCGCGGGCGGCCCGGCCGCGAACCTGCTTCTCGCCGGATTGCTGCCGTGCGAGTTGCACCAAGTCGACTTCCTGGGGCGCCTTGAGCGTAAAGAGGTCGGACTCGCTCTCGATCAGCTTCAGCTTCTTGAACAGGTCCGGGTTGATGTCCAGCGACTTCGCCAGCTTCCGCACATCGTCGCTGTCCGCGATGTCGCCTTGGAACGTGTCCAGCCACAGCCAAAGCGCTTGCGTGTTCTTGTCGGCAGTGTCTGCGGCGAAGCCATCGACAGCCCCGATCATCTTCTCGGTCAGCTCGGCCAGGATCTGCTCCAACCGGAATTCACCGACCGCCGCATACGCTTTGTCTAATGCCACCCCAATATCGACTTCTTTTCCCTTTAGATCGGTGATCGGCCAATGCTTCGCTACTTCGCCCAGTGTCGGACCCAGCGCGGAGAGATAGAGGTCCGTGCCGAAGATCCCCTGCTTCTGAAAGTGGGAAGCCGCGTTACGGGCGACTGTTTTGATCTTCCCTTCCACGATCGGCAGATTGCCCTTCACGCCGTCCGATTGATCGCGTGGCAGGCAAAGTAACAAGACTGTACTACGAGCCGCATCCAGCCCGCGGATGTTTAGGCTGCTCTCAGCTTCAGTATGGATCGGGATCGACGTGCGGATCTCAAAGCCGGCCTCAATCAACGCCTTACCGAGCGCCCGCCATGCTTTGGTCATTTTGTGGTTGAACATCACCACCATTCGGCCGGCCGGGTGGAGTAGTTGCTTCGCCCGCCTGAATACGGCTGCCATTTTAGCTTCATAGAACTTCTCTGCCCGATCGCTGGCCGTAAGTGGCTTCTCGCCGGCGGCTTCCTTGGCTTTTTCCGTTCGGACCGCTTTCGTCAGCCTGCGTCCATTGTCACCCCTTGCATCGGCCAACGCTTCGAATGTGGCGTCGAATTTAGTCTGCCATGCAATCTGATCCTTCTCGGCATCCGCCTTCCACCGGACAGAGTTGGCGACCGCCTCGCGGTTCGTCTCGGCCAGTTCCTCGCGAAAGAACGGCTCAAGTCCCGGCCAATCACCCAACGCCCGCTTCAGCCAGACGTAGAAGAAGTTCGATAATTCGGAATACTGGACATTGTTGTAATACGGCGGATCGACGCAGATGAGATGGACAGTGCTTGGGGCGGGCGTCTCCAGGGCGGCGGCGTCGTTGTTCGTGACAGTCGGCACGATCACCTCGGGCCGCAGATGCACCTCGTCCGGTACGACCGCGTTCGCACCCGCTGTCGATTCCTCGTCGTTCTGGTCGATTTCGACGTCGTCGTCGGTGTCCGCCTCGCCACCCTCCTCGGCTTCTTCGCCTTCCAGTGACACCGCCTCGCCGTGGATCAAGCCGGATAAAGCTTCGTAAGACTTCAGGATTTGCGCTAAACCCCAGTGTACCAAATGCGTCGTTCCAGCCATTTCGACAAAAGCGGATCGAAACGCAAAGTCGTGACGAGAAAATGACTGAGTGTTTTTACCATGTCCGTAATGCCAGAACGTGTTTACGCTGTTGTAGTTCACAACCTTACTAACGACGAAGGCGAGGTAAACCGCGACTGCTTCAGCCTTGTCTGGCGACAGCTCGGCGCGGGCCTTCGCGGACGCCTGCCGCACTTCGTCGAGAACCGTCAGCACAGTTAGCAATTGTCTGGGAAGGAACATATGCCGCCAGTGCGTCTCGCCGCGTTTTAGTGGCTTATCAGTGCCACTCGATTCCTCGTCCAGATCACCTGTCTTGTCACCTGGAGGAATTTCTTCGGGAGGAATAAGGCTCGCCCATCTTCCCTCGTTGGCTCGCAATTCCACCTCTGCGGCCGCGACGGCAGTCAGGTCGGCATTGGTTGGGGCGCGGAACCGCCAGAGGTAGCGGACTTTCGTCGACCCGTCGCGGTAGTCGAGTTTCACCGGCACCTGCGAGCAGACCGCGTACATCTGGCTCGGCAGGCCGCCGGGCCGGGATTGGGCCGCTTTCTTCACGTCGCCCTGATCAATGATGCTGCCGCAGCGCGGGCAGACGGCATGGCCGTCCTTGAACGTCGGCGTAGTGCGCGGGTGCCAGGGTTCGTCGCCAAGTCGCGGCCAGCGGCAGTTCTTCCACTCGGCCGCACGGACGATGCGAAACATGCATTTGTGGATATTGCGATCGATCGGCACTTCCGGAAATGCCGCCAAATGTTCCTCCGCGGCTCCCTTCAGCAAGACGGAGAAGTTTGTAGATAAGGGTACTTCTAACCTGCACTTGCCACAGGTAATAGTGCGGCACCAGAGATAAAACCTGGGAATGCTAGCCCCGCCAGGTTTAATAGTCGCGACCTGTCGCGACTTGAACTTGCGGTTGGCTTTACTTTCTAAATCGGACCACCAGTCAGATTCATTTTCTCTCGGAAAGTATGATGTCAACCGAACTTGAGCCGAGTTATTGGCGTGTGCCGCAAACTTTGACATAAGCCGCGAAAGTCCCTTTCCATGCGCGGCGGGGTATTCAATAGTTGCCTTCAAGACGATTGCTGCGACTGGGTTAAGATCGTTGGCGTAAACTTTGAAGCCATATCGAACAGCTTCGAGCGGAATCGACCCACCTCCCGCCATGAAGTCAAGGCACACCACTGGTTCATCTGCATCTAAGTGCAGCAACTTTTTCGCTTGGCACATAATCTCGCCGAGCACAAATGCCGTCGGACTTTGCGAAAAAGCCGGAGGATGTCGATAGCCGAACTTGCTGCCTAAGGTTAGAGGCGGATTGAGCTCATTAGCTGCGGCGAGCCTGGATAATGCTCGTGCGGAATCTCCGCGAATACCAAGCGCACGTAGGAATCCCTGATGCTGTAACGTTAGACGCGTGGCGGGTATCACTTGAAGTAAAGAGGCCAGGAAGTCCCGATGCTCTCGCAACCTTGGACTGAGTTCATCCAAATCTGGTTCCGAGGGGTCGTCGAAGACTGACGGAAGAAGTTCGCTTTCGATTACGAAATCGTGCGGCAACACGCTCCCGAGGATTGCGGCGCGGCATACAGTAGGAGCTCTTCGTGCCCACCAAATATGCAGCGTATTTTGCGGGGGACGACACGAAGCGCTATTGTCGCGCTGGCACTCGGCGGAAAGCGACGAACAGGGGAGCCCGGCTTCCATGAGCGACGGCTTCGTCTTGATGAACTTCTCGCTCATAGGGGCATCTCACCGGTTAGAGGTCGTATTCATTTTCTTTCGCAGCTTCGTCTTTGGCTCTGCCACATTGGCGATGCCATTCATTTCAAAGAGTGTCTTTCCGGCTGGCTTCGGCTTCTTTCTGGTCTTCGCCTTCGATTTTGTCTTTGCCCTTTCGACTGGTTGCTCATAGGTAAGCAGCATCCTCAACGAGGCTCGTCCAGCCAGTTGCCGGTAGCCGTAGAAGCAGAGCGTGAACCAGTAGAGCACCACTTCGGCAGGGAGTTCGAACAGGCCATCCCGGAATCGGGTGCGTTGGGCGGGCTTGGTCAGGTATCGGGCGGATGCGAAGCCAAGTGCCAGCCGCATGCCGTCAGCGTGTTGCAGCCAACGCGGCTGCGTGCCAGGCCGGAAATCACTGGCCCTGATCGGGCCGGGTTCCTCGGCCTGCTCCAGAAACGGCTCGGAGAGTTCCCTTAGCCATTGAATCGTCTCCGGAGAAGCAGATGAGCCCATGATCTTGGCGTCAGCTTCCTTCACAGTCCGGGCGGAAACGGCCGGGAACATGTGGAGTTCCCAGATCTGGCCCTTCTTGGCCTGTTGCTTCACCCGCAGGCGGAACCGCTCCATCAGGCACCTCCGGTCTTACGCGGCCGAACGGGCACCATCCGCACTTCCATTTGCCCTTGACCAGCGTTCATGAGGGCAGTGCGGAACGTCTCCAGGGCGGAGTCATCCGTCTGCGGCGGGTCGGGGAACTTGAGCGACACGGCGATGGTCACGTGCAGTTCGCCCTGGCCACTGCGGAACGGCCACAGCGGAGCGAGCAAATCCTTGAACGTCTCAAACCGGCCCTCGAAGGTGAGGTTGACTGATTCGGTCTTTCCCTCGACGACGCGCTGGCCGTTGGCGACGAGCGTGGCGTGAACCAGGGCCGCCTTCGGACGATCGGCCCAGGCGACGCGGAGCGTGTTGTCGAAGCTCTCACGATCTTCGACACTAAGCGCCAGTTCCGCGATGCGTAAGTTCCGCATGGCCGCCAGCGCGTCCCACACTGCGGTGATCGCTTCGCGTGGGGTGCCGACCTTCACGACGGGCTGTGGTCCGCGACCGGGTCGCAGGTCGTCCAACTCGCGAGGGAGGTCAGAGGACGGGTCGACGAGTGACCAGAGCGGGCCGACGACGATAGGCGGGCCGGGGTTGTCGTCGCGGGTGAAGAAAACCTCGTCGTCGCCCTTACGCCAGGCGGCCCACATACCGTCGCGGACGCCTTCGCGCAGCACCGTTTCGAGCCGCGGCCGGCTGAGGTCGGCCCAGACGTTGCGAGCATAACGTTCGAGGTCGTCCGTTGAGAGTTCGGGCGTGTTCGCCGGCCAGCACCGCTCCTTGAGGTTCGCAGGCGTCAGGGGCAATGACTTGACACCGGTACCACCGCCGGCCTCGGGTTTCTTCCGCGGGTAGATGCCACGGTCCAGCGCGGCCTGGTAGGTCCAAAACTCGACGCTGTCCTCGAACCGGGGCGTTCCTGGCCACTCATTCATCTCCTGCGCGCCGACAGCCAGGTTTGGCCCTCGCAGGTAGAGAACCCAACGGTTCTCACGAGTGCCTTCTTGCAGTGCCTGCCACAGTACGGTGCGATCCGGCAGCACGGGGTAATGAGCGCTGATCTTGGCGGCCTCGAGGAAACGCGGAGCAGGCACGCTCGCGGCGGCAGCGGTCCCCTCTTTCGGCCAAAGGTGATCCCAAAATTCCTGCGGGCGGACTTCCTTCACCGGCAGAATTCGATCGGTCGCCGACGAGGCAATGTCGTAGAGGAAGTGCTGGGCACTGATGACCGGCGACAGATCCGTCGCGTTGGCGCGTGTGAAGACCTTCTTGGTCGCACGGTCGTAATAGACCCACTTTGCGTCTGGCGATGTGGTCAGTCCGGCCCGTAACGTAGGCAACAAGTCCGTTTGCCGCAGGATCATCGGCAATTCCGGCTCGCGTCGCAGCCTCTCCCAAACTTCCTCAGTTGAAAGACAATGCTCGCCGTCCTTCCAGAGCGGAGTTTGCCGGATGAGATCGGGATCGAGAACCAACGGTTCGCCCGGCGTCGCTTCGGGTGCCAGCTTGTGGTTCTGTCGCAGGCATTGCAGTAGTGGGGTCTCGGCGACGGCTCTTCGTTCGGAGCGGCGTCCGCCCTTCTCTGGGGTTTCGCCGAAATCGACGCGGAAGCACTCCAACATCGAGGTGTTCGTATTCTCCGCGAACAGTCCGCCCGAGTCGGGCTCGCCGCCGCGCGGGAACGCTAGGACGCGGTAGGCTTCGAGCAACTTCGTACGGACGTTGAGTTCCTGTGGCCCGAGATGCTCGCGAACGCGGCCAAGGTCATCCTCCAAAGCCATGAACTCGGCTGGAACGCCGGAAGCACTGTCGCGGGCCTTGCGCTTCATTTCGACGTAGGTGATGCTGCTCGCCTGAGCGAGGTTGCTTTGTTCCTGCTCGATGTCCTTCTGAACTCGCTCCCAGGCCATCAGCGACTTCACGGCGTCCTTCAACCCTTGAACTCGCGAGCCTTCAGCAAGCAGGAAGACAAGGTTGTTGCGGTAGGTGCGCGGGCCGCCGTTGACGCCGGTCTTGTTGAATAGTGACTTCACAAAGTTGAGCCGCTCGCCTGCCCCGACCCCGACGTAGCCGACTTCTTTGTCGTAGTGGATGAGGGCCAGTCGGATGCGATCGGAGTTGTCGCTTATCGCAGTATGGTCGATCGGGAAAGGGATCAACTGGAAAGCGGTGAAGCCCGAATACACCTCCTTAATCCAGTCGTCGAGAATCCGCTTCACCTCTCCAGGTAGTTGTTGCAACTCGGCAAACCGTTCCTGATAGCGTTTGTTGATTGAAGCGCGAGTGCGGAAAAGGTAGTGATCCCCCTCTCGCCGCATGTACCAGGCCCGCCGTTCGGTTTCTTCAAGTGCCTTGCTGACGTAACTGAGATCTACGCCAGGGCGACCGAGTGCCAGCGCGACTTCAGGGGGCGTGACGCCCTTGGAGCCGTCTGGCAGACTGTGCAGGAAAGTGACGAGCGAGGCTTCCGTGGCTGCTTTCCAGGGCCAACCAATTTCCGCTTGGCTGGCGTGAGTGCTGCCGCCTGGGCGGACGACATCCGCCTCTAGGCCGCGGGCGAATGCGGTGCGGTTGAGTCGACCGAGCAGTTCGTCCTGCATCTCGCCGCGGGCCAGATCGACGTGATGGGCTTGCAGAAGCAGCACGTCGCCCAATTCAGCTTTGCGTTCCCAGACGGCGCGAATAGTCCTGGCGACGAGCCGCAGCGCACCGCGGGTTGCCTGGAAGTCCGGGATATCAGCTAGTCGCTCAGCGAAGAGGCGGATGAGTTCGGGGTGGAATGGGTAGCCCGCCTGGATCTGCTGTCCGTAGTCGGCCTCAAACGCCCGGCCCTCGATCGTCACCCCGGCCTTTTGCTGCACGTCGAAGTATGAGGTGAACGCGGCGGCCACATCGGCGGCGTGGTCGTGTTTGACTTTCTCGAACAGCCGGCGGCCCAACACAGCGGCCCGTTCGTTCGACTGGGTCGGGGTCAGGTTTTTGGCCTGCCGACCGGCAGTGTCACCTACCTCGTCAACGGTTTCCAATACAGTGGGGATGTGTTGCTTCAGTTCACCCGTGAGTTTGCGGTTGGCGTCTTGCTCGGATGGAAGCGTCAAGATCACGACCGTTCGTGGTCGCTGGGACGCCATCTTGAATAGCGTCTGCAAGAACGTCGGCCACTGGCTGTTCACCCGCGAGCGGGCCTGGTCCTCTTTCAGAGCGAAGGCACGGGCCATGTACAGCACCAATTCGTCGATCACGATCAAGGTCGGTTTGTCACCGAGCGCGTCTTCCAACGCCTCGCGTGACGGCGCGACGCCTTGTTCGTCATTGGCGCGGACCACCTCGTAGCCGCGCCTGCCGCCGGCCAAGGCCGCAATCTGGCCCCATGGGGTATAGGTGCGGATCTTGTCTTGACCGACGAGGTGTTCATTGCCGCTGAGCGGATCAGACTCCTCGCCCACGAACGCCGCAACTTTGACTGTATCCGGTGCGGGAAACTGGCTGATGCGAAAGTCGACCAGTTGTTCGGCCAACCGCTCGCCTTCACGGGCGGCGTGAACAGTAGCAATCAGGCTGTGCGTCTTGCCGCCACCGAAACCCGTTTCCAAGCGGAACACGGGCGTCCCTCCCTCGACACCAGCGAGTCGCTCGGTAACTTCTTTGACGAGCAGCTTCAGGTTTTTCGTCGGGTGAGTGCCTGAAAAAAACCGCTGCGGATTGAGGTAATCTGGGTGGGTGCCAGGCTTTCGGCAGACGACATCCCACAGGTCGGCGGCAAAAATGGCGTCCGGCAGTTCACCGGCCAGTACCTCAGTCCGGGGCGTGCAAGCCTTAAAGATGGTTGGAATGCGGGACATTACTGCCTCCAAGCGAGTTCAATCAGCGGTTTCCTGACGCTTCGCCTCGGAGACTGCTTTTTCCGCACGCACCCAAGCGTCAAGTTCATCGGCCTGGAACTTCCAAAGCCGGCCGATCTTATGACTGGGCATGTATTTTCGAGTCACCTACTTGTAAAACGTTTCGCAACTGATTCCTAGTGAGCAGCGGCTTCATCGACCGACAAGCAGCGGCGTTCTGGATGGAAACGTCTTCATGCCCTTGGTGGCACCAAAAACATCCCCAAGCGAATTCGCGTGGGGATCGGCTCGAAGAGCCAGCGGTCAGAATCGGTCACCGGATTCGTCTTCCAATCCAGGGGCTTCGGCGTCTTCCTGGCCGGGAACCGGCGTCTCGTAGCAATACTCTTGGGCCTTCGACAGACAGAAGAGCAACGCGGGTAAGTCAGAGGGCTGGTAGGACGCGGCGTCTTTCCATTGGCCTGACTTCGGATCTAGGTAGCGACGGGGATTGATCGTCACGGAACGAAAATGTCGAACCGAGCCGTCCTCGCCGGTCCCTTCATTGAGCCAGATGGCAACTCCAATTCCACTGGCGAACGG
>SXGT01166468.1_pt1 | contig 13030 bp, 11 predicted proteins | sample 3176221 | NCBI WGS metagenome assembly SXGT01 (sample SAMN11356862, study PRJNA531348) | freshwater metagenome | isolation source: freshwater sample F1-120 | place: China: Fuxian Lake, Yuxi | collected 2017-12-25
GATATCCACGAGTTCATCTCGGTGCTCTTCGAGCGGACTCGCGGGACGCCCGAATCGGACGGGGTGCTTCCCGACGCGCACCACTTCTTGACAGTTGGGGCCGAGACCGATGATGAAACGGCCGCTTCCAAGCTTTTCGATCGAGGCCGCAACTCGAGTGATTCGATCGATGACTGAGGTTGGTTCAAAGAATCCAAGTTCGCGAACCCTGCACTGGAATCGAATGCCATCGATCATCGTCGCGAGTTCGAGAGTGGTCATTGGAGTGTCCCGAATTGAAGCATGACGAAGAGAAGCGCAAGAAACACAAATGCGGTCAGTCGCGCGTCGGTAAACCAGTCAAGTCCGTGACACAGGATGCTCCGAACGCGTTGTCCCTGGTGATGCCAAAGCGCTCGTGAATACTCTCGCGCTTCGTCCTCGCGGCGCAAACGGGTCCTAAACTCATCGATGGCCCATTGCATTGCCCCCGCGTCGGAGGTTGCGAGGCCAAGTCGTGTAGCAAACCCGAGCGCGCGCTCCGATTCTTGAAGATCTCCGCGCCAGAACCAGATCTTCGCGGCAATGACATGCGGGTGCGGTAATGAGGGATCGAGGCGCGCTGATTCCTCTGCGGCCTCGACCGCATCTCGCAAGTTTCCGCTTCGGGCAAGTCTCAACGCGACTCGAGCGCGCTCGAGAGCGAAGTGCGTGCGGAGCTGCTGCGTGGCGGGTGTTCGAACAGGGGTCATGATGCCATCCGATCTCGCTCATTGCGGAGAAATGCGAGAAGTCTCACGTACGAACCTCCGCGCTCTGGAGATGCGCGAAGTGCACCGCCGAGAGAGGAGAGTGCCTCAACGGTGCGAGTCGGGTCATGACAGCACGCAAGTGCGCCGATGATCTCTTCCGTCGGCGACGGGTCGCCCTCTGCAGCATCGCGCATCGCCCGGGTTGCCATGCGTAGCGCGTTTCCGTCTTGGATCCGGATCCTATGATCGACCGAGAGTGTCCGCATCACAATTGCATCAACCGCCGGATGCACAGCCTGACGGAAGTAACTCGGCGGATCGATGGGGACCTGCTGCGCCTTCTTAACCGAGTCAATCATCTGCAGAGTTGACGCTGATGCCATCGTGCGTAGTCGCTCTGCGAATGGGAACACGCCGGTTGCAGCCTCATACATTGTCAGTCCCCATGAATAGATGTCGCTTGCGGGAGTCTCGAAACCATTGAGACTCTCGGGCGATCTGTACGCGATTGTTCCTTGTCCGGTTGCAAACCCGAGTTCCGCATCGATGGCAACCGCGAGACCAAAATCGGCGAGTCGAACTGTCAATCTGCCCTGCTTGTCGCGCGCGATGAGCACATTGGTAGGTTTGACATCACGATGAATGATCGGTGGAGACTGACTGTGTGCGTGTGCTAAGGCGTCTGCGAGTTGATCGCAAGCATCAAGTAAGTCAATCACGAACCGCCTCCCGGAACCGTCCTCGAGATCTTCGAGTGTTCCGCCCTCGAGCAACTCCATTGTGACGTAAGGAAATCCTCCGAGTGCGGGTTCGAGACAGTTGCCGTCGTAGACCCTTACGATCGACGGGTGCGCAAACCGCGCTAGTCGAAAGGCCTCGAACAACCCAGTTGCGCGATCTGATTCTGTCTTGCCGTCCTTGAGCACTTTCATCGCTTGCATACCCATGTAGCGATGCCTGACGCGGTAGACATCCGCGAAGGCGCCGCTTGCCACGTGGCGGTCGACGGTGTAGGTATCGCGAATTGTCGTACCAGAGGGGATGAGCAGCGAGGGAGTTTTCATGCTCGCCACTCTTAGTTCTCAGATGACGTCTGAACCGAGCCCACTCGTGATCGCCTCAGCAGCTTCTGCGGGTAGTAGTCGGAGCAGCTGCTGCACGATGCTTCGTACCGAGTCGATATCGCCTCGCTGGACAGCTTGCGCGCCCTCAGCGAGAAGCCGGCGACCCGCAGCTTTATCGCTGAAGAGATTCTGCTGTGACGAGAGATGTTGGAGGAATGCCACCCAGATCCCAGGATCCTTTTGGATGAGCTCCCGCCAGATATCACGAAGTTGCTCGCCAGAGTGGCGCAGCATTGCGGCATCCTTGGTTTGGATCGCTTTCGCGCCCTCACGGGCAATCTCATCGATCGACTTGCGATGCTTTGCGTCGCCGTATTGCGCTGCTGCTTTGCGGGTGTCGTCGAGATCTTCGTTGTACTTGGCGACAGCGGAGGGGAACTCGACCTGATCCGCAAGCTCGCGTGCGCGCTTCGCGAGATCGACGAGTAGATTCCGCGCCTGACCTGCGGCGACTGGGTCGCCGCGCTCCCACAGGTCGATGAGCTCATCAACCTGACCGAATTCGTCACTCTCTTTCAGTTCAGCGGCGGCGGATGAGACGTCATCCAAAGAGTTCTCATCCGCCTTCAACTCAGTCTCCTCAAGTCGTTTCACGAGCGTGCGTTTTCGGCCGCGCATGACGCTTGGCGGCTCGTGCTGGAGTTCGGACTTTGTGCTTGGTTCAAATGTCTCATCGAGGATTGGGATGAATGCACGAATTGACGGTACACCCGAGGAGTCGACCGAGATGCCGACTTCCACATCCGCACCTGCCGGGAGGTCCTTTGAGATGTCTGTGCCCCTGATTGAGACAACCGTGCCGCATCGATTGTACTCCGCTACGGCGTCGTCACCAGATAGAACTGGAATCGAGAGGACCTCGCTCGAGCCGCGTCGGAGGCCCCGCGTGAACTTTGCCTTGTAAACGACCTCTGGCCGTGGAAGGGCGGAGCCTCCCTTGTGGAGGATGCGCGCACTTCCGTCGGCGAGTGCGATGCCGACGCCAGCGGGCAACGGCGCGCTGCTGATCTGCAGCCCATACGTGATCGCGAGCGAGCTGGGCGTGCAGGGAACCGATTGCCCTCCGGGCCGGCGAACCGAGATCTCGAAGACGGACTGCCCCTTATCGCGGATCTTCGCCGCGGTGAAGAACATTCCCTTCGCATCCACACTCGTCTCGCCGCTATTCCACCCATTGTCGTCCCGCCGCAGACTGACCGTTGTACCTGCAGGTGGAACTGCACCATCGATCTCTACGCGTCCACCAACGAGTGGCTCGAGGTCCTTCACCACCGACTCAAACTCGAGCTGGACGAATGCCGTACCAACGGCCAGCGTTGCCGGCCTCTCTCGTGCGCTTGGAAGCCTCTGCGACGAAGCAAAAATCGCAGCGCCCCGCGACACTACTGTCAGTGGATCGATCTCCATTCCGACCGGGATTCCTAGGGCCGCCGTTTGTCGACGCACGAGTGGGATGAAAGTGGTCCCACCGACGAGGAGAAAGCGATCGATGCTCTTCAACGGAATCCCGCTGTCCTGAATGAGTTTCTGCACGATGGCGATAGATCGCTCTACGGCCGGAAGTGCGAGGGTTTCGAACTGCGCGCGCGTGACGGTGCATTCGAGATCAATCTGATTTCCATCGTCGTCCTCGAAGATGGACTCGCGGTAGTACTCAACGGGGTCCTCCGTGCTCAGAAGTTTCTTGATGTCCTCCGCGTGCCTCTTGAGCACAAGCATTCGACCACGATCGATATCCCTTGCGTCCGGCGCGCGTGAAAGCGAAGCAAGCGAGTACTCCGCCTGAAGTGCGGGCACCATGATGCCTTCCACCAGTTTCCAGTCAAGATCAGCACCTCCAAGGTAATTGTCCCCTGCGTGCTTGACGACTGTCAGCTGGCCATCGCGAATCGCGACGATGGATGCGTCGAATGTTCCACCACCGTAGTCGTAGACAAGCCAATAAGCCCGCTCAGCATCCGTTTGAAATCCGTACGCGACCGCGGCGGCTACGGGTTCCTGCAAGAGTTGTGAATAGCTGAACCCAGCCAATCTCGCGGCTTCTGCGGTTGCCTCGTTCTGCGGCAATTCAAACATCGCAGGCACGGTGATGACCGCCGCGATCGGCTCGCTGCCTGTCTGCAGCGCACAGGCTCGGCGAAGTGCCATCAAGACCTCCGCCGAGAGTTCTTCGGGCGTCATGGTCTTCCCCGCCGCCTTGAACTCTCGTTTGACCCGTTGTCCCATCACGCGCTTGAATTCGCTGTGCACCTCGGTCGCGCTCGTTGGGCGCGTAAGCATATTGGCCGTTCCGTTTCCGACAAACTTCGCGCCCCTCCGATCGAACCCAACGAGGGATGGTGTGATTTCCGAGCTATCGTTCTTAAAGGTGACGACACCGCCGCGCTCCGCCACGGAGATGGAAGAGTTCGTCGTGCCGAGGTCGATGCCGAAGTCAATTGTTGTTCGCTGCATGTTGATTCCACTGTTCTCAAAACTAGGTCGCGGTATCCGTTGCGACAATCTGCCCGCGCGCGATGATCTCGCCCGCGCGACGCACGATCGGAGCAACAGTTTGCTTCACCCTACACACCAAGGCGTCTGACCCAGGGTCAGGCGCTTCCCAACTCACGACCTCCACCTCCACCCACCCGTCGACGTAGACTTGACCAACTGGGTCAATGACCTCAATCTCGAGGGATTTGAGCAACGACTGAAAGCGCCGAAGAGAATCCGTCAGTTGCTTTCGTTCGCGCGGTAGTTTTTCGGCATCGACATTTTCAATACGCCGAGAGAGGCGCCAAGTCTGAATGGCTAGGTCAATGACTTCGGACTTTCCAAGCGTCAAGCCAGCCGCTGGCGCTGAGGTCTTCGCGGCAGGAGGTGCGGGAGTTACTCGCGTCGCGGCATCAGAGAGTTCTCGATCGATGTTCTCCAGCGCCGATACTGGATCGAGCAGCGCGCGTGAAGGGATGTCACTCTCACGAAACTGCATGGCTGGGTAGCCAAACAACTTTTCGAGGAGCCCAGGCAGCCGGAGGTGTTCGCCGCATGGCGTCGCACTACTCATGAAGTCGCCTCCCCAACAGGGAGTTGTCGCAAAAGACGTCGGCTGCGGGCAGCACGCCACCGCGACTCATTTGCAATTCCTCAGCGCTGCGACGATGCCCCATAGGATCGCGCCGACGACAAGTTGGCCCAAGCACCCGACCCAGGCCGGTCGGTGGTCAGCCTTGGCGGTACGCACCTGGTCCAGTGTATTCGAGATGATGAGGCGCTCTGCTGCCACTGACTCCAGGCTGAGTGCTTGTTCGAGAAGGGAAATGGCACGGGAGAAATTCTTTGAGTTCGCCTCTTCAACGCCCTGATTAAAGAGCGCTGTCGCCCAATTGGTGCAGACGCGCCGACGAATTTCCTGCAACTTACGCGCGCCGTCAGTGGATTCCAGTGCGATGAGCCTATCGATTGTTGCAATCGCTCCCGCGAAGTCACCTTGCTTTAACGCCGCGCTGAGCGCTTCATGGTGAGGTGCTAAGAGCGGGGCTCGCTTCGCACTCTCCGCCAAGCCATTGACGGTCACTTGATCTGCTTCCAGCTTTGCGCAGAGGGCTGGACTGTTCGCCGCGCGCAAAGCATGCGCGAGCGCCGCCGCGGAAACATCGAACGCGCTCGCGTTGTTCGCAGCTCCCACAGCGATCATCCGAAGGAATTCACTTGACTTGTCGCGCACGATCTCCTCGGCGTAGCCGGGAAGATCCCCAACATGTAAGATCATGTCAACATCTGAGCCGACTTCTGTCTCGTATTGCTTGAGAAGCGCTTGGTATGGAGTTGCAGTCGTGGACTTCTCTTTCCGCAGCCTGTCAGTCAGTGCATCAATCGCCGCGGACGCGCGCGCACAGATTGGCGCGTAAATGGTCCCGAGTGCATCATCGAGGTGGTTCGGCGGGAAACCCGACGCTTGCAGTGCCAGGACAACCTGCTTGCAACACGCGACATCACGCCGATGCAATGCATCTTGTGCAACCAATGCGAACCGAGCGAGCGGCAAGTGCGGGCCGCTCGCTTCGAGCTTGCTGAGCATTGAACTGTCTATCCGCGGGTCTCCGAGACCCTTAGCCCGCATTCTCTGTTCTACCCAAAACTCGCGAGAGCCGACGACCGACAGCCAATGCCGGAGTCCGTGTGCGAGCAACTTAGCGCCGGTCGCGACATCTGACTGCTTCGGAGGGACGGGTTTTCCTGAGCTCTGAGGTTGCGGCTGCAGCAGCTCGTGTGCGCGAAGCAAACTAAACACCGCGATCGCGTGTGTTCGGTCTTGCGCAGACTCTTGCGCGAGAAGCGCTTCGACATGAGCGGTAGCCTCGAGATGTGGATCACAAATGAGGTCGGCGAAGTCGGCGTGATCGCGCAGATACGCTGCGCCGTGAGGGCTCAATGATGGCCACTCGATTCCAAGCCGAACCCGTTCGAGCGGATCTCGGAGTTTTTCAATAGCGTCCTCAACGTCCCGAATTCGCGAGGCATTCTTCGCAGTCGGTTCATCGTTGAGGCGCGCGGACGCGAGCGCCTTTTGTCCGGCGCGCTTGATCTCCACGGTAGTCGCGTTCGCCGGCAGACGGAGGATGAAAAACGGATTCTTCAAATCCACGGCAATCCCCTACACAAACAACAGCGAGCCAAACCCCTACTTGACGAAGTGGTAGAGTAACCCGCTGCGCGGAGCGGTGCAAGTCGAAACATTTGGTCATGCGATCTCTTGCGAGGGTGGAGTGGGTCTCCCCCGGGTGAGTGTGTTTCCGCTCCGCGTGGAATGATCGAGATGCTGAACCTCAACCAACTGCCGGCGCTTGCGATTCTGAACCTCGAAGCATTTCCTGCCGGCGACCTGGTTCGAAAGCGAGCGATGGAGCTCGGGGTCCGCGCGCGACTCTCGGGGAAGTTCGATACGCACGGAGAGGAAGTTCGGCGAGCAGGCGAGCGACTCGCTCGCCCTGAAGAGTGGCTATCGGAGTCCTTGCGGTGGGTTTGGTTACCAAACGGTTCCCTCAAGAATGGAATCGGAGAGTTTGCCCCCTCCTCGGTTGAGTATTCGAACGCTTTGGCAAGCTTGGTTGAGCAAGGATCGAGCCCAGAAGTGCGTGACCATAATCGAGCTGTCGTTCGGATTCTTGAGTCACTGCATTCCGCTTGCCCCAAGATGGCGACGGCCGCGATTGAAGCAGTAGCACGGGCCGCGCCATGCATTCACGCAACATCGTTAGGCAGAGCTACATCAATTAGTCGCGTCGGTGACACCGGTCACTCAGCCATCCCTGCTCTCTTGGCCATCGCACACGACGCTGCACACCTTCGGGCGGACCCAAGATTGACTTCATCGGTCGGGGATGAGGCTGAGAGGAGCTACGCCTTTCGACTGCTTCAACCCGCGCTCATGCAGCAGCGCGGGTTGGTTTCGACTATTCCCATTCAGCAGCTGCGCTTGATGCTCGCCGCTTGCGATGCAGCGGATCACGCAATGGGATGCGACGGGGAGCTCCGCAATTACCTACTCGAGCCGGTGCTTGAACGCGTAGAGCACTCCATCGAAACCTACGAGAAGCGCCTGCGTGAAACGAAGACCAAGGTCGAGTTTGAGGCGTTCACAAAGGAAATGCGAGAGCATCTTGATCCGGATGTGGATCTGTTGTCCGCAGCCGCGGACAACGCGGGCGTTCATGCCATTCGATTGAGGGACAGCTACGCCGATCTCATCCGAACCTTCGCAATCAGGGGATGTAACGATTTCAAGATGTTCGGCGCCGCGGACTCCCTCTTTGCCCGAGCGGCGATCGTCGCCGCTTCATCGGCGCTGCGGGACCGTCTCGCGAATGACGCGAAGCAGGCCTCGGAAAATGCTGCGCACGGTAACTGTGTCTATTGCAAAACGGAGGAAGCGGACGGAAAGCCGGCAGGGGTGGCGATGTTCAAGGTGACCGAGCGGAATCTCACTTCAACACGATATAGTTCCGGAACCATTCAGGTCCCTCGCTGCAAGACGTGTCAGTCCCAGCATGCAACCCAGGACGCACTGTCCTCTTGGCTCCTTATCACGCTGATTGTCATTGGCGCACTCATCGGGCTTGCGCAAGGCGGCGTCGCAGGGCTGTTTGGCGGTGGCTGCGCGGGTCTCATCGCCGGAGGAATACTCTCGTTCATCATCGGAGTGATTTGGAGCTTTAGATTTCGCGGGTCTCCTAACGACTTTCCGCCGATTCAAAAACTCCTGAGTGAGGGTAGGAAGTTCGGCGACAGTCTAGGGAAGCACGATTGATTGCGATCGCCTGCGACTTCGCGCGCGGTTTGGGACTCAATTCCCCCGGTCCAATTGACGACGCATCCGATCTAAGAGATCGCGGTTCGCGCCGCGGAAGTCTGGCACCTGCGGCGCGGACGGAATGTCTTCGATCTTTTTCCGAAGCGCGTGGTACCGAGAGACTGCCCGTTCAACTGCGAGCAATGCTTCATAAGGACGCCGGATCGTCTTGGCTTCCACAAGCGAGTCGTCGATTGCGTTCAATTCGGAACGCCAATGCTGCGTCCCGGATGCCTCGGATGTTGAGCCGTAACTTCCGTACCGACCATTCGTGGTGGTGATGGTGACTGACTCAAGTTCACGCTTGAGTGCACCATAGGCAACCGTGAATTCAGCGAGGAACGCCTTCACGCCACTCTGAACGCGAGGAAAACTCTCCGCGACTTTCGAGATACGCGCATCGTGTGCGGCACGCAAACTGTCTCGCTGCGCAATCATGCGATTCCGTTCGCTCACGCGGTCTAGAATCGCAGTGCAGCGGATTTCCTCTGCGTCACTCATTGCGATGATAAACCCGCTGGGTGATGGATGATTGCGACCGCTCTCATCATTATCGTCGGTCCAGCCAGGCGGGTGCACTGGGTAGGGGAGCGCCGGCAACTTCACGGTTCCGCCGTCCGCCGTATCGCACATCTGCAGTGTCGCGCGAACCGCGTCACTCCGCCGCCACCGTCCGAGAGCAGCCGCCTGCACAATTCTCTCGTCACTCGCGCTCGGGCATGGCATGCTTACTGGCGTGAATCCGTCTAGGGAGACAATGCTCACGAATGACGCCCCAAGCAATGTGATGCAGGCGACAACCCCAATGGTTCGAAGAGCTCGTTGGAACCCTGTGCTAGAAACTGTTTGCATCGATCTCCCGCTCGGTGAGGTTTCCACCGACCTGAGGCACCAATTCGACGGTGGTGCCGTACCCGTACCGCAAATCGATCAAGCTGCCCGCTTCACTAAAAATGGTACCGGGCCCAAACAAGTAGGCGTACCCGTACCAATCCTCACCCATCGCGTAGCGGAGGGTGTAGTCCCCGCTGGGTAGCTCGACGGTCACCGAGTCGCCCGCACGAATGAAGCCTCGCCATGCATCCATGGAGTTCGCGATAAGGCGCGCATACACATGACCGCTACCGTCGCGGGTTCGAAGCGTAAATTCTGCATTTCCAGAACTCACTCGCGAGAGAGTTTGAGAGGCAGGCGCCGGGATGGAGTGTTCACAGAAGCGCACAATCGTGCCTCGCTTCGGGAGAGTTCCCTTCGCCTCGCCATTAATGACTGGCATCTGCTGCGCGGTAGCGAACGCGGATTCGAGATCGCGCAATTGAGCAGTGATCCCGGCGCCGACTTGTGCCTGCTCGTCAGCAGATTGAAGTTGCCGGAACGCGTTGACCTCAAACTTCAATTCCTTTGTTCCGAGGTCTGGCTGATCGGCGTTGCCAAACTCGTACAACGCGCAGTCGGCCTCGCTTCGCCGCAACGCATCGACGCGTCGTTCCACCGATGCCGCCCACTCGAGCGGGTCGGACATGATCTCTGGATGCCGTTGAATCAACTCAGCAGTGAGAAGGCGATTCAGTACATCCTCGGCACTCACGGTAGGAGCGTCGGCAGTCTCAAGCGGAATGTCCTGTGCTCTCGGCGCCCTAGCGAGCGCTCGCGCGAGGCGCGTAAGCGACTCTGCTGCACGGGAGTCGTCACAAATCCACTGGGGAACCTCAATCGACTCAGGGAGCCAAAGCTCTTGCAGCGGAAGCGATTCAACTCCCTCAACAAAGGCTCGAAGCGATTCGAACTGCTCTTCAACCGCGCGCTCTCGCCGTGTCTGCGAATACGTTCGTGCGCCAAGGAAAAGTAATCCCGCAGTGACAAGTCCAACAATCAATGCCCAGTCTGCTCTCCTCATACGAGGAACTATCGCAGTGGTCCAGTCGAGTGTCAAGCGCAGTGGGCGCGTGCGATGGCACTCGTGGGTACGTATTGGGTGTTGAGCTAGAGTTCGCGCCTGATGTCTGAACACGCGATGATCGCGGCGCTTGCCGCGACGATTCCCCCGATGGTTGTCGCAATTCTCTCGCTTGTATCGAAGGAGCCGAGTGTCCATCCAAGCACAATGTTCGTCAAACACAACAGGCAAAAAATCGTCACCATGACGATCGCTGCCACATCCTTGCTAGCTGGAGCGACCGTCGCGACGATCTTGACATAAACAACCCCGCATACACCCGCGGCGGAAGCACGGTAGAGATATTGGAAGAAGCAACTGCCCTCAAGATTCCAAAACTGGAGCAAATCGATCAGGTAGAACACGAGGTCTGCAGCCGCGCCCGCCAGGGATGATCCGATGAACGCAGCAAACGGCATGCAGGCCCAGCGCAAAAGAACAAACCTTGGCGGGGGGATCGCTGATGGATCATTTCTGCTCACGAGTTCCTCCTGTAGTAACTGCGCCTGAATCTGAGTCCTTCGTGGAAACTCTAGCATCTGATTCGTTGGGCAAATTCAGGTTTCCCTTCAAACACTCTTGAGGGACGGATAAACAAGTTACGTCGGGTTCACTCACAACTGCCCGCTCCCGCCCAATTCCTGGCGGTAGGATGCTGGCCTCTATACTATCGTGGAGTGCTCAGCGACTTGCGGGACCGAGTACAAAGAAAGGATCGCGAATGAGTGGAGCGCGCTCAGATTCATTTTACACGGCGATGGGTTGCGGAGGGTGCTTGCTCTTGTTGGCCTATTCATTGGCGTGTTCCATCGCTGCCGTCTCGTTTCTCGTTGAGGAGTGGGATTTCAACATTGCGATCTCGATCATCCTTGTCATCGTCGCGCTGCGATATGAGCTTGCTCGAGTTTTGTGGACACCCATTTAGGCGAGACTGCTCGCCGAGAGTGCTCCATGGACAAACTATCAAAGACCGACAAGAAACGACTCCGCCGCACATTTTCACCTGAGTTCAAGGCTGACGCCGTCCGCCTCTGCAGGACTGGTGATCGCAGCATCGCGCAAGTCGCGATGGAACTCGACCGCATCGAGACATCACTGCGCGAGTGGGTTCACCGAGCCGACATCGACGCTGGCAAGGGACCCGTCGTCGCACTGCGCAGATGGACCGCGATTGTCAGCGCGCCGCCCATTTCTGCGCAATCGCTTTCCAGTTTGCGATGGCGTTGCCCAAGGACTCTTGGGCGGTCATGGAGTTTCTCGCCGCGGTCTTGATGCAGAGCACGGGGAAATGGATCGCTCGACTGACGATCGGATCCGGAGCAGGATCATGATCTTTCAGACGGCATGATGGCATTCAATCGCTGCATCGCTTCAGTGGACTCGTGATTGTCGCTCCTCAAACCGCGGCTCCATTCTTCATGACATTTCCGAGTCAGCGCGAGCGAACTGCCGCCTGAAGACCTGACGCTGACGCGGGTGGTGATCAATGTTTTCCTGCGTTCCCAATCTCCGCGGATTCGTTGCGGCTGATTCGCGTGCGCTCATTTCGTGAGGTATGGTCTAACAAGGCACGGGTCGGCACCGTCCTCCGAACCTGTGCCGCTTTGGAGCCAATGTCTTTTGAATTCATGCATCCCGGTTGAACTCGGCTGCGAAGATCATGCCGCTTCACGCCATCGACCGAGCGCGACAATCGCCATCGGATCTCGGGCGCATGTCGATTACCTAGATTGGTTCCGAGCGGTCGCGATCCTGATCATCATCGCCGGTCATAGCTATCCACTCTGCGGTGAAGATGTGGTCTATCAGGGTGATCACATTGCGGGGAGGCTGGCCAATGCCATCCCGGCGCTACTGACCGGTGGGACTGCGTACTTCGTATTCATTTCAGGCTTTCTCTACCGATTGGTGTTCTTCGGCCGCACCACATACGGCGAGTTCATGCGCAAGAAGGCGCTCTTCGTCGGTCTCCCGTATCTGATTCTCGCCTCGCCGATTGCGCTTCTGGAAATCGGGCTCGGGGCGTCTACCGTTGTTTCATCGCCGAGCGGATTCATCTATCCGCACAGCAGCTTCGTTGATTTCATTGCACTCATCTCGACTGGACGAGTGATCACGGCCTACTGGTACATACCATTCATCTTCATCATCTTTCTTGCCTCCCCGTTGTTTGATCGCTTCATTGCGCTCTCGAGGGCTTGGAGCTCGTTGGTGTTCCTGCTCTCCATCGGCATCGCGTTTTGGGTGGTAAGGCCTGCGGGAAATCTCAATCCAGTCCACAGCTTTCTCTATTTCGCGAACTTCTATCTGCTTGGAATCTTGTTCTGCGAACATCGAGAGGCCATCATTTCCTTGGTGACTCGGCCGCTCGTCATCGCCACGCTGCTGCTGGGGATCTTCGCCATTGGAGCAGTGCAGGCGCTTGTGATGGAGCGTGTTGGAAACCTTGAACGAAACCCGACGGACGGCTGGGGGCTCGTCGGGATCGATCTCATGTTGGTGCAAAAATGTGTCGGAGTCTTTCTGCTCTGTGCGATGCTCTCTCGTTGGGGAGCACCCCTCGCGAGACCATTCGAGTTCATCGCGGGGATTAGTTTTGGTCTGTTCTTTGTGCACGGCATAGTGATCGCGATCCTCCTCCGGCTGCCATTGGCTGCGTCGTTGCGCGTAGGCGAACCGCTCGTCGACCTCACTATGCAGAGTACGGTCGTATTCCTCTTGAGCGTGCTGATTGTCGTCGCTGTCCGACGGGTCGCCGGTCGCGCGAGCCGCTTCGTGATCGGTTGTTGAGGCAACCGAGTCCTTGACCGAGTTCGCTCATTGGACTCGCGGTTGAACACCACTGTGGGATCGTGCACCCCAAGAATTCGACTGGAACCGCGTTTTCGGGGAAGAAGAAGAAGAA
>SXGT01551115.1_pt1 | contig 13030 bp, 9 predicted proteins | sample 3176221 | NCBI WGS metagenome assembly SXGT01 (sample SAMN11356862, study PRJNA531348) | freshwater metagenome | isolation source: freshwater sample F1-120 | place: China: Fuxian Lake, Yuxi | collected 2017-12-25
AGCAGCCCGTTTCGAGTGAAAAGGTCGAGCCGCGCGTGCCCAAGCCAGAGATTATCTGTCACCGAAACTCTGACCTGGTTGAACCGGATACCCGCGCAGGAAATCGGCCGCGGTCATGGGACGTTTTCCCTCTGGCTGAAGCGACGCCAGAGACACGGTGCCTTGTCCAGCCTTCACGAGCAATTGCCCGGCGGGTGACGGCAGCACCAATCCGCACGGAGCGGTGGTCGAGTCTGCAATCACGCTCACCTGCGGAACGATGACTCGCAAGGGGGGATGATCCGCTCGAAGCCAATGCGAAAACGCTTTAGGCCACGGCTGCATCGCTCGAACATGGCAAGCGATCTCGGTGGCGGTTCGAGTCCAGTCAATCTTGCCATCCGATTTGCTGAGCCGCCGCGCGTATGTCGCCTGCGAGTGATCCTGCGGCTGCGGCGTCGCGGTACCGGCAGCAAGCTGCTCGACGACGTCCAACAGAACCGGAACGGCGAATGCGGCGAGTCTCTCTTCCAACACTCCCGATGTTTCGTCCGGTCCGATCGGGGTCCGCTTGATGGCCAACACTGGGCCGGCGTCCAATTCGCGGACGATCTGAAAGATCGTGATGCCGGTCTCCGTGTCGCCAATCCAAACCGCATGTTGAATCGGCGACGCACCGCGATGTTTGGGCAGAATCGAAGCGTGAACATTGATCGCGCCGAGCCGCGGCAGGCTCAGCAACTTGGTTGACAAAATCTGCCCGTAGGCCGCAACTACGAACAGATCCGCCTGCCAACCGGAAAGCACATCAAGCGATTCAGGAGCGCTCGCTTTCACCGGCTGAAATACCGGCAACTCGCGAGCGAGCGCCAACTCTTTCAGCGGATTGCGATGCTGATGATGACCAACTCCGGATCGATCCGGCTGCGTCACCAGTCCCACGAGTGAGTGCCGCGAATCGAGCAAACCCTGAAACGTCGGCAGCGCGAACGATCCGGTTCCCAGCATCGCGATCCGTAGCGTCACCGCATTCTCCTCGACAGGCGAGCCGGAGGGCGTCAGCCCCCGGAGTCTTCCGTTCGTCCGGGGGCTGACGCCCTCCGGCTCGCCAATTACTTTGACCCCAGTCCCTTTTCCAACAACTTCAGTTGCCGTTTGATCTCGTCATCGGGCGGGAACTGGCCGGTCGATTGTTGCTTGCGGAAGTCCGACTCGAAGCCAAGCAGCCTCGGCTCCACCTTCAGCCGATCATCCGGCGCGAGCCGATCGACAAACAGCACACCGTCGAGATGATCGGTCTCGTGCTGCACGACACGAGCCGGCAAATCGTCGAGGTCCATCTCAAAGCCTGCGCCTTCGAGGTCAAACGCCTCGATGACGATTTCCTCGGCACGGTCCACGTTGGCGTACAGTCCCGGCAGACTGAGACAGCCTTCCTCACCAGTCGTGGTCCCTTTGCGGCGGCGGATGCGGGGGTTGAGGAACACAATCTCCTCGTCCTTCTCTGCCGGGTCGGCCGTCACGTTGACGATAAAAAATCGCAGCGGCAGCCCGACTTGATTGGCCGCGAGGCCGATTCCCTTCGCCGAGTACATCAAGTCGAACATCTCGCCCACGACGGAGCGAAGCTCTTCGTTGATCGACTGGATCGGCTTCGCCTTCCAGCGCAAAGCGGGATGGCCGTACTGCACAATCTGCATGAGACTCTCGATGGGACAGAGATTATCGGGCTCAGAAGGACAACGGCGGAGGATTATAGCCGTCCCCGAAACGTGGTCGAGCAGCGACGAGTTTGCCACAATCCCCGCCAATGTGGGGCACGTTTCCAACGTGCCCGCCCCGAACTGGCACGTTGAAAACGTGCCCCACGACGAGGCTGCGATGACACTCCTTTTCACCGATCCAGTTTTTCTCGAACACGACACCGGCCAGCATCCGGAAAAACCGGAGCGGCTTCGGAGAATCACCGCCAAACTCGCCGAGCAGAAACTCGATCAAGCCTGCGAAAAGGGAGAGATCGCAGTCGCCACTCGTGAGCAACTTCAGCGAGTCCACTCGGCCGGTCACATTGGCCGAGTCGAACGCTTCTGCAAGGACGGCGGTGGGCGGATCGAGGCCGACACGGTGTGCAGCCGACGTTCGTTCGAGGTGGCGGAACGAGCCGCCGGGACAGCCTGCGCCGCAGTCGATCAAGTTTTGAAAGCGGACGCGAAACATCGCCGAGCGTTGTGCCTCATCCGGCCACCGGGACATCACGCCCTGGCAAACGACCCGATGGGGTTCTGTCTGTTCAATAATGTGGCGATCGCGGCGAGGCACGCTCAGTCGCACGGACTGCGTCGCGTGCTGATCGTCGATTGGGACGTGCATCACGGCAACGGCACGCACGACATTTTTTACGAGGACGGTGAAGTTCATTTCTTCTCGGCACATCGCTCGCCGTTTTATCCCGGCACCGGCGACGTCGACGAAACCGGCAAAGGCAAAGGCTTGGGAGCGGTCTTTAATTTGCCGGTGAAGTTTGGCACGGCACGACGCGAGTATCTCGCTCGGTTCGAGACCATGTTGATCGACGCTGCGAAACGCGCCCGGCCAGAGTTGGTGCTGATCAGCGCGGGATTCGACGCGCACGTTCAAGACCCGATCGGATCACTGGGCTTGGAGACCGAAGACTTCGAAACGCTCAGCAAGTGGGTGCTCGGTGTCGCGAAGGACTATTGCGGCGGCAAAGTCGTGAGCCTGTTGGAAGGGGGCTACAATGTCGCCGCGCTGGCCGACTGCGTCGCGCTCCATCTGAGCGTGATGAATGGCGAATAGGATCAAGCATTGTGTGTCGTTGGTTCGTCTCGTGCCACAATGACGCCGGACGATGGCGAAACGTACTCATTCACTTGCTTGGGCCGCCGTTTCGCCACCAGCGAAGTTCGTTGGCTCCGCGTTCGGCGCAGGCGACGATGTCCAGGCGACCGTCTTTGTCGAGATCGGCGAGGATCACGGTCACGGCGTTCGACCAGTTCTGCTTGATCGAGTGTGCCTTCCAACCGGTCTTCGGGTCGCCGGTGTTCTCAAACCAAGTGAGTTGTCCCGCCGGACTCCAAGCAGTGGCAACGACATCCTGATCGCCGTCGCCGTCGAGGTCTCCGGCAACTGCCTCGAAGCCTTGGGGGAATCCGCCTGCAATCAGGTGCTTCTTCCATTCGGTACCGAGGCCCGGCTTGCCGACGTTCTCGTACCACGCGACTTGATGTGAGTCGGGCGAGTTCGCCGCCACCGGAGCCACGATGCCGAATGCCATCAGCACGTCGAGATCGCCGTCGCCGTCGATGTCCGTCGGATGTCCGTGTGTCGGCGCGACGGTCTTGTCGTCGATGACGGTTTTCTTCCACGGCTCGGCGGCGGGCTTGCCGGAGTTCGCGAACCAGAGGACTTGATTCGTCGTCCGCGCGGTGCCGAGCAGATCGGGCTTGCCGTCTCGATTGAAGTCGGCGACGGCAATCGTGCGGGTTTCGCCGATGTCGTTGACGATCTCGCGCCGCTGCCACTTGTCACCGTTGCCGGGAGCACCGACGTTCTCGAACCACTCGAATCGGTTGCCAAGCCGCCAACTTGAAGCTGCGACATCGAGATCGCCGTCGGCGTCGAAGTCCGCCAGCGCGACGTCATACGAGCCGGGGACTTCGCCTCGCTGAGCAACTCGGTGCAGCTTCCACGGCTGCGCGATCGTCTCCTTGCCGGGATTCTCGAACCAGCGGATGTCCGACAACAAATTGTCCACAATGACAACATCGGGTCGGCCATCACGATTGATGTCGCCGATCGCGTGGCGTTCGAGCCGGATCGGCTGCTCGCTCTGCCCCGCGTACTTTTGAATGAACGAATGCTGGAAGCTCCCTTTGCCGTCGTTTCGCAGCAGATACAGATTGCTGTTCGGCTCGGCGTCGGAGCTGGTGAGGTCGAGATCGCCGTCCCCGTCGAGATCGAACGCCGCGCAGGCATACGAGTAAGTGTAGTTGCCCAGCAGTCGTTGCTCGACGAACTTGAGCGGCCCAGCCTCGATCGCCTTCGATGGCTCGACGGCGGCGGACGGTTCGCCGCGCGGATCGAGCAGCGTCGAGATGACCTGCGCGTAGACTCGGTGCCCGAAGTCGTTCGGATGATTCACGCCGTTGCCCGATTGATCCCAGTCCTTTTTCAGTTCGAGGAAGCCGGTCCAAATCGACGTCAGATCCGCCAGCGCGACGCCCGATCCGCAGAGTTTGGCCAGCGCGTCGCGATACTCCGGGAACAGCTCATGTTTGAGTCTGGTCCAATCCCGATTGCCGCGCATCGACGCCACCAGAATGAACTCGACGTCGGGGAGCCGTTCGCGAATCTTGGCCATGACCGCTTCGGTGTTGGCCTGATAGTCCTTCGCGGATCGACCGGCCGAATCGTTCATTCCGAAGGCCACGATCACCAGGTCGGGGCGAGGCTCAACAACCTTGTCGATCATCGTCAGCACCCAGCCAGTGTCGGTGCCGCTGACGGACGGGTTTTTGAGCGAAACCTGGTTCCGAAATCGTGCCTCAAGATGACGCCGCAGCAATTCGGGAAACGCGGGCTGAAACGGAGCACCCTCGGCCCAGCCGGACGCATTGCACCCCGCCGAGATGCTGTCCCCCACAACCACGATCGACAACGGTTGCCGACTGACCAACTTGCCCACCGATCGCGGCAACGCCAGCGGATCGAACTTCGGCACGGCGGACTTCCACAAATCCGGCGCGTGCCGGTAGGTGATGCAGGTCTGCATCTCGGCGTATTCGAGCCGCGCACCAAAAAAGATTTCGCCGTTGCCGTCCCGATGAGTCAGCTCGTACTTCTGAGTCTTCGCCGGCCGCCGCAATTCTTGAGTGGTCTTCGTCGGGATCCGCGACCCGGCCGGAATCACGATCTCACGCGAGTCCGGCTTCCAGACGAAATCCTTGCCGTTCTCGTAGGTCACATCGCCGACGGAATTCTTGACCGCGAGCACTTCGCGAATCGGAAACAGCACCGACGCCCGCGCCTCGCCGGTCTTCTCGTCCTTGATGAACAGCACCGACTCCCCTTCGGCGACCTCTCCCTGCCAGAAGGGCCGCAGCGCTTCGGCCGAGTATTGCCACGTCGGCTTCGCTGGCTCTTGGGCAGCGGCGAATGTGAAGACACAAACAAGAAGGAAGAAAGGGTACGACGAATTTAGGGAGACGACGAATGGTCGCCTCGCTGCCGCTGTTCCCACTCGTCGTCTCCTTAAATTCGTCGTACCCTCTTCTGCCTTCCTCATGGTCGCACTCCCCGGATCAACATTCGAGTCTTCCCAAAACAAGCCACCAATCCGATCGCACACTTCGTCAGTCGCAGGTGAGTTTGCATGGTCCGAATCGCCCGGGCCGAGATGTCATCAGCGACCGCCTCCACCTGCACGCAAACCTTGTGATCGACGATGATCGGTGAAATGCGGCTCTCCGGCAAACGACGCTCACGGAACAGAGGCTCGACACGCGGCTCCGACTCACAGGCCAGTCCGGAACCCTGCCATTCGACCTGCGCCAGACTGTGATATGTGGTCGCGGTGTAGCCCAGCCCGACATCCTGATGAAGACGCAGCAACCCTTCGCGGATCGACCGCAACACCGGCTTGAGGGATTCGGGGATGAAGTCGGCGATGTGGTCGTAGTCTTCCTCCACCGCAGCCTCCGGTGGCTGAAACGGAATCCGTTCGATGTTCGCGCTGTCCATCGCGAAGTTGATCAACAGCCCCAGGTCGAGTTTCCAGAACTTCAAATAACTGATCGTCTGCGAGACATTCTCCGGAGCGAACCCTTCGATGTGATGCTTCAGTTCCAGGACGATCCGGTCGGCCACGACCAAGTCTGGCTCGAAGACATCGACGCATTGGCCGCGATAATGGAATTCGCGCCGCGTTGCGGGCTTCGCCAGGAATGGAATCCCTTTTTCACGCAGACGGTGTTCCATCGCCTTCTGGTAGCACTCTTCGCGGAGTCCCGGACCGACTTCGTTATGCACGTCGAAGACGCAGCCGACGATTTGGTACGACAAATCCTTGTGAAGAATCTCGGCGGGCATGGGGGACACCGAAGGGTTCGACGGATGAATAGGGTACGACGAATTGAGGGAGACGACGAATGGGAGGAAATCGTGATGCGATCTTGCGTCAACGGCGTCTCTGAGATTGATGAGTTTGAAAAGTCAGGCATCAAAGTGTTGAGGCGGCGATGAAAGGTCTTATTCGTCGTCTCCCTCAATTCGTCGTACCCTTTCCTCTTCACCCAAACAACTCCACCACATGCTCCCCACCTTCCATCACGGGGACGGGCCGACCGAGTGCATCCAGAACTCGAGTGTCGGGCGAGATGCCCAGCGCGTGAAAGATCGTCGCGCCGAGGTTCAGCGGGCTGACCGGTTTGTCCTGCGGATACGCGGCGTCTTTGTCCGAGCGGCCGTAGACCGCGCCGCCGCGAATGCCCGCTCCGGCGAGCACGGCGGGGAAGCAGTAGCCCCAGTGATCGCGGCCCCAATTCGCGTTGCCTCGCGGAGTGCGGCCCATCTCGCCGAGGCACACGACCAGCGTCTCGTCAAGCAACCCTCGTTGCTGCATGTCGTCCAGCAGTGCCGAGAGACTTTGATCGAGACCCGGCAGCAAGTGCTTGCCGACGTCGTTGGAGTGCTGATGGCTGTCCCAACTGTAGCCGTCCGGGCAGTCCCACAAGACAGTGACGAACCGAGCACCCGCTTCGATCATGCGGCGGCCCATCAGCATTGACTGGCCGAACAAGTGCCTGCCGTAGCGGTCTCGCAACGGGGCCGACTCGCGGCGGATGTCGAACGCCGCTCGCATCTTTTCCGAGGTGACGAGGTCCATCGCTCGTCCGTGCAGTCGGCCGAAGTCGCGCACGCCGCGCGATTGATCGAGTTCTCGCTTTGCGGCGTCGAATTGAGTCAGCAGACTCTCGCGTCGCGACAACCGGTCGAGCGTTATGTCCGCGTGTGACTCGACTCCTTCGACGCGGAAGGTCAGTTCTTCGTCGGTGCAGTCGCGGAAGTACGGGTTGTCCTTCGCGTCTCGCTTGGCGACCTTCGTCGCGAGCGGGTTGCAGCCCAGGCCGAGCCAGCCAGCGTATTGCCCCGATCGGTCGTAGCCCTGGATGTGTCCGAGCCGATTCGGCAGGTAAACAAAACTCGGAAAGTCGCGGCGCTGATCGGCGGGTCGCTGCGCGTCCGTTCGCTGATCGAGGTACTCGACGACCGAACCGAATGCCGGCCAATCCTTCTCGGTCGCGTTCACGCGTTCCGGACCACGTTCGGCGGGAGGCATTTCGTGGCCGGTCTGAATGATGTGGCAGGCGTTGTGATCATTCTGCCCGTGAGTCATCGTCCGAATGACGGCGTACTTGTCCGACATCGCCGCCAGCTTCGGCAGATGATCGCTGACGAGCAGCCCCGGCGATCGCGACGCGATCGGCTGATACGGCCCCCGAATTTCCTTCGGAGCCTCCGGCTTCATATCGAACGTCTCGAGCTGGCTCGGCCCACCGAACAGAAACACGAACATCACCGACTTGGCCTTCGGAGCGATGATCGCTCCGGCCTCTTCCGCCGCGAGCAGCGTCGGCAAACTGGTCCCCAGCAGTCCCGTCCCCGCTGCGCGAATCACATCGCGGCGAGTGACGCCGTTGCAAACTCGTTGGCTTGAACCTTGGATCGTCAGCATTGGTAGGTTCTCGATTCATTAGCCGGCACGCGCTAGCGTCCGGTTCCGTCTGATTCTTGGAAAACCGGTCGCTAGCGCGATCCGGCTGATCTGCAATCGTCTATTGGCCAACGGCTTCGGCTGACAAGGAGCGCCATTTCAGTAGGTCAGCTTAGAAAGGCTGACTTACTCCGTCAAAACCAGTTTGCGTTGCCGTTCGAATTCCTGACGGATTTGATCGGCGGATAAGGCTCGTTGCTCCAACCGAATCTCGTCCAATTGGCCGTGAAACGGCTGCGACTTCGTGGCGACGTAGTGGCCGAACTCCAGCGGATAGCCGGCGGCGGCTCCGATCGCTCCGTCGTTGCGGGAGCTTTCGGCAGAGAGTTTGCCATCGACGTAGATTCGTTTGTGCTTTGCCTGCGTGTCGAACACGACGGCCACGAACGACCATGCTTTTGGAGGGAGCGGCTGCTTTGCGGCGAGCGTGTCCCAAGCTTTGTCTTCGGCGGTGCGAGTCTCGAAGCGAGGGATCGCATCGGTGCCGAGGTAGATGTTCCAGCCATGCTTCGAAACCAGATAGCCGTTGCCGGTGATCGACTCCGGGCGGACCCACAGCGAGATCGTCAGCGGGCCGGTCAGCCGCAGCGTCGTTGCGTTGCCGGAGGAAGCGGACGAAGACTTGCCGTCGAACGCCAACGCACCCGATTTCTTGTTCGCGCGTGCGACGAGTTTTGATCCAGCCAATTCCAGCGAATGCCGCCCCGCTCGATCGCGCACCGTGCGCGTGTCGGTGGTCTCGTCATCGAACGAGTAGTGCAGCACGAGATCGTTCGGCGCGGCGACAGGTGTCGTCGATTTCGGGGCAGGCTTGTCGGCGACGGCCAGTTCGTCCGGAACCGGAGTCCGATAGATGTCGAAGCCGCCGTCGCGCATCGACACGAACGCGATCGACTTCCCGTCGGGAGACCACGCCGCGTGATCGTCGGTCGCCGAGTGCCGGGTGAGGTTCCGCTCGTCCGAACCGTCCGCGCGCATCAGCCAGATGTCGTAGTTGCCGCCGCGGTTCGACGTGAAGCTCAACCAGCGTCCGTCGGGGGACCAGCGCGGGTGAGCATCGACACCCGGCGTGCGAGTCAGTCGGGTCAGCTCGGTCCCGTCGGGCCGCACTTTGTAGATTTCGATGTTGCCGTCTCGATCGGTCGCGAACGCGATCCAGTCGCCGTCGGGAGACCAATCGGGCTGATGGCAGTACGAGCCGTCGACCTGCAAAATCTGAGCGAGGTTCTTGCCGTCGGCATCCACGACAAACAGCCGCTCGGTCGTGCTGACCGCGACCAACCGCTTGCCGTCGGGCGAGAAACACGGCTCCTCGCCGATGCTCACCCCCTGGCTGGGAACGAGCTTTCGCAGGCCGGTCGCTTTGAATTCGGAGTCGATGTCGCAGACGAGCGTGTCCTTCGACGAGTTCCCCGTGTCGTTCCCTCCGCCAGAAATCACCAGCCGTTTGCCATCCGGCGACCACGACGGATGCTCTTGAATCTGCACCTCGCGATCGAACTCGGCCAGCAGGCGGCGGTCGTCGGTACCGTCCGCTTTGACGAGATGCAGCCCAACCAAAATCTGATTGGCCGCTCGCCGGTTGGCGTAATGCCGCGAGTACGCGATATGCGAACCGCTCGGCGAGTAACGCAGGAAGAACTTCGAGAAGTGCGTTTTCGTCAGGCGGGTGACGGGGGCGGGATCGTCGGCTGCGGCTTGTGTTGGCGATCCGATTGCCTGCAGGAGGAAGTACAGGAGGAAAGAGTACGACGAATTGAGGGAGACGACGAATGGGAAACGCTTATTCGTCGTCTCCCTCAATTCGTCGTACCCCTTCTTCTTCGGCATGTCGTGAAACATCGTCACTGCCTCCGAGCAACCTCATCCCAATTCGCTGATCGGCGTGCCGAGTACTTCGGAGCCTTTGACAAACAGTTCGAGTTTGTCGAGCCCCATCTTCTCCAGCACCGTGACGTGCAGATCGACGGGATGAATCGGTCGTGAGGCGGGATATCCGCCGTCGGCCGTGCTCGAACCGATGACCATGCCGCCCGGAGTGCCGCCACCCGCGACGACCAGCGAATAGCCGAACGGCCAATGTTCTCGACCGCCGATGCTGCTGATTTCCGGGCTGCGACCGAACTCGCCCATCGCGATGACCAGCGTCGAGGCGAGCAAGCCTCGCGCATCGAGATCATTCAGCAGCGCGGTGAAGGCGCGGTCGAAGATCGGGCAGAAGCGGTCCTGCATCCGTTCGAAGAGGCGGTAGTGCAAGTCCCAGCCGCCGTCGCCACCTTGCTGTTCGTCCTCGGCGTCGCCACTCCAGTTGACTTGCACGAACGGCACACCCGACTCGATCAGCCGCCGACCGAGAATGCAGTTCTGACCGAACACCGTGTGCCCGTATCGCTCGCGCAGCTCGACTGGTTCTTCGTCGATGTTGAGCGCTCGCTTGGCGTGCGTCGATGTCAGTAGGCCGAACGCCTTGCGTTGTAGATCGTCGAACCGCGACGCATCGGCCGCTTCGGCTCGGCGTTGAATCTCGTCCAATCCGGCGAGGAGCGATTTGCGATCGGTCAGCCGCGAACCGGCGACTCCGGCGATCGGCTCAATCGACGGCGGAATCTTGAAGCCCTCTTCGTGCGTGAAGCTGTCGATGCGGAACGGATCGTGAGCCGCTCCCAACGCTCCGGCGAGTTGCCCGCGCAAATCGGCTCCGCTGACTTTGCAGTTCGGCCCGATGGCCGTGAACGCCGGCCACTCACCCGCGCGACGTCGAGTGAGATACGAGACCAGCGAACCCATGCTCGGCCGAACGCGACCGGGAAACGGCACCGCTCCTGACGCCTGCGAGCCGTTCGTACTTCCCGTCAGCGCGACCGTGCCACCTTGATTGTGGTCCTTCATGTCGTGAGCCATGCTGCGGATGATCGTGAACCGCTTCGAGTTCGCCGCGCACATCGGCAACAGTTCGCTGATCTGCATCCCCGGCGAGGCCGTCGCGATCGGCGAGTAGCAGCCCCGAATCTTCGCCGGAGCATTCGGCTTCGGATCCCACATCTCGTGATGGCTCGGCCCGCCCCACATCCACAGCAGCAGCACCGACTTCACGGGTGAGTTCGACTCCGCCCGCGCGGCTCCAGCCAGCCACTGCGGCAGCGACAACCCCAACGCCGAGCAGGCACCCATCTGCAACAGCTCGCGCCGCCGGATGTGCTGGCAATCCTGAGTCCGAAGGTTTCCGAGGCCGATCATCTCACTTCCTCACAAAAAGGATGGAAGAGATTGAGTCCGAGCAAGAGGGCAACACAATGCCACAATCGGCCGTCGCAAGCAAGAGTCTTCTGAACCTCAGCGGGCGCTGCTGCGGGATTCAAGCGAATCCCAGTCGAGGATCAATTCGCCGCCCTGCGACAGGTGCTGGTGTTTCCAATTCGTGAGCAAGTCCTGGCAAGCGTGGTCGATGTACGACACCTCTTCGACGTGCATGTGGACGATGGCGTTGCCGGGGAGCGATTCGAGAGCTTTCGCGATTTGAGGGACTCGGAAAAAGGTCGCGGCTCCGCGGAGACGCAGGTTGATCGTGCGGTTGTCGGCGGTCTCTTCGCGTTGAATCTCCAGGTGCGACAGCGTGTAAAGCAGGCGGCCGCTCGCCAACAGCAGGCCGCCGATAACACCGGTCAACAAGTCCGTGACCACAATCAGGACCACGGTGGTGAGGTAGATCACGATCTTGAAGCGGCCGTACTCGCCCAGCTTTTTCGCGATGCCGAAGTTCATCAGCTTGACGCCGGTGTAAACCAGGATCGCCGCCAGCGACGAGGTCGGGACTTGCCGCAGGATTCCGGTGAGCAGCGTCACGGCTAGCAACAGCCAGACACCGTGCAGGATCGCGGAGAGTTTCGTCTTTGCACCCGCTTCCACATTCGCCGAACTGCGGACGATCACGCCGGTGATCGGCAAGGCTCCGACCACACCGCAGAGCATGTTGCCGACTCCTTGAGCGGTCAGTTCGCGGTCGTAGTTGGTGCGGAGCGTCGGCGTCATGCGATCGACGGCCGAGGCGGAGAGCAGCGTCTCGGCACTGGCAATGACCGCCATGCCGACGGCGGCGGCGAGTATCGAACGCCAGTCATGCCATTCAGACAGGCCGGAGACGGCGGGCCACTCGACCGCATCGAGCAATCGTTCGGGCAGATCGACTCGCTTGAGTTCGAGCCGAAATGCAACGCATACAACGGTGGCGACGACCACAGCCACGAGCGGCGCGGGGACAATCTTCAGGCGTTTCGGAACGAGTGATTTCCAGAACACGAGGATGGCAAACGTCACCGCTGCGACGATCGCCGGGCCGCTCAAACCGCCGACCGCCACGATGCCGTTCCAGGCGGCCTGTGGGATGCCGGCCAAGTTCGCCACGCCGCCGCCGAGCGGTTTGCCATCCAGCATGATGTGAAACTGACTGCCAAAGATCAGCAGCCCGATCCCTGACAGCATCCCTTCGATCACGGCGGGCGAGACCGCTCGATACCACTGGCCCAGCTTGCAGACGCCCGCGAGGAATTGCAGTGCGCCGGCAATCAGCACGATCAAACCGATCTTTTCGTAGCCGTGAGTCCGAGCCAGTTCATAAACGACGACGCTCAGCCCAGCAGCCGGGCCGCTGACTTGCAACGGGCTGCCCCCGATCAATCCGACCACGATCCCGCCGATGATTCCGGTGATGATCCCGACGCTCGCCGCTTTCTCAGGCGGAACTCCCGACGCGAGGGCGACTCCCATGCACAAAGGCAGGGCCACGAGAAACACGACAATCGACGCCAGTAAGTCGGCAGCGAATGTTGAATCGGATTGATTCGGCCGAGTCAGTGACATGAATTTCCTTTTTCATTCTGCATCAACTCGTCCGAAGCGTAAGGCGAACGGCAACAGAAAAGTAACCTCGAAGCGTCAGCGAGGGCGAGCGCTCCACGAACCGATAAATCCCGACTTCCGAACTCTGTGAAGCGCTCGCCCTCGCTTACGCTTCGAGGTTGTGAGTTTTTGGAGCCGCGTCCGTCAGGAAGCGGTGATTTCGAGGACTGCCAACCGCTTCCTGACGGGCGCGGCTCCAATAAATCACAGCCTCTTCGGGTTACTTAGGCAGCCAGTTGAAATTGATCTACCGGCAGTTTGGCTTGCTGAGTTATAGACCGCGAAAGGGTTTGGGAGAAACATCCAGGTCTCAGGGACGAGACGATGAATGCAGAACTGACAGAGGCTGTGATTGCAACGGCT
>SXGT01101028.1_pt1 | contig 13029 bp, 11 predicted proteins | sample 3176221 | NCBI WGS metagenome assembly SXGT01 (sample SAMN11356862, study PRJNA531348) | freshwater metagenome | isolation source: freshwater sample F1-120 | place: China: Fuxian Lake, Yuxi | collected 2017-12-25
GACGAAGCGGCCGTCCTCCGGACGATTCCAGTAATCGAGCTGCGGCGTGAATCGTCCATAAGCGCGTTCGATCAACTGCAGCAGCTGAGCGGTCGTATAGAGATTGCCATAGATGATCGCGATTCGCGACGAGATCGATCGCGTGGGTACCGGGGAGTGGCCGGCCGACGACAATCCGCTACGCAACGCTCCGCACACCGCGGTCGATGTCAGCGCGGACGAGTGGCATCACCCGTACTCGCGTGAGCTCGCTGCCTATCCGGTGGATTCGTTGCGTCGTCGCAAGTACTGGCCGCCCGTGAGTCGTATCGATGGTGTCTACGGTGACCGCAACGTCGTGTGCAGTTGCCCGCCCATGAGCGCGTACGAATAGCGCCTGGGGCATACGCGCTCGCGGCCTGGGATCGTCGCAACGATCCCAGGTCCGACGACCCGGAAGCGTTGACACGGTTTGGAAGTGTTCGCGCTTCCGACCGAAGGGGCGGTGTGGTCAGGCGTCGTGCAACAACACGCCGAGTGCGCGGAGTTTGTGCCGGGACCGTCGCACGATCAACGGATAGGTGTGCAAGTAGTAGGGGAGTGCGGCGCAGGCCTGATGCAGCGCCGCGCCGCGCGAGCGTGCGATCACCGCGTCGTCGGCGTCGACGGCGTCGAGGAACACGGTACGCGACGACTCGGTGAACAACTCCGACCAGACAACCTGCACGTCGACCGCGGGATCGCCGACGCACGCCGAGCCCCAGTCGACGAGTCCCGACAATCGTCCGTCGAGGATCAGGCAGTTGAAGTCGAGGTCGCCATGCACCCACACCGGACCGCCCGTGTGTGGTGGGGCGGCGAGGGCGGCATCCCAGAGAGCGACCGCAGCGTCGACATCGACGAAGGCGCGTGCACTCTCGATTGCGGTGCGCGTCGAATCGTCGTAGTCGCGCGCGTCGCGGGCGCGGTTGCGCGCCGGACGGCCACCATCGGTCGGCATCGACCAAATCGAGCGGGCGACGCGAGCGAGTTGTCGCGCGTACTCGTTGGGGTCGGCCAGACCTTCGATCGTCGCGCCGTCACCCGCGACCCAGCGATGCAACGACCAACGAAACGGATACCCGAATGCGGGCTCGCCGACCGCGATCGGTGTCGGTAACTCGATGGGGAGCAACGGGGTGAATCGTGGCAACCACGTTGCCTCGAAGTCGACTTGACCACGGGCCCAGGCAATCCGCGGGAAGCGGACGACGAGTTCGTGACCGAGTCGCCAGATCGCGTTGTCGGTACCCCACGGTTCGACAATCCGCACTGACAGGCCCGAGTAGGTCGAGAACTGCGCGTCGATCAACCGGCGCGCGAGGTCCTCGTCGATATCGACTTCGTCGTCGTGCATCCGGGTCGGCACGGCGACATCGTGGCACGTCGGTTGCGCGCCTGCCCTCGCAATATCGGTACAGCGCACTACGAGAACGCGGCGCCGAGGCTCGCAGCGTCTTCGGCGATCTGGTCGCGCAGCGGCTCGACTGACGAACGCAGCAGGCTGAGCGCGTCGAGCGCGACGTCGAGATCGCCGTCGGGTTCTCCGAAATGCACGGTGTCGCCGAGTACCTCGTAGCTGAGCGCTTCCGCGGCAACGATGAGGTGAGCGAGGCGATCGAAGTAGTTGTCCTGCGGCTGGTGGTGAAATGAGATCGCGGTCGCAACGTCGCCCGGCAAGCCCCAGGCCGCGAACGCCAGACGCGTGAGCTGCGCGTGATCACAGCCGTAGGTGGCCTTCTCGTTCGCCGTGAGATTCGCCGGGTCTTCGAGCAGCGTCCTGTATCCCGCTGGGTCGCGCTGGTGGAGCAGCGCGGCGCCGAGGTCGTGCATCAGACCGGCACACATCGCGTCGGCCGTCGAAACGCGCGCGGCTTTGGCGAGCAACGAACTCGTGACCGCTACGGCAACCGAGTGCTCCCAGTACTTCGGCGGTAGCGACGCGCCGCCACCGCTGAACAGACCGGCACCCTCCGAAAGCGCCAACGCGCGAACCGTCGAGCGGCCGAGCGCGATGACGGCACGGTCGACACTCTTGATCTTGCCGGCAAGCCCGTACGCCGGGGAGTTGACGAGCTTCAGGAGACGAGCACACAGCGCCGGGTCGGTCTGCAGCGTGTCAGCCACTCGCTGCGCGGGAGCGTCGGGGTCGTTCAAGACCTGCAGCACCTGTGCGAGCGTGCCGTCGCGCATTGGTAGCGCTTTGAGGTCTTCCAACAATTGCTGTTCGGTCGCGATGCTGGTCACGGCGCCGATCCTCCCGTCCCTGGGCCTGTGAGTTCCAGCCTCTGCATCGGCGGGACTCGAGCTGGTCTGAAGCCCAGATCGGCCTGGCGACACCGATCTCGCGATGACCGGGTCGTCAGCGTCGGAAGCGGCTATCTGACGCCCATCCGTCGGTCCGAACGGATCTGTGCGCGAGTAACCAGCGATCATCGATCGGCACGAATCGATCGCGGTAACGACCCCAGTGGTCGAGCCCGATGTCGGTGATCACCTGGAAGTAGGAGTCGGATCGGGCGGCGGTCGGCGATTCGACGGTGATGGTGGTGTTGGTGACGCAGTGGCGGAGGTGGCCCTGCGGTCGCTCCGTTGCGGCGAAATCCGTCGCGACCCTGGCGAAGAACGCATGCAGTGCTGCGCGTCCTTCATGACGTTGGTCGAAGTCGGTGAGCTCGAGCACGCCATCTGACGCGAACTGCTCGACCATCTCGTCGAATTGTCCGCGATCGCCGTAGAAGTTGTAGCGAGCGATCGTGTCGCGAATCTGTTCGCGTGCGCTGAGCTCCCAGATCTCCACAACCGCAACGCTATGACGATTGTCAGCGGTGCGCTGCCGCCGCCTCACGCGCCACGGCGATCCGCAACTCGTCGGCGAACGTCTTGCGTCGGTTGGACCGTGGCGGCGCCGGCATGTCGTAGCCGACGAAACCGTGGGTGGCCGCCAACGCGTGGGGGGTCGAGGTGAGGTTGATCGGTGCGGTCGATCGCGAATGCAGGGCGTGGAACGCATCGAGGGTCGCTGCGAACGACGTCGCAGTGCCGCCGAGATCGGGGTGCGTCGCCTTCGCTCGGGCACGGAACGCCGAGCGGATCGTGTCTCCGCTGGCGCCATTGGTGACGCCGAGTACGGCCGCGGCCGTGAGTCCGTCCATGGACGACCATCCTTGGTCGATCGTGTGTACGAGCCGCGATCCATCGCGTCTCTGCCATCGAACATCGGCGGCCGAGCGTCGAAACGAAGCTCGTGGTCACAACTTCTCGGCGAATGTGACCAAGTCGCGACCGTGGTCGGGTGCGTTACGGCATGCGGGCGACGTCGACGATCACGCCGGCCTCGGTCGTATCGCCGGGCGCGTCGGCGTTCCCGAATTCCTGGGCGACGCCGTCGACCTGCACGATCGCGTAGCCCGCGCCGTCGCCTGACGGGACGAGGTCAGCGGTCGGCTTCGCTTTGCACAAGCCCAGCATGGGGATCGTCCCGTGGGCCTGCGCGTTGCCGTAGGTGATCAGCCCGCCGCGGCGGGAGACGAGCCAATAGCCGCCGCCGCCGGGGACCGGAACCATCGCGACGATCGGAGAGATGAGATTCGTCGCACTCGCATCGCCGCGGTGCAGCGCGTCGCCGTAGGCGTACACAGTTCCGGTCGTCGTGACGAGCCAGTAGCCGCGGCCGGTGTGCGTCGCCGCGATGTCGACGATCGTGGAGCTCAACGGTCGTGACTGGGCATCGCCGTACGATTTCGCCGCGCCGAATGGGATCACGCCACCGTCTTCGGTCGCGAGCCAGAACCCACGCCCGTTCGGCATCGACGCGATGCCGACGACTGCGGTGCCCAGTCGCATCTTCGCGGCATCGCCCGCGATGTCGGCGTCGCCGAAGCGGTGCACAGCACCGTTGCGGGTTGCAATCCAGTACCCCGCACCCGAAGGCGTCAGGGCGATACCGACCGCAGGCGACCCAACGCCGTCCGCGCTGCGATCCCCGACGTGTTGGGCCGAACCGAACGCCGCCACCGTTCCACCTTCGCCCAGCGCGACGTAACCACCGAGCGAACCTTCTTCGGGGTCGGGAGTGGGCGCGGTGTTCGAACCACAGATGCCCTCGACGGGCTTGCCTTCGGCGGCTTGGAGCGACGCGTACGCATTGATTGGTGTGCCATCGGGCTTGCGGATCTCGAAATGCAGATGCGGCACCGACCCCTCGGCGTTGCCGCTGTCGCCCATGTAAGCGATGAACTGACCCTTCTGCACGCGTGCACCGACCTCGATGCCCCGTGCGAAGCGCCAGCGGCTCGGGTTGGAGCCGTCGTCGGTTCCTGGCGCGTCGTTGTTGACGTGCATGTAGCTGTAGTGCCATCCAGCGTCGTCGACGATTTTGATCCAGTTGCCCGCCGTGCCGCCTGCGTCGTCGCGGACGTACTCGACCTCCCCGTCCGCAGCGGCGAGCAGGTGGTTGAGGCGACCGCCGATGAGGTCTTGGCCTTCGTGGCGTCGGCTGCACCCGTCGCGACACGCTCCGAAGGTGTCGCGGTAGTACACCTCCTCGCGCACCGGGAACGCGATGTCGCGCACGATCGAGGCGGCGTCGGCAGACGGGCCGGTGCCGATCGCCGAGCCGAGGGCCAGGGTCAGCGCGGCCGCAAGGCCGATGATGGCAACGATGACACGACGCATGAGCAAAGGACCGAACCCCCCAAGGTCGGTTCGAGGTACCGGGCGGACTTGGGGCTCGGGGCCCAACATCCTTAATGGGTCAATCGGCCTGCCGAACCCGTTTCTTGACGAAAGCCGTGTGACCGGGGCAACTTCGACTTGCGCCGAGTCCGGTTTCTGCCGATACCCTGGTTACCCTTCGGTAACTTCCTGTCCGCCCGGACGACGAACCTGAGATCGGAGCCCGCCATGGCCGAATTCTCGATGGACCTCAACGACGATCAGCTCGAGCTCCAAAAGTGGGTGCACGACTTCGCAAAGGACGTCATGCGTCCGGTTGCGCCGGAGTACGACGAGAAGGAAGAAACACCGTGGCCGGTGATCGAAGAGGCCGCCAAGATCGGGCTCTACTCCTGGGAGTTCATCGCCAACGCTTTCGCCGACCCGACCGGCATCACCTTCCCGATGGTGAGCGAGGAGTTGTCGTGGGGGGACGCAGGCATCGCGCTTGCGCTCATGGGCACCACACTCGGTGTCAGCGGGATCGTCGGCAACGGCACACCGGAGCAGATCGCCGAGTGGGTACCGATGTGCTTCGGCACCGCCGACGACATCCACCTCGGCGCCTTCGCAGTGAGCGAACCCGACGCCGGTTCTGACGTCTCGTCGCTGCGCACGCGCGCCGTCTACGACGAGGCGAAGGATGAGTGGGTGATCAACGGTACGAAGACGTGGATCACGAACGGCGGAATCGACAAGGTGCCCGTCGTGCACGTCGTGGTTGCTGCGGTCGAGCCCGAACTGAAGTCGCGCGGCCACGCATCGTTCGTCGTCCCCCCGGGCACCCCTGGCTGTTCGATGGGTCAGAAGTTCTCGAAGATGGGTATTCGCGCGTCGCACACCGCCGAGGTCGTGTTCAGCGATTGTCGGGTGCCCGGTCACTGCCTCCTCGGCGGCAAGGAGAAGCTCGACGAGCGCATCGCCCGCGCACGCGAGGGCAAGAGCTCGCGTGTGCAGGCGGCGATGAGCACCTTCGAAGCATCGCGACCGCTCGTCGGCGCGCAGGCGCTCGGCATCGCGCGGGCTGCCTACGAGTACGCGCTCGACTACGCGAAAGAGCGTCAGGCGTTCGGTCGGGCGATCATCATGAACCAGGCGATCGCATTCAAGCTCGCCGATATGAAGATGCAGATCGATGCTGCACGCTTGCTCGTGTGGCGTGCCACGTGGATGGCTGCGGCCCGCAAGCCGTTCACGTCGGGCGAGGGTTCGATGAGCAAGCTCTACGCCGGTGAGGTCGCCGTGCGAGTGACGGACGAGGCGATCCAGATCCTCGGTGGTGCGGGCTACGTCAAGGAGCACCCCGTCGAGCAGTGGCACCGCGACTCGAAGATCTACACGATCTTCGAAGGAACGTCGGAGATCCAGCGCCTGGTGATCGCCCGCGCGATCAGCGGTTTGCACATCCCGTAAACCCGATGCGGCAGTAGGCCTCCGCTCGAACAAGCCGAACCAATCCCGGTCGCGGCGGTGATCGGTCAGATCGCTTCGGGAAGGAGCCACGTCGGGTGCTGGCTGATTCCCTGAACTTGAGTCCACGAGCGCGAGTTGCTCGTGGCCTCGGGCCTGCGAGACTTTCGCGATCGTCGGATCGCGCCGTTTTGCCGGGCGTTCAGCCGAGCGCGGACTTGACGGCAGACGCGATTCGGCCGCCATCGGCTTGCTGGCCGACGCGATCGCGGACCGCCTTGATCACCTGACCCATTGCTTTGCCGGCATTCGACGCGTCCACCTTGGCGGCCTCCTCGGCGACGATCGACTCGAGTTCGGCGTCGCTCAGCGCCGCGGGCAGGTAGTCGGCCAAGATCGCAGCCTCCGCTCGCTCCTTGTCGGCCAACTCGGTCCGTCCGCCTTGCGCGTAGAGGTCAGCGGCCTCGGTTCGCTTCTTGATCTCGCTGGCGAGGAGCGCGAGCGCTGCATCATCGGCCAGCACGATCGCCTCGTCGCCCGCCACTTCGGCCTTGCCGATCGCTGCGATCGCCATCCGAAGCGTCGAGGTGCGTACCTCGTCGCGGGCCTTCATTGCCAGGGCCAAATCGGCTCGCAACTGCTCTTTGATCGTCATTCGATCCTCCTCGACCACCCACTGTGCCTCATGCGTTGGTCACATTCCCGTCATTTGCCCGAACCCGAGTTCATCACTCGTTGTGGCCCAGCGACCTCCGGGCGTACCCTGGCGTGGTTGGCGGGCGGCGCCTTGGGGGTTTGACGTGCGATTTCGCAGTTGGGGTACGGCACCCCTGATCTTGGCACTCCTCGGATCGGCGAGTGTTGCGTTCGATGCATCTCCTGCCGGTGCGGCTGGATTCACCGTGCGGGCGTCCTCCTCGACGACCGGCGGGGAAGGCGACGCCATCTCGCTCGGCGCGACGCTGTCGGACGACGGGCGCTACGTCGCGTTCACGAGCGCGGCGACGAACCTGGTGACGGGCGATTCGAACGGGTTCTCCGATGTGTTCGTCTTCGACCGGGACACGCTGACGACGACGCTCGTGAGCGTCGACAGCGCGGGCGGCCCCTCGAACGAGGCGAGCGACAGCGCATGGATCTCGGGCAACGGTCAGCACGTTGCATTCGCGTCGCATGCAAGCGATTTGGTCGCCGGTGATACCAACGGCGCGAGCGACGTGTTCGTGCGCAATCTCCTCACGAACACCACGACACGCGTGAGCCTCACGAGCGCAGGTGCGGAGGTCATCGACGGCGACAGCTTCGAGCCCTCGATCTCCGACGACGGATCGAGGGTCGAGTTCTCGTCCGACTCCACGGCGCTCGTCGCAGCAGACCTCAACGACGCCGAAGACGTGTTCGTGCGTAACCGCACCGCCAACACGACGACACGCGTCAGCGTCGCGACCAACGGCGACGAGACCGACTTCGGTGCGTACGAAGGCGTGATCTCGGGTGACGGCACGATGGTGGCGTTCACGACCGACACCGGCCTCGTCGGGACCGATGTGAACGACGAAGACGACGTGTACCGCCACACGATCGCGACCGCGACGACGAATCGGGTGAGTTCGGGTCCGACCTCGGCTGGCGGTGGCGGGTACACGCCCGCGGTCAGCGACACGGGCGCATTGATCGCGTTCGTGAGTGACTACGACTTGTCCGGCCCCGGAGCCGACACCAACTTCCTCCCCGATGTGTACGTCCGTAACGTCGCGGCGGGGTCGACGGCGCGCGTCAGTGTGCCAGGCACCACGGGATTCGGGAACGACCTGAGTCTTGCCCCGACGATCTCTGACGACGGTCGCTACGTCACCTACTTCACGTTGGCGACGAACCTCGGGGGCGTCGACACCAACGGCACGTTCGACATCTGGATGCGCGACCGCACGCTCAACACGAACACCCGAGTGTCGCAGGACTCCGGAGGCGGCGACCCGGACGGCGCCGCCGAACTGCCGTTCATCTCCGGCAACGGCGCGTTCGTCGGATTCCAGTCGCTCGCAACCGACCTCGGCCCGATCAACGAGACCAGCAACGTCGACGTCTACGTCCGTTCGCTCGCCAACGACACGACGAACCCGTCGGTGACCGTGACGACGCCCGCGGTGGCCGCGACCTATGCGCGCGGTGCCACCATCAACGCGAACTACTCGTGTTCCGACAACGTCGGCGGTTCGGGCATCATCAGCTGCGCCGCGCCCGTGAGCAACGGGACGCCGATCGACACTGCGACGCTCGGCGCGAAATCCTTCGTGGTGACCGCGACCGACGGTCAGGGCAACACGGCCAGCGTGACTCGCAACTACACCGTCGTCGATGAGACAGCGCCGACGATCACCATCACCTCGCCGACGGATGGCGCAACGTTCACGCAGTACACAACGGTCTTCGCCGACTTCGCCTGCGCCGATGAAGTCGCCGGCTCGGGCCTCGCGTCGTGCGTCGGCACCGTGGCCGACGGCGCCGCGATCAACACGGCCACGCTCGGCTCGCACAGCTTCACGGTCGATGCGACCGACAACGCTGGAAACTCCGCCTCGACCACGTTCAACTACACCGTTTTCGACGCCGCCGGTCCTGACATCACGATCGCCACGCCAGTCGATGGCGCGACCTACGCCCGAGGCGCAACCGTGATCGCCGATTACGCCTGCACGGACGAGATTGGCGGTTCGGGGGTCGCGTCGTGTGTCGGCACCGTGGCCGACGGCGCTGCCATCAACACCGCGTCGCTCGGGTCACACAGTTTCACCGTCAACGCGAGCGACAACTCCAGCAACAACACATCTCGCACGCACTCCTACACGGTGACCGATCAAAGTCCGCCCACGATCACACTGATCACTCCGGTTGATGACGCCGACTACGCGCGAGGTTCGTCGGTGATCGCCGACTACGCCTGCAACGACGAAGTCGGCGGTTCGGGGGTCGCGACGTGTGTGGGCACGGTCGCCGACGGCGCGGCGATCAATACGGCGTCGCTCGGGTCACATCCCTTCACGGTCGACGCCACCGACGGTGCCGGCAACCCGGCCTCGTTGACCGTGAACTACGACGTGGTCGACGTCACGAACCCGGCTGTGTCGATCACGGCGCCGGTCGACGGCGCGACCTACAGCCGCGGCTCGACTGTCGCTGCCAGCTACGCGTGCGCCGACGACCTCGGCGGATCCGGTATCGCATCGTGCATCGGCACGGTTGCCGACGGCACCGCGATCGACACCGCGACTCTGGGCATCAAGAGCTTTGCGGTTGTCGCGACCGACGCCGCAGGCAACTCCACGACGACGACCATCGGCTACACGGTTGTCGACACGACCGCGCCCACGGCCATCGTGACCACGCCCGCCGACGGCGCCACCTACTCGGTCGGGCAGGTCGTCGCGGCCGACTACGACTGTTCCGACGACGTTGGTGGATCCGGGGTCGCGACCTGCGTTGGTCCGGTCGCCGACGGCGCGCCGATCAATACCGCGGCGCCTGGGTCGTTCAGCTTCTCGGTTGTCGCAACCGACAACGCCGGCAACACGACGACCGAGACGGTCAACTACACCGTGGCGAACTCGACGGTCGTGTCGATCGGTGACTTCACGACCGTCGAGAACGACAGTGGAACGCAGGCCGCGAAGGTGACGGTCGTCTTGAACCAGGCCGCAGCCGCGCAGACCTCGGTGCATTACGCCACGCAATCGACGGCGAGCGCGGGCACCTCCGACTACAAATCGAAGTCGGGCACGCTGATCTTCAAGCCCGGCCAGGTGACCAAGACTCTCACCATCACGCTGACACCCGACACGACGGTCGAACTCGACGAGACGTTCGCGGTCGCGCTCGACACGCCGGTCGGGATTGCGATCGGCGACGTTTCCGGCGTCGTGACGATCCTCGACGACGACGTGACCGCGGGCCAGCGGCTGTCGGCGAGCGACGGCGCGACCTACGAAGGCAACAGCGGTTCGACCCGCAAGGTGTTCTTCGTGGTTGCGCTTGCGCAACCATCCGCGGGCGGCGTGTCGGTGCACTACGCCGTGACTGGTCTGACGGCGACGGGAGGTACCACCGCCGCCGCGGGGAACGACTTCAAGTTGCGGAGCGGCACCTTGACCTACAGCGCGGGTCAACGCTTCAAGGTCGTCGCGGTCACGCTCTATGGCGACACCGTGATCGAAGGGAACGAGACGCTGCAGATCACGCTCGACACGCCTCTCGGCGCAGCGCTCCACCGCGCGACCGGCACCGGCACGATCGCCACCGACGACTGAGCGTTGGGGCTTCGTTGTGCGGTCAGCTCAGTGCCGCGTAGCAGGCGTCGACCAGGGTCGAGCTGCGCGGGTCGCCGGCGAGGCCCATGTCCATCTTGTTCATGACGTAACCCATCGCCAGCTCGGCGTCGGGGTCGGCCCAACCGACCGAGCCGCCCGCCCCGAAGTGTCCGAACGAACGCGGTCCTCCGAGCGTCATGAGCGACGAACGCACCATGAAGCCCAGACCGAACTGGATGTCCATCCCCACGAGCACGGTGTTCGGACCGGTGGTGCGCTGCGTGATCGCGCGCTCGAGTTGCTCGGAGGACACGACCCGAACGCCGTCGACCTCCCCGATCGTGGCGGCGTACAGACGCGCAATCGACCGCGCGTCGGCGACGCCGTTCGCCGCTGGGATTTCGGCGGCGCGGACGGCTCGGGTGTTCCAGACGTCGTGTTCGGCAAACGCGCCGTTCGGTGCGGCCAGGGCGCGGCCGAGCACCGTTCCCGGTCCCATGAACTGCTCGATCAACGCTCGCATCTGCTCGGGATCGCCACCCGCTGCAGTCGTCTGTTCGGTCATCACCTCCTGCATCGAGACCAGCAAAGCGACGCGCGGTTCTTCTGACTCGGGGAGTCCGATCCACGCGTCGGCGCCGAGCGGTGCGGCGATCTCGTCGGCGAAGTACGCGCCAAGTGAGCGACCGCTGACCCGTCGGACGACTTCGCCAACGAGCCAGCCGTAGGTAACGGCGTGATAGCCGTGCTGGGTCCCGGGCGCCCAGTGAGGAGCCTGGGAGGCGAGCGCATCGACGACCGGTTTCCAAGCGAGGGCGTCGGTCAAGGTCAGCTCTGCGTCGACGTCGTAGAGGCCCGCCTGATGGGAGAGCAGTTGTGCGACGGTGACGTCGCGCTTGCCAGCCGCTGCGAACTCGGGCCAATAGGTCGCGACGGGCGCTTCGATGTCGAGCACCCCGGAGTCTGCGAGGTGATGCGCGCACATCGCGGTGAGGCCCTTGGTGGTCGAAAACACCAGCACGATCGTGTCTTCGTCCCACGCACGCCCGGTCGAACGATCTGCGACGCCGCCCCAGAGGTCGGCGACCTTTTCGCCACGGTGGTAGGCGCTGAACGCCGCACCGATCTCGCGCCCCGCGGCGAAGTTCGCGGCGAATGCCTCACGTACCCCATCCCAGCCCGGCGCGGTCCAGCCCTGTACCTGCGTCATTGCCGGAGCTTGCCACGCGTGCGCCGACCTGGAACAGTTGGCGCATGACCATTCGTTACGGAGCTCGCCCGCCCGAACTGCGCCGCAACCGCGAGGTCGAGGCCACGTCGTCGAAGATCTGGTCCCAAGCCCTCACGGCAGTCTGGGAGACGGATCCCGAGGTCGTCGCCGCCGTGCTCCCGCCTCCGCTTTCGCCGGTCGAGGGTGACCCGCGCGTTCGGTGCACGATCACGATCGTGCAGATGCCCGTCGGTCCTTCCTTCGGGGCCGGTTGGCTGGGAGTGCGGGCGCGCCACGGTGACGTGGTCGGCGAGTACCCGATCTTCATGCCGATGACGACCGAGCAGTCCGTGATCGGTGGACGCGAGACCTATGGCGAACCGAAGAAGATTGCCGACGTACGGGCGGCGCGCGACGGTGATGCCGTCGAGGGCGTCATCGCCCGGATGGGATTCACGCTCGTCGAGATCCGCGGCACGGTGAACGAAACGCGCGAGCCGTACGAGCTTTCCAAGCGTGACTTCTGGTTCAAGTTCCACCCGGCAGCCGATGGCGACGGGCTCGAAGGCGATGGGCTCCTCGTCTACGGCGAGAAGACCGAGGAGGCGCGGGTTCACCTCGGGGTCGATGGAGAGGTCATCTTGAAGGACAGCCCACTCGACCCTGTCGCGGATCTCGTCGTGCGTCGCATGATCGACATCAACTGGACCGAGCGCGCGAGCACGCAGGTCGGTGTCCCGGTGTGCGCCGTGCCGGCCGCCGACCTGGTGCCGTTCATGCACCAGCGCTATGACGACATGTCGGTCCTCGGCAAGGGAGCGAAGGACTCGTGAGCGGCGATCGAAACAGCCTGGAGAACACCCCTGCGGTCAGCGACCTCGTTTACACGATCATCTCGGCGGATGGACACGCCGGGCTCCCCTGTGAGGAGTACCGCGAGTATCTCGATCCGAAGTTCTTTCCGCAGTTCGAAGAGTTCCTCGCGGAGCGAAACGCCAAGCGCGAACAGGATCTGAAACTCAACTACGACTACATCATGCATTGGGAGACCCACAACGAGGAGGGTCTGCGCGGCGCATTCGATGTGGATCAACGCGACAAAGAACTCGATGCCGACGGCGTGGCCGCGGAAGTGATCTTCGCCGACGCAGACGCGATCACCGGCATGGAATCGCCGCCCTTCGGCGCCGGGCTTTCGGCCGGCGAGATCCGCGATCCTGATCTCGCCTTCGCCGGGGCGCGGGCTCATAACCGATTCCTCGTCGAGCTGTGCTCGCATTCGCCGGAGCGGCGCGCCGGCATCGGTCTCGTGCCGATCTGTCACGACGTGGATCGTGCCGTCGACGAGATCGAGTGGCTCGCGCAACACCC
>SXGT01469355.1_pt1 | contig 13029 bp, 12 predicted proteins | sample 3176221 | NCBI WGS metagenome assembly SXGT01 (sample SAMN11356862, study PRJNA531348) | freshwater metagenome | isolation source: freshwater sample F1-120 | place: China: Fuxian Lake, Yuxi | collected 2017-12-25
CCGCCCAACATCGCGATCACCTTCCAGTCGCTTCATAACCCCCCTCATTCCGCTATTATGCAGCAAGAGCCAGGGCGGTGTGGTTTCGCAGCAGCGCCAGGGTGTCATGATGCAGCAGGCTTCGTAGCTCCCTATTCGACCGCCGGCTTCGTAGCTCCCTGTTCGGCCGCCACACGCATACCCGCCGTCGCTCCGCTCCGCACACAAAGAAATCCTTTATTCCATGGGTCAGGTCCCAGTTTCAGGGGATAGCTCACAGTAGCCCAATGCAGCCCTGTAAATTCCAGGGGCCAGGTCCCAGTTCCAGGAGATCGGTCACGGTAGCCCACAACCGTATCTGCCAACATGACTACCGGAGCTTGCGGGCCGCCCGCTCGGCCGTCCAGAGGGCGGGCTCGAGGTAGCCCCCGGACAGGTAGTCCCCGCAGAACGACACCCCCCGGCGCGCGTCCACCCCCGCGAGGAATGCCATGGCGCGCGCCTGGTGACCCACGCCGTGGAAGGGCACGGCGTAGGGGTGCCGGGTCACGTACGCCTCCTCGATCCAGCCGGAGAAGCCGGGGAACATCCGCTCGAGCTCCCCGGTGCACGCCTCGAGCACCTCTCCGTCCGAGAGGCCCACCAGCGCCCTGGAGTGGGGGTAGCAAGGCCAGGGCTGGAGCACCGCCTTGCCGGAGGGCACCATGTGCGGGCTCTTCCTGCTGGCGTCGAGCACGATGTTCACCTTGTGGGGGCTGCCCTGCCGGGTCACGTACGACCACACGCCCTTCTCCAGCGGTCTGTCCAGGAAGTACGTGGGGAACACGAAGGGCGGGATGGTGATCGACTCGAGAAACTCCCGCTCGGCGCCCCAGTCCTCCGGGACCATCCGGGCGGCCACCGGAGGTGTGGTGGCGACCACCACGTGATCGGCGGCCAGCGCCTGTCCCGAGCCCTCCAGCTCCACCCCGACCACGGCGCCGCCCTCCACCACCAGGCGCCTGACGGGCCGCTCCAGGTGGATGTCGAGCCGCGCGCCGAGGGCTTCGTGGAACGAGGCGATGCCCCCGGGGAGCGTGAGGTAATCGGTGAGCACGATGATCTGCACGAGGCGCAGCGCGTGCAGCAGGCTGGGGCCCGAGGCCTCGGGCTCGGTGATGGCGCCGGCCAGGGTGAGGGGGCGCAGCGCGAACTCGCGCGCGGCGTCGCTGGCCATGGCGTCCCAGGCCAGGGCTCCGTCGAGATCCGGCGCGTGCTCGAGGCCGTAGGGATCGAGCCGGTGGCCGAGGAGCTTCAGCAGCTCCCAGCCGATGCGCAGCATGCCCCCCACCCCCGCGGGCTGGAACCAGGGTACGCGGTGCCCCACGAGGAACGAGCCGCCCTTGGCGCGATCGTCGAAGAAGCGCGAGTCGCCCCGGATCTCGGTGAGCGCCTCGGCCATGCCCAGATCGCGCATGAGCTCGATCGCCCGAGCGTAGCTCGAGTGGTAGTACTGCGTGCCCACGTCGACCCGATCGCCGCGCCTCGAGGTGAGCGTGCGCGCTCGGCCTCCGACGCGATCGCTCGCCTCCAGGACCACCACGTCGTGGCCCTTCCTGCGGAGGTAGGTCGCCGCCCCGAGCCCCGCGATCCCCGCGCCCACGACGATGACCCTCATGGCCACTCGCTACCGGAGCGGAGCTCCCCCTGTCCAGCGCCGCGCGAGGCGAAACGAGAATCCTATTACGGTCCCGGCGCGAGGGCCCGCAGGACAAGCCAGTACGTGCCGAGGGCGAGGGTCGCGCCGGAGGCCCAGGCCACGGCGCGGCGGTGCGCGGGCTCGGAGGCCCGGCGCAGGAGGGAGAGCGGGAGCAGGAGGGCGAAGGCCGCGATCACCTGGCCGAGCTCGACGCCCACGTTGAAGCCCAGGAGCGCGCGACCCAGCCTGGCGGGGGCGAGCTCGAGCGCCGCGAGGCCTCCGGCGAAGCCGAGCCCGTGCACCAGGCCAAAGAGCGCCGCGATCACGGCGCGCGCCCGGAGCGGATCGCGGGAGCGCGCCAGGAGGCGCAGGTAGCAGGCGCAGGAAAGCGCCATCCCGGCGAGGGCGGGCGCCGTCGACGCGCCTCGAGCCGCGGCGAGCGCGGCGAGCGCGGCGAGGGCGAGCCCCGCGACGAGCGGGAGGCGCGGATCGGGATCGTCGCCGCGGAGCCACAGGTTCTCCGCGGCGACGAGCGCGACGGACAGGCCCACGAGCGCCTCCACCGAGGAGGCGTCGGCCGCGACCACGCCGAGCGCGGCGAGCGCTAGGGTGAGCGTGTGCCCGAGCGTGAACCCCGTGAGCACCGCGAGCGCCCCGCGGAGCGGGCCGCCCGCGAGCAAGAGGGCCGCGAGGAACGCCAGGTGATCGGCGCCGGAGAGCACGTGCCTGGCGCCGAGGATCACGAGGCTCCCCGCCCCCTCGGGCCTCGGGCTAGCGTCGCGTCGGAGCGGCGCCTTCACGCTCCGCGCCCCCTCCACGAGCACGTGCTCGGCGTCGGCCATGCCCGGGACGACGAGCCTCGCCAGGTGCACATGAGAGGGAGCTACCTCGGCGAGCAGGTCGCTCTGCACCTCGAGCGCCTCCCCCGCTGGGCAGCGAAGCGTGAAGGCGCGCTCGACGAGGCCGGGCTCGGGATCAGGTAGCGTGAGGACAGCGCCCTCGAGCGAGCAGGGTCGACCGTCCACGCGGGCACGGAGGGACAGGACCGCGTGAGCTCCAGGATCCACGCCGTCGAGCCGGGTGAGATCGAGGGCCGAGGCACGGAGCCGCACGTGGATCCGCTCCCCCTCGACGCGCCACGCCGAGTACGAGGTGCTCCGGGTGTGCGCGAGGGTCGTGGAGGTGGCCAGGGAGAGCGCGAGGGCCGCGGCCATGGCGGGCGCGGCCCTCACAGCGGAGCCAGGACCACGCGCGCCGAGGCGCGCTGATCGGCGAGCCAGCGGCGGAGGCGGCGCTCGTCTCCGTCGCGGCGGAACGCGGCGAGCACCTCGTCGCGCACCTCGTCGAACGGAAGCTCGGCCCCTCCGCCGCGCCCCACGACGCGCAGGAGGTACACGCCCGACCGCGCCGCGATGGGGCCGCTCGTGGCCCCGACGGGGAGCGCGAGCGCTGCCTCCACCGCCTCGGGGCCCAGGTAGTCGACGAGCTTCCTCGGGGGGACGGGGCCGTCGGGCAGGGGGAGCGGGGGCCTGTCGGCCCGAGCGATGGCTTGCTCGAAGGTCGGTTCCATACGAGCGGCCCGGGCGCGTCGCCCGGCGCCCTCCGGCTCGCCTCCGAAGTAGGCCGCCTCCACGTGGATCCACGAGGGCCGGGCGAAGCGCAGCCTCTCGCGCGCGTGGAAGGCGCGGAGCTCGGCGTCGCCCGGCGGAGCCTCGTCCTCCGTCCTCGCCACGATCTCGAGCATGGCCGAGACGAGCTCGGTCCGCACCCTCGCGTCGCGCGACGGCAGACCGAGCGCCACGCCGCGAGAGAGCAGGAGCTCCTCGTCGACCAGCCTGTCCAGCACCTGCGCCCGGAGCTCGGTGGGGACGGAGCCCTCGCGCCTGTCGGCGGCCACCGCGGCGAGGGCGCGCTCGTAGTCGGCGCGCAGGATGGGCCGCCCGTCCACGGCCGCGACGGCCCCCGGAGGGAGCGCGGGCGAGGGACGCGAGAGCACGCCTCGGGCAGCGAGCAGCGCGCCGAGCAGCGCGCCGAGCACCAGGGGAGCCCTCTCGTTCACCGCGCGGCGTCCCTGGAGCGCGAGACGAAGATGGGCGAAGACCAGGCGCGCTCCTCGGTCTTCTCGAGGCAGTCGTCGTCGAAGGGGGTGCGGTAGTCGCCGTGGCAGGGGCGGGTCCTCACGCAGCGGCCCTCGCCGTCGCGCTCGCAGCGCAGGTTGCCCGCGTTGACTGCGGGGGTGGCCTCCTGGATGGCGCGCACGTAGTAGGTGGTCGGGCGGCCCGCTCCCACGAAATCCGGATCCTCGAAGGTGATCTCGCACACCTCGGCGCCCTCCGGGCACGGCAGGGTCCTCCAGGGATCCTCCACCAGCCTGGCGAGGGGCTCGGCGGGCGCGATCTGGGGCCGGATCCGCGCCACCTCGACGCGCACGATCCGCAGCCTGCGATCGCCCGGGTTCTCGCACTCGCCCGCGCACAGGTGCGCGAGGCGCTCGGGGGTGAGCGCCGCCGTCGAGCTCGCGGGACAGCCGGGTTTCTGCTGGAACGCCCCGGCGGCCCGGACGTGGAAGCGAGGCGCCTCGCCGAGAGAAGCCTCGGCGCCCATGGGTCTGGGGCCTCCTTGGGCGTTCTCCAGATCGAACCAGAGCAGGATCTTGGGCCCCGAGGTGCCGTACACCTCGCGGCGCTGCAGGGCGTCCCAGATGGCCGCGCGCCCTCGCCCCTCGGCATGCACCGCGACGAGCCCGCCTGTGAGGAAGAACGAGGCCTGGCGCTCCAGATCGACGAGGCGCCACGGGGGCTCCTTGGAGCCGAGCGCCTCCACGGCGACCGAGTCCTTCGAGGGCGGGGCGGGCCCTCCGAACACGCGCTCGTGCGTGGCCTCGTCGCGGGCGCCGGTGGCCTCGGTGAGCCTGCGCCGCGCGTACTCCTTGTAGCCCGTTCCAGGGCGGGCAGAATGGTTGTCGCTCGAGGCGATGAAGCCGAGCGGGTGGCTCTTCGGGCGGGAAGGATCGGAGAAATCCGTGGTGGCCAGGGCCACCTGGGCGGAGCCTCCCGGGCGGTAATTGAACGAGGGGAGCCAGCAGTCGCGGCACTGGCCGCAGTCCTTCCAGTCGTCGATGGTGGCGCCCGGGACGGTGAGGTTCGCGGCGGCCCCAGCGGCGAGGTAGCGCTCGCGGGCGAGGCGCACGCGCTCCTCGCACTCCGGGGTGCCCGGAGCCTCGCAGCGCGCGCGGACCAGCTCGCCGGCGCGGTGGCAGCAAGGCTCGTGGTCCCGGGTGGGGGCGGGGCAGATCTCCTTGCCGTCGGGCCCCGGGAGCGCGGCGGCCCACGGCCTCCACTGCTCGGAGTTCCCGTGGCCCGAGTACACCTCGAAGAGGCGCTGGCGCGCCGGATCATGCTGGCCGTTCGTGAGCTGCCTGGCGAAGCTGCTGGCGCTCGGCGTATAGAAGCCCCAGGTGGTGCCGTGCGGGATCACGAGCGCGGGGAACCCCCACTGATCGAGCTTCTGGAAAAGCTCGCGCGGGGTGTTCACGCTCTCGCGGCAGGTGGAGGGGAGAGCGCGCACGTCCGCCCCCTCGGGGCAGGCGTCCACGCCCCGCATCTCCCGGATGAACGTCGCGAAATCCATGTATTTCTTGCGGTCGCCGAACTCGCGCACCGGGATGGTCAGGAGGCCCACCTGCGCCCCGTTCGCCCCCTGGAAGGCCTGGCCTATGGCGCCCCCGGCCGCGATGGGCCGCGCGGGCAGGTGGTCCTCGTCGATCTCGCGGTAGATCACGTTCTTGTGGCCGAAATGATCGGCCGGGGTGCGGCCCACCTGCGTCCACTCGAAGCCCGTGAACGCGACCAGATCGGGGCTGCTCGCGTCGCGGGCGGCGGCGTTGCACTGCCGGACGGACTCCTTGGTCTCGGCCCAGTGCGCGGGGGTGAGCGCCTCGGCGTGATCGGTGAGGGCGAAGAAATCGAGCCCCGAGCAGAAGCGCGCGAAGTCGCACGCGTCGGCAGGGGGGTGCACCCCGTCGCCGTGCAGGAGCGGCAGGCTGCGCGCGAACGCGTCGGCCGAGTAGGTGGTATGCACGTGCAGATCGCCGAACAGGATCTGCCGCGGGGCCTTGAGCGCGCCGGGGAGCGCGGCGCGGGCCGCGACCACGGGGCCGGGCACGGCGCCGCCCGTGATGCTCCCGGGTCCCTGGTGCTCGCCGCCTCCGTACACCACGTAGCAGGCGCCGACGAGCGCGGCGGCGAAGGCGAGCGCGGCGATCCGTGTGCGGCGGGTTCTCGCGGATACGGGCATGGCCTCCTGAACTCTCCCGCTCATGGTACCCTGGCGCTCCGTCCGTCGGCGGAAATCGGGCCTTACGCCGGGGATCGTGCGAGGGGCTTGCTAGGTCTCGCGAGGGACCGGCGACGGCCCATGCACCCCGCACCTCGGGACTGCTCGGAGGAACTGACCGAACATCCGGGGCTCCTCCAGGCGACATGACCACACGAGCTTTCCGTCGTGAACGGTCATGTCGGGGCAGCCGTCGCACATGTTGTCCGTGCCGTCGGCCATGAGATCGATCGGCTGGATCATGACGATCGTCTGGAGGTGGAGCTTCTTCAGGATGTCGAGCGGGTTCTGGAGGAGCGAGCGGCCCCACGCCGCTGCCGCGGCCCGCACGCCGGCGTCGAGGGGCCACATGGTGGAGAGCACGGAGCGTCCCGTGGAGAGCGCGGCCGGGGGCGCGTAGCTCAGGTACCGCCCCGAGAACAGATGGTAAGCCGCCTGCGTCGCCTCCATGAACTTCGCGCCGACCCAGCCGTGGGTGTGGCCCCTGGAGCCCACGCGCATCCCGAGGAGCCACTTGAACGAGTCCGCCTGGGCGGTGCCGTTCAGGTATGCGCACGGCGCGAAATCCGGGTACTGTCCTCGGATCACGTCGGCCACCTCCCTCGAGGTGATGTCGGTACGACGAGGGCGCTCGAGCGAGTAGACGAGCTCCTCCACCCGGGCCTTCTGGGAGCCCGCGTAGTAGTCAAAACCATCGATCTTGGCCGCGCGGTACGTGATGAAGACCATGGTCTGCACCGTGTCCATGTTCCGCTCGGCCCACGCGACCAGCGCGGGCACCTCGTGGAGTGTCTCCTCGTAGACCGTGGAGTTGAAGGCGCACGCCAGCCCCCCGACGCTGGCGATCAGCTCCGCGTAGGTGCTGCGGAGCTCGTTCATCTGGACCTCGGTCCTGTCGCGCCACCCGGGCCGGCCCTGGCGCGAGTCGACGTGGAACGTCAGGCCGACGAGCCCGGCGTCCTTGAGCTCGAGGAGCACATCGCGCGTCATGGCGAGGCCGTTCGTGTTCACCACCGCCTTTCGCCCCATCCGGGTCACCTTGCGGACTATCGCGGGCAGCTCGGGGTAAACCAGAGGATCTCCTCCGGCGATGGAGACACCATCGAAGTTGCGGAGCCGCTCGAACACGTCGAGATCGGCCTGCACCTCGTCGAGCGACTTGTGAGATTTCACGTTCTTTCGGTAGCAACCGTCGCACGCCAGGTTGCAGGCCTGGGTAGGCTCGAGCCACGCGATGGGGTTGTCCGGGAGGCTCCATGGGAGCCTGTAGAGCGCGCGGTGATCAATCGGAACGGGCATGGGGAGCACCCTGGTGCAGATGGTGTTGTACGGAGGTGATATCGCGCTCGTCGAGCCCGAGCTCCTCACGCTCCTCGTAGAGGCGCATGAGGTTGTCGAAGAACGATGTCCCGCGATCGATCGTGACCACTTGCCCGCTGACGCCGTCCATGAGCCCGCTGCAGAGCGCGAGCGCGGCCTCGCCCACCTCGGAGGCGGGGAGGAAGTGCTCCTCGCGCGTGAAGCGGCGGGCAAACTCCGAGAACTCGGCGCCGAACGTGGACGTGAACGCCTCGGTCTTGACGCTCCGCGAGCGGAGGACGTTGATCCGGATGTCCTCGTCGAACAGGCGATAGTTCATGTACCGGCAGAGCGTCTCCATCACCGACTTCGACGCGGCCACGAAGTCGTACCCCGAGGAGAACGAGTCGGGGCCGGTGGACGACATCCCCACCACGTACCTCGGGTATCGCCCGAAGACCTCGCGGATCCTCCGGGTGTACTCGACCATGGGCCACGCGCTCCCCTCGATGCTCCTGGTGAGAGCGCGGCGGTCGTAGTCGTCGAGACTCCGGACGACGAGGGCGTTGGAGGCGTTCGAGATCAGCGCCTCGACGTGCGCGTGCCGCTCCTTCACCTGCGCGAGGAGCGCGTCGGTGTCGTCGTCGCGCGCGGCGTCCGCCTGGACGATGAGGGGCTCCGGCGCGCCCAGGGCGACGAACCGCTCCCGGATCGCGCCCTCGTCCGCGGTGCCGAAGCGGTGGGTCAGGGTGCAGGCGGCGCCGCGGCTGGCGAACGCGAGCGCGGTCGCCAGCCCGATCCCCGCGGTGCCTCCGGTGACGATCACCGCCTTGCCGCGGTAGCTCGCGATCACGGCTGCACGGCCTCGCGCGCGGCCTTCTCGTTCATCGTACGCTCCAGTAGATCGACCAGCCCGACGAGATTCGTGAGCTTCGAGAGCTCGGAGCGAGGGATCTTCACCTTGAGCTCGCGCATCGAGCTCGAGACGACCTCGACGATGTCGAGGCTGTTGGCGCCGAGCTCCTTCATCGAGCGCGTCGGATCGATGTCCTCGATCTTGAGGCCATCGACGGCGTCGAGGAGGTGCTTCTGGACCACGGACATGATTCGCTCGCGCTTCATTTCGTTTCCCTTTCATACTCGCGATTGTCAGATGTTCAGGTTGTCGCGCTCCTCGTAGAGGCGCATGAGGTTGTCGAAGAACGATGTCCCGCGATCGACCATCAGGACCTGGCCGTTCATGCCGTCGAGCATGCCGCTGCACAGCGCGAGGACGGAGTCGGCCACCTCCTCGCACGAGATGAACTGCCGCTTCATGTTGAAGCGCTCGGCGAAGGCCTCGAAATCGCGGCCGAAGGTGGCGCGCAGGGACTCGGTGCGGACGAGCCGTGAGCGGACGACGTTCACCCGGACATCCTGGTCGAACAGGCGATAGCTCATGTAGCGGCAGAGGGTTTCCATCGCCGCCTTGGAGGCCGCCACGAAATCGTAGTTCTTGTAGAACGCGTCCGGTCCGCCGCTGGAGAGGCCGACGATGTACCTCGGATATCGGCCAAAGATGTTCTTCATGTGTCGCGCATGGGCGAACATGGGCCACGCGCTGTAGTCGATGCTGGTGAAGAGCGAGCGCTTCTCGTAGTCCTCCAGCCCCTTGACCACGAGCGCCACGCTCACGTTCGAGATGAACGCCTCGATCCGCTCGTGCCGGCTCCGGAGGTCCTCCAGGAGCGCGATCGTGTCCTCGTCGCGGGACACGTCCGCGCACACCACGTTCGGCAGAGGCGCGTCGGCCTCGCGAAACCTCGCGATGACCTCGTCCTCGTCCGCGCTGCCCCACTTGTGGGTGAGCGTCACCGCGGCGCCACGCCGCGCGAACGCGATCCCGGTCGCGAGGCCGATCCCCATGGTGCCGCCCGTGATGACGACAGCCTTGCCGCGTAGATCATTCATCATGATGTGCCTCGATCCGCGAGAGCACGTCCGGCTCCGCAAAGCTCACCTCGTGCATCAGCGACTCCAGGGTGTGCGTCTCCTCGAAGCCTCGCCTGCGAGGGATCGTCAGCGTCCGTTTCAGGAGCTCGAGGGCGCGCCTCGGCTTCTCGGCGATACGACGCGCGAGCGCCTCGGCGTGCGGGCGCACGTCGGCGCGGGGGAGGATCGCGTTGAAGCCGCTCCTGCCCTCGAAGGACGAGCCTCGACGGGCCTCGCCGGAGTACAGGAGCTCGTGCGCCATCGCGGGGGAGAGCGCGTGCTCGAGCAGCCGGATCATCCCCATTCCCGGGGTGAATCCCATGTTCATGAAGCTCGCGCCGTACCGGCTCTCGCGGGCGATCAATACCATGTCGGCCGAGAGACCGAGCGCGAGCCCGCCGCCGATCGCGTGCCCTTCCATCGAGGCGATCACCGGCACCGGGACATCCAGGATCGCCTTCGACAGGACGATGTCGGTCGGCGCGAGCCCGCCGCGCGCCAGCGCGCGCAGCACGTCCAGGCTGGCGCCCGCGGAGAAGACCTCCGGGAGCCCGACGAGGAGGACGACCCTCAGGTCGGGCCACCGGGCGGCGAGGCGCAGCGCGCCGAGGAGCTCCTCGACGAAGCCGCGGGACATCTCGTTCCTGCCGCTCGCGTCCGCCATGGCGACGACGCCGATCCCGTCGTCGCCTGGCTCGAAGCGGACCGCTGGCCGGGGGGGGCTCAACGTGGCATCCACGGCGGGACCCCCTCGTCCAGGAAGGTCCGGACGGCGTCCCTGGTGGCGGTCTCGTCGATCAGGGCGGCGGTCACGGAGGCTCCCCGCTCCAGCCCCGCCTCGGTGTCGAGCCCCCCCAGCTCGCTCAGCCATCGTCGGAGCCCGAGGACGTGGCGGGCTGGCACGCGGGAGAGCTCCCTCACGACGCGGCGGGTCAGCGCGGGCAGGGCCTCCGGCTCGGTGAGCTCGTCCACGAGGCCGTGCGTCGCGGCCCAGCTCGCGGGCCGGCTCGCCCCGGAGAGCACGAAGAGCCGGAGGGCCTGCGGGGTCATTCGCTCCAGCAAGACGGGCATCACGACGCCGGGGAGAATCCCGAAGAGCGCCTCCGGGAGCGCGAAGGTCGCGCGGGTCGTTGCGAGGACGAGGTCGCACGCCGCGGCGATGCCCACTCCTCCTCCGACCGCTTCCCCGTCGACGATGGCCATCGTGGGCCGCCCGGAGCGACGGACGTGCGACAGGAGGGCCGCGAAGGCGCGCAGCGATCCGGACGCCGCGCTGCGCTCCTCGACCATGAGGCCTAGATCCATTCCGCGGCAGAAGCCCTCGTCGGCTCCCACGAACGCGACGACCCGCGCGTCGGGATCCGCGGCGGCGCGATCCAGCGCGGACACCAGCCCGGCGAACGCGGTCGGGCCCAGCGTGGGAGGTAGAGTGATTCGATGGAGCTCCATGGGTCAGCTCCACCCGTACCGCCGGTAATGGTCCTTGACGCCGCGGAAGACCAGCTTGCCGGCCCCCTGGTAACGCTCGGCGTAGAGCCCGCGGCAACCGTCGGTGCTCGGCTCGAAGTCGCCCGAGTCGATGTAGCAGGTGCGCTCTCGCTCGGCTTCTTCGTACTCCCGCACGGTGATGCGGCGCCTCGCGTCGAGCGCGGCGAGGAGCCCCGCCTCCTCCGCCACCGCGAGGGCGTCTCCGCCGACGAGACCGCTGTAGAACTCGGCGCAAGAGCCGGAGCCGTACGAGTACACGCCGATCCGATCGCCGGCGCGGAGATCGGCCGAGCGATCGACGAGGCCGAGGAGGCCGATGAACGTGCTCGAGGCGTACGTGCCGCCCATTCGACGCACGTAGGTCAGCGACGGGAGGGTCTTCCTCTCCCAGAGCGCCAGCGCCTCGGCCCTGGACGGATCGCCGAAGTACCGCAGCGCCGCGCGCGTGGCGCGGTAGGTCATCCCGCCGAACGGCGCGTGGTAGACGTTCCGGGCAAAGTAGTCGTAGCCAATCGGCTCTCCGATCCGCTCGAGGTATCCTTCGAGCGCCTGATCGAGCGCCTCGAGGTACGACAGGAGGCTCGTCTCGCTGTTCCCTGTCTCGACACGTGACGTGGGGCGGGTGAGGTCCGACACCTCGTTCGTGTGGACGCCGCTCTTGCCCAGCTCGAGCTCGAAGAAGCGCGGATCGCGGGAGACGACCATCGCCGTCGCGCCCGCGCCCATCACGAACTCCCACGGAGCGCCGAGGTGCATGCGGCTCTGATCCGTGGTGATCACCAGCGCCTTCGCGGCGCGACTCGCCGCGCCGGACGAGAGCCAACCCGCGGCGAGCTGCACCCCGGCGGTGCCGCCGTAGCACGCGTGCTTCAGCTCGAAATTGCGGCAGCGTGGCTGCAGTCCGAGGTGGCGGTGCACCCAGGTGCTCATGGGTTTCTCCTGGTCCACGCCGCTCTCGCTCGCGACGATGAGGAGCTCGATCGAGCGCCTGTCGTCCTCGGTGAGCAGGGGGAGGGCCGCGTTGACCGCCATGGTCACGGGGTCCTCCCACGGCGGGTTCACCGAGCGCTCGTCGATCATCATCACGTCGCGGATGTTCGCGAGATCGTGCCCCCGCGCCGCGCAGAGATCCGCCATGGAGAGCGCCAGGCTCGTCGGGTATACTCGAAGCTTCTCGATGCCGACTCCTGTGCTCATGGCGCCCAGTCGAGCCCCCCGGTTATCTGGATCGACTCACCGTTGACGTAGCTCGCCCCCTCCGAGGCGAGGAAGAGCACCACCTTCGCGATCTCCGGAAGCTTCCCCATTCGTCCGACAGGGCAGTACTCGAGCCAGAATTTCCTGTTCGACTCGCTCATTCCACCGCGCGTCATGTCCGTGTCGAAGAAGCCGGGCACCACCACGTTGCTGGTGATCCCCTTCCGGCCGTACTCCTTCGCCAGGGTCGACGAGAGCCCCAGGAGCCCGGCCTTGCTCGCCGCGTACGCGGCCTGTCCGGTGACGCCGGTGCGGCCGAGCGAAGAGACCATGATGATGCGACCGAACCGATTGGCGATCATCGTTGGCAAGAAATGGCGACAAACGTAGAAGGTGCCTGTCAGGTTCGTGTCGATGACCGTCTTCCAGTCCTCGTCGGACATCGACACGGCGAGACCATTGAGATTCACGCCGGCGTTCGCCACGACCGCGTCGACGGAGCCGAAGTCCTCGAGCACGCGATCTCCGATCTCCTCCACCGCGCCGGCGTCTCGCACGTCCAGCGGATAGGCCCTCACCCGGACCGCCGGCGCGAGATCGCGCGCCCCCGCGATCACCCGCCCCGCGTCGGAGGCGCCGCGGTTGTAGGTGAACGCGACGTCGTGGCCCTGCCGCGCGGCCTCGGCGACGATCGACTCCCCGACGCCGCGCGAGCCCCCCGTGACCAGGAAGATCACGGGACGCTCCCGTCCGGCTCGACGCGCCGGAGGATGCCGACGGCGTTTATCCCGCCGAATCCGAACGAGTTCTTCATGACGTACCGCATGTCGAGGGGGACCTTCCGCCCGGCGCAAATATCGAGATCGATCTCGGGGTCGAGGTCGTCGACGTTGATCGACGGGTGCAGCGTCCCCGCGTTCATCTGGAGGACGGTGGCCACCGTCTCGACGACGGGGGCGGCCCAGCAGGTGTGCCCCAGCATCGACTTCGTGGCGTTGAGCTTCAGCTTGTACGCGTGCGCGCCGAAGACGCGCTTGATCGAGCGGATCTCGGTGATGTCGCCGAGCGGGGTCGACGTGGCG